>Ga0307499_10000388_pt1 | contig 15804 bp, 13 predicted proteins | sample 13_S_MG_FD_201363 | JGI IMG/M metagenome (GOLD analysis project Ga0307499, IMG submission 201363) | Soil microbial communities from Populus trichocarpa stands in riparian zone in the Pacific Northwest, United States - 13_S | ecosystem: Environmental > Terrestrial > Soil > Riparian zone > Trees... | reverse complement strand
ACGGAATTCGGCCGCGGCGGCGGCGAGGCAGGCTCTCCGTGCCCCTCAGAGCTGCTCGGCGATGCGCGGCGCCTCGCGGTGGAAGACCCAGACGCCCGCTACGCAGACGGCGACGTAGATCACAGCGCCGATCACGATCGGCAGTGGCCCGTGCACCGCTTCGCGCACGCTTTCGGCGTGCGGATTGACCATCCAGATGTCCGCCTGGTGGAAGATCGGCGTCAGCGGGTTGACCATCAGGAGCTGCTTGAGCGTCCCTTGGACGAATTCCAGCGGATAGATGATCGGCGTGCCGTAGTTGAGCGCGGTCGCGATCACGACCCAGATGATCCCGACGTCGCGGAAGCGCACGTTGAGTGCCGAGAGCAGCATCGCGAGGGCGGTGCTCAGAACCAGCAACGGAAGGAGGATCACCGGGAAGAGCAACCAGGTCCACATCGGCGTGACGCCGAAGGCGAGCATGAAGACGAAGACGACGATCAGGTTGAGGCCCAGCGTGAACAGCGCCGTCAGGACCACGGACAGTGGGATGACGAGGCGCGGGAACTGGGTCTTGCGCACGATCCCCTCCTGGCTCACCACCGAGCCGACGGCGATTCCCGTCGCTTCCTGGAAGAGCCCGAAGAGGACGATGTTGAAGAGCAGCTGCACTTCGTAGTGAGGAACCTCGCTGCCGAGTTTGAAGATCTGGGTGAAGACGAGCAGCAGCACGGCGAAGAGCAGCAGCGGCCGCATCAGCGACCAGAGATAGCCGAGGAAGGTGCCGAAGAACGTTTTCTTGAACTCGGTCACCGACATCAGCCAAAGCAGCTCGAAGAAGCGGTGACGGCCGCCGCCGAGCGCCGAGGGGCCGCGGACCTCGCGCAGCTCCAGGTTGGCCGGCTCGACGCTCACGACCCGCTCACCTTCGCGTCGCTCTCGACCGTCGCCGCGATCTCGTGGTCAAGCGCGACCACGCCGGCGCTTTCCTTGCCGTAGACGACGAAGTCGAGCACGTGCGGCGAGTGCAGGACGAGGTTGGCGTAGTTGTGCTCGCGGTGGACCCAGCACTTGGCCACATAGCGACCCGGCGCAAAGCGGTTCTCGATCTCCCCGCCGAGGCGAATCCGCTGCCCCGGCTCGACCAGGTCCGGTCCCTCGCCCGCTACGCCGATTCCGAAGCCGGTCACCTCGACCCCGTCGGCGTTGTCGAAGGCGAAGCCGAAGGTCGGTCCCTCGACTCTGCGATGCGCTTCGAAGATCGCGCCGAAGCGCAGCTCGTCGCCCTTCTCGACGTTGGTGATCCGCTCCCCCTTGCCGTCCTCGAGCCAGACGTCGACGAGCGTGATGTCAGCCATCCCGCCCAGGTCGGCGTCGCCCTCGCCGGGCGCCTGCTCGAAGTTGAGCCGCAGGTAGCTGCGCGCCACCTCGTCGGCCGGCCCCATCGTGCGTATATCCCCATCGTGGAGCAGCATCGCCCGGTGGCAGTACTGCTCGACCGCGCGCATGTCGTGGGTGACGAAGACCACGGTGCGCGGCGAGTCGCGGATCTCGTAGAAGACGTCGGCGCACTTCTGCTGGAAGGAGGCGTCGCCGACCGCGAGCACCTCGTCGATCAGCAGGATCTCCGCGTCGGACTGGATCATCATCGAGAAGGCGAGCCGGACCAGCATCCCCGAGGAGTAGTTCTTCAGTTTGAGGTCGACGAACTCCTCCAGTTCGGCAAACTCGAGCACGGTGTCGAGGCGGCTGCGCGCGTCGCGCCGGGTCAGCCCCATCATCACGCCGTTCAGCTCGACGTTGGCGCGTGCGGTCAGCTCGTTGTTGAAGCCGACGCCGAGCTCGATGAAGGGGGCGAGCCGGCCGGCCATCCGCACCCGGCCGGCGTCGGCCGCGTAGATGCTGGCGAGGATCTTCAGCAGCGTGCTCTTGCCCGAGCCGTTGCGGCCGACGATGCCGAAGAACTCGCCCCGCTCGACCTCGAAGGAGACGCCGCGCAGCGCGTGCAGCTCACGGTAGTCAGGCTGGGAGAAGGTCGTCAACCGCTCCTTCAGCGAGTCGACGCGCTGGGTGGGGATGCGGAAGGTCTTCTCGACGCCGCTGACCTCGATCGCGACTTTGGGAGGGGCATGGGTCGTCAAGAGGGGCGGATAGGTTACCGGCGTGAGCGGGGCGATCCGAGCGAAGAACCCGGCCACGCTGCTGCTCGTGGCGGCGATGGCCGTGGCCGGCGTGGCGATCGTCGTGCTCGGCTCGAAGGTCACCTTCATCCTCGACGACTGGACCTACATCCTCTACCGGCGCGAGTTCAGCGCCGACGCTTTCTTCGGCCCGGCCAACGAGCACCTGGTCGCCGGCGCGGTCGCGGTCTGGAAGCTGCTGCTGTCGGGCTTCGGGATGGGCTCGATGGCGCCCTTCCGCGTCGTCTCGACGGCGATGTTCCTGCTCGGCGACTGGTTCCTCTTCGTCCTCATCCGGCGACGGCTGGGCCAGTGGCCGGCGCTGCTGGCGACGCTGCCGGTGCTGTTCATGGGCGCCGCCTTCGAAGACCTCTTCTGGTTCTCCTCGATCACCTTCCTCGGCTCGCTCACCTGCGGCCTCGGCATGCTGGTGGCGCTCGACCGCCGCGACAGGGTCGGCGACGCCCAGGCCTTCGCCTGGCTGCTCGGCACGATGCTCTTCTCCAGCGTCTGGGTCGCCTTCGCCGCCGGCATGGTCGTCGACATCGCGCTCGGCCGGCGCGAGCGCGATTGGCGGCGCCGCGCCTACGTCGTCGCCGTGCCCGCCGTCCTCTGGGTCGCCTGGTGGCTCGGCTGGGGCCACGAAGCCGAAAGCGCCCTCTCGCTGCACAACATCGCCGCCACCCCGATCTTCGTCCTCGACTCCTTCGGCTCGGCGCTCGCGGCGCTGCTGGGGCTGGCGACGCCGGCGGAAGGGATCGCCTCGCCGGCCGGGCTCGACTGGGGGCGCCCGCTCGCCGTCGCGCTCGGCGGCCTGGCGCTCTGGCGCGCGTATCGGGTCGGGCGCCTGCCCCGTTCGTTCTGGGTCTTCCTCACGATCGGCCTCGCCTTCTGGATCCTCGGCGGCTTCGACCTCAAGCCCGGGCGGGTGCCCTGGGCCAGCCGCTACCAGCTGCTCGGCGGCAGCATGGTCCTGCTCGTCGCCGCCGAGCTGCTGCGCGGCCTGCCGCTCGGACGCCGCCTGCTCGGCCCGGCTTTGGTCGTGGTCGCCGCCTCGGTCGCCAGCAACACGCTCTTCCTGCACGAGGCCTACGAAAGCTATGCCTCGAGCACCGAGATCGTGCGCGGCAACCTGACCGCGATGGAGATCGCCCGCGACACCGTCGATCCGGCCTTCTTCCTCGAAGAAGAATTCGCCGACACCGGCTTCGACCACATCGACGCCGGCTCCTACTTCGCCGCGGTCGACGACTTCGGCTCCCCCGCCTACACGGTCGCCGAGCTGCAGGGCGCCGGTGAGCCGGCCCGCTTCGCCGCCGACAAGGTGCTGCTCAACGCACTGCGGGTCGCGGTCGAACCGATCGCGCCCTCAGCCGTCCCGGACAAGGGCTGCTTCACGGCCTCCGGCGGCGGCGCGTTCGAGGTCCCGCCCGGCGGCGTCGCGATCACCGCGGGCGGGCAGCCGGTCACCGACATCCAGATGCGGCGCTTCGCCACGCCGGCCGAAGGCAGTCCGCTGCCGGTCGACTTCCAGACCGGCGTCAACCCTCACCAGGCGGCGGCGGTCCCGATCCCGGCCGACCTCGCCCCCGAAGTCCCCTGGACGATGCAGCTCGAAGGCGGTCCGGCGACCGTCTGCCCGCTCGAAGCCGGCTAGCCGGCGGTTGCCATCCAGCGCTCGACGTTCTGCTCGTGCATCTCGCCCAGGATCTCCTCGATCCCATAGCGCGGATTCCAGTCGGGGTAATCGGCTTCGAAGTCTGAGACGTCGGAGATCCACCAGCGGTGGTCGCCGATCCGGTTCTCATCGCTCAACTCCCACTGCAGCTCGCGCCCGGCGACGCGCTCGCAGACCTCGATCGCCTCGAGCATCGAGCAGTTGCTGCGCCGGCCACCGCCCATGTTGTAGACGGCGGCTGGGCGCGGGTTGCGCTGGAAGGCCTTGAAGCAGGCGACGAGGTCGGCGCTGTGGATGTTGTCGCGGACCTGCTTGCCGCCGTAGCCGAAGACGGTGTAGGGCGTGCCGGTGACGGTGCACTTCATCAGGTAGGCGAGGAAGCCGTGCAGCTGGGCGCCGGCGTGCTGGGGGCCGGTCAGGCAGCCGCCGCGGAAGCAGACGGTCGGCATGTCGAAGTAGCGGCCGTACTCCTGCACGAGCAGGTCGGCGGCCGCCTTGGAGACGCCGAACAGCGAGTGGGTCGAGCGGTCGATCGACATCGCCGTCGGGATGCCGCCGTAGTACTCGTGCGACTCGGGCAGCTCGAGCCGCTTCTCCAGCTCTTCCAGGGGCAGGAAGTTGGGCGTGTCGCCGTAGACCTTGTTGGTCGAGCAGAAGATGAAAGGGACGTCGGGGGCGTGCTCGCGCGCCGCCTCGAGCAGGTTGAGCGTGCCGAGGGCGTTGACGCCGAAGTCGGTCTGCGGCTCGCGCGCGGCCCAGTCGTGCGAGGGCTGCGCGGCGGTGTGGATGATGGCTCCGAGCTCGCCGGCGTGCTCGGCGAAGGCGCGGCTGACGCCCTCGGCGTCGCGGATGTCGAGGTCGAGCGAGCGGAACTGCGAGTAGCCCTCGCGCAGCTCCTCGGTCACGTGCGCCGTCGAGGCCTCCGCGCCGAAGAAGCGGGCCCGCATGTCGTTCTCGATCCCGACGACGTCCCAGCCGTCCTCGATGAAGCGGCGGACGGACTCGGACCCGATCAGGCCGCCCGAGCCAGTGACGATGGCAGTAGGCATGGCCGGGCAGGTTAACGATCGGCGTGGCTGTGCCGCCCCTGCTATGAATGCGCGCCAGATGAGGGTTCTGATCACCGGCGGAGCCGGATTCGTCGGCGCGAACCTCGGCGTGGCGCTGGCGCAGCGACGGTCCGATTGGGAGCTCGTCGCGCTCGACAACCTGATGCGCCGCGGCTCCGAGCTCAACCTGCCGCGCCTGCGCGAGGCCGGGGTCGAGTTCGTCCACGGCGACGTGCGCGAGCCCGCCGACCTCGCCGCGGCCGGGCGGTTCGACGCGATGGTCGAGGGCTCGGCCGAGCCCTCGGTGATGGCCGGGCTCTCGGACCCCTCCTACCTCGTCCAGACCAACCTGCTCGGCGCCTTCAACTGCCTCGAGCGCGCCCGTGCCGAGGGCGCCTTCGTCGTCTTCCTCTCGACCAGCCGCGTCTACCCGGTCGCGCCGCAGCTCGATTTGGCGCTGGAGGAGACCGAGACCCGCTTCGAGCTCGCCGCCCGGCAACCGCATCCCGGGGCCGGCCCGGCCGGCATCTCGGAGGACTTCCCGCTGAGCGGCGCCCGCACCTTCTACGGCGCGACCAAGCTCGCCGCCGAGCACCTGATCGAGGAGTACGCGGAGACCTGTGGCCTGCGCGCGGTCGTCGACCGCTGCGGCGTGATCGCCGGCCCCTGGCAGATGGGCAGGGTCGACCAGGGGGTCTTCTCGTGGTGGCTGCTCAGCCACCACTTCGGTCGCCCGCTCACCTACATCGGCTTCGGCGGCGGCGGCAAGCAGGTGCGCGACCTGCTCCACGTCGATGACCTGGTCGACCTGGTCGAGCAGCAGCTCGAGGACCCGGAGGCCTGGAGCGGCACGGTCGCCAACGTCGGCGGCGGCCGCGAGAACAGCCTCTCGCTGCTCGAGACGACCGCGCTCTGCCGCGAGCTGACCGGCAACGAGATAGAGATCGGCCCTGACCCCGAGACCCGCCCGGGCGACGTGCCGATCTACCTCTCCGACTGCTCGCGGCTCTTCGCCCAGACCTCCTGGCGGCCACGCCGCGGCCCGCGCGAGACGCTCGCCGACGTGCTCGCCTGGACGCTCGCCAACGAGGACGCGGTGAGCGAGGCGCTGGGCTTCCGGACGGTGGGCGGTTGAAGCTCTCCGTCGTCATCCCCGCCCACGACGAGGAGGGTTCGATCGTCGAGACGCTCGGCTCGCTCGTCTCGACGCTGGAGGCGGAGCAGATCGAGCACGAGGTGATCGTCATCGACGACTCGAGCACCGACGGCACCGCGGCGGCGGTCGGCGGCTTCGCCGCCGAGCACCCGCAGGTGCGCTGCCTGCCCTCGCCCTACCGCAACGGCTTCGGCTTCGCCGTGCGCGCCGGGCTCGAGGCCTTCGAGGGCGATGCGGTGGCGATCGTGATGGCCGACGGCTCCGACAGCCCGCGCGACCTCGTCGCCTACCAGCGACTGCTCGAGGAGGGGTATGAGTGCGCCTTCGGCTCGCGCTTCATCCATGGCGCGACCGTGACCGACTACCCGCGCTCGAAGCTGATCATGAACCGGATCGTCAACTGGGGCATCCGGGCGCTCTTCCGCCACGGCTACAACGACACGACCAACGCCTTCAAGGCCTACCGGCGCGAGGTGATCGAGAACCTCCAGCCGTTCCTCTCCCACCACTTCAACCTCACGGTCGAGCTGCCGCTGAAGGCGGTCGTGCGGGGCTACAGCTACGGCATCGTGCCGATCTCCTGGACCAACCGCACCAGCGGCACCTCGAAGCTGAAGCTGAACGAGATGGGCAGCCGCTACCTGTTCATCGTCCTCTACGTCTTCCTCGAGCACCACCTGAGCCGCGGCGACTACAGGCGGAGCACGCGGTGATCGGCAGAGCCGTCGGGGCTCTGCGCGAGCCCCGCGTCGCCTGGGCGGTGCTCGGCTTCGCGATGCTCTGCTCGGGCGGCCTGATCCTCTACACCGCGCACGGGCAGGGCTTCGCGATCGACGAACTCTTCTACTACGGGCGGGTCGCCAACGTGAAGGGCCAGCTCGTTCACTACGCCCCCTTCAGCCCCGAATACCTGCTCGCCCCCTTCAACGGCCACCTGCCGCTCGGCGGCCGCTTCGTCTACGAGCTGGTCTTCGCGACGATCGGCGCCCACTACACGGCCTTCGTCGTGATCAACATCCTCGCCCTCTGGACGGTCGCGGCGCTGGTCTTCGAGCTGGCCCGCCGCCGGGTCGGCAACGCCGCCGCGCTGGCGCCCTGCATCGTCCTGCTCTTCCTCGGCTTCGCCCGCGAGCAGCTGCTCTGGCCGCTCGACTTCAACACCGCCGCCTCGCTGGCAGCCGGGCTGGGCGCCGTGCTCGCGATCGAGCGCGAAGACCGCCGCGGCGACGTCCTCGCCTGCATCCTGCTGATCGTCTCGATCGCGATGATCGAGCTCGGGCTCGCATTCGGCCTCGGCATCGCTCTCTGGCTCGTCATCTCGAGGCCGCGCGACGTCCTGCGCCGCGCCTGGATCGTCGTCGTCCCGACCGTCCTCTACGCCGCTTGGTACGTCTGGGCACGCAAGTTCGGCCAGAGCGAAACCCATTCCGGCAACGCTCACCTGATCCCGGAAACCTTCATGCACGGCGCCGCTGCCGCGCTCGGCTCGCTGACCGGCACCAACCCGATCTTCGCCGGCACCTACGTCGGCAGCGTCACCTGGTTCGGCCGCGCGCTCGCGGTCACCGGCGCGATCGCCCTCCTGATCCGCATCTGGGGGCGCTCGCTGCCGCGCACGATCTGGATCTGGCTGCTCGTGCTCGGCGTCTACTGGCTGCTGCTGGCGGTCGCCGCGCGCCCCGCCGAAGGCTCCCGCTACATCCTCGTCGCCGCCGTCCTGATCGTGCTGATCGCCGCCGACTGCGCGCGCCGCCGGTTGCCCATCCCGGCCTCGATCGCCCTGCTCGTGCTCGCCGCGGTGGCGCTGCCGGCGAACATCGTCCAGCTGACCAAGGACCGCGGCAACGACACCCTGCACCACGACCCGCCGGTCAGCAGCACCGAGTTCGCGATGCTCGAACTCGCGCGCGACCGGGTCGATCCCGAATACGTCGTCACCAGCGACCCCCGCGTCGGCGAAGTCGACGGCGGCCTCTTCATCGGCATCCCCGCCGGCGCCTACCTCGACGCCGCCGCCGACAACGGCTCGATCGCCTACTCGCTCGACCAGGTGCGCGAAAGCGACCCCGAACTGCGCCTGATCGCCGACGCCTCGCTGATCGGCGCGCTGGGGATCGAAGCCGAAGCGACCGCCGCGCCGCGCGGGCGCGCCGGCTGCCGCACCGTTCCGGTCGCGCCCGGGGCGGAATCGGCGACCGTGAGCATCCCGGCGGGGATGACCTACGTGCGCCCGCAGGACGGCGCGAAGACCGGCATCTGGCTCGCCCGCTTTGCCGACCCGCCCGGCGTCGGCATCGACTACCTGCAACCGGGCCGCTGGGCGAGGCTCACGATCCCCGGCGACGAAGCGCCGGAGCCCTGGCGGCTAACGGTCGACCACACCATCACCGCCTGCACGACGGGCTGAGCTCGAGCCCGGCTCAGCCCGTCGGGGCCGGCGGGCAGACGTGGACCGGGCCGTCGACGGTGACCCACCAGCGATCGGGGACGGAGTCAGTGGGGATCCGCAGGTTGGCCCACTCGCCGGGCTGCAGCTTGCCGAGCGAGACCGGTTCGCCGCCGAGGCCGAAGCGACCGATGCCGACGTGCACAGGAGCTTCCGCCCGCGAGCCGAGCTGGACGCCGCCGGGTTCGAGGAAGAAGAAGACGGGATGCCGCGGCGTCCCGTCGAGCGAGCTCGGGCAGGCTGACGGGTCCGCCGGCCCCGCGTCGGGCTTCAGCTTCAATTCGAGCGCCCCGACCAGGGTCGCGTCGGCGATGTGGCGCACGCCGACGCTCTCGTCGCGGAGCTGATCGAGCGAGAAGCCGATCGCGCCGAATTCGTCCACCGCCTGGTAGTAGCTGTAGGCGGAAAGCGGCACGAAGATCGCGCCGCCGGCTTCGCTGACCTTCGGGTCGGTCGCCGGGAAGTAGTCGGTGTGGACGTGCGGGCGGGCCAGTTCGAGCATCGCGTACTCGGCGCGCGTGTTGTTCGCGTCGGTGACCGAGGAGGCGCGCTCGTCGTAGAACTTGGAGATGTTGGGCGGGATCGCGAAGGCCACGACGCAGGCTGCGGCGATCAGGCCCGCCGTGCCGATCTCGGCGCCGCGTAGAGCCGAGGCGGCGATCAGGAAGACAGCGACGACGCCGACGAAGAGGTAGCGGGTCGAGTCCGGCGGGCGGTCGGCGAGGGTGATCATCAACCAGTAGGTGAGCACGACGCCAAGCGCTATCCAGAGCCCCATCGGCACCCGACCGCGCTTGACCCGGTAGATGAGCCCGATCAGGGCGAGGCCGCCGAGAACGGCCGCCCAGGGGGTGACCGTGGTGACGTTGGGTGAGATTTCAGGCCCGGTCGGGTTGACGCCGAAGATCGACCCCATCACCACCGCGAGCGCGTTGGTGAAGTCGATCGGGATCAGCTTGACGTTGAGCAGATCGACCTCCGACTGGCCGAACTTGCGCGCCCATACCCACCAGATGGCGAAGAGCGCGAGGGGGATGACGAAGATCCAGGCGCGGCGCCAGCGGTCGTCGCGGCGCAGCACCGAGACCGCGACGCCGATGCAGAAGGCGAGCCCGACCTCGACCGTGGCGACGGCGAGGACCAGCAACACGCAGGTCGCGATGTCGCCGCGGCGGTCGTTCCGTTCGAGCGTCAGCAGCGCGCCGAGGCCGAAGGCGAGGGCGCCGATCGTGTGGATGTTGAAGGGCCAGAGGAACGAGCCCTCGCCGTAGCCGAAGAAGAGCAGCAGGATGCAGGGAATCAACGCCGCGTAGGGGCGCACGCGGCGACGCAGGAGGATGAAGAGCAGCAGCACGCAGACGAAGGCGGCGAAGACCTCCATCGCACGGAAGACCGTGTAGTCGGCGCCGACGGTGAGGAAGAGCCCTCGGTAGATCAGTTTGCCGAGGATCTGCAGGTGCCCGTTGTGGGGGATGAAGAAGTATTCGAGCCCGCCCGCCTGGTGGACCGCGCCGTTGTCGACGATCAGGCGGGCGTAGTAGAAGATGTCATCGCCCGAGAAGGTCAGGTCCTTGCCGGCGATCATCAGCCAGGTGGCGGAGATGACCATCCCCACCGCCAGCAGAACCCAGGAGAGCCGGCGCTCGTCGACGTTGCGGATGCGGTCCATCAACTTCCTTCCTTGTTCTTGGGCAGCAGCAGGATGAAGTTGCCCGAGCCGCCGGCTTCTTCGAAGTCTTCGAAGATGTAGTGGACGAGCGGCGTGTCGGGAGCGGGTCTGCCCCCCATCCAGCCGCCGGCGACGGCTTCATTGCGGAAGGCGCAGGGCCGCGGCGAGGAGCGCACCTGGGCGAGGACGCGGTCCTGGCCCGCTTCGTCGAGCGCCGTGATCCAGGCGCCGGGGGCGTAGGGCTTCGGCGCTTCGATCCCGGTCCAGAGGTAGAGGCTGTCGATGTCCGGATAGCCGACGAAGCTCGTGCAGCGGTTGCCTTCGAGGAAGTCGACGACCCCTTCGTATTCTTCGACTTCTTCGGGAGTGAGCCTCACCTGGCCGGCGCCGGGGAAGGGCAGCGGCGTCCGTTCGTTGTAGGAGATCGTGTTGCTGATCGCCGGCAGGAAGACCTGGCCGAGCGCCAGCATCCCGGCCAGGGCCGCGGTGGCGACCGCGGCGGCGGCGCCGAAGCGGGCGAGGCCGAGCTCGCCCCGGGTGGCGCTCCAGGCGCGCAGCGAGGCGAGCGCGTCGGTGATGCAGAGCGCCCCGACCGGAACGAACATCAGCGAGGCGATCCCGACCTGGGCGCCGGGCACCGGGTAGGCGCCGAGCACCCCGGCGACCGCGACGGCCGGCAGCAGCACCCGCATGAAGCGCTTGAAGGGCAGCTCGGGCTCGCCCAGCGGCGGCACCGCCGCGACCCAGGCGAGCAGCATCGGCAGCACGTCGACGTTGGCGCTCGGATTGAGCCCGAAGGGCGCCTGTTTGGCGATCGTAAACCAGATCGCCAGCCCGGCCGCGCCGCGCAGCAGCCCCGGCCAGAGCGCGGGCCGGCCCGATGCCCAGGAGCGCAGCCTGGTGACGAAGATCGCCGCGGCGAGCGCCGCCACCCCCCAGTCGATCGCCTGCGAGGGGGTTTCGAACGGCCCCGGGTCGACGTTGCGCACGTTGAGCGGCTGGCGGATCAGGCCGTCGTAGAGGTCGGAGAAGCTGGTGCCGCCGATCAGGATCGCGGCGAGGATCGCCACGGTCGCGGCGACGCAGCCGGCCAGGGCGGCGAGCAGCCAGCGCTGCAGCGCCCCCTGCTCCTCGCCGCGCTGCGGCCGCCCGGGCCACGCCGCGGCGACGATCGCGCCGCCGCCGAGCAGCTCCAGCACGATGAACGAGCGCACCCAGCCTTCGCGCAGGTCCGACCACATGACCACCGTCGGGATCGCCAGGAAGCCGGCGATCAGCAGCCAGCGCAGCCAGGGGCGGCGCCCGACCGGCTCTGCCGTCAGCGCCACCGCGAGCACGACTGCGGCGATCGCGTAGGCGCCGAAGTTGATCTTCGTCATCAACGCCGCCGCCAGCAGCGCCCCGGCGAGGGCGCCGAGCAGCCCGGTGCGCCGGCCCGGGCTGTTGACGACGACCAGGACGAATGCCGAGAGCAGCAGGACGAGCAGGCCGTGCGGGTGCATCGGCTCGGGGAAGAGCGTGTAGAGGACGGCGAAGGCGACGACCATGCCGGCGAGGCCGAGGGACAGCCGCCCGCTGAGTCGCTGGCAGGCGAGGCCGAGGAGGAAGCTGGTCGCGAGCCAGACGACGATCACGACCGTGCGGCTGCCGTCGGTGGTGAAGGCGTGGCCGCTGAGCGCCGCGAGGCCGCCGAAGAGCTCGAAGAAGAACGGCCCGTAGGGAGAGAAGATGTCGGTGTAGAGCGGATGGCCGTGGGCGAAGGCGTTGAGGGTGACGAGCACCGTCCCCTCGTCGTCGTAATTGGCGAAGCCGGCGAAGATCGCGCCGTAGGCGGCGAAGGCGGCGCCGATCGCGATCGCCGCGTAGAGCACGATCGCCCGCACCGTCGGGTCGGCCGCGGTTTCCGCCCACAGCGAACGCTCCCCGGTCGGGGCCGGCCGGCCGCCCATCGTCGTCATCGGGGCGACTTCCCGCCCCAGCGCAGCAGCGGCACCCGCCAGGCCGCCTCGGCGACGATCGAACGGTCCATCTTCGACGTCCCCGCCTGGCGGTCGCGGAAGACGATCGGCACCTCGACGACCTCGAAGCCGCGCTCGATCGCGCGGTAGGTCATCTCGATCTGGAAGGCGTAGCCGCGCGAGCGGATCGAGTCGAGGTCGATCGCCTCGAGGACCTCGCGGCGAAAGCACTTGAAGCCCCCGGTCAGGTCGTGGACGGCGACGCCGAGCACGAGCCGCGCGTAGGCGCTGCCACCGCGGCTGATCGCCCGCCGCAGCGGGCTCCAATCGGCGACGCCACCGCCGGCGACGTAACGCGAGCCGATCGCCAGGTCGGCCCGCTCCCCCGCCTCGAGCAGGCGCGGCAGGTAGGCGGGGTCATGCGAGAAGTCGGAGTCCATCTCGAGGACGAGGCCCGCCCCCTCGGCGAGCGCGCGGCGAAAGCCGGCGATGTAGGCGGGGCCGAGCCCTTCCTTGTGCGGCCGGTGCAGGACCTCGACCGCCTCGTGCTCGGCGGCGAGGCGATCGGCGATCTCACCGGTCCCGTCGGGCGAGTTGTCGTCGACCACGAGCACCCGCGTGGAGTCCGGCAGCTTCGCCAGCACCGCCGCGACGAAGGCCTCGATGTTGCCCGCCTCGTTGTAGGTCGGCAGGACGAGCCAGGCCGGCCCCTGTGGTGCGCGCTGCGACATCGGCGGGATGCTATTTCCTGCGTTGGCGGCCGGCCCTACGGTCGCGGACGTCCTCCGGTGATGCGCACCAGCGCGTACCAGGCGGGCTTCGGGTGGAAGCGTTCGGTTTCGGGGAAGAAGCCGACCGAGTCGCAGAAGTTGCAGTAGTAGCGGGAGTCTTTCCAGGTGAACCAGTAGGCCGCCTTGAGGTTGAGGCGGTAACGATTGCTCAGCAGGTATTCGTAGGCGGCGGTCAGTTCTCGCGCCTGGCCGTTGCGCCCCTGCTCGAAGGCGACGATGTTGGGGTCGTTCTGCGAGCCCCAGCCCATCTCGGTGATGTAGAGCCCGGCGCCGGGGTCGTGGTTGCGCAGCACCACTTCCCGCATCTGCTCGACCATCCTTTCCAGGTCTTCGACGTGGAAGGCGTACGGGTGCAGGGCGACGGCGTCGAAGTAGTGCTTGATCCCGGGCACCTGATAGAGCGCTTCGAGGAAGTCGTCGGCGTCCATGCCGCGCTTGCCCTTCTGGTCGGGTTCGCCGAACAGCCCGGAGAGCAGGACCTGCGCGTTCGGGTCGGCCGACTCGACCGCCTGGTAGCTGAGCTTCAGCAGGCGCGCGTAGCGGGTTGGCGAGACCGGATAGGCGAAGTAGAAGAAGTTGACCTCGTTCCAGATCTGCCAGACGTGGATCGGGATCGTCCGATGGACGACGATCCCGTCCTTGGCGACCCGCGGGCTGTGTTCGGTCCAGAACGCGCCCCCCGGCCCGTAGCGTTCGACCACCGCTTTGACAAAGGCTTTCCAGCCCTGGCGCGCCTGGGCGTTGTCGATCGGCAGCGACCTCTGGCGCTCGCCGGCGACCCAGCTGGGCACGCCGGCGAGGAAGGGCAGCACGTGCAGGCCCTGGTTGACGGCGGTGGCGATTTCGCGGTCCGTTCCTTCCCAGTTGAAGGGGCCGCGCTTGGTCGGCTGGATGCTGTCCCAGCCGATCGGCAGGCGGATGCTGCCGATGCGGGCGGCGCGCATGTACTCGGCATCTTCTTCGGAGATCGGCGCCTGCGGGACGATGCCGAAGAAGGTGCGCGGGGCGGCCTGGGCGACGCCGGCGGAGAAGAAGGAGATAGCCGCCACGGCGCAGACCGCCGCGATGACGAGGACGACCGCGATCGATGCTCTTGTATTGCGCTTTCTCATCTCTCGGCTGAAACCTGGACACAGTCCGAAGTCGCGGTAGGCACTCCCGACTGCACCGGCCGCGGCACTTTACGGCTTACGATCGACGGCAACGTGAACGACTCGGACCGAACGGTGGGCGGGGAGCTGCACGTGTGGCGCGCGCAGCTCGACCGCGGCGACTGGCCCGGGGCCGGCGGCCTGCCGGCCGGCGAGCGCGATCGCGCGGAGCGGCTGGTCCGGCCGCTCTCCCGCCGCCGCTGGGTCGCCTCGCGCTTGGCGCTGCGGACGCTGCTCGGGAGCTATCTGGGGCGGCGGCCGGCGGAGGTCGAGCTGCTGGTGGGCGGGCGCGGCAAGCCACGGCTCGGCGGCGCTGACGCGGCGCTGTGCTTCAACCTCAGCCGGGCTGGCGCTGATCGCCGTCTGCGCCGATCGCGAGGTCGGGATCGACGTGCAGCGGATCGGCGCCCGGCCACGCGACTTCTACGCCGCGTGGACGCGGCGCGAGGCGATCGCCAAGTGTCACGGCGCCGGCCTCGGGGCGCCGCTTCCTGAGCGGCAGGTGACGACGTGGAGCTTCGACGCGGGAGTGGGCTACGCCGCCGCGATCGCGGTCGGCGAGCGCGCTTCAGTACGTGCCGCCGAGCTTGCGGTGGTCCCAGGTGGCGACGCGCCGCGGCTCGAAGTGGATCGCGACCCGCTTCGGCGCCTGCGCTTCGAGCGCCGCCTTGGCGTCGCCCTCGACCGACTCGATCCCCTCCGCGTAGCGCAGGGTGAGCTCCTCGGCAAAGCCGATCACGGTGCCTGCGTCGCGGTGGATCCGCGCCTCGGCCTCGATCATCGCGCCGCGTAGCTCGCCGTACTCGTGGCCGGTCTCGACCAGCACGGTCGCCCGCGGGTCGCGTTCCAGGTTGCGCACCTTCTGCGATTTGGCGTAGGTCCAGATCCAGACCTCGCCGTCGCGAGGCACGAACCAGAGCGGCACCGAGTGGGGAAAGCCGTGCGGGCCGTTGGAGGAGACGATCGCGACCCGCTGCGAGTCGAGCAGCTCGAGCAGCTCCGCCTCGTCGAGCTTGATCTGGTCGCGCCGGCTCACCGCGCGGACTCTATGCCGCCGCCCCGGCTGCCGCGGGGCGGAAGGAGCGGCGGTAGGCCGTCGGGGTCGTCGCGGTGGCGCGGCGGAAGTGCTCGCGCAGCGAGGCGGCGGTGCCGAAGCCCGAGCGCCAGGCGACCTCGTCGATCGGCAGGTCGGACTCCTCCAGCAGGCGCTGCGCCTCGAGCACCCGCCGCTCGAGCAGCCAGCGCAGCGGCGTGGTCCCGGTCTCCTCGCGGAAGCGGCGGGCGAAGGTGCGCGGACTGACGCCGGCGTGCCGGGCGAGGACGGTGACGTCGAGCGGCTCGCCGAGGCGCTCGGCGGCCCAGTGCCGGGTTGCCTCCAGCGAACCGGCCACCTCGGCCCGCGAGCGCTTGATGAACTGCGCCTGGCCGCCGTCGCGGTGCGGTGCGGCAACCATGCGGCGGGCGGCGCGCTCGCCGGCGGCGGCGCCGAAGTCCTTGCGGACGACGTGCAGGCCGAGGTCGATTCCGGCGCTGAGGCCGGCCGAGGTCATCACCTTCCCTTCGTCGACGTAGAGCGCCGCGGCGTCGACCTCGACCTGGGGGAAGAGCGAGGCGAGCTGCTCGGCGTTGGCCCAGTGGGTCGTCGCCCGCCGTCCGTCGAGCAGGCCGGCGTAGGCGAGGGCGAAGGCGCCGCTGCAGACCGAGATCGCGCGCGCGCCGGCGGCGGCCGCCTCGCGCAGCGCCTAGA
>Ga0307499_10000387_pt1 | contig 15808 bp, 5 predicted proteins | sample 13_S_MG_FD_201363 | JGI IMG/M metagenome (GOLD analysis project Ga0307499, IMG submission 201363) | Soil microbial communities from Populus trichocarpa stands in riparian zone in the Pacific Northwest, United States - 13_S | ecosystem: Environmental > Terrestrial > Soil > Riparian zone > Trees... | reverse complement strand
GCCTGGATGCTGGTCAGGAACCAGGACCGCTGGGCGAAGCCGCGGTTGACCGCCTCGTTGAAGAACGCGCTGACCGGGAAGCTGGCCGAGCCGGTGGCCGAGGTACGGACGAACGAGACCACGTTCCAGCCGATGTTGCCTTCCCAGATGTCCCAGGTGCCACCGGCCAGCGAGACGGTGGCGATCCGGGAGCCGACCGGCTGCGGTGCGCCGGCGTGGTTGAGCCAGACCATGATCTCGGCGCCGGTGTTCTGCCCGTTCCGGCGCGCGGTCGGGTCGAACCAGATGTCGTACGCGGCGTCCCACTGGCCGCTGCCCGGGTAGGACATGCCGACGCTGGTGCTGATCCCGCCGAACGCCGCGGAGCTGGCCTGGATCGGGTTGAAGTTGGGTGTGCAGTTGTTGTAGTGGCAGCCCCAGTAGACCGAGGGGTAGGACGCCGGCGCGCCGTTGGTGGGGTTGTTCGCCGCCGAGGTGCTGATCCGGAACCCGGTCGCGGTCACCGTGATGCACTGCTCGGTGGACGCCCCCCACCGGTTGTTCTGCACCACGTACTGTCCATTTTGGATAGTCGTGGCGCCGAACTGTTCGCAGATCACGGTGTCGGCGGCGGCACCGGCGCCGAGCCCGCCGGCCAGCACCACGCTGGCGGTGCCGGCGAGCAGGGCCGTGGTGGCCAGGCCAAGAGCGCGTCGAACTTTCACGGTGGGTCCTTCCCGAACCGATCGAGGGACTGGAACGGGCCCTGCCGAAGCTCGGCAGGGCCCGTCCCGGTGCGGGTGTCGGCCGCTGTCCCGGCTACCCCGCCGAGCAGGCCGCGCCGTTGAGCGTGAACCCGGTCGGTGGGCTGTTCGTGGTGTTGTTCCAGCTCGCGATGAAGCCGACATCGGTCGCGGCATTCGGTGCGAGCGTGGCGTTGTAACCGGCGTCCGGCACGTTCACCGTGGCCGCCGACTGGGTCCAGGCGCCGCCGCCCCAGAGCTGGTTGACCACCTGTCCGTTCGCGAACGTCCAGCGCAGTGTCCAGCCGTTGAGCGCGGTGCTGCCGCCGTTGGTGAGGTGCACGTTGCCCTGGAAGCCACCGCCCCACTGGCCGGTCACCGAGTACGTCACCCGGCAGCCGCCGGTCGGTGGCGGCGTGGTGGTGACTGGTGGCGTGGTGGTGACCGGCGGTGTCGTGGTGACCGGCGGGGTGGTGGTGACCGGCGGCGTGGTGGTCGGCGGTGTCGTGGTGCCGGTCTTGTCGGCGACCAGGATGCCGCGACCGTTGGTGCCCAGGTAGACCCGGCCGTACACGCGCGGGTCGCCGGTGATCGCCTCACCCATGTTGCCGTACTGGTGCTGGTCGTCGTTGATCCGTACCCAGGCCGCGCCGGCGTTGTCGGACCGGTAGACGCCGGCCACGTTGTCGACCGTGCCGGCCAGGTAGAGCGCCGGATAGGTCTGCCCCGGCGCCGCCTTGCCGAGGCCGACGCTGATGCCCGAGTTCACCGTGGACACCCGGGTGAACGCGGCGCCGGAGTTGGTGGAGTGGAACAGGCCGGTGGTGCCGGTCAGCCAGATGTCGCCCTCGCGTCCGCTGACCGCCTTGAAGTGGGTGGCCGGCGGCAGCCCGGACGCGGCGGTCTGGGTGAACGTCGCGCCGCCGTTGGTGCTGACGTAGAACTGGCTGCCGGAGAGCCCGTAGAACTTCATCGGGTTGACCCGGTCCGACTCGACCACCGCGCCGGTCGGCAGGCCCTGCGACTGGGTCCAGGAGTTGCCGAAGCCGACCGAGAACACCACCTGCGAGTTCTTCGGCGACCAGACGAACCGGCTGCCATCGGCGGCCGCGGCGACCGTGCCGCCCTCGTTGATGCCGCCCGGCTCGCTGCCCTGGAACCAGTTCGAGCCGCCGTCGGTGGAGAACGCGACGTGGCTGTCGTTGGGCCGGTCCGCGTCGGTGAAGTTGCCGGCCCGGACCATCACCGCCGGGTTGGTCTCGGCGAAGTCGACGCTGGTGGTGCTGGTGAAGTTGGGCGAGCCGAACATCTTCGCCGGCACCTTGGTCAGGTCGTCGTGGCGGAACCCGCCGATGTCGCCGAGCGCGCTGACCAGCGGGGCGCCGGTCGGCGGGCTCATCAGGTCGAGCACCGCGGTCTCTTCCAACCCGGCCACCGTGGGCCGGATCGTGATCTGGCCGCCGGTGTCCCAGTTGGTCAGGTTGGTGGTGCCGTAGAGGGTGGCGCCGGTGCCGTACAGCATGCGGTTGGAGTTGAACGGGTCGATCTCCACGCTGTCGTTCATCCAGCCGAGCTTCGGCGTGACCTCGGGCAGTTGCGGGTTGCCGTTGAAGTTCAGCCACGGCACCGAGGTGATGTCCTGGGTGTAGCGGAAGGACCGGTTGGGGTAGCTGGTGAAGTCCCAGATCCGGGTCCAGGTGGCGCCGCTGTCGGTGCTGCGGAAGAAGATCGCGTCCGGCCACCAGGAGATCTGGGTGGCCACCATGATCGTGCCCGGGTGCTGCCGGTCGATGGTCAGGCCGCCGTAGCCGAAGTAGTCGTCCGCGCTGGCCGACGGGATCGGGCTGATCTGGGTCCAGGTGCCGGTGCCGGCGGCGAACTTCCAGACGTCACCCTTGCCGCCGTCGTACGGGCCGCCGGTGTCGCTGGTGGCGATGTAGAGGGTGTGCGTGGTGGAGTCCAGGACGCCCTTGTGCGCGATGAAGCCGGTCGGCTGGCCGGCGATCCGCGCCCACGTGGTGCCGCCGTTGGTGCTGCGGTAGACGGTGTTCTGCTTGTCCGCGACGCCGACGTAGATGGTCTGCGTGGCGTTGCCGGCGGTGCCGGTGGTCTCGTCGAAGGTCACCCAGACGACGCCCTGGTTGTCGCCCTGGTAGATGTCACCGGGCAGCGCGACGTAGTTGCCGACGTTCGGGAAGCTGGTGACCTTGGCCCAGGTGACGCCCGAGTCGGTGCTGCGCCACAGGCCCTGCCCGCTCGGGGCGGCGAAGTACAGGACGCTGTTCCGGTTGGGGTCGACGACCAGTCGCTCGCCCATGCCGCGGCCGGGCATGTTCCCGCCGAGCTTGAACGGCAGCGGGGTGACCGCCCAGGTCTGCCCCTGGTTGGACGAGCGCAGGATCGCGCCGTTGTTGGGGTCCCACTCGTTGGTGTACATGCCGACGGCGGCGTACACCTTCGTCGGGTCGACCGAGTCGGTGGCGATGCTGACGACGCCGTTGTAGCCCCAGTTGTTCTGGCCGACGAAGTCGAGCAGCGGCACCCATCTGCTGGTGGTGGCATTCCACCGGTAGGCCCCACCGATGTCGGTCCGCGCATAGATCAGATCGCGCTGCTTGCGGTTGAAGATGATCCCGGGGACGTAGCCGCCCCCGGCGATCTCGACGTTCCGCCAGGAGTACGAGTCGGATGGCGCTGCTGCGGCCGGAGTCAGTTCGGTGGCGAGTTGGGTCCCGACGGCCGCTGCTCCGATGAGCAGGGCAGCCGAGAAGACGCTGGCGAACTTGATACGCATTGCGGCTTCCTCTCGTGCAGATCGCAACACAGTTGCTGCTACTGCGGAGGCATCGCCGCATTCGCCTCGCCGCGAGGTTCACATGCCGACATCCGTCCTGTCAACGGTCTAGACCAGGACAACGCGCGCGGGCAGCTTTCACCGTAACCAATCGATCAAGCAGTCGCAATCGGACGAACTTTGACCGTTGACGGGACAATCTATGGGTGCTTGGGTGACAAACGGCGCTCTTCAGTACGTGAAGTCGCGTTCCGGTCAGACCAGTCAAGATCGTCCCTCGGCGCGGAGGTGGACCAGATGGGAAGTCCTCCCAACCTGTCCCGACGGCATCGGGCGGTGCTGCACCGCCTGGCTGTCATGGCAACTGCCGCGGCAGTGGCCCTGATCGGCTTACCGGCTGTCGCGGCGGTCGCGGCGCCCGGGTCGGCGACCGACACCGCGGGCGCCGGTAGCGCCGCGGTCCGGGTGCTGGTGTTCTCCGGCACGGCGGACGCGACCAACCCCACCGTGCCCGCGGCGGTCGGCACGCTGGCCGACCTCGGCCGGCACAACGGCTTCGCCGTGGACGCGACCACCGACGCCGCCGCCTTCACCGCGGCGAACCTGGCCCGGTACCGGGCGGTCGTGTTCCTCGCCGCCACCGGGGACGTGCTGAGCACCGACCAGGAGGCGGCGTTCCAGGCGTACGTGGCCGGTGGCGGCGGCTTCCTCGGCGTGCACGACGCGGCGCTGGCGCAGCCGGCGTCCACCTGGTTCACCGGGCTGATCGGCAGCCGGCCGGCGGCAACCAGCCCGAGCGCCGCGCAGACGGCGGTGGTCGAGGTCCCCGACCGGGTGCACCCGGCGACGAAGAACCTGCCGCTGACGCTGACCCGGTCCGACCTGTGGACGAACTGGAGCCCGAACCCGGTCGGCACCGTGCACACGGTCGCCTCGGTCCGGGAGCTCAGCTACACCGCGGGCACCGGCGCGAACGGCCCGTACCACCCGATCTCCTGGTGCCGCGACTACACCGGCGGCCGGTCCTTCTACACCGGCATGGGCGGCACCGCGGCCAGCTACCAGGAGAAGGACTTCCGGGCGCACCTGCTCGGCGGGCTGGAGTGGGCGGCCGGCCTGGTCCGCGGTGACTGCCAGGCCACGATCACCGCGAACTACAAGGCGACCCGGCTGACCCAGCCCAACCAGACCGGCCAGCTCGACCAGATCGGCGAGCCGCACGGGCTGACGATCACCAAGGACGGGCGGGTGTTCTACATCGGCCGGGGCGGGCCGATGACCGGTGGCCCGGCGCCGATCACCGACTGGAACGACCCGAACATCGGGCTGGGCCGCGGCACCATCCACCTCTGGGACCCGAAGACCGGCGCCGTGAAGATGGTCGCGGACCTGCCGGTGTTCGGTAACAGGGGCGCCGGCCCGGAGTCGAACAAGACCGAGGAAGGCCTGGTCGGCATCACGCTGGACCCGAAGTTCGACCAGAACCACTGGCTGTACGTGTTCTGGATGCCGTACCGCACGGTGGACCGGGTCAACCACGTCGGCAAACGGACGATCTCCCGGTTCACCTTCGACCCGGCCACCGGCACGGTCGACGTGGCCAGCGAGAAGGTGCTGCTCGACTGGGCCACCCAGATCGACCGGTGCTGCCACGTCGGCGGCGGCATGGTGTTCGACCCGCAGGGCAACCTGTACGTGTCCAGCGGCGACAACAACTCGTCGCAGTGCGACGGCTGCGGCGCGTCGGCCAACTCCGGCTACAGCGGCAACAACCCGGTGCCCGAGTTCGGCGGCTTCTCCCAGCAGGACGCCCGGCGCACCGCCGGCAACACCAACGACCTGAACGGCAAGATCCTGCGCATCCACCCGCAGCCGAATGGCACGTACACGGTGCCGCGCGGGAACCTGTTCACCGGGCGGGAGGAAGGCGGCGGCAAGACCCGCCCGGAGGTCTACGCGATGGGCGTGCGGAACCCGACCCGGCTGGCGTTCGACCCGAAGAACGGCTGGCTGCTGGCCGGCTGGGTCGGCCCGGACGCCGGCGCGCCGAGCCTCACCTGGGGCCCGGCGAAGTACGAGACCGCGGTCGTGATCACCAAGCCGGGCAACTTCGGCTGGCCGTACTGCATGGGCAACAAGCAGCCGTACCGGGACCGCAACCTGCCCGACATCACCCAGCCGCTGGGCTGGTACGACTGCGACCACCCGCGCAACGACTCGCCGCGCAACACCGGGCTGGTGAACCTGCCGCCGGTGCAGAGCAACAACATCTGGTACTCCCCGCAGGGCGGCGGGCCGGTGTTCGAGCGTGGCGCGGACGGCATCCCGATCTACGACACGGCGCACCAGACGCTGACCGAGCCGTACCTGCCCGGTGGCGGCGGCCAGGCGATCATGCCCGGCCCGATGTACCGGTACGACGCGAAGAACCCGAGCACGACGAAGTTCCCGGCGTACTGGGACGGCAAGTGGTTCATCGGCGACGAGTCGCGGTCGGCCACCCGGGTCGCGCTGACGATGGACCCGAAGACGGCGGCCAGCGGCAGCGCCCCGGCGCACGCCGACGACATCCGGCAGATCGTGCCGAGCAGTTCGGTCGGCGCGCTGATGGACTGGAAGTTCGGCCCGGACGGTGCGCTGTACGTGCTCGACTACGGCACCGGGTTCTTCAACGCGACCGCCCGGTCCGCGCTCTGGCGGATCGACTACACCGGCGGCCCGGCCACCCCGGCGCCGACCGCGACCGCCACGCCGGCGGCCGGCGAGCCACCGCTGACCGTGGGGTTCACCGGGTCACGCTCGGGCGGCGTGTCGTACCGGTGGAACTTCGGTGACGGCGCGACCTCGACGCAGGCCAACCCGACGCACACCTACCGGTTCGGCGGCGACTTCACCGCCCGGCTGACCGTGCGGTACGCCGACGGGTCGTCCGGCACCGCGACCACCACCGTCTCGGTGACCTGCGCGGCGCCGGACGCGCGGCCCACGGTCCGGTTCCTGGACCTGGACACCGGCGTGCCGAACAAGGCCACCGCCGGCGGCTGCACGATCAACGACCTGATCGCCGACGAGCAGCCGTGGTCGTCGTCGCTCGGGTTCGTCGCGCACGTCACCGACGTGGCGGCGCACCTGTCGGTGGCCCGCACCATCACCGGCGGCCAGGCACTGCAGCTGATCGCGGCGGCGGTGCGGTCCCGGATCGGCACCCCGAACGGGCCGAAGCCGTACACGTCGATCTTCGACGGGACGGCCGGCTCGCTGAACCAGTGGGCGCAGGCGCCGAGCGGTTCGTTCTCGCTGCAACCGGGCGGGACGATCCGCAGCACCGGCGGGCTGGGCATGCTCTGGTACACCGGGGCGCAGTTCGGCGACTTCTCCGTCCGGCTGCAGTTCAAGGACGACCGGACCGACGGCGGCTCGGCCAACAGCGGCGTGTTCGTCCGCTTCCCGGACCCGCGCACGCCGCTGGCCGACCGACCCGCCGGCAGTTGCGGCACCGTCGGCAGCGCCCGCACCCAGCAGGCCTGGGTGGCCATCTACTGCGGGCAGGAGGTGCAGATCTACGACGGGGCGACCGGCGAGCCGCAGAAGACCGGGTCGATCTACAACTTCGCGCCGACCGACCTGGCGCACTCCGGGGCCACCCCGGCCGGGGTGTGGAACGACTACGAGATCCGCGTCGTCGGGCAGCACTACACGATCATCCGCAACGGTGTGGTGATCAACGAGTTCGACAACACGCCCGGCAAGACCTCGTCCCGGGCCGGCGACCCGCCGACCGACCTGCGCCAGTTCGCCAGCGGCTTCCTGGGGCTGCAGAACCACAGCAACGCCGACGTGATCGAGTTCCGCAACATCCGGGTTCGACCACTGACGGGATAACCGGAAGGCATAACTCGGCCGGGCCGAAACCGGTCCGGGCAAATCTAGGATGGATCTCTTCGGTCGCCCGGGGAGAGTGAGGGGCCGCTGCTCCGCATCGCGTACGCCTGCCGCGACCTGGGTCGGGACGATGCTCCCGGCCCAGGCGCGCAGGTGTTTGCCAGCGCGCAGGCGATGGCCGCCGCGGGGCACGAGGTGTACCTGGTCAGCGAGGCGATCACGGCCGGCCGGTCGCGGGCACTGCTCTCGGCCGGCTCGGCGACCTGGGTCCGGGTCGAGGACGGCCGGCCGGACCACGCCTACTTCACCGACGGGCAGGGCTACGCCGACCGCGTCTACGACACGCTGCGCCGGCTGCGCCGAGCCCGGCCGCTGGACCTGATCGAGTTCCCGGACCGCGGCGGCGAGGGCCTCACGGTGCTGCGGGCCAGGCGGCTGCTCGGCGAGTTCGCCGGCACCCGGGTCGTGCTGCGGCCGGCCGCCGGCGCGGCCGGGCCTGGCGCCGGTGGCGAGCCTGGCGCCGGTGGCGAGCCTGGTGCTGGTGGCGGGCCCGGTGCTGATGGCGAGCCTGGTGCTGATGACGGGCTTGGGGCCGGTGGCGGGCTTGGGGCCGGTGGCGGGCCGCCGGCGAGCCTGCTCACCATGATCACCGCCGCGGCTGAGCGGTACTGCCGCGCGCACGCCGGCGACGCGGTGACCGCGCCCGCCGCGCCGGGGCCGTCGCTGGTCCAGCCGGCGGGCGGCCCGCTGGTGTCGGTGCTGATCCCGGTGTTCAACCAGGGCCGCTACCTGGCCGACGCGCTGGCCTCGGTGCGCCGCTCGGCGTACCCCCGACTGGAGATCGTGGTGGTCGACGACGGCTCGACCGACCCGGAGACGGTGACCGCGGTCGACGCGCTGACCGGGGTGCCCGGGGTGACCACGCTGCGGCAGCGCAACGCCGGGCTGCCGGCCGCCCGCAACGCCGGGTTGGCCCGCTGCACGGGCCGGTACGTCGTGCCGCTGGACGCCGACGACCTGCTGCCGCCGGCGTTCATCGGCACCGCGGTCGCCGCGATGGCCCGGCAGCCGCGGCTGCGGTACCTCACCGGGTACGTCCGCTGCTTCGGGCTGCTCGACCACGTCCAGGTTCCGGTCGGGCCGGTGCCCGGGCTGAGCCTGCTGCTGAACACGTACGCCCGGGCCACCGGCCTGTTCTGCCGGGACGCGCTGCTCGACGTCGGCGGCTGGGACGCCGACCTGCCCGGCTACGAGGACTGGGACCTGTACCTGCGGCTGGACGCGGCCGGCCACGGGTCCGACGTGCTGCCGGTCGACGGCCACCTGTACCGCCGGCACCCCGACTCGATGACGCTGCGGGCCGGCGCCGGGGTCCGGCTGGAGTGGCTGCAACGGCTGATCGGCAAGCACGCCGGCGCGCTGACCGGCGATCAGCTGGTGCCGCTGCTGCAGGCGGTCGTCCAGCTGTGGAAGACCGGCTACGAGCCGAGCGCGTCGGCGCGGCTGCTGGCCGGCCTGCCGCGCGGGCAGCTGCCCCAGGCGGGCGAGGCGTGACCGGGCCGGGCGCGCCGGTGCGGGCGGGTCAGCTGGCCGGTGCGGCTGAACCGGCCCGCGGCGGCGCGGCCAGCGCGGACGGGGCTGGCGCGCTGACCGTGCCGGGGTTGCTGGCCGCGCGGGCGGCGGCCGAGCCGGACCGGGTCGCGCTGATGGTGGCCGGCGGCGGTGCGCTGCGGTTCGGCGACTGGTCGCGCTGGTCGACCGCGGCCGCGCACCAGTTGCGCGCGGACGGCGTGCGGCCGGGGGACCGGGTCGGGCTGCGGTTCGCCGGCGCCGACTGGATCGAGTACGCGGTCGGGTACTGCGCGGTGCAGCTGGCCGGTGCGGTCGCGGTGCCGTTGCCGGTCCGACTGCCGCCGGCCGAGCTGCGCGGGTACCTCGCGCACTGCGCCGCGGTCCGGCTGCTGCACGGGCCGGACGCCGGGCCGGTCACCGCCGACTGCCCGGCCGGGCCGCTACCCGACCCGCCGGCGCCGGGCCCGGCGGTCGAGCCGGTCGGGGTGACCGTCCAGCCGACCGACCTCGCGCAGATCCTCTACACGTCCGGCACCACCGGCACCCGCAAGGGCGTCGCCGCCAGCCACGCCAACCTGACGCACGGGCTGCCGGCGCGGCCCCGGCTGCGCCGGTACGGCCACTCCCGGCACCTGCTGCACGCGTTCCCGATCGGCACCAACGCCGGCCAGATGATGCTGGTCGACGCGCTGGTCGCGGCCCCGGCGGTGCTGGCGGCGCCGGCGTTCGACCCGGACGGGTTCTGCGCGCTGATCGAGGCGCACCGGGTCGGCACCGTGTTCCTGGTGCCGTCGATGGCGATCGACCTGCTCAACTCCGGCGCCCCGGGCCGCTACGACCTGACCAGCGTGCAGCTGCTCAGCTCGTCCGCGGCGGCCCTGCCGGGGGCGGTCGCGGCCGCGCTGGCCAGCGCGTTCCCGGCGGCCACCGTGGTGAACGCCTACACCTCGACCGAGGCGGTGCCGGCGGTCACCACGATGGTGGTCGACCCGGGCCGGCCCGACTCGGTGGGCCGGCCCGCGGCCGACCAGGCGATCATGATCGCCGACCCGGCCGGGCGGCCGCTGCCGGCCGGCGCGGTCGGCGACGTCTGGCTGCGGCACCCCGGGTCGCCGCGGGCGTACTACCGGGACGCGGCGGCCAGCGCCGCGGTGTTCCGGGCCGGCTGGGTGCGGATGGGCGACGTCGGCCGGCTCGACGCGGACGGCTACCTCTACCTGCTGGACCGGGACAGCGACCTGATCTCCTCGGGCGGCTACCGGATCTCCACCCTGCACGTGGAGGCCGCGCTGCACGAGCATCCCGCGGTGGCCGACGCGGCGGTCTTCGGCGTGCCGCACCCGGTGATGGGCGCGATGGTCGCCGCGGCGGTGACCGTCCGGGCCGCGGTGACGGTGGCCGAGCTGCGGGCATTCCTGCGGGAGCGGCTGCCCCGGCCGGAGGTGCCGACCCGGCTGCTGCTGCTCGACACGCTGCCCCGCAACGACGCCGGCAAGGTGCTGAAGCGGGAGCTGCGCGCGCTGCTGGCGACCGTGACACCGGCGGCCGGTGCGCCGGTGACCGGGTCGGCCGGCGGTCCGGCGGCGGACGGCCCGGCCGCCGGCGGCCCGGCCGGCGGCGATCCGGCCGGGGCCGACGGTCTCGCCGGGGCCGACGGTCCCGCCGGCGGCGGTGATCCGGCCGGCGGTGATCCGGTGGAGGCCGGCGCCACCCGGGCGTTGGCCGCGCTCTGGCGGCGGGTGCTGCGGGTGCGCACCGCCGGCGCCGGCGACGACTTCTTCGCCCTCGGCGGCGATTCGCTCGCGGCCAGCCAGCTCGGCACCCTCGGCACCGAGGCGTTCGGCGTGGACGTACCCCCGGCGCTCGCCTTCGACCACCCCGTCCTGGCCGACCAGGCCGCCTGGATCGCCGCCGCCCAGGCCGCCGCCCAGGCCGCCGCTCAGGCCGCCGCTCAGGCCGCCGCTCAGGCCGCCGCTCAGGCCGCTGCCCAGGCTGCCACCCGGGCGGCCGGCCAGGCGGCAGCCGCGGCGACGGGCGGCGCGGCGCCGGAAGAAGTGCCGCTCAGCGCGCTGCAGGAGTACTTCCTGCGCTGGACGTACGAGACCGAGCCGGCCCGGGCGGTGTCCGCGGTGCCGGTCGCGGTCCGGATCACCGATGAGCTGGACCTCGGCGCGCTGGACGCCGCGATGCGGGTGCTGGCGGCCCGGTACGACGCGCTGCGCACGGTGTTCCGCCGCGACGGTGCCGGCCACCGCGCGGTGCTGCTGCCCGACTGCCCGCCGCAGCTGGTCCACCTGGTAGCGGCCGGCGACACCCTGGCCCGGCGGGAGCGGGACGCCGGCCGGCTGGCCGCGGCGGCGGTCGAGCGGCCGTTCGACCTGGCGACCGGCCCGCTGGCCCGCGCGGTCACCGTCCGGCTCGGCGAGCGTGACCATGTGCTGGCGCTGGCCGTGCACCACCTGGTCACCGACGGCTGGTCGATGGGGGTGCTGCTGCGCGACCTGGCGCTGGCGTACTCGGCGATCGCGGCCGGTCGGCAGCCAGCGGCCCGGCGGCCGGCGCCGTCCGCCGCGCAGGTGACCGGGTGGGCCCGGCAGCGCTGGCCGGCGGCGCGGGCGTACTGGCGGCAGGCGCTGGCCGGCGCCCCGCCGGCGCTGCTCGGTGCGCCCCGCCAGGCGGTCCCGGACCGGTACACCGCCGGGTCGGTGCCGGTCGAGATCCCGGCCGAGCTGGCCGAGCGGTTCCGGGCCGCCGGCCGCCAACACGCCGCGACGGCGTACCAGGCCGCGCTGGCCGCGTGGGCGCGGGTGCTGGCGGACTGGGCCGGCGCGCCCGAGCTGGTGCTGATGTCGCCGGTGCCCGGCCGGATCCGGCCGCAGGACGAGGGCGTGGTCGGTTGCCTGGTGCAGTCGCTGCTGCTGCGGGTCGACCTGCGCGGCGTTCCGGCGTACGGCGACCTGCTGCGGCGGGTCCGCGGCGTGGTGCTGGCCGGCACCGAGCAGCAGCACTACCCGTACGAGGAGTTCAGCCGGCAGCTGCCGCACCCGGCCTGGTTCCGGTATGAGCGCTGGCCGGGCGAGGCGTGCTTCCTCGGGCTGGCCTCCGGGCCGTTCCCGCTGCCCCGGGAGCTGATGTTCGACTGGCCGATGCCGCCGGGCGAACCCGACCGCAGCGTTCCCGAGCTGGCGCTGACCGAGCAGCCGGACGGTTCGCTGGCCGGCTGGCTGGTCTACAACCGCCGCGCCTACGACCGGGCCGCCATCGTCGCGCTCGGCGCGGCGTTCCGGACCTACGCCGAGACGGAACTGCCCGCGCTGCCGGCCGGGTCGACGGGTCGATCGGGGTGAGGTGAGGATGTCGGAGACCGCGGTGCCGCGCCGGCCGGACGGGTTGGCCGAGATCCCGCTGTCGGTTGGCCAGGAGCGGCTGTGGTTCCTGGATCAGCTCGACCCGGGCGACGTCGCGTACAACATGTTCGTGGTCGAGCGGCTGCGCGGCCCGCTGGACCGGCCCGTCCTGGAGCGGGCGCTGAACGCGGTGATCGCCCGGCACGACAGCCTGCGCACCTGCTTCCCGGGCCGGCAGGGCCGGCCGGTGCAGCTGGTGCGGCCGGCGCTGCACGTGCGGCTGGACCGGGTCGACGTGGACGGGCCGGCGGACGAGCGGGTGCGCCGGGCCGAGCGGCTCGTCGCCGCCCGCACCAACGCCCCGTTCGAGCTGACCGCCGACCCGCTGGTGCGCGGCGCGGTGCTGCGGTTGGCCGACGACGATCACGTGCTCTGCCTGGAGCTGCACCACATCGTCGCGGACGGCTGGTCGATCGGCGTGCTGCGCCGGGAGCTGGCCGAGATCTACGCCGCCTACCGGGCCGGCGCCCCGATGCCGCTGGAACCGCTGCCGATCCAGTACCCGGACTACGCGGTCTGGCAGCGCGGCCGCCTCGGCGGCCCGGCGCTGGCCGAGCAGTTGGCGTACTGGCGCGCCCGGCTGGCCGGTGCCCCGGCGCTGGAGCTGCCCACCGACCGGCCCCGGCCGGCGGTGAAGACCACCAGCGGCGGGTACCTGTCCCGGTTCCTGCCGGCACCGTTGTGGGCGGCGGTGCAGGCGCTGGCCCGGGCCCAGCGGTGCACGCCGTACCTGATGGTGCTCACCGCCTACCAGGTGCTGCTGGCGCGCTACTGCGGCCAGCGGGACTTCTGCGTCGGCTCGCCGGTCGCCGGCCGCGACCTGGTCGAGCTGGAGCCGCTGATCGGCTACTTCGTCAACACCGTGGTGCTGCGCGCCGACCTCAGCGGTGACTCGACGTTCGCCGAGCTGCTGCGCCGTGCCCGCTCGACGGTGCTGGCCGCGTACGCCCACCAGGACGTCCCGTTCGAGGAGCTGATGGTCGAACTGGAGGTGGAGCGCAACCTCAACCGCGGCCCGCTGTTCGAGACGCTGGTCAACGTCTACACCGAACTGCCGGCGTTCTCGCTCGCCGGGGTCGAGACCGAATGGTTCGACGCCGGCCTGTGCCGGGCCAAGTTCGACCTGACGCTGGAGATCTTCCGCGCCGGCCCGGCGGCCCGGGCCGGGTTCACCTACAACACCGACCTGTTCGACCCGGCCACCATCACCCGGCTGGGCCGCGACATCGAGCGGCTGCTGGCCGCCGTCGTGGCCGACCCCACCGCGCGCCTGTCCACCCTGTTCGGACACCTGGGGCTGGTCGACGGCGACGTGCCGACCGGCCCGATCGAGGTCGCGACCGCGCCGCCGGCCGGCGCGGCCGGGACGGTACTGGAGCTGATCGAAGCGCAGGCGGTCGCCACCGGCCCGGCCATCGCCGTGCGCGGCGAGCAGGAGGTCAGCTACCCGCAGCTGATGGACCGGGTCGGCCGGATGGCGGCCACGCTGCGCGGTGCCGGGGTCAGGCCCGGCACGCTGGTCGGGGTCTGCCTGCCGAGGTCGGTGGACGCGATCGTCACGCTGCTCGCCGTCTGGCGGACCGGCGCCGGCTACCTGCCGCTCGACCCGGCCTACCCGCCGGACCGGTTGGCGTTCATGCTGGCCGACAGCGGCGCCGTTCTCGCCGTCAGCACCGCCGCGCTGGCCGGCCGGCTGCCGCCGGACACCCCCGTACTGTGCCTGGACCGCCCGCCAGCCGCCGACGGCCCGCCAGCCGCCGACGGCCCGCCAGCCGCCGACGGTTCGCCCGGGGTCGGCGGTTCGCCCGCGGCTGGCGGCTCGTCCGGCGGTGGCGGTCGGTCCGCCGGCGCCGATCTGTCCACTGTGGACGGCCCCGTTCCGGCGGCCGGCGGGGCGCGGCCGGACGGGGTGGCGTACGTGGTCTACACGTCCGGGTCGACCGGGCGGCCGAAGGGCGTCGTGGTCGACCACCAGGCGCTGGCCGCGCGGGTCGGCTGGATGCGGGACCACTACCGGCTGCGGCCGGCCGACCGGCTGCTGCAGTTCGCGTCGATGAGCTTCGACACGTTCGCCGAGGAGGTGTACCCGTGCCTGGCCGCCGGCGCGACGCTGGTGCTCGGCCCGGCGGCGGACGGGTCGCTGGTGGACTTCCTCGCCGCCGGCCGGGGCGCCGACCTGACCGTGCTCGACCTGCCCACGCCGTACTGGCACGAGCTGGTCCGGCAGCTGGACGCGGTCCGCTGGCCGGCCGCGCTGCGGCTGCTGATCCTCGGCGCGGACCAGGTGGATGCCGCGGCGGTGGCCCGGTGGCACCGGGCCTTCGGTGACCGGGTCCGGGTGCTGAACACGTACGGGCCGACCGAGGCGACGATCGTGGCCAGCAGCGCCGAGCTGGCCGGCCCCGGCGTGGCCGCGCCGGACCCGGCCCGCCGGGTGCCGATCGGCCGGCCCGCCACCGGCAGCCGGCTGTACGTGCTGGACGAGTGGCTCAACCCGCTGCCGGTCGGCGTGGTCGGCGAGCTGTGCGTCGGCGGTGCCGGCGTCGCCCGCGGCTACCTGGGCCGGCCCGGGCTGACCGCCGAGCGGTTCGGGCCGGATCCGTTCGGCCCGCCCGGCGCCCGCCTCTACCGCACCGGCGACCAGGCCAGGCTGCGTCCGGACGGCCAGTTCGAGTTCGTCGGCCGCCGGGACGGGCAGCTGAAGCTGCGCGGCTACCGGGTCGAGCTCGGCGAGATCGAGGCGGCGCTGGCCAGCCAACCGGGCGTCCAGCAGGCGGCCGCCACGGTGCGGGACGAGCGGTTGGTCGGCTACGTCGTTCCGGCGCCCGGCGCCGCCCCGGACGCCGCCGGGTTGCGCCGGCAACTGGCCCGGACGCTGCCCGACCACATGGTGCCCGCCGGCATCGTGCTGCTCGACCGGCTGCCGCTGACGCCGACCGGCAAACTCGACCGGGCCGGGCTGCCGGCGCCGGCTGGCCCGGCCCCGCCGGCGCAGCCGCACGTCCCGCCGCGGTCGCCGAGTGAGGAACTCGTCGCCGAGGTGTGGGCCGAGGTGCTCGGCGTGCCCAGGGTCGGCGCCCTGGACGACTTCTTCGACCTGGGCGGCCATTCCCTGCTCGCCACCCGGGTGGTGGCCCGGCTGCGCGACCTGGTCGGCGTCGAGGTTCCGCTGCGCGCGTTCTTCACCGGGCGCACCCTCGCCGGCGTCGCGGCCGCGGTCGAAGCGGTGCTGGCCGCCGAGATCACCAGCCTCTCCGACGCCGAGGTGGCCGCCCAGCTCGCCACACCGGCCGGCGGCGGTGGGTGAGGCTTTACAGGGGTGTTACCCCGGTCGTAATCTGTGAGAGCGCTCTCACGGCCTGATCACGGTCGGGCGAGTGGCTGCACAGCCCTGCGGCGGCGGCAGGTGTCGACGAACCGTTCCGGTGTCG
>Ga0307499_10000385_pt1 | contig 15813 bp, 15 predicted proteins | sample 13_S_MG_FD_201363 | JGI IMG/M metagenome (GOLD analysis project Ga0307499, IMG submission 201363) | Soil microbial communities from Populus trichocarpa stands in riparian zone in the Pacific Northwest, United States - 13_S | ecosystem: Environmental > Terrestrial > Soil > Riparian zone > Trees... | reverse complement strand
GGATCGGCGGCAACGAAAACGCCTTCACCTCGCTCGACTACACCGGCTATTTCCAGCGCGTGCCGCGCGAGCATCTGGCCAAGATGATGGAGTTCGAGGCCGACCGCATGACCGGCCTCATCCTCAAGGATGAGAACGTGCTTCCCGAGCGCGACGTCGTGCTGGAAGAGTTCAATATGCGCGTCGCCAACAATCCGGACGCGCGGTTGTCCGAGCAGATCATGGCGGCGCTGTATCTCAACCATCCCTATGGCCGGCCGATCATCGGCTGGCGCCAGGAAATCGAGAAGCTCGACCGCGAGGATGCGCTGGCGTTCTACAAGCGTTTCTACGCGCCGAACAACGCGATCCTGGTGATCGCGGGCGACGTCGACGCCAAGGAAATCCGCCCGATGGTGGAAAAGGCCTATGCGGGCATCCCGGCGCAGCCGGCGATATCGGCGAATCGCGTCCGTCCGCAGGAGCCGGTGCCCGCCGCGCCGCGCACGGTAACGCTGTCCGATCCGCGCGTCGAACAGACGGGCCTGCGGCGCTATTATCTGGTCCCCTCTTCGGCCACGGCCGCGGCCGGCGAAGGCCCCGCGCTCGATGTGCTCGCACAATTGATGGGCGGCGGCTCCAATTCCTATCTCTACCGCGCGCGGGTGGTCGACCGTCAGCTCGCGGTCAGCGCCGGCGCCGGCTATCAGGGTACCTCGCTCGATCCCTCGCAGTTCTCGATCTCGGTTTCGCCCAAGCCCGGCGTGGAGTTTTCGCAAGTCGAGCAGGCGATCGACGGCGTGATTGCGGACGTGATCCAGAATCCCGCCCGCGCCGAAGATCTCGAACGGGTCAAGACCCAGTTGATTGCGGAAGCGATCTACGCCCAGGACAATCAGGCCACGCTGGCGCGCTGGTATGGCGGCGCGCTGACGACCGGACTTTCGATCGACGACATCAGGAGCTGGCCGGACCGGATTCGCGCCGTGACCGCCGAACAGGTCCGTGACGCCGCGCAGAAATGGCTCGAAAAGAACCGCTCGGTGACCGGCTATCTCATCAAGGACGCCACACCGAAACGCGAGGAGAAGCGCTCGTGATCCGTTTTTCGATTGGCGCGAAGCGCCTCGCATCCGGCCTGATCGCCGGCGCCGTGCTGCTGTCGCTGGCGGCGACCCCGTCGCACGCCGCGGCAAAGATCCAGCGGCTGGTCTCGCCGGGCGGCATCGAGGCGTGGTTCGTGCAGGACGCCACCGTGCCCCTGATTGCGATGGAATATGCCTTCGGCGGCGGCGCCGGCCAGGACCCGTCGGGCAAGCCCGGCGTCGGCAACATGGTCGCCGGCCTGCTCGACGAGGGCTCCGGCGATCTCGATTCCAAGACCTTTCACGAGCGTCTCGAGCGCCGCGCCATCGAACTGAGCTTCTCCTCGACCCGCGATTATTTCCGCGGCTCGCTCCGCATGCTCAAGGATAACAAGGACGAGGCTTTCGACCTCCTGCAGCTGGCGCTGACCTCGCCGCATTTCGAAGCCACCGACGTCGAGCGCATTCGCGCGCAGGTGCTCTCCGGGCTGCGCCGCGACACCACCAACCCGACCTCGCTGGCGAGCCGCAAATTCCTCGAATTGGCCTTTGGCGATCATCCCTATGGCAGGCAGGGCAACGGCACGCTCGACAGCGTGCCGAAGATCGACGTCGCCGACATGAAGGATTACGTCCGCCGCGTGATTGCCAAGGATACCTTGCGCATCGCCGTGGTCGGCGATGTCGATGCCGACACGCTCGGCAAGCTGCTGGACAAGACGTTCGGCGCACTGCCGGCCAAGGCCAGCCTGACGGCGATCGCCGATGTCGATGCCACCAAGCCGCCGCAGCGCGCGTTCGTACCGCTCGACGTGCCGCAGACGGTGGTGACGTTCGGCGGCCCCGGCGTCCGCCGCCACGATCCGAACTTCATGGCCGCCTATGTCGTCAACCACATCCTCGGCGGCGGCGGATTGTCGTCGCGGCTCTACAAGGAGGTGCGCGAGAAGCGCGGCCTGGCCTATTCGGTCTATGAATCGCTGCTCTGGATGGACCGCTCCGCGCTGTTCATCGGCAATACCGGCACCCGCGCCGACCGCGCCGGCGAAACCGTCGACGCCATCGAGAAGGAAGTCCGCCGCATCGCCGAGGAAGGCCCGACCCAGAAGGAACTGGACGAGGCCAAGTCCTACCTCAAGGGCTCGCAGATGCTGGCGCTCGATACCTCCTCCAAGCTCGCCCAGGCGCTGCTGCAGTACCAGCTCGACAAGCTGCCGATCGACTACATCGAGAAGCGCAACGCGATCGTCGATGCCGTGACGCTCGACGACGCCAAAAAGGCCGCGCAGAAGCTGTGGGGCCAGGGCCTGCTCACCGTCATCGTCGGCCGCGCCCCGCAGGCCGCCGCTCAGCCGGTGGCGGCGCCGCCGAAGGCGAACTGACGGGTATTCCGCCGTCATGGCCGGGCATAGCCGTCCGAAGGACGGCGTCGCTTCCGCTCGCCTATTCCCGGCCATCCACGTTTTCTTTTTTTCACACGCTGGTAAGACGTGGATGCCCGGGACATCTGGCGCGAAGACGCGCTTCGCGCTTTTGCCCGGGCATGACGACTACCGGTGAACGCCATGCTGCGGGTTTCCCGCGACCTCACGATCGATGAAAACGACATCGAGATCGGCTTCGTCCGCGCCTCCGGCCCGGGCGGGCAGAACGTCAACAAGCTCGCGACGGCAGCCCAGCTCCGTTTCGACACACGCAAGATCACGCTGCCGGAAGACGCGGCCCTGCGGCTGAACCGGATCGCCGGCCAGCGCATGACCAAGGATGGCGTGATCGTGATTCACGCCCAGCGCTTCCGCACCCAGGAGCGCAACCGGGCCGACGCCGTCGACCGCCTGCTCGAAATGCTGCGCGAAGCCATGGTGAGGCCGATCCCACGGCGCGCCACCAAGCCGACCTTCGGCTCGAAGCAGCGGCGGCTCGAAGGCAAGAAGCGCCGCAGCGACGTCAAGGCGAAGCGCAACACCGCGCGCTTCGACGACTGAGGTTTTTTAGTCTCGAACCAGATATTCCCGGATCATCAACCGTGCGCGGTGAATGCGCGCCTTGACGCTTTCGCGCGTCAGCCCAAGAACGCCCGCGATCTCGTCGATCGATAATTCCTCGATGTCGCGCAGCAGGACCACCTCGCGATAGTGATCGGGCAGCGACTGGATGGCGCGGGAAAGATCGATGCGAATGTCTTCGGGCGCGAGATGCGCCAGACGCCCCTCCATTTCGTCGGCCGAAGCGTCCGCCATTCCCGTCGACCGGCGCAGCAGTCGAAGGCAGGCGCGGCGCGCCACCGCAAACAGCCATGCCGAGAACGACGTCACGGCGCGGAGCGTGCCGAGGCGCCGGTACAGCAACAGCAGCGTTTCCTGAACCGCGTCGTCGATATCGGCCGCGCGGCAGTTGCGCGCGGCATAACGGCGGATGTCGGGCTGGGCTATCGCGATCAGCGAGACCAGCGCATCGGCGTCGCCGCCGCACGCGGCCTCGATCAGCGAGGGATCGCAGCGCCCTGCCCCGGTCCGTGCGATCATGGTGAGGGGAGCTTCCGGCCGACCATGGCGCACATCGGGCAAAAGCCGAAAAAGCCGGTCAGAGTAGCGACCACCCCGGTGCCCGCGATCAAATAGCCGGCGATCGTGCCAGGCATGCCAGGCAGCCCGGGCATGCTAAGCAGCCCGGGCATGCCGAAAAGCCCGTACGCGATCATCACAGCACCTCCGACTGCCCGCATTACCCGCTCCCAGCCCGGCAAATTCTTGCGATAAAACATAACAGCTCCCTTTGATTCAGTGAGAGAACTTCAACGTTCTCATCAGATAGAGCTGTCCGGGCGGGCTTTCGGTTCGCAACGCTCCGGCCAAAACGCAAAAAAAACTCCGGCCGCCCACGGCGACCGGAGTTCTGTTTGGAGAGCAACCCGATGGAGGACGCGGGCTTCCTCCAGACCGCAGTTACCGGCTGGTCGTCGGAGGGGTGGCCGCGCCGCCCGTCACCTTGGGCGCGCCGCTGCCGGTGCCGACGGTGCCCTTCATGCCGGTCTTCGCGCCGGCCCGTTGGCTTCCGGCACCCGCCGGCGCATTGGTTTCCTCGTCGACGCTGCCCGACGCGCCGCCCTGCATCTGGGTCTTGCCCTGCGCGCCGCCACGGACCTGCGTACCGGATGAGGTGCCTTGCGCCAGTACAGGACCGGCAAGCAGGGCCGAGATTGCAACCGCGATCGCCGAGGTTTTCACTAGCTTCATCCAATTCTCCTGGTTGGTTGGCAACAAGCAGTCGGTTACTTCAGCGCCGTTCGGGCCGAGCATGCTCGTCGCCGGATCACTCATGTCGCGAACGGCGCGCTCGCCATGCAAGCCGCGCCGTGTGGTGAACGTGCAGGGATTTCGGGGTCATTTTGCGAATCCTTGGCCATGGACCGACCGCATATGCGGCGGCGGGAACTTTCGCACCTGCGATCTGAAGATCGAGAACCCGGCCTGAAGCGCGCGGCCGCTTTTGTTCTGTCGTGAAACAGCCCGCTACTACCACCGCCGATTTTCCGCGACCTACAGTCTGCGCACGCCGACGGTGAGCACATGACGAAGCTGCGCACGACACGGGCAATCGTTTTGGGATTTTGCGCCGCGCTGCTTGCCGCACCGACGGCCCGGGCGCAGATGCCGCTGCCTGCCGCCAAGCCGCCGGATGGAACGACGCTGTTCAAGCAGCAATGCGCGACCTGCCATACCAACAACCTGTCCGACCCCGCCCGCCAGGGGCCGTCGCTGTTCAAGATCGTCGGCAGGCCGGCAGGCAAGGCGGACGGCTTCCGCTATTCCGCCGGCTTCGCTGAGGCGGGCTTCGTCTGGGACGATGCCAGGCTTGATGCCTATCTCACCAACCCTCAGGCGACGGTGCCGGGCTCCAACATGGCCTACCGCCAGCCCAAGGCGGAAACCCGCGCCGCCATCATCGCCTATCTGAAGGAGCTGAACTGAATGGCAAAGCCCGTTCATTCGATGATCCGCGTATTCGACGAGGCGAAATCGCTGGACTTCTACGCCCGTGCCTTCGGGCTCGAGGTCGCCGACCATCTCAAGTTTGCGGATTTCGCCTTGATCTATCTGCGTCATCCATCCTCGCCGTTCGAGGTCGAACTGACCGTCAATTTCGATCGCAAGGAGCCCTACGCGCTGGGCGACGGCTACGGCCATCTTGCCGTCGTCGTCGATGATGTCGACGCCGAACACGCGCGGTTTGAGCAGGAGCGCCTGTCGCCCGGGCCGCTGCGCGACTTCAAGCATGACGGCAGGACGCTCGCGCGCTTCTTCTTCGTCGCCGACCCTGACGGTTACAAGATCGAAGTGATTCAACGAGGTGGCCGCTTCGGTTAATCGCAATCAACAAGCATTTAATGGAGGACACCAATGAGAGAAGTCGATCGTCGAAGCAAATATGATCGCCGCGTCTTTCTGAAGGGCGCGGCCACGGCGGTGCCGGCCGCAGCGATCGCGACCAGCGCGGGCCTTACCGTCAGCGACGCCTGGGCCGACGAAGCCACTACGCTGACACCGGCGACGCTCAAGACGCTACTGAAGGTCGCGCGCGATATCTATCCGCACGACTTCCTCGGCGACACTTATTACATCACCGCGATCAAGCCATGGGACGGCAAGGCGGCGAAAGATCCGGCCACCAAGGTGCTGATCGCTGACGGCGTCGCGCGCCTCGACAAGGAAGCCATCGATCGCCACAAGATGCCTTACGCCCAGGTGGCGTGGGAAAATGATCGCGTCGCATTGCTGCAGCGCATCGAGACGACCGACTTCTTCCAGAAGGTCCGCGGCGACCTCATCGTCTCCCTCTATAACCAGAAAGAGCTCTGGCCGAAGTTCGGCTACGAGGGCTCCTCTGCCGAGCACGGCGGCTACATCGCGCGCGGCTTTGCCGACATCGACTGGCTCCCGAAGGCTTAAACCACCGCGGTCAACGAACAGCAGGGAGGAATTCAACATGGCAAAATTCGATCTGAATGACAGCGGCGTGGTCGTGATCGTGGGCTCGGGCGCGGGCGGCGGAACGCTCGGCAACGAGCTGGCGCAAAAGGGCGTCAAGGTCGTGATCCTGGAAGCCGGTTCGCGCATCGAACTGCAGGACTTCGTCAACGATGAATGGGAAAGCTTTACCCAGCTCGCCTGGTCCGACATGCGCACCACCTCGGGAAGCTGGCGCGTCGCCAAGGATTTTCCGAACCTTCCGGCGTGGATCGTGAAGGCGGTTGGCGGTTCGACCACGCACTGGGCCGGCGCCTCGCTGCGCTTCGACGAGCACGAGTTCAAGGACAAGACCACCTACGGCAACATCCCCGGCGCCAATCTGCTGGACTGGCCAATCACGCTTGCCGAGATGGAACCATGGTACGCCAAGGCCGAGGACAAGATGGGCGTCACCCGCACCAACGGCATTGCGGGACTGCCCGGCAACAACAATTTCAAGGTGCTGGAAGCTGGCGCGAGGAAGCTCGGCTACAAGGAAGTGCACACCGGCAACATGGCGATCAACAGCGCGCCACGCGACGGACGCGGCGCCTGCCAGCAGATCGGCTTCTGCTTCCAGGGCTGCAAGTCCGGCGCGAAATGGTCGACGCTCTATACTGAAATTCCCAAGGGTGAGGCGACCGGCAATCTCGAGGTGCGCCCCAACAGCATGGCGATCAAGATCGAGCATGACGCGTCCGGCAAGGTGACGGGCGTGGTCTATGCCGACGAAAGCGGCGCGATGCAGCGCCAGAAGGCGCGCGTGGTCGCGGTCGCGGGCAACTCGATCGAGAGCCCAAGGCTGTTGCTCAACAGTGCCTCGAACCTGTTCCCGAACGGCCTCGCCAACTCGTCCGGCCAGGTCGGCCGCAATTACATGCGGCACATGACCGGCAGCGTCTACGCGGCGTTCGAGAAATCGGTGCACATGTACCGCGGCACCACCATGGCCGGCATCATCCGCGACGAGGCGAAGAACGACCCCAAACGCGGCTTCGTCGGCGGTTATGAGATGGAGACGCTGTCGATCGGCGTGCCGTTCATGGCGGCGTTCCTGAACCCCGGCGCGTGGGGACGCTCCTTTACATCGGCGATGGAGTCCTATCCGCGGATGGCCGGCATGTGGCTGGTCGGCGAGGACATGCCGCAGGAATCCAACCGCATCACCCTGGATCCCAAAGCCAAGGACAAGTTCGGCATGCCGGTGGCGAGCGTGCATTTCGACGATCATCCCAACGACATCGCGATGCGCGACCACGCCTACAAGCAGGGCGCCGCCGTCTATGAGGCCGTCGGCGCCACCGTGACCTATCCGACGCCGCCCTACCCCAGCACGCATAACCTCGGCACCGTCAGGATGAGCGAGAAGCCTGCGGATGGCGTGGTGAACAAGTTCGGCCAGGCCCACGACGTCAAGAACCTGTTCGTCTCCGACGGCAGCCAGTTCACCAGCGGCGCGGCCTGCAATCCAACGCTGACGATCGTCTCGCTGGCGATCCGGCAGGCGGACCACATCGCGGGTGCGATGCAGCGCAAGGAAATCTAGGCTCGCGCAAAAATGAAGCGGCTCGGTCCGGGTTGGACGGAGCCGCTTTTTCCTTGTCGATCGGACGGATACCTATTCGGCCGCGTCCAGAATGGCAGCAGCGCTGCCGCGGAATTCCGGCACGGCCGCGACACTCTTGGCGCGATAGATCAGGCAGGAGCAGCGCAGCAGCGAGGCAAAATTCTTGACCTCGCCGTGGTGGTCTAGGACCTCGTCGTGCAGCGTGGTGAGGAACTTGGCGAGGCTCATCCCCTCCTTGGCCGCGATCTCCTCCAGCGTATCCCAGAACGACATTTCCAGCCGGATCGAGGTGCTGTGGCCGCCCATCCGCAGCGACCGGGTTTGCGATTCATAGTCGCGTTGGGGCTGGTGCGCGAACAGATGGCACATGGCGTTCCTCCGGGCAGATTATAATTTTTCTAAACGATATACCTGACCGCGCGACCTCACAATCCCAGGGCCTGTTCCGGGCCGCTGCGAGCCGCGAACGAAGCTGAGCATCTTCAAGGCGATAGTCTGCCCTCATCCCCAGCCGGCTATCGTTCCGGCTTCTTCCCATGCATTTGCCGTTCCGGGGGCCTACAATGGCGGCCCAGCCTCGAATCGACGCATCAGCCCTCCCATGCCCGTCCGCCAGCTTCCCGAACAGGTCGTCAACCGCATCGCCGCCGGCGAGGTGGTCGAACGTCCCGCGAGCGTCGTGAAGGAACTGGTCGAAAACGCCATCGATGCCGGCGCCAGCCGCGTCGACATCTTCACCGATGGCGGCGGCCGGCGGCGGATCGGCATCACCGACGACGGCGGCGGCATGACCCACGCCGACCTTGCGCTCGCCGTCGACCGCCACGCCACCTCGAAGCTCGACGACGAGGATCTGCTGCGCATCCGCACGCTGGGGTTCCGCGGCGAGGCGCTGCCCTCGATCGGGGCGGTGGCGAGGCTCGGCATCACCACGCGGCATGCCAGCGAGCCGCATGCCTGGTCGCTGTCGGTGGAAGGCGGGCTCAAATCGCAGATCATGCCGGCCGCGTTGTCGCAAGGCACCCGCGTCGAAGTCAGCGATCTCTTTTACGCGACACCGGCGCGACTGAAATTCCTCAAGACCGACCGCACCGAGGCCGAAGCGATCCGCGAAGTGGTGCGGCGGCTGGCAATGGCACGGCCCGATATCGCCTTCACGTTGGCCGGCGAAGAACGCGCGCCGGTAACCTGGGCCGCAGCGCTGCCAGGTGCTGCGGGCCGGCTGACGCGGCTCGGCGATATCCTGGGCAGCGATTTCCGTTCCTCCGCCATCGAAGTGCGCTCAGAACGTGAAGGCGTCGTGGTCGAGGGCTTTGCGGCCGCGCCGTCACTGACGCGGGCGAATGCGCTCGGACAATATCTCTTCGTCAACGGCCGCCCGGTGCGCGACAAGCTGATCCTCGGCGCGGTGCGCGCGGCGTATTCGGATTATCTGCCGCGCGACCGGCATCCCGTGGTGGCGCTGTTCGTGACGCTGGAGCCGCAGGAGGTGGACGCCAACGTGCACCCGGCCAAGACCGAGGTGCGCTTCCGCAACGCCGGCCTGGTCCGCGCGCTGATCGTGCATGCGCTGAAGGACGGCCTCGCCCGCGAAGGCCGGCGCACCGCCGCCAATACCGACGGCGGCGCCCTCTCCGCCTTTCGTCCCTCCTTTGCACCACGCCCGAGCAACTGGGATTGGCGCAGCTCTCCGGCCTACCCGGTCAGTTCAGCGCCGTCGTTCGGAGGCGCGATGGCGTCTGCGCTCGCCGAAGCGGATCAGGCCGCCTTCAATGTCGGCACACCGACCGCCGACGTGCGCTTCGAGGCGCAGCCCGCCGCCGACCTGCTCGACCGTCCGCTCGGCGCGGCGCGAACGCAGATCCACGAAACCTACATCGTGTCGCAAACGCGCGATGGCCTGATCGTGGTGGACCAACACGCCGCGCATGAGCGCATCGTCTATGAGAAGCTGAAGGCGTCGCTGGCGAAGAATGGCGTGCAGCGGCAGATACTGCTGATCCCCGAAATTGTCGAACTCGACGAGGCGACCGTCGAGAAGCTGCTCGATCGCGCCGAAGAGCTGGCATCGTTCGGCCTTGCGATCGATTCCTTTGGCCCCGGTGCGGTGGCGGTGCGCGAGACGCCATCGCTGCTCGGCAAGGCGAACGCCGCCGGATTGTTGCGCGATCTCGCCGAGCACATGGCGGAATGGGACGAGGCGCTGCCGCTGGAACGCCGCCTGATGCATGTCGCCGCCACCATGGCCTGCCACGGCTCGGTCCGCGCCGGCCGCCGGCTCAAACCGGAAGAGATGAACGCGCTGCTGCGCGAGATGGAAGACACGCCGAACTCCGGCCAGTGCAATCACGGCAGGCCGACCTATGTGGAATTGAAGCTCGCCGATATCGAGAAGCTGTTCGGGCGGCGTTGAATTCGCCGGCTTCGTAGGGTGGGCAAAGCGAAGCGTGCCCACCATCACGAGCGGAGTGTGCAATGGTGGGCACGCTTCGCTCTGCCCACTCTACGGACTACGAAGCAGAAGCCCGCAAGAACACGAACTCCGTATCGTCGTACGCGCGGCGCTCCAGCTCCTCGAAACCATCGGGCGCCGCGAACGCCGCAGCCTTCGCCTCCTCGACCACCGCAAGCGCCCCCGGCGTCAGCCAGCCGCCATCGCGCAGCGAGGCCAGCGCCTTCTCCGCAAAACCCTTGCCGTAGGGCGGATCGAGGAAGGCCAGCGAGAACGGCTCCATCGGATGCGCCGGACCGAGATTGGTGGCATCGCGGCGATAGACCTTTGTCACACCACCGAGGCCCAGCGCCTCGACATTGTTGCGCAACAGCGCGCGGGCTTCGGCGCCGTTGTCGACGAACAGCGTGAACGCCGCCCCGCGCGATACCGCCTCGATGCCGAGCGCCCCGGTGCCGGCGAACAGGTCGAGCACGCGCGCGCCTTCGATCGGGTCGTCGTAGGCATGGATCAGGATGTTGAACACGGACTCGCGCAGGCGATCCGCCGTCGGGCGGATTTCCTGTGAGGAGGGCGATGCCAGATTACGGCCCTTCAATCGTCCACCGACGACACGCATTACAAATCCTCGTCATGCCCGGGCTTGTCCCGGGCATCCACGTCTTTGGATCGTCGATGCAAGAAAGGCGTGGATGGCCGGGACAAGCCCGGCCATGACGGCCCTGGACGTAACGGCGTAGTGCCGGCCATCGAACGCCCTACTCGTCCCGCGGCGTCAGATCGCGCTTGCCGTGATAGCCACGCTTGGGGCGGCGCGGCGGGCCGTAGCCGTTGGCCTCTTCCTCGTTGCGGGCACGGGCCTCCTCGCTGCCGGTGCGCTGGACCAGCACGCGGCGGCCCTTGCGGTCGGCGATCAGCGCACTTTTTCCCGCCGGCTTGAACGGCTTCTTGCCGCGCGGCGCTTCGACTTCTTCGTCGTCGGACTTTTCGCCAGATTTTTCATCTTGCATCGGCCGGTTGAAATCGGCGCCGGCGAGCGTTGCGATCTTTTCGCCGAGCTGCTCGCGCAGCACCCGCGTCTTGACCTCCTCGACCGTGCCTTCCGCGAGTTCGCCCAACTGGAACGGCCCATAGGAGACGCGGATCAGCCGGTTCACCTCGAGGCCGAGATGGGCCATGACGTTGCGGACTTCGCGGTTCTTGCCTTCGCGGATCGCAAACACCAGCCAGACATTGGCGCCCTGGTCGCGCTCCAGCGTCGCATCGATCGAGCCGTATTTGACGCCGTCGACCTCGACGCCCTTCTTCAGCTCGTCGAGCTGCGCCTGCGTGACCTCGCCATGGGCGCGGACGCGATAGCGCCGCAGCCAGCCGGTGTCTGGCAGTTCAAGCGCGCGCGCCAGCCCGCCGTCATTGGTCAGCAGCAACAGCCCCTCGGTATTGAAATCGAGCCGGCCGATCGAGATCAGCCGCGGCAGGCCCTCGGGAAGATTGTCGAACACCGTCGGCCGCCCTTCGGGATCGGCATGCGTCGTCATCAGGCCGCGCGGCTTGTGATACATGAACAGCCGCGTGCGCTCGCGCGGCGGCAGCACCTTGCCGTCGACCGTGATGGTGTCGTTGGCAGTGACGTCGAGCGCCGGCGAATTGATGACGCGGCCGTTGACGGAGACGCGGCCCTGCGTGATCCATTCCTCGGCATCGCGGCGCGAGGCAAGACCGGCGCGGGAAACCACCTTGGCGATGCGCTCGCCGGATTTCTTGATGCGCGGCGGCTGCGGCGCGCGCTTGTCGAATTCAGGCTGGCGCTCGCGATAGGCCCCACGGCCGCCGAACGCCGGGCGTTTTGCAAAGATCTTGCTGTCGTCCTCGTTCTCGCGGCGCGGCCGATCGTCACCCGCTTCACTGCGCGGATGCTCCTGCCAATCGGTGCGGCCTTCCGGGCGTTGTCGAGGACGATCAAACTTCGGCCGGTCTTCGCGCGAACGCGAAAAGCGCGGACGCTCCTCGCCGCCTCGGTCGTCGCGGGACCGGTCAAAGCGCGGCTTGTCGAAATTGCGCGCGCCTTCGCGGGCGGGACGGGAATCGCGCTCGCCCCGATCCTCACGCTTCTGCCACGGTTTTGAGTCGCCGCGATCTCGACCACGATCAGGACGATCACCAAAATCCTTGCGCGGGCCTCTATCGGGCGCACCGCGCGAGAACTTCTTGTCACCGCCAAATTTCCTCTCGGGCCGATCCCCGCGAGGACGATCGCCATCGCGCGACGGCCGGGCGCTGAATGGCCGATCGCCACGCGGACGGTCGCCGTCCTTGCGAAACCCTTCGCCACGCGGCGTGTAGGGCCGCTTCTCGCCGCCACCTTCTCTCGGGGTATAGGGCTTCTTGTCGCCAAATTTCCGGTCGGAAGAACGTCCCGCCGGACGGGCATCGTCGCGATTACGGCGCGGCGGACGGTCGTCGCGGTTGAAACTCGGACGGTCACCGCGCGGCTTGAACGGGCGCTTCTCGCCACCGCCACGATCTTCGCGCGGCTTGAAGGAACGCTTTTCACCATCGTCACCGCGTGACGGACGGCCGGCAAATGGCCTGTCGCCGCGCGGACGCGGTGCGTCGCCAAAGTCCCGGCGCGGCGGACGGTCATCGCCGTCGCGTTTGCCGGCATAAGGTTTTCGATCACCGGAATACGGCTTCTTGCCAAATGACTTCGCGCCGTCGGATTTCCCGGCATAGGGACGCCGCTCGCCGTCGCCTTCACCCTTGCCGGCAAACCCGCGCTTGGCGAACTTCTTCTCCGGCCCCCTCGCCGCCCCGGAGCGGCCCTTGCCACCGGCCTTGCCTCCGCCAGCGCGGCTCTTGCCGTCGCCGGGACGGTCACGCCGGCCGCGGGAATCGTTGTTTTTGTCGCTATCGCGGGGCATGAATGGTCTCTCGGGTACGAATGAATTGGCAATCAGAAGCGGATGGGCTGTCATAGCGATAACGCGCGCGCACTTTGCTCAAGGCGCATTCTCACGCAAAACCGGTATCCGCGTTTGCTGAAGGCGGCTCTCTTAGCAGGTTTCTTCCGATGATACGAGGCATGACTGTCCCTTCTTTCATGGATTTGGCGCTCAAAACCGCCGAAAACGCCGGAAAAGCCGGCGAAGTTCCGATCGGATGCGTCATCGTCAGGGGTTACGAGGTGATCGCCACCGCCGGCAACCGGACCCTGACCGACCGCGATCCAACCGCGCACGCCGAGATTCTCGCGATCCGGCAGGCGGCCGACGCCATCGGCACCGAGCGGCTGGTCGATTGCGATCTCTACGTCACCCTGGAGCCCTGCACCATGTGCGCCGGCGCGATTTCGTTCGCCCGGATCCGCCGGCTCTATTACGGCGCCGCCGATCCCAAGGGCGGCGCGGTGGATTCCGGCGTGCGGTTCTTTGCCCAGCCGACCTGCCACCATGTGCCGGAAGTTTATTCGGCGGTCGGGGAGACCGAGGCCGCGACGCTGCTCAAGGAGTTTTTCAAGGTGCGGCGGTGATAGGTCTGTAGCCCGGATGAGCGGAGCGACATCCGGGAAGACTGCGTCCGCATGCGAGACTGCCCCGGATATCGCTCCGCTCATCCGGGCTACGAAGTCACTCCGCCATGAAAAACTCCCGCAACAACTTCGCCGTCACATCCGGGTTCTCCTCCGGCAGGAAATGCCCGGAATCCACCGGTGCTCCCTCCACATTCGTGGCCCATTTCTTCCAGGTATCGAGCGGCGTCGTCGCCGCGCTCGCGACGCCGGCATCGCCCCACAGCGCCAGCATCGGGATCGTGATCTTCTTGCCGGCATCGACATCAGCCTTGTCGATCTCGTAGTCGGCATAGGCGCCGGCACGGTAGTCCTCGCACATCGCGTGAATACGGGAGGGATCGCGGAACGGCGCGAGATAATGCTCAAGCGCGCGCGGGTCGATCGCATCCAGCGTTTTCGTCTTGGTCTGGCTCGCCATCTTCTGCTTCAGGAAAAACTCGCCATGGCCGGAGATCAGCGTTTCCGGCAGCGGGTATGGCTGCGCCAGAAACGCCCAGTGGTAGATCTTCAGCGCGGAAAGCCGGTTCAGCTTCTCCCAGTAGTCATAGGTCGGCGCGATATCGAGCACCGCAAGTTTTGAAAGCCGGCCCGGATGATCGAGCGCCAGCCGGTACGACACCCGCCCGCCACGGTCGTGGCCGGCGAGCGCGAAATGCACGTGGCCGAGCTGCTCCATCGCCTCCACCATGACCTTCGCCATCGCGCGCTTGGTGTAGGGCGTGTGGTTGTCGTCGCTGCGGGGCATGTCCGACCAGCCATAGCCCGGCAGGTCGGCGATGATCAGCGTGAACTTGTCGGCCAGTTGTGGCGCGACCGGGTGCCACATCACATGCGTGGACGAAAATCCATGCAGCAGCAACAGCGGCGGCCCCTTGCCGCCGACGCGGGCAAAGATGCGGCCCGACGAGGTGTTGATCCATTCGGAGGCATATCCGGGAAACAGGTCGGCTAGATCGGGCATCTTCACTCTCCGTCATCATCCGCGAAGGCGGATGATCCAGTAAACACCACCGTCGCGGTCAAACAACAGCTGCCGCGGCGTACTGGATACCCCGCCTGCGCGGGGTATGACGGCTGTACGCCATTGCTTCAAACTTTGTTTGCCGTTGCCGCTGGCAGGTCGCAGGTTTAAGCCATTCCCCAAGCCCGACCAACAGGAACAAGAACCGAGGAAACCGTCAGATGTCGATCGATTTCGAAATCCCGGCCGAAGCCAAAGCCATCCGCGAAAAAGTCCGCCAATGGGTGCATGACGAATGCATCCCCGCGGAGAAGGAACTCGACACCAAGCCGCTCGCCGAGGTGCTCGGTCCGCTGCGGGCCAAGGCCCGCGCGCGCGGCCTGTGGTGCCCGTGGGTGCCGAAGGAATATGGCGGCATGGGCCTCGGTCCGCTGGCGAACGCGCTGGTGCAGATGGAGCTCGGCGAGAGCATGCTCGGCGCGCTGTCGATGAACACGCAGGGGCCGGACGATGCCTCGATGATGACGATCCTCGCCCACGGCACGGAATATCAGAAGGAAAAGTTCCTCAAGCCGCTGCTCAACGGCGACAAGCGCATTTGCTTCTCGATGACGGAAAAGGCCGCCGGCGCCGACGCCACCGGTATGCAGACCACGGCGGTAAAGGACGGCAACGAGAACTACGTCCTCAACGGCGAGAAGTGGTTTTCCTCCTCCGCCAGCGTCGCCGACATGGCGCTCGTGATGGCCAAGACCGATCCGAACGCGCCGCGGCACAAGCAGTATTCGACCTTCCTCGTCGAGCTGCCGAACCCCGGCTACAAGATCAAGCGCAACGTCGCCAACATGGCGATCGAAGGCCCGCATGACCACGCGATCCACGGTGGCCATTCCGAGATCGAGATCAAGGATCTGAAAGTATCGGCCGACAATCTGGTCGGCGGCGAAGGCAACGGCTTTGCCATGGGCCAGCACCGCCTCGCCTACGGCCGCCTGCGCCATGGCATGCACAATGTCGCCAAGGCGCAGCGCGCGCTCGACATGGCGGTCGGCCACATCACCAAGCGCTCGACCTTCGGCCAATTGATCGCCGACCGGCAAGCCGTCCAGTTCATGCTCGCGGACTGCGCCGAACAACTCTACATCGGCCGCCTGATGCTGCTGCACATCGCCTACAAGGCGGAAAAGGG
>Ga0307499_10000384_pt1 | contig 15820 bp, 12 predicted proteins | sample 13_S_MG_FD_201363 | JGI IMG/M metagenome (GOLD analysis project Ga0307499, IMG submission 201363) | Soil microbial communities from Populus trichocarpa stands in riparian zone in the Pacific Northwest, United States - 13_S | ecosystem: Environmental > Terrestrial > Soil > Riparian zone > Trees... | reverse complement strand
GCGAACTGGATGAATTCGAGCACGGCCTCGAAGCTGCGGGTAAACAGCATCAGGCTCGCGACCGTGAGCTGAAACAGGATGGCGTAAGCCGGCGCGCCGCCGGTCGACCTGCGGGCGAACGGCCGCAGCACCGGAATATCCTCGCCCATCGTCATCATGACGCGCGGCCCGATCCACATCATGGCGCTGATCGAGGAGATCAGTCCGAAGCAGATCATCGCGCCGACGATGCGGCCGCCGAATTCGCCGAAGATGTAGCTGCCGGAAATCCGGGCGACGTCAAGCTGGCCTGCGAGCTTGTCGATCGGCGCGGTATGCAGGAACACCGCGTTGAGCGCGACATACAGCACCAGCACGATCAGCGTTCCGATCAACATCGCCCGCGGCACGTTGCGTTCGGGCAACCTCACCTCGCCGATGATGTAGGTCGCCGCGTTCCATCCCGAGAACGAATACATCACGAACACCAGACTGATCGCGAACGGCGCGCTGACGATATGGGTGAAGTCCGAGGCTGATGGCGCGAACGACACCGGCTGCGCCGTGCCGATCACGAAGCCGCAAACCAGAAAGGCCACGATCAGCACCACCTTCAGGATGGTCGCGATCAGTTGAAAGGTCGAGGAGTGCCGCACGCCGGTGAGTTGCACCAGCGACACCAGCCAGACCACGCCGATCGCCAGCGCCAGCGGCGGCGCATTGGGAAACACCGACTTGCCGTACTCGCCGAATGCCATGGCGGCCAGCGCGACCGGTGCGGCGAAGCCGACGGTTGCCGACACCCAGCCCGCCACAAAACCGAAAGCCGGGTGATAGGCCCGGCCGAGGAAATTGTATTCGCCGCTCGAGCGCGGAAACATCGCGCCAAGTTCACCGTAGGAAAACACCCCGCACAACGCCACGATGCCGCCGATCGTCCACAGCAGCAGGATCGAAAAGCCGGAGGGGATGTCCTTGACCTGAAAGCCGAGGCTGGTGAAGACGCCGACGCCGACCATGTCGGCAACGACGATGGCAACCGCCACCAGGACTGAAACGCTTGAGCCGCTACCGGAGCGCGAGCCGGGCCACGCCGGGCTTCCCGTTTCTGATGCCGCCATGTCGGACCGTACCTTCAGCGCCCGCAGCCAGGAGCCGCATCGTGCAGGCTGACGCCCCTCAATTCAAGCAATGTTAACAAGGGTTTAAATTGAGGCGGAAATAGGTTCCATGATACCGCCCGCTTCCCTCGGGCCAGCAAACATCGTGACGCTCCCACAATCGCGACACGATTGCATGCTCCCCTCGGGGCTTCCGGACGTGGGGAGTTTTCCGGACGCTTAACGTCGCCTAAACGCGTGCGAGCCTACGCCGGTTGACGGTGGATCTTGGGGCATTGGGGTGGATGGACGGAGAAATTCCGAAATTCCTGATAGCTGATCGCGCCAGCCGGGCGAAATCCCCGGTGATGCCGCGCCGCGCCTTGCCGTTCCGCTTGCGGCTGCGTTGGCATTGGGTAGCGCTGGCTGCGCTGTGCGTGCCGCTGTCCTTTGTTCTGGTCCACTTCGACAAGACGCCGAACGCCGACATGCTGGCGGCGAACACGGATGGCGCAAAACTCCGGACCGCCAAGTCCAAAGCTTCGGGCGACAGGACGTCGATCGATACGTTCGAGGACCGCTTCCCCACGCTGCAGTTCGCCGACCGTTTCCCGGCCGCCCATGAAAGCCTGCCGCAAATCCGGCGCCAGGTCGCGCTGGCGCCGCAGCCGCCGCGCACGGTGCGTACCGAGCCTGTGCGGCTCGCCTCGCTCACGCCGACGCTGACGCTCCCCCGCACCGAGCGCGAAGAGCTGACCACGCTGGTCAGCATGAAGTCCTCCGCCTTCCCCTATTTCGGCACCAATCCGCGCTCGGAAGAGCCGTTCCTCAACATCTCCAAGGGCGACCGCAAGGGCCACCGCAGCTATGGCGGCCGGGTCTATTGGCAGGACGAGGCCTACAACGACAACCGCGTGCTGGTGCATGTCCCCGAGACGTTCGATGTCAGGAAGCCCGGCGTGATCGTGGTGTTCTTCCACGGCAACGGCGCGACGCTGGAGCGCGACGTCCGCGACCGGCAATTGGTGCCGCAGCAGATCTCGGATTCCGGCGTCAACGCCGTGCTGCTCGCGCCGCAACTCGCGGTGAACGCCGCCGACTCCTCGGCCGGCAAGTTCTGGCAGCCGGGCGGCTTCAAGCGCTTCATCGATGAGTCGGCGAGCCACCTCGCCCGCCTTTACGGCGATCCGAAGTCGGCGCAGGCGTTCGCGAACCTGCCGATCGTGATCGTCGGCTACAGCGGCGGCTTCCTGCCGACCGCCTGGAGCCTCGAGGTCGGCGGCATCCCCGACCGGGTCCGCGGCGTGTTCCTGCTCGACGCCGTCTACGGCGAACTCGACAAGTTCGCGTCCTGGATCGAGAAAAACCGGACCGGCTTTTTCGTCTCTTCGTATACCCGCTACACCAAGCGGCGCGATCAGGAATTGATGCAGACGCTCCGCGACAGGGGTATCACGGTCACCGAGAGCATGGACGGGGCGCTGCGGCCCGGCAGCGTGGTGTTCGTGCAGACGCCTGATGGCGTCACCCACCGCGATTACGTCACGCAGGCCTGGACCAGGCATCCGGTCAAGGACGTGCTGGTCAGGATGGCGGCAACGCCCGCTTTGACCCGGGTCGCCAGCGCACCTGCAGCGGGTCGGTAAAGCGGTCAGGCGTCTGGCCTGACCTGCAGCACAATCCGCCCCATCGCGCTCCTGTTCGCCACCAGACCCATCGCCTCACCGGCACGCTGGAGCGGAAGCACCCGGTCGACCTGCGGGCGGAGCTTTCCTTCGCCAACCCATGCCATGACCCGCTCCGCCGCGCGGGCAGCTTGCTCCGGGTAACGCTCCATCCAGGCGCCGACGAACACGCCGACGACCGAATAGTTCTTGAGCAAAGGCAGATTCATGGCGAGCGACGGAATCTCGCCGCTGGTGAAGCCGATCGGAAGCAGCCGGCCGTTCCAGCCCATGAACCTCGCGAGCGTCGCGAACAGTGCGCCGCCGACATTGTCGACGCAGATGTCGAGACCCTTGCCCCCTGCAAGGGACTTCACACGTTCACGCACGTCTTCGCACGAATGGTCGACGACCTCGGCGGCGCCATGCGTGCGGACCAGGGCTGCCTTCGCAGCGCTGCCCACGACGGCAATGACCCGCGCGCCCGTCAGATGCGCGATCTCGACACAGGCGAGGCCGACGCCGCCGGCAGCCCCCGTCACGAGTACCGTCTCACCGGCCTGCAGCCGCGCCCGCTCAATCAGTGCATACCAGGCCGTGAGGTAGGTGTGCATCACCGTCGACCCCACGGTGAAATCAACGTTGGCCGGCAGCAGGGCGACGCTGCTCTCCTTGGCGACCATACGCTCGGCAAATGCACCGAACCAGTTGCCGCAACTGACCCGATCTCCGGGTCGGAAGCGCGTAACCCGGTCGCCGCAGGCCAGCACGATTCCGGCAGCATCCGTTCCCGGCACATAGGGAAGCGCCGGCCGCATCTGATAGCCGCCGCAGCTCATCAAATAGTCCATGTAGCTGACGGACGCGGCATGGACGTCAACGAGAACCTCGTTTGCTGCCGGGCGCGGTTCGTCGACCTCGGTGAAACCAAGGGCTTCGATGCCCTTAAAGGCGTTGCAAAGAATGGCGCGCATCTCAGCCTCCGTGACGTGTTTCTGACGCGGCGGAGTCGCCGCCGAAGAGACGCGGCAAGAGCATCGGAACGCGCCGGCGATACTGCTCGTAGCTCGCGCCGAACGCGGCAACGAGATCTCGCTCCTCCAGCCTGACACCGACAAGGATGTAGGCGGTGCTCATCATGGCGAACAACAGATGTCCCGCCGTCATATGCGACGTCGCCCAGAACGCGAGCAGCATGCCCAGCATCAGCGGGTGACGCACCAGCCGGTACAGCAGCGGCGTCTTGAACGCCTGCATGCGACCGGCGGCTCCGCGCAGCGCGTCGACGACCTGGCGCACGCCGAACAGCTCGAAATGATCGATCTGGAATGTCGAAAGCAGCGCGATCAGCCAGCCCATCCAGAAGATCGCCGTGAGCATCGCTGCCGGCCAGCCCTCAACGCGCCAGACGGTCGCGGCGATCGGGCGCCACTGCCAGAAGATCAGGATCAACAGCGCGCTCGAGATCAGCACATAGGTGCTGCGCTCGCAGGAAGCCGGAATGATGCGCGTCCACCAGCGCTTGAAGGCCGGGCGCGCCATGACGCTGTGTTGGATCGCAAACAGGCCAAGCAAAATCGTGTTGATCAGAATTGCGTGAACCGGGGCGCTGTCCGCTCCGGCGTCGATCGTCTTCGGGACCAGGAAATTGCCGAGGAAGGCCGGCGTATAGGCAAATGAAAGCGAGAAGATGAGATAGCTCGCGAGGCCATAAACGAGGGCGGCGGCGCGTCCAATCATGACGGTTCTCCAAAGGGTGACGCTGTATTGCGCCCGGTGCTATCATCGCAGCGTCCCCTCAGCGTCCCCGGAACGCCGCCGCGTTCCCGGGCGCCCTTACCGAAGATCGCATCGCCATGGCTTCGTTCAGCGTCCGGACGCTTGGATATCCGGAGATCCGATGTGATGACCGCCAATGCCCGTTGACGCTGCGCAAGGGCCTCGCGCTGCTGGTCTATCTGGCCGAAGCCAAGGGCCCGGTCGGGCGCGATGTGATTGCAACCATGCTGTGGCCGGAAAGCCCGGCGGATGTGGTAAGGGCGCGGCTGCGCCGGCTGCTGCATCGCCTTCAGCTCGCGCTCGGCGATGTTCTTGCATCCGACCGATCCACAGTTCGGTTGTCGGCAACGATCGATCTGGATATCGATTCACGCCAATTCGAAGAGGCTTGCGACCGCGGCGCGTTCGAGCGCGCCTGCACTCTCTATCAAGCCGACTTTCTCGACGGCTTCTCGCCCGGCGACTGTCCGCAATTCGACGAGTGGGCGTTCTTCCGCAGGGAGGCCCTGCGCGGCCGCGCGATCCAGGCGCTCGAGCGGGTGGTGCAGGAGAAGCAGGCGGCGGGCGACTATGCATCCGCTGCCGCGCATGCCGGCCGCCTGGTGGCGCTCGATCCGCTCAGCGAAATCTATGCACGCCACCTCATTCGCAACCTGATGCTGGGCGGCGATCGGGCCGCGGCCGAGCGCCAGCTCAAGGCGCTGACACAGCGCTTGCGCGTCGAACTCGACGTGGCGCCCGAAGCCGAGACGAACGCGCTGCTCGAAGCCGATGCCGAGGCGCCGCCGCCTACTCAATATGTCAGCGGCGGCAGCGTGCATCTCGCATTCCAGACCTACGGCAAAGGCGACCCCGATATCCTGATGCTGCCCGGCTTCGTGTCCCATGTCGAACGCGTCTGGGAGGACGCAGGGTGCCGGGCGTTCCTTTCCTCGCTGGCAGAGATGGGCCGTCTCATTCTGCTCGATCGCCGTGGCATCGGCCTTTCCGACCGGGTCGGGTTCAGCCCCAGCGCAGAAGCGACCGCCCAGGACATCCGCACCGTGCTTGATGCCGCGGGCTCGCGCCGGATCGTGCTGTTCGGCGCATCCGAAGGCGGACCAGCCTGCATCCGGTTCGCGGCCGAACATCCCGACCGTGTCGCGGGGCTGATCCTGTTCGACTCGCTCGCGAAGGGAAGCTTTGCACCTGATTATCCGCATGCGTTGCACGCCGATCAATATGATGCGTGGCTACAGCAGCTCGTGTCGGCCTGGGGCGGGCCTGCGGGAATCGAGACGTTTGCACCGAGTCTCGCCAGCGACGCCAAAACGAGAGCCTGGTGGGCCGGCCTGCTTCGTGCGGCCTCAAGCCCGGGCGCCATCAAGGGCGTGCTCGAGGCCCTGCGCGATACGGATGTGCGGCATCTTCTCAGGCGGATTGCCGTTCCGACGCTGGTGCTGCACCGCCGCGGCGACCGCGCCGTCCGCATCGGCGCCGGAAGACATCTTGCCGACCACATCCCGCAGGCGCATTTCATCGAGCTCGACGGCGCCGATCACTGGGCCTTCGCCGGTGACCGGCAGGCGGTGCTCGACAACATCAGGCAGTTCGTCGGCGATCTCGCGAAGTGACCGGCCGACATTCGCGGCTTGCGATTACGTCGCTCGGGCTCGCCGGAGCCTGCTGCGTCCGCCTCCGTTCGAGAATAATGACTCCCGACCCGGTCGAGGGTAGAGCTACAAAGGTATGGTGACCAACGCTCCGGCAATCGTTATCCGACCGGCTGCTCGCGATTTCAGCGACTGGGAGCACGTGCGTCAGCTGATTCTCGATGCGTTTGCCTACATGGGGCCGCGCATTGATCCGCCCTCATCGGCCCTGAGGCTGACGCCGAAATCGATCCAAGCCAGCGCCGAAAGCGGCGCGCTGCTGCTCGCCTACAGCGCGGGTGATCTGGTCGGCTGCTTATTTCTGCACCAAAGGAACGATGCACTCTACATCAGCAAGCTGGCCGTCAGCCCGACCCTGCAACGCGCTGGTATCGGTCGAAAACTGGTGGAAGCCGCACGCGGCGAAGCGCGCCTGCGCGGAATCGGCATGCTTGAGCTGGAGACGCGCGTCGAACTGACGGAAAATCACGCGGCGTTCGCCCGGATGGGATTTATCAAGACGGCCGAGACCTCCCACGAAGGGTTTGACCGAACGACCAGCATCGTCATGCGCGCTCCGGTCTAGGCTTTCGCAGCCAAGGCCATGCCATCGGAACCCCAAGCCGACATAGGTGGCTACGCCGCGCGGCCCTTCCTCGGCTTCGTCAGGATCACCGCGATCACCGCCAGCGCCACCAAGGCTGTGGCGACATAGCCCGAGGCAAAGAAAAGATCGCGCGCGTACAGAAAACCGCCGATCGCCGAGCCGGTTGCCTGCCCGACGTAGAGCGCCGACGTATTGAGCGACACCGAGGCGGATGCCAGCGCGGGCGCGGCGGCGACCAGCCTGACCTGCTGCATCGAATTGGTCGAGGCAAACCCGATGCCCCAGATCGCGACCGACACGGCCATCAGCGGATAGTTGCCGGCACTGAGCGCCCAGCCCGCGAGGCCGGCCAGCAACACCCACATGAACAGCAAGGATGTCCTCCAGGCCCCCCAGGAATCGACGATGCGGCTTCCGATGAACGTGCCGATCACGCCGCATGCGCCGTAGCACGCAAACACCAGGGCAATCGGGTCCGGCCCTGCGCCAGTCAGGCGCGCGAGCAACGGCCCCATATAGGTGAACACCACGAACTGGCCGGACATCTGCAACGTCGTGATCAACAGCAACGCTGGGATCATCGGGTTGCGGCCGATGGCGGCCCAGGTCTTGAGGTCGACCGGCGCGCCCATCAGGCCGCGCGGCAGCCGCCACACCAGCAGCAGGAAACTCAGGCACCCCATCAGGCCGATGGCGCCATAGACCGCCTGCCAGCCGTAACGGCTGGCGATGAACGTGATCGCCGGCAGGCCCACGGCTGCCGCCAGCGACCAGCCGAGAAAGATGTAGGCGATGGTGCTGCCGCGTTTTTCTTCCGGCACGATCAGCGCACCGGTTCCTGCGGCCTGAGGAGTATAGAGCGCGCCGACACCGAGCATGACAAGGCGAATGGCCAGGAGACTCGCGTAGTCAGGCGCTAGCGCGGAGGCGAAATTGCCGAGTGCCAGCACCGCGATCGTCGCCATCAGCAGGGTACGGCGCTCGATCCGGGACGTCAGCCACGCCGTCACCGGCGAGCCGACGCACAGCACGACCGCGCCGAAGGTGATCAGCAGCCCCGCGGTGCGGATCGAGACATCAAGACCGGAGGCGAGTTCGCCCAGCATGCCCGCCGGGGCCAGCACCGAGCAGCCGGTGACGACGTTGCCGAGCATCAATGCGGTGGGAGCGAAGCGATTCACGCCGCGCGTATAGCAGCTGCCAGTTTTAATGCAACTGCATGTAATTGCATGGCCGGTTATTGATTACGCCCTTGCGCTCACTTCGCCGGCGTCGCGGGAGCAGCGGAAATTGCCGGAATTGCTGGAGGTGCGTTGAGATTGGAAGATGCTGCCGCAGGCCGTGGGGTGTTTGCCGGGCACGATGTCAGGAGCCGCGTCCACGACGTGCCGAGGCCGAGCGTATCGATATCGAACGTCGCGAGCTTGGTCTTGCCTTCCGCGTCGGGCGTGCCCTCGCCCATGTGAAGGCTGGAAGCCGCCAGCATTGCCTGCATGGCATCGGGCGCGACGGTATCGCTCCACACCTCGTACTTGCCGACGCGCGCGGGATACCTTCCGAAAGCGACTGACTTGTCCGGCCCCGCCGTCAACATCATTGTCTTGAGGCCGCCTGCGGCCTGGTCGGATTCCCGCACGAACATCAACCGGGCGCGATCCTTGTTCTCGCAGAACAGCCGCCACTCCATCGTCCGGAACGAAGCGCCGTCACCCTGTTTTGCCGCCGCGACCTTGCGGATGTACGGGCGCGACGTGGCTTCGAGTGTCCACGCCGTTTCGGGCAACGGGCGCGTATCGATACCGAAGCGATAGAGCTCAGTGCGCGTGAGGACATGCAAGCTCTCGAATTTCACCGTCTTGATGAGATCGTCCAGCTCGCGGGCAATGCCCATGGAAACGACGAAGGCGGCGCGCTCGCGGTCGGCCCTCGCCATGCTGCGTTGCTTGAATTCCGCAATCTGCTGCGCCGAGAATGGCCCGCGAGCGAGCAGCGTCAGTCTCGATTTATGCACGGCGACCACGGCATCGGGCGCCACTTCGCGGGTGGTGGCGCCGAGAAACAGGTAGCCGCAGGCGGAATTGCACATGGCGTTGCGGGTCGTGAGCTCGGCCTCGACCTCCCCGCCTGCCGTCTTGAGCGTGAGGCAGGCCGCGTCGACCTGCGTTCCTCCGGCGCAGCCGGTTGCGATGGTGCGTCCGATCCGGGCGACGGCCTTCCTGCTGCGCAGCAGGCGGGCGATGACATAGGACGGCCTGACCGAGCCGCCCGGCGAATCAAAATAGATTGGCCGCTTGCTGTCCTTGACGTCGCGCAGGAAGCGGCCGACGCGCGCGGCCGCGCCCTCATCGACCTGGCCTTCGACCGCAATCCAGCGATCGCAACCTGGGCCGCACGCATTGGCCGGGCCTTTGGCATTGTAGATGATCAGCCTGGGCGGAAATCCGGCCTTTTCGGCCGACGTCTCGGCACGCACCTCGCCGTGAACCAGCAGCAGGACTGCGAGGAGAAAGAAGCGAAACATTATCGGACCGGAACAATCCAGGCGAAAAGGCAACGATGTACGCAAGGCTAAACGATGCCCACCGACGCCGCAACTCTTGGGGCGCGATATTGGTCGGCCATGCCGCCCAAATCGGAAGGCGGCGAGGTTGCACGATCCCCCTTGCGTCGGAGTTGTCCGCTACAAAACCTGCGATCAATCCAGACGATAAGCCCCATGCCGCCGCCCAAAAGCGTCGTGCCCGCGACAGAAAATCCTCGCCACCCTTCTTCAGCCGGTGCATATTTGCACTATTACTGGTTGTGGAGGGAAACTGCCATGCCTGCCAAAGATACTCGCCGTTACATCATTATGAGCAATGAGGGATTTTTAAGCGATTCGCTGAGGGCCAACGAATTGGCGCCGAGCGCCAACACGATCAACGTCATGGCCCGCGCAGCTGCCGTCGCTCCAGCTCCGAAAATGCAGGTGCTGGATTCGCTGCACGAAAATGGACCTAAGCTCGTCGAAATGTCGACGGAGGCAGAGCTCAGCCTGCGTCTCAGCAAGCCTGGGCTGAAAATCGTGCCCGAAGTATTTTATCATCGGCAGTGGGAGCGGTTCAAAATCCATGAGCGCCCGACGACCGCTGCCCGGAGGGCGGTGCCCAAGCCTGCTCGAAAGATGAAAGTCGCGAAGGCTGCTGCGGCACCTTCCAGCGTTACGGTCACGGTGACCGATGCATCGGGCGGCGCGCCGATAAAGGGCGCCCAAATCGTTGCATTCACTGATTTCGCCGCCCGCCAGGGCGCCAGCGGGACAACGGACGCAAACGGCCGCGCAACGCTCCTGGGTCTTTCGTCGAACCGAAAGCTCGAACGTGTCTATGTTTATGCGCCGGCCGGCTTCTGGGGATTCTACAGCGAAAACATCACGGCGTCGAATGTGTCGCAGATCAAGCTGACCAAAATCGACGTGCGCGCCGCCTCGCTGCTGCTCAATCAGCTTTACGGTTCGCTCCCGGAAAATGCAGGTGCAGGCGTAACAGTCGGCGTCATCGATAGCGGCGTGGATGGGAAGCACCCCGACCTGACAAACGTTTCGGGTGGCCTCAATTGCGTGAGCGATGAAGTGCGCGGTAATCCTGCCGCAGCTCAGAACTGGGGACCTGCGAAGAAGGAAGGCGAACACGGCACACACGTTGCGGGCATCGTCGGAGGGCGAGGAACCGCGAACGGATTCCGGGGTGTCGCGCCAGGCGTGACACTGCGAAGCTATCGTGTATTTCCGGATAGGGGCGGCGGCGCGAGCAATTTCGACATCGCCAAGGCAATCGATACCGCCATCGCGGACAAATGCGATATCATCAATATGAGCCTCGGCGGCGGGCCCAAGGACGATCTCACCCGCGCCGCGATCATCCGCGCCCTCAACTCAGGTACCATTGTCGTCGTCGCTGCCGGAAACGATGATAGACACCCCGTGTCCTTTCCCGCGGCATTTACCGAATGCACGGCAGTCTCCGCGATGGGGCGGGTCGGGTCGTTCCCGAAGACCGCGATCGGAACGAGCAGCGTCGCTACCCCGAAGGGAAGCCCTCTGACCAAGGATTTCGTGGCCGATTTCAGTAATTTTGGCCCTGAAATCGACGTCACGGGTGCGGGCGTCGAAATCGTTTCGACCCTCCCCGGCACCGGGCACGGCTCCATGAGCGGAACCTCCATGGCATGCCCGGCAGTGGCGGGATTTGCCGCGTTCCTTCTCGCAGCCGATCCGGCCTTGAAACAAAAAGTAGGCGCCGACCGTTCTCGGGCGCTAAAAGATGCCCTATATGCAAGCTGTAAGCCCGAGGGCTTTGGTCGGGACTTTGAAGGGTTCGGACTTCCCCTCCCCTGACGCAAACGCCAGGGCCAAACTGGACAGCCACCTATGGCCGAACGAACCATCGTGTACCGCGCTAATCCGGACTCGGAAGCATCCGGCAAGGTGGCTTCGCGGCTACGTGCGAAAGGTATCGAAATCGTGGACGAGCAGCAGAACATGCTGCTCGTTGAGGGCGCCATGCAGACGATCAGAACCGCACTCGGCGATAAAGCGGGATGGAATTTGACGGTCGAGACTAAAACTCCACCACCCGACACGCGAAAAAAGATACTGAAGCCGCTCGTCAAGTAAGCCCGCCTGCCTCTTGAATCGATCAGCCTTCACCTTGGTGATGCGCGCAGCAGCGCCGCTCGCCTTGCGGAGCCTTAGGCGGATCTGACCCCGCCCGCTGCGCCTTGTGATCGCGATTTCATCGGGAATTTCTCGATATTGCCCGATTGCAGGAGCCGAATCCCCTGCTATACCGCTGCTTCCCGCTTACCTGCGCTCGTTCGCAGGAGTGAGCTTCAGGAGAATGACATGTCTGACCAGAACCCGCCCGCATCCGGATTCCAGTTCGGCCTTGCTAATTTGAAACCGGCCGAGCCCTTGGAAAAGATCACCCTCACCTTCCCGGACGGCGCGAAGCGCGAATATCCCAGGGACATCACCGGGCTCGACCTCGCCAGGGGCATCTCGCCCTCGCTGGCCAAGCGCACGGTGGCGATGGCGCTGGATGGCGTGGTCGCCGACCTCAACGATCCGATCTCGGGCGATGCGAAGATCGAACTCATCAACCGCGACGACGCCAGAGCGCTGGAACTGATCCGGCATGACTGCGCGCATGTGCTGGCGGAAGCCGTGCAGTCGCTGTGGCCGGGCACGCAGGTCACCATCGGCCCGGTGATCGAGAACGGCTTCTATTACGACTTCTTCCGCAACGAGCCGTTCACGCCGGAAGATTTTTCGGCGATCGAAAAGAAGATGCGCGAGATCATCGCGCGCGACAAGCCCTTCACCAAGCAAGTGTGGGACCGCGAAAAGACAAAACAGGTGTTTCGCGACAAGGGCGAGGCCTTCAAGGTCGAACTGGTCGACGCCATTCCCGGCGACGAGCCCATAAAAATCTATTTCCAGGGCGACTGGTTCGACCTTTGCCGCGGCCCGCATATGAGTTCGACCGGCAAGGTCGGCAACGCCTTCAAGCTGATGAAGGTGGCGGGCGCCTATTGGCGCGGCGACAGCAACAACCCGATGCTGACGCGCATCTACGGCACGGCGTTCGCCAAGCAGGAAGAGCTCGACGCTTACCTCAAGCAGATCGAGGAAGCCGAGAAGCGCGACCACCGCAAGCTCGGCCGCGAACTCGACCTGTTTCACTTCCAGGAGGAAGGCCCCGGCGTGGTGTTCTGGCACCCCAAGGGTTGGACCATCTTCCAGGCGCTGATCGCCTATATGCGCCGCCGCCTGACCGGCGACTACAGCGAGGTCAACGCGCCGCAGATCCTCGACAAGGTGCTGTGGGAAACTTCCGGCCACTGGGACTGGTACCGCGAGAACATGTTCGCGGCGCAATCCGCCGGCGACGAGGCCGAGGACAAGCGCTGGTTTGCGCTGAAGCCGATGAACTGTCCGGGCCACGTGCAGATCTTCAAGCACGGGCTGAAGAGCTATCGCGACCTGCCCTTGCGTTTGGCTGAGTTCGGCGTGGTGCATCGCTACGAGCCGTCGGGCGCCATGCACGGCCTGATGCGCGTGCGCGGCTTCACGCAGGACGACGCGCACGTGTTTTGCACCGAGGCGCAGCTTGCCGACGAGTGCCTCAAGATCAACGAATTGATACTGTCGACCTATGCCGATTTCGGCTTTGACGGCGAACTCACGGTCAAGCTCTCGACCCGGCCGGAGAAGCGCGTCGGCACCGACGAGATGTGGGACCATGCCGAGCGCGTGATGGCGACCGTGCTCGCGGAAATTCAGGCCGGCGGCAGCAACCGCATCAAGACCGCGATCAACCCCGGCGAAGGCGCGTTCTACGGGCCGAAGTTCGAATATGTGCTGCGCGACGCCATCGGCCGCGACTGGCAATGCGGCACCACGCAGGTCGACTTCAACCTGCCGGAGCGTTTTGGCGCCTTCTATATCGATGCCGACGGCTCGAAGAAGACACCTGTCATGGTGCACCGCGCGATCTGCGGCTCGATGGAGCGCTTCATCGGCATCCTGATCGAGCACTTTGCCGGCAACTTCCCGCTCTGGCTGGCGCCGACGCAGGTCGTGGTCACGACGATCACTTCCGAAGGCGATGAATACGCCAAGGTGGTGGCCGCCGCCGCGCGGCGCGCCGGCCTGCGCGTCGAGATCGACCTGCGCAACGAGAAGATCAACTACAAGGTCCGCGAGCACTCGCTGGCAAAAATCCCGGCCCTGCTCGTCGTCGGCAAGAAGGAAGCCGAGAGCCATTCGGTCTCGATCCGCCGGCTCGGCAGCGACGGCCAGAAGGTGATGCCGACCGACGAGGCGCTGGCCGCGCTGGTCGAGGAAGCGACGCCGCCGGATGTGAAGCGGATGCAGTCTGAGGGCTGATCATAATCGGTCTAAACCGGCTTCCGCTGGACCGGCTGTGCCCCTATCTGTGGCACAGCCATTTCCGACGAAAGAGACACTTAGTGCCCGACGCCATTGAACTCCTGAAGATCCGCCGATCCGTAAAACCCCGCGAGATGAGCGGGCCCGGCCCTTCACCTTCCGAACTCGACACCATCCTGACCATCGGCGCGCGGGTGCCGGACCACGGCAAGCTGACGCCGTGGCGCTTCATCGTGTTCGAGGGCGGCGCCCGGGCGCGGGCCGGAGAGATCATCGCGCAGGTGTTTGCGAAGAAGAATCCGGCGGCTCCCATCGCCGACATCGAGGCCGAAAAAGGCCGGCTGATGGACGCGCCGCTGGTGATCGCCGTGGTCAGCTTCACCCGGCCGCATCCGAAGGTGCCGGCCTGGGAGCAGGAACTGTCCGCCGGCGCCAGCGCGATGAACATCGTCACCGCGGCCACCGCGCTCGGCTACGGAGCCAACTGGCTGACCGGCTGGTTTGCCTTCGACCGCGACGTGCTCGATGGCTTTGGGTTGAAGGCGGATGAAAAACTCGCCGGCTTCATCCATATCGGAACGCCGGCCAAGCCGGCCGAGGACCGCCCGCGCCCGGCATTGTCCGACATCGTGACGCGATTCTAGACTTCGCGGTTCTAGACCTGGGTTCGTCACATCAGCTGTTTGCGACTTTAGACAGCTCTCTTCATCGTCATTCAACGACAAAGCCCGGCGCAGAACTCTCGTTCTGCGCCGGGCATGGTCGCGTCGTTACGACATCACGACCATCGCGCGCACGATCAACCCCACATATGGTGGTCGAAAAACTGGTGCGCCGCGTTGCTCAGTTCGGCGAGCTGCGCGCTGTGCAAATCAGCGCCCGAGGGGGCGGCTGCATCGCTGTGGTCACCCCGGAATGAATTCAGCAGAGATGCGAGATCGGCGAAGCGGCCGCCAAGATCACCGCCGAAGCCATGGGGCGCGCCGCCATCACCCATGCCGGCATCTGCACCGGTGCCCGTGGCGCCATCGCCCGCAGCCGTCTGGGTTCCGCCACAGCCGCCGGCGCCGCCATTGTCCGCACCAGCGGTCGGCGTTGTCGGCGTGTCAGCCGCGGTGTCGGGCGGCGTGGTCCCCGTGCCGGCATCCGCCATGTCGGTGGTGTTGGCGCCATAAAGCGCCACAATGCCGTCGATGTCGGATTGCGCCAAACCGTCGAGCGAGAAATTGGCGGTCGAGTTCATCACCGCGGGATCGTCGTTGAAGTGACCCAGTCCAATCGCATGCCCGATCTCGTGGATCGCGACCAGGGAAAATTCCGAGCCGCTCAGATTGTCGGCACTATCGAACTCGATGTCCGCATTCTGAAGCTGGCCCCCTGAAAAACTGTAGCTTGTGACCCCCAGGACGTTGCTGGCGCCATCGATCGCACCCTCTGAGAAATCGATGTCAGAAGCGGCAGTGGACGAGACTTGCTGGAATTGAATGTTGGCGACCTCGGACCATTCAGCGAATGCAGCATTGATGGATTGCAGGTCTGTCTGGGAGATACTGTCATCAACGGCCCAGGTGACTGTTCCACCCGCAGTGCCCAGTTCGGGTGAGCCCCATTTTGCGCCCTCAAGGCTGAAATCGTAAGCCATCGTATCTCCCTCGCTGTTGATGTAGATCAAGATCGCAGTGTCAGACACGTAAGCTGTCTGGTTGACGAGACTGAGATTCTCGCTGGCGAGAGTGAGGCGATACAACGCTCATTAAATGATAAGCAATACTGCGACGAGCCGACGCAGCTTTGCAACGTCGAGCATCAAGCAAAGATGGCCCATGCGACGTGCTAGATGGCTTCGGTTTGAAGGCGGACGAGAAACTCGCCGGCTTCATCCACATCGGCACGCCGGCCGAGGATCGTCCCCGCCCGGCGCTGTCAAAGATCGTGACGCCGTTCTAAAGGCCGAAGTTTTTTTCGCTTCGTAGGATGGGTAGAGCGAAGCGAAACCCATCATCTGTCCGCATGTGAGATTGATGGGTTCGCTTCGCTCTACCCATCCTGTACCCTTTCAAGTGTTTGGCGCCAGTCTAACGATGTAGACTGGCAGCACGGGCCGATCTTCCGGGAGCAGCCTTACCCAT
>Ga0307499_10000383_pt1 | contig 15829 bp, 9 predicted proteins | sample 13_S_MG_FD_201363 | JGI IMG/M metagenome (GOLD analysis project Ga0307499, IMG submission 201363) | Soil microbial communities from Populus trichocarpa stands in riparian zone in the Pacific Northwest, United States - 13_S | ecosystem: Environmental > Terrestrial > Soil > Riparian zone > Trees... | reverse complement strand
GGCGGCACGCCCGCGGCCAGCTCGCTGAACGACCTGCCGCTGCCGGACCGCTCGCTGCTGGCGCACAACCGGGACAAGTACTTCCACTCCATCTACAAGCCGGTCGCGCTGGCCCGGCTGTCCGCGGGCTGCCCGTACACCTGCAACTTCTGCTCGCTGTGGCGGATGACCAACCGGCGCTACCTGGTCAAGGACGTGGACCGGGTGCTGACCGAGCTGACCGACATCGAGCAGCGCAACGTCTACCTGGTCGACGACGAGGCGTTCATCCAGCCCGGCCGGATGCTGGAGCTGGCCGGCGCCATCGCCGACGCCGGCATCGACAAGCGCTACCACATGTACGTCCGCACCGACACCGCGCTGCGCCGGCCGGACGTGATCACCAAGTGGGCCGAGATCGGGCTGGACTCGGTGCTGGTCGGGGCCGAGTCGATGACCTCGGACGAGCTGTCCGGCTACCACAAGGGCACCGCGCCGCAGCAGACCATCGACGCGATCAACCTGTTCCACAGCCTGGGTGTCCGGGTGCGGGCCAACTTCATCGCGCAGCCGGCCTGGGACGACGCGGACTTCGACCAGCTGGTGCGGACCATCGAGCACCTGCAGGTGGACATGCCGAGCTTCTCCGTGCTGACCCCGCTGCCCGGCACCGACCTGTACGACGAGACCTCCGCCGGGTTCATCAGCGACGAGCCGGACCTGTTCGACTGCTACCACACGCTGTTCCCGACCCGGCTGCCGCTGGAGAAGTTCTACGGCCGGATGGCCGACCTGCTGCAGGCGGCGAGCAGCCGCCCCAACATCGGCCTGAACCACGACGGCGACGCGGCGATCTTCTACCACTCCGACGGCGACGCGTTCGGGCAGATGGTCGCCACGGTCCGCCGCGGCCACCTGGACACGCCGCTGAAGCCCGGGATCACCACCGCCCAACTGCCGGCCGGTGCCACCGCGCTGGCCGAACTGCCCGTGCCGGCCGCGCCGAAGCCGGCGCCGGCCGGGGTGGGCCCGGTGCCGGTGGAGATCAGCCGCCATGCGCCGTGGCAGCCACCCGTGTCGCACGAACCCGCGAGGAGGTCGTCATGACGGCAGCAGCCACCATCGAGGTGCGGCGGGAGAAGGAGATCGCCGTCCTCACGCTGAACCGGCCGCGCCGACGCAACGCGCTGACCCGCGAGGTACGCGAGGGGCTGGCCGAGCTGCTGACCGCGCTGGCCGCCGACGACACCGTCCGGGCCGTGGTGGTGGCCAGCCGGGAGCAGGCGTTCAGCGCCGGCCAGGACCTGGTCGAGGCGAAGGAGTTCGCCCCGGAGGAGATCGTCGGCTGGATCGACGAGCACATGGCGCTGTACCGGGCGGTGCTGGCGTTCCCGAAGCCGGTGGTGGCCGCCGTGGACGGCTGCTGCGTCGGCGCCGGCTTCCAGTTCGCGCTGCTGTGCGACATCCGGGTGGCCGCCGACACCGCCTTCTTCGCGATGCCGGAGCTGGACGACGCGATCCCGTGCATCCTCGGCGTCTGGACCCTCTACGACATCATCGGCCGCGGCCGCACCACCGAGATGGCGCTCACCAACCGCCGCGTCTACGCCCCGGAGGCGCGCGAGTGGGGGCTGGTCGCCGAGGTGGTCGCCGGCGACCCGACGCCGCGCGCGCTGGAGCTGGCCGACCTGCTGGCCGCCAAGCCGGCGCTGGCGCTGCGGCTGACCAAGGCCCGGCTGGAACTGCTCGCGCTGGAGGGCTCCGACTCGCTCGCCGTGCACGCGCAGCTGGCGCACATGCGCGCGTTCGCGTCCGGTGAGCCGGCCAAGGCGATGGAGAAGTTCCTCAGCTACGGCCGGCCGGAGTCCTGACCGTGGGCGGTGTCGACCGGAAGGCTGGTGGCGAGTTGGACGGCAGGGCCACGGGTGGGGCCGCAGCACAGACCGGTGCGGCCGCGGGTGGGGACCGCCGGGTCTACTTCGTCGGGCTGAACAACGTGCCGTTCCTGCCGCTGGTGGCCGGCCTGCTGCGGGCGTACGCCGAGCAGGACGAGCAGGTGGCGGCGAACTACACGTTCGCCGACCCGGTCTTCCTGGCCGCGCCGCCGGCCGAGATCGCGGACAGCATCGTCGCGCCGGACGTGCTCGGGCTGTCCTGCTACGTCTGGAACTTCCGGCGCCAGATGAAGGTCGCCAAGCTGGTCAAGGAGCGCTACCCGGACGTCCTGGTGGTCGCCGGCGGCCCGCACGTGCCGGACCGCCCGGACACCTTCTTCGCCGAGCAGCCCTGGGTGGACGTGGCCGTGCACGGCGAGGGCGAGGACGCGTTCCGGGCGCTGCTGACCGAGCGGCTCAAGGACACCCCGGACTACCGCAACGTCCCCGGCGTGTCGGTCAAGCACGGCAGCCACGCGCTGGCCGGGCTGCCGCCGGTCCGGCTGCCCCGGGAGATCCGCACCGCCAGCCCGTACCTGCTCGGCCACATGGACGCCGCCGTGGCCGCCTGCCGGGAGCGCGGGCTGCGCTTCTACGCGCTCTGGGAGACCAACCGCGGCTGCCCGTACTCGTGCGCGTTCTGCGACTGGGGCTCGGCCACGATGAGCGCGCTGCGGATGTTCGACGACGAGCGGCTGACCGACGAGATCGACTGGTTCGGCCGGCACGACGTCGAGGACGTGTTCATCTGCGACGCGAACTTCGGCATCGTCGGCCGCGACGTGGAGATCGCCAAGGCGCTGGCCGAGGTACGCGCGCAGTACAACGCGCCCCGGCAGATCCGGGTCAACTTCGCCAAGAACTCCAACGAGCGGGTGCTGGCGATCTCCCGCACCTGGCACCAGGCCGACCTGCTGATGGGCACCACGCTCTCGCTGCAGAGCACCGACATGGACGTGCTGGAGGCGATCGACCGCAAGAACATCGGCATCGACAACTACGGCAAGCTGCAGCGCCGGTACCGGGCCGAGGGCATCCCCACGTACACCGAGCTGATCCTCGGGCTGCCGCTGGAGACCGCGTCCTCGTTCCGGCGCGGGGTCGGCTCGCTGCTGGCCGCCGGCAACCACGACGACATCCGGGTGTACGAGTTCGCGATCCTGCCGAACGCGCCGATCAACACCCCGGCGAAGATCGAGAAGTACGGCCTGCGCACGCTGCCCAAGCGGCTGTACGTGGAGGAGCCGGGCACCCCCGCCGACGAGGCGGAGACCGTGGACATGGTGATCCGGACCGGCGCGATGGAGCGGGACGACCTGGTGTCCGGGTTCGTGTTCGTGGCGCTGGTGCAGTTCCTGCACAACGGCTGCTACACCCGGTACCTCGCCCAGCACCTGGCCGGCGCGCACGGCGTCGACTACACCCGGTTCTACTCCGACCTGCAGGCGTTCTACGAGGCCCACCCGGACACCGTGCTGGGCACCATGCTGGCCCGGATGACCCGGCTCTACCAGGACTACTACCAGCACTCGGAGCTGCCGCTGGCGAACCTGGTCGCCAGCCAGCCGGACATGGCCGCGGACCTGGCCCGGTACGGCACGCGGCGCGGCTGGACCATCGACCACTGGGGCTGGCTGCGGCTGGCCGACCAGTTCGACCGGTTCACCGCCGAGCTGCCGGACTACCTGACCAGCCTCGGCCTGCCGGTCGGCGCCGGTGCCGGCGACCCGGCCGGCGCTGGCGGGGCGGGCGGCGCGGGCGAGGTGCTGGCCGAGGTGCTGCGGTTCCAGCGGGACATCATGGTCCGGCCCGAGTACGACCCGGCCGCGGGCAAGACCTGCCGGTACCGGTACGACCTGCCGGCGTACTTCCACGGCGAACCACTGGTCCGGCGGTCGACCCAGGTCCGGTTCGCCGACCGGGTGCTCGGCGCCAACGGCCGCAACCCGCTGGTGCCCGGTGACCTGAAGGCGTTCGCCCGGGCCGCGCTCGGGCCGAGCTACCCGATCTCCCGGATCCGCCGCTACCAGCACCAGCTGGACGTGGCCGAGACCGCGCCGATCGACGAACCGGCGCTGCAGCCGGTCGGCTGAGCCGCCACCCCCGGGTCCGGCGCTTCCCCCGAAAGGAGCCCTCGCATTGACGGTGTCACTCTCGGATACCGCGCTGCAGCTGGAGCGGGACGGCTTCGTCCGGCTGGATGACGTGCTGGCCGACCCGGTGCCGGCCGGCGTGCTGCGGTTGCTGTCCGACGGCGCGGACGAGCTGATCGAGATGTCGAAGTCGATGACGCACAGCAGCGAGGACTGGCAACTCGAGTCGCCCGGCGAGGGTGGCGGCTGGGCCGCCCGGGCCGCGGGCGAGGGCGGCGTCGGCGGCAAGCTGCGGGTGGTCGGCAAGGCGCACACGTACTCGCCGAAGCTGGCCGAGGCCGAGCGGCTGCTGCGGCTGCGCGAGCGGTACGTGCAGCCGATCCACGACGGGCCGAGCTACCTGGGCGACGCGTTCCTGTGGGCGAAGCCGAGCGGGATCGGCTCGCAGAAGCCCTGGCACCAGGACCTGCTCTTCCCGCCGGCCGGCTTCCTGGACGACCACGAGGACGTCCTGACGATCTGGATCGCGGTGGACGACGCGCACGAGGGCAACGGCTGCCTGCAGTTCCTGCCCGGTTCGCACCGGGGCCGGCGGCTGGAGCAGCCGGACGGCAAGTCGGACGTGCTGTTCGACTCGCCGGTGGAGCCGTCCCTCGACATCGCCCGGCTCTGGCCCGACCTGACGCCGGTGACCGTGCCCCGCAAGGCCGGCACCGCGGTGATGTTCAGCGGGTTCATGGCGCACACCTCGGCCCGCAACAGCACCGACGAACAGCGCCGGGCAGTCAGCTTCGTCTACCCACTGGTGCGCTGGTGACCGCCCGGGGGCCGGCTGTGCGGCCGGCCGAAGCGAAGGAGGAGACACCGTGAGCGCCGGGCGGCCGCGGCGGCGCCTGGACCGCAGCGTCGCGCGAGCGAAGCTCCCGAGACGCGGAGGGAAGGCGTCGGCTGTGCGGCCGGCCGAAGCGAAGGAGGAGACAGAGTGAGTGCCACGACCGCTGGGGGCGCGGGCCAGGCCCTGATCGGGACCGGCACCGATGAGGTGGCCGCGTTCGCCCGGGACGGCGTGCTGAACTGGGGGCCGTTCCTCCGCCCGGAGGAACTGGACCCGGTCCGGGCGGCGATGGAGCGGGCCTTCTACGCCGGCGCCGAGGGCGAGGCGGTGGCCGCCGACGTGCGGGACCTGTCCGAGCGGCGCGGCAAGCCGCTGGAGTACGGCCTGCTGCAGAAGGTCGACCTCTGGCAGACCGAGCCGGTGTTCGCCGCGCTGGTGGCCCGGCCGGACGTGGTGGCCCGGGTCGAGGCGCTGCTCGGCGGCCCGGTCCGGCTGTTCCGCGACCACGCCTTCTACAAGCCGGCCGGCAAGGGCGAGGCCAGCAACCTGGTGCTGCACCAGGACAACCGGTACTGGCACCTGGATCCGCCGACCGCCGCCACGATCTGGGTGGCGCTGGACGACGCGACCGTGGCCAACGGCTGCGTGCACTACGTGCTGGGCAGCCACACCCGCGGCCGGATCGGGCATGAGCGCACCGACCCGGACTCGGTGCTGGTCGAGGCGGTCACCGACGAGGAGGCGGTGCCGTACCCGGTGCCGGCCGGCTCGGCGCTGATCCACCACGCCCAGACGCTGCACGGCTCGCCGCCGAACACCACGCCCTGGCCGCGCCGCGCGTACTGCGTCGTCTACATGCGCGCGGACATCCTGCGCCGCGGCGAGCCGGTCACCGACTATCCACTTGCGACAGAGCTGGCCGCGAATTGAGCGAGCGCCGGGTGCTGGCCGGCGGCCCGGCCGCGGGAACGAGCGCCGGGCTGCTGGTGACCGGCGCGGCCGAGCGGGCGGCGGCCGAAGCACCTGTGCTGGTCGAGCGGTCGGGCGGCGTCACCTGGGTGACGATGAACCGCCCGGCCGCGCTGAACGCGACCACCGAGGAGATGCACGCCCAGCTGTACGAGGCGTTCACCGCCGCGGCGGCCGACCGTGGCTGCCGGGTGCTGGTGCTCACCGGTGCCGGCGACCGGGCCTTCTGCATCGGCAGCGATCTGGGCTTCCTGACCGAGGCGCTGACCGGCGACGACCCGGACTTCGGACTGTTCGAGGCGTACCTGCGGCGGCTGAACCGGGTCGTGTTCGCGCTGGAGAGCGTGCCGGTGCCGACCATCGCGATGGTGCAGGCGAAGGCCCGGGCCAGCGGCTTCGAACTGGCGGTGGCCTGCGACCTGATGCTGATCGCGGACACCGCCCGGATCGGCGACGTGCACACGCCGTACGGGCACATGCCGGGGGCCGGCGCGACCCAGCGCACCATCCGCAGGCTCGGCCTGCAGCGCGGCCTGGAACTGCTGTGGACCGGCCGCTGGCTGTCCGCGGCTGAGGCGGTCGAGGTCGGGCTGGCGCTGCGGGCGGTGCCGGCGGCCGAGCTGCGCGCGCACACCGCGGCGTTCGCCGGCCAGCTGGCCGCGCTGCCCGGCGACGCGGTACGGCACATCAAGGCGGCCGTGTACGGCGGGCTCGGCCTGCCGATCCGGGACGGGGTGGCGGTCGAGACCCGCGAGTACCTGGAGCTGCTGCGCACCTCGACCGGGCCGGTGGACGGCTTCCGCGCCGGCCAGCAGTCGCGGACCGCCCGGCGGGATGTGCCGTGACCGGCGGGGCCGCCGCAGTGCCTGGAGAAGCCGCGGCGCGCGGAGAAGCCGCGGTGCGCGGAGAAGCCGCGGTGCGCGGAGAAGCCGCGGTGCGCGGAGAAGCCGCGGTGCGCGGAGAAGCCGCGGTGCGCGGAGAAGCCGCGGTGCGCGGAGAAGCCGTGGTGCGCGGGGCACAGGTTGCCCGGAAGCGGCCGGTGCGGGAGCGGCCGACCCGGGAACGGCCGACCCGGGAGCGAGCGGCCCGCGAGCGGCCGACCCGGGAGCAGCCGGCCCGGGAGCAGCCGGCCCGGGAGGCCCGGAGGCGGCCGGTGCGGGAGCGGCCGGCCCGGGAACGGCCGACCCGGGAACGGGCGGCCCGGGAGCGGCCGGCCCGGGAGGCCCGGAGGCGGCCGGTGCGGGAGCGGCCGACCCGGGAACGGGCGGCCCGAGAGTGGCGGGAGGTCGGGTCGGGATGACCGACCCGCTCCCGTTACCGCCGACCATTCCGGACCTGCTGGCCGCCCGCGCGGCGGCCGACCCGGACCGGACCGCGGTGCTGGTTCCCGGCCGCGGCGCGCTCACCTTCGCCGAGTGGGCGGCCCGGTCGGCCGCGGTGGCCGGCGCGCTGGCCGACCGCGGGGTACGGCCGGGCGACCGGGTCGGGCTGCTGTTCGGCACCGGTGACTGGATCGACTACGCGATCGGCTTCGTCGGCGTGCACCGGGCCGGCGCCGTGGCGGTGCCGATGTCGGACGCGCTGGCCGCGCCGGAGATCGAGCACGTCCTGCGGCACAGCGGGGCGGTCGGCGTCCTGCACGGGGCCGCCGCTCCCCCGGCCGGCACCGGCGGCCCGGCCGGCGCCGGCGGCCCGGCCGGCGCCGGCGGCACCGGCGGCTGGGTTGCCCGGCTGGCCGAGCTGCCGACCGGCGGTACCGCGCCGGACCTGCCGATCGGGCCGGACGACCCGGCGCAGGTGCTCTACACGTCCGGCACCACCGGCCGGCCCAAGGGGGTGCTGGCCACCCACGGCAATCTGGCCTGGGGCTGCGGCGGGCGACGCCGGCCGCTGGCGCACTCCGAGCACTTCCTGCACGCGTTCCCGGTCGGTACCAACGCGGGCCAGGCGATGCTGGTGAACGCGCTGGACGCGCGCCCGGCCGCGCTGGTCGTGCCGCGGTTCGTCCCCGGCCGGGTCGGCCGGCTGATCGAGTCGTACGCGGTCGGCACGGTGTTCGTGGTGCCGGCGATGGCCAGCGAACTGCTGTCGGCCGGGGTGCCCGAGCGGTACGACCTGTCCAGCGTGCGGCTGCTCGGCTGCACGGCCGCCGCGCTGCCGCCGGCGGTGGCGGCCGCGCTGGCCGCGGCGCTGCCCCGGGCCACGATCGTCAACTACTACACCTCGACCGAGGCGGCACCGGCGCAGACCACGATGGTGGTCGACCCGGACCGGCCGGCGTCGGTCGGCCGCGCGATCGGCGGCGGGCTGCGGATCGCCGACGAGCACGGCCAGCCACTCCCGGCCGGCTCGGTGGGCGAGGTCTGCCTGCGCTCCCCCACCGCGCCGCGCTGCTACCTGAACGACCCCGGTGCCAGCGCGGCCGTGTTCGCCGACGGCTGGGTGCGGATGGGCGACCTCGGCTACCTGGACGAGGACGGCTACCTGCACCTGGTCGACCGGGACCGGGATGTGATCAGGTCCGGCGCGCTCAAGGTGTCCACGCTGCAGGTGGAGGCCGCGCTGGTAGAGCACCCGGCGGTGGCCGAGGCGGCGGTGTTCGGCCTGCCGCACCCGGTGCTCGGCATGTCCGTGGCCGCCGCCGTGGTGCTGACCACCGGACCGGGGCCGGCTGAGCCGGGGGCGGCCGGGCCGGGGCCGCTTGAGCGGGGGCCGACCGGGTCGGGACTGGCCGAGTTGGGGCTGGCCGAACCAGAGCTGGCCGAACCAGAGCTGGCCGAGCCGCGGCTGGCCGAGCAGGGGCCGGCCGAGCTGCGGCCGGCCGGGCCGGGGCTGGCCGAGTTGCGCGGGTTCCTGGCCGAGCGGCTGGCCGGGCACGAGATCCCGAGCCGGGTGCTGCTGCTGCCGGCGCTGCCGCGCAACCCGGGCGGCAAGGTGGTCAAGACCCGGCTGCGTGAGCTGGCGGCCGACCCGGACGCGCCGCTGCTGCGCGCGACCCCGCGGGATGCCGAAGCAGCGCCCCGCCCCGACGCGCTGGCCGAGCCCGCTCCGGCGGGCCGCGGCGAACCGGCCAGCCCCCGTGACTCCGCCCGTACCGGCGCGACGAGATGAGGTCCGGCGATGTCTGAGGTAATCGAGAGCACCGCGGCGTCCCCGGTGCAGCACGGCGTCTGGATCACCGAGCGGGTCGGCGCGGCCGGCACCGCGTACGCGCTGCCGGTGCTGCTGCGCTTCGACGGCGACCTGCGGGTGCCGGCACTGCGCGCGGCCTGCGCCGCCGTGGTCGCCCGGCACCCGGCGCTGGGCAGCGTGCCGCACGAGCGGGACGGCGAGCTGTTCCTGGTGCCGGCCGCCACACCCCCCACCCTGACCGTGGTCGACCTGGCCAGCGCCGGCGGCCCGGACGGGCAGCTGGACATGCACGTCGCGGACGAGGTGCGGCGGCCGTTCGACCTGCACGCGGGGCCGCTGGTCCGGTTCACCCTGTTCGCGCTGGCGCCGGGCCGGCACGTGCTGGTCGCGGTCGCGCACCACCTGGTCTTCGACGGCACCTCCAAGGACATCCTGGTCCGCGACCTGGCCGCCGGGTACAACGCCGCGGTCGCGGGCGCGGCGGCACCGGCCGGCGGCGCCGCGCCGGTGGTCGAGGCGGTGCCCGGCCCGGACGCGCGGGCGGCCGCCGCGGCGTACTACGCCGGCCGCTGGGCCGACCCGGCCGAGGTCGTGCTGCCCGGGCTCGGGCCGTGGTCGCGGGCCGCGCGGCCGGGCGAGGACCTCCGGTTCGACCTGGACCAGCCGCTGCGCGCCGGCCTAGCCGCGGCGGCGCAGCGGCTCGGGGTGACCCGGTTCGAGTTCCTGGTCGCCGCGGTGCAGACGCTGCTGTACCGGTACGGGAACCCCGACGTCACGGTCGCGGTCGACCTGGGCACCCGCGGCCCGGCCGAGCAGGGCGTGATCGGCCTGTTCGTGAACGAACTGCCGGTGCTGTCGGCGCCGGCCGCCGGGGCCAGCTTCGCCGGGTTCGCCGCCGCCGTCCGGGCCGAGCTGCGCGAGCTGTACCGGCACCGGGACGTGCCGCTCGGGCAGGCGGTCGCGGGATTGACCCCGCGCGTAGGCATCACCCCGGTGACGGTCAGCTACCGGTGCCGGGACGGCGCCGAGCCGGAGTTCACCGGCCTGCGCACCGCGGTGGACTGGCTGGCGCCGAACTACGCGGCCCGCAACGCGCTGCACGTCCAGGTGGTGGAGGGACCGGCGCAGACCTCGGTCAGCCTGCAGTACGACCCGGCCGCGCTGGACCGGTCCGCCGCGGCCCGGATCGCCGGGCACCTGCGCACGCTGCTGCGCGACGTGGTCGACCACCCGGACGTGCCGCTGGCCCGGGCCGCGCTGCTGCCGCCGGCCGAGCGGATCCTGCTGGCCGGCTGCAACGACACGACCGTCGCCTACCCGGCCGGCGGCACGCTGGTCAAGCTGTTCGGCGCGCAGGCGGCGGCCACCCCGGACGCGGTCGCGGTGGTCGCCGGCGGGCAGCGGCTCAGCTACGCCGAGCTGGCCGGCGCGGCGACCCGGCTGGCGCACCGGTTGCGCCGGCGCGGCATCGGCGCCGGCTCGCTGGTCGGCGTCTGCGCGCCGCGGTCCGCGGACCAACTCGTCGCGCTGCTCGGTGTGGCCCGCGCCGGCGCCGCCTACCTGCCGCTGGACCCGGGCTACCCGGCCGAACGGCTCGGGTACATCCTCGGCGACGCGGGCGTGGACCTGGTGCTGACCGCCGGCCCCGAGCCGGCCGGCCTCACCGGGGCCGCCGCGTCGACGCTCGCCATCGACGGCGCCGCCGGCGGTACCGCCACCGAAGCGGGCACCGGCTCCGAAGCGGATGCCGGCTCCGAAGCGGGCGACGACGACGGGACGCTGCCGCGCCCGGCGCCCGCTGACCTCGCCTACGTGCTGTACACGTCCGGCTCGACGGGACGGCCCAAGGGCGTCGAGGTCGATCACGGCGCGCTTGCCAACCTGCTGCTCGGCATGCGCGACCTGCTCGGCAGCGGCCCGGGCGACCGCTGGCTCGGGCTGACCTCGCTGTCCTTCGACATCTCCGCGCTGGAGCTGTACCTGCCGCTGATCACCGGCGGCCGGCTGGTGCTGGCCCCCGAGTCGGCCGCCCGGGACGGCGCCGAACTGGCCGCGCTGATCGCGGCCGAGCAGGTCAGCCACGTACAGGCGACCCCGTCCGGCTGGCGGGTGCTGCTCAGCGCCGGCGGCCCGGCAACCGGAATGGCCGGCGGCCCGCCAAGCGCGACGGTCGACGGCCCGACAAGCGGGACGGTCGACGGGCCGACAAGCGGAACGGCCGGCGGCCCGACAAGCGGGACGGTCGACGGCCCGACAAGCGGGACGGTCGACGGGCCGACAAGCGGAACGGCCGGCGGCCCGGCAAGCGGAACGGCCGGCGCGCCGGCAAGCGGAACGGCCGGCGGGGCGGCAAGCGGACTGGCCGGCGGCCCGGTAGGCGGAATGGCCGGCGGGGCGGCAAGCGGGACGGCCGGCGGGGCGGCAAGTGGGACGGTCGCCGGACCGGCGGGCGGAACGGCCGGCGGGATGCCGCCGATCGCGGTCGGCCTGGTCGGCGGCGAGGCGCTGCCGCTGCCGCTGGCCCGCGAGCTGCGCGAGCGGGTCGGCCGGCTGGTCAACGTCTACGGCCCGACCGAGACCACGGTCTGGTCGACCGCGGCGGACGTGCCGCGGTCGCCGGCGGCGGTCACCATCGGCCGGCCGATCGCGAACACCCGGGTGTACGTGGTCGACCCCGGGTTGGAGCTGCTGCCGGTCGGCGTGCCGGGTGAGCTGGTGATCGGCGGCGCCGGCCTGGCCCGCGGCTACCGCGGCCAGCCCGACCTCACCAGGGCCCGGTTCGTCCCCGACCCGCACGACCCGCCCGGCGGCCGGCTCTACCGCACCGGCGACCGGGCCCGCCGGACCGCCGACGGCGACCTGGAGTTCCTCGGCCGGACCGACGACCAGGTGAAGATCCGCGGGCACCGGGTGGAGCTGGCCGAGATCGAGGCCCGGCTGGCCACCCACCCCCGGGTGGCCGCGGCCGCGGTCGCGGTGCACACCGACGGGGCCGGCGAGCCGGTGCTGGCCGGCTACGTGGTCGGCCGCGGCGGCCCGGCCCCGGCGGCGGCCGAGCTGCGCGAGCACCTCGGCCGGTGGCTGCCGGCCGCGCTGGTACCCGGCCCGATCATGCCGCTGGACGCGCTGCCGCTGACCCCGAACGGCAAGCTGGACCGGGCCGCGCTGCCCGCCCCGCCGGAGCGGGTGGCCGAGCCGGCGACCGAGCCGGACCAGGGCGAGTCGGAGCTGGCCCGCACGGTCCGGGGGATCTGGCAGGACGTGCTGCACATCGACGAGATCGGCCCGGACGAGGACCTGTTCGACCTCGGCGGCCACTCGCTGACCATGGTCCGGATCATCGCCCGGATCAAGCGCGGGTGCGGCGTCGAGGTGGGGATGGACGTGTTCTTCGACACGCCGACGATCACCGGTGTGGTGGCCGCGGTCGAGTCGCTGCTCGCCGGCCGGCCCTGATGGCCACGACCGCCACTCCCGCGCCGGCCGACCCGGTGCCGCAGCTGACCCGCGACGGCGTCCGGGCCCGGCTCGCGGCGCTGCTGGTGGCCGCCTGCGACGGCGAGGTGACCGTGGCCGAGGTGACCGCCTGGACCGGCACCCTGGCCGGCCTCGGCGCCGGCTCGCTGGCCCAACTGCGGCTGGTCGACGCGCTCGAGCGCGAGTACCGCGTGCAGCTGGACCTGGACGGCGCCGCGGCGGCACTGTCCACTGTGGATGCTCTGGCCGACCACCTGGCGGTGCTGCTGCGGTTACCCGGGGCGCCGGCGTGACCGGGCCGGCCGGCCGCGCGGCGGTCGGGTTCGCCGGCAGCCGGGGCGGCAGCGCCGGGCTGACCTGGGGGCAGCAGTCGATCTGGCACGCCATCCGGGCGACCGGCGAGGACGACGCGTACTTCAACTTCGGCCGGATCGTGGCCGCACCGCGCGGCGGCCGGCAGCTCCCGGTACCGGCCGTGGTCGCCGCCGTGGCCCGGCTGGTCGAGCGGCACGAGTCGCTGCGTACCCGGCTGACCGAGGTGCGCGCCGATCCGACCCAGGTGCTGGCCCGGTCCGGCACGATCGTGGCCGAGGTGATCGAGGCGGCGCCGGGCCAGGCGGCCGCGGTCGCGCGGCGGACCCAGGACCGGCTGCTGACGGAACGGTTCGACTACGTCCGGGACTGGCCGGTACGGGTCGCGCTGGTCACCTCGGCCGCGGACGCGTCGGTCAGCCACCTCGTGCTGGTGTTCTGCCACCTCGCCGCGGACGGGCACGGCGCCGACGTGGCGGCCCGCGACCTGCGGCTGCTGCTCCTGCGCGGACAGCTCGCGGGCACCCCGCCGCAGCCGCTGGACCTGGCGCACCGGCAGCAGACGCCGGCCGGCCAGGAGGCCGGGCGGGCCGCGCCGCGGTACTGGGAGCCCGAGCTGCACCGGGTGCCGCCGACCATGTTCGGCCGGCCCAGCGGCGACCCGTCCGACCCACCGTGGCGCGGCGCGCAGCTCATCTCGGCGGCCCTGGACGCGGCCAGCCGGCTGGTCTCGGCCCGGACCGGGGCGAGCACGACGACCGTCCTGATGGCGGCGGCGTCAGCACTGATCGGCGGGCTCACCGGGCACCGGGTCTGCGCGATGTACCCGGCGGTCAGCAACCGGTTCCGGGCCGACACGCTCGAGCTGGTCAGCCCGCTGGCCCAGGATGGCCTGTTCGTGCTGGACCTCACCGCGCCGACCTTCGACGGGCTGGTCGCCGACGCCTGGCAGGCGGCGCTGCGGACCTATCGGCGGTCGGAGTACGAGCCGGCGGCCTGGCTGGAGATGCTCGGCCGGGTCCGCGCGGCGCGGGGCGTGCCGGTGCGGCTGCAGTGCTGCATCAACGACCAGCGCCCGGCCGAGCTCGCCGGCACCGGCCGCGAGCTGCCCACGCCGGGCGAGATCGCCGCCGCGCTGCCCGGCAGCACGCTCCGCTGGATCCGCCAGCTCGACCAGCTCAGCTGCCGGTTCTGCCTGCACCTGACCGGCGAGCCCGGTGGCCTGGGGCTCGCGCTCACCGCCGACACCCGCTACCTGGCCGGCACCGACATCGAACGGTTCCTGCTCGCGCTGGAGGCGCTGGTCGTGTCGGCCGCCACCGGCGACGTACCGCTGCCCGACCTCGCCGCCCTGCTCGACCGAACCGCACTACCGGACCGCACCGCACTACCGGACCGCACCGCACTGCCGGACCGAACCGCACTGCCGGACCGAACCGCACTGCCGGACCGAACCGCACTGCCGGACCGAACCGCACTGCCGGACCGAACCGCACTGCCGGACCGAGCCGCACTGCCGGACCGGACGACAGCGCCGGACCGCACCGGACGCGGAGGCACCGGCCCGGAGGGCACCGGGCCGGACCGCACCGGGCTAGCCGGCACGGGGCCGGACGGCACCGGCCTGGACAGCGCGGAGCTGGACGCCGCGCCCGTCGCGCCGGCGCCGGTGCGCTGAGGCGGCCGGGATGACCGAGGCACCGGCCCGGACGCCGGCCGACGCCGCGGCTGCCCGGCGCGAGCTGCTGGCCCGCCGGCTGGCCAACCGGCGGACCGGACCGGCCGTGCCGGTGCGGCCGGCCGGTGCCGTGCCACCGCTGTCCAACGCGCAGGAACGGCTCTGGTTCATGGAGCAGTTCGCGCCCGGCACCGCCGCGTACACGATCCCGCTGGTGCTGCGGCTGCGCGGCCGGCTGGACCGGCCGGCGCTGGGCCGGGCGGTGACCGAGATCGCCCGCCGGCACGAGGCGCTGCGGATGCGGTTCCACACCGATCCGGACGGCCAGCCGGTGGTCGTGATCGACGAGCCGGCGCCGGTCCCGGTGCCGTTCGTGGACCTACCGGCCGACCTGGTCGACGAACCCGCGGCGGAGCGGCTCGACTGGGCGCAGGGCCTCGTCGCGGACGCGGCGGCGGTGCCGTTCGACCTGGTCACCGGCCCGCTGCTGCGCGCGCTGCTGGTCCGCACCGGCCCGGACGACCAACTGCTGCTGCTCGCCGCCCACCACACGGTCTCCGACGGCTGGTCCACCGACATCCTCCGGCGCGAGCTGCTCACCCTGCACCGGGCGTACGCGGCCGGGCAGCCGTCGCCGCTGCCCGAGCCGGCCGTCGGCTACGGCGACTACGCCTGCTGGCAGCGCGACCGGCTGGCCACCCCGGCACACGGTCGGCACGTCGACTACTGGCGCGGGCAGCTGGCCGGGCTCCCGGCGCTGGAGCTGCCGGCCGACCGGCCGCGCCCGGCCGAGATGCGTTTCGCCGGGGCCGCACACACCTTCTGGTGGGACGCGGACCTGGTCGACGGGCTGACCGGGCTGGCCCGGTCCGGCGGCGCGACCCTGTTCATGGCGCTGGTCGCGGCCTGGTCGGCGCTGCTGTCCCGGTACGCGGGGCAGGACGACTTCGGCGTCGGCTCCCCGGTCGCCGGCCGCTCACACCGGGAGCTGGAGGGTGTCGTCGGGCTGTTCGTCAACACGGTCGTGCTGCGGCCCCGGCTGGCCGGCGACCCGACGTTCGGCGAGCTGCTGGCCCGGGTCCGGGAGACCGCGCTGGACGCGTTCACGCACCAGGACGTGCCGCTGGAGCAGTTGGTCACCGAGCTCAAGGTGCCCCGGGACGTCAGCCGCACGCCGCTGTTCCAGACCACCTGCGCGCTGCAGAACTACGGCCCGCCGACCGCTCCCACTGCCGGGCCGACCACCGAGCCGGCCGGGCCGAGCGCCGGGCTGGCCGCCGAGCCGGGCGGGGTGCCGGGCGAGCCGGGCGCCGAGCCGGGCGGGGCGAGCGCCGAGCCGGGCGCCGGGCCGAGGGCTGGGCTGGCGGCCGAGCCGGGCGGGGTGCCGACCGTGTACACCCGGGTCGACCTGGCCTTCCAC
>Ga0307499_10000382_pt1 | contig 15863 bp, 13 predicted proteins | sample 13_S_MG_FD_201363 | JGI IMG/M metagenome (GOLD analysis project Ga0307499, IMG submission 201363) | Soil microbial communities from Populus trichocarpa stands in riparian zone in the Pacific Northwest, United States - 13_S | ecosystem: Environmental > Terrestrial > Soil > Riparian zone > Trees... | reverse complement strand
AGCAGGAACACGGTCACCAGGATCGACCAGACGAACAGCGGCATCTTGTGCAGGGTCATGCCCGGCGCGCGCATGTTGAAGATCGTGGTGATGAAGTTGATGGCGCCGAGAATCGACGAGGCGCCGGCCAGATGCAGCGACAGGATCGCAAAATCCACCGCCGGGCCCGGATGGCCCGAGGTCGACAGCGGCGCGTAGATGGTCCAGCCCGCGCCGACACCGTTGGCGCCCGGCTCGCCCTCGACGAAGGTCGACATCAAGAGCAGCGCGAAGGAAGCCGGCAGCAGCCAGAACGAGATGTTGTTCATGCGCGGGAACGCCATATCGGGCGCGCCGATCATCAGCGGCACGAACCAGTTGCCGAAGCCGCCGATCATCGCCGGCATCACCATGAAGAAGATCATGATCAGGCCGTGCGAGGTCACGAACACATTGTAGGTGTGGGATTCGTGGAAGAACTGCACGCCGGGATACATCAGCTCGATACGGATCGCGATCGACATCGCCGCCCCGATGCAGCCCGCGATGATCGCGAAGATAAGGTACATCGTGCCGATGTCCTTATGGTTCGTCGAATAGACCCAGCGCCGCCATCCGGTCGGATTGGCATGGCCGTGGTCATCATGGGCGTGATCGTGGTGTGTCGCTGCGCTCGTTGCCATTTTGAAATCCTGCCTTGCAGTCCCTTTGCGGACCTTGTTCAGGTCCCGTCGCCCTTGTCCCTTAACGCGTGTCCCGTAGCCGCGCCTTACTGCGCGGCCTGACCACCAGCCGCGGCGAACGTGCTCGCCGGGTTGGTCGCATATTTCTTCTTCGCCGCTTCGACCCAGGAAGCGAATTCCTGATCGTTCACCACCCGCACCGCGATCGGCATGAAAGCGTGATCCTTGCCGCACAGTTCGGAGCACTGGCCGTAGTACATGCCGACCTTGGTGGCCTTGAACCAGGTCTCGTTCAGGCGGCCGGGGATCGAGTCGATCTTGATGCCGAACGACGGCACCGCGAACGCGTGAATGACGTCGGCGCCGGTGGTCTGGACGCGGATCACCTTGTTGACCGGCACCACCATCTCGTTGTCGACGCCGAGCAGGCGCGGCTGCTTGTCGGCCGCCATCAGCGAATCGAACTCGAACTTGCCGTTATCGGGATAGGCGTAGCTCCAGTACCATTGCTTGCCGGTGGCCTTTACCGTGATGTCAGCCTTGGGAATGTCGAGCTGCTGGAACAGCAGGCGGAACGACGGCACCGCGATGGCGACCAGGATCAGCACCGGGATCAGCGTCCAGGCCACCTCGATCAGCGTGTTGTGGGTGGTCCGGGAGGGGACCGGATTGGCCTTGGCGTTGAACTTCACCACCACGATGACCAGCAGCGCCAGCACGAACAGGGTGATGATGGTGATGATCCACACCAGCAGAGTATGGAAACTGATGATGTTTTCCATCACCGGGGTGGCGGCGTCCTGCAGCGTGATCTCCCACGGCCTGGGCTGATCCCCAAAAGCCGCCCCGCCGGCTGCGAGCGTCATGCCCGCCACCGTCAACCCCAGCAATCGCCGGCCCATCTGGCCACTCGACATCTTCATGCCGCTCGCGCTCCCTTGAATAAGTCCCCAAAGCACTCCCGCCGAATGGCGAAAAATGCCGCACGATCCGCCCTCACAAACGGCCTACCGGAGGTACTTTGGAAGTGCAGCTTCAAAAGTATTCGGGCCAGATCGTTAGAACGCGTCGAAATCCAGCCTCTCAAACCATAATTCCAAGGCTCTCGCAATGCAGTAGTAAGGCACAAAGCCATGCGTCACCTGCTATTCGCCGGATGTCGGATTTTCCCGGCAAATCAGGCAAAACGCGCCGCTTTGCGATGGCCCCACGCTTGACAGCCCGATTGCCCGATGTAGGCACAGTCACAGCGCTCCCGAGCGACCTGATTCGCGCCGGGGCCGGATAAGTCCTGGACGGCGTGGATTGGCCGCAGGCCGCCTTCAAGGCGCCGTCATTGCGTACCAGTCCGGGTAAGTCCAATTACAGTGTATGCTGCCGGCCTGGCCGGAAATGTCGCCGGCGTTGCCGGAAAATCGCAAGAGGATCGACCCAAATGGGGCGTTCGAAACATCAGGTGGGATTTGGCTTGGAACCGGCCCGCTGGCTCGGCAGCCTGCTCGCCGTAGCATTCCTGCTCGGCCTGACCCAGGCGGCGAGCGCCCAGGGCGCGGTGCGCTCGGTCCATGGCGACTGGCAGATCCGCTGTGACACCCCGCCGGGCGCCCAGGCCGAGCAATGCGCCCTGATCCAGAGCGTGGTAGCCGAGGACCGCTCCAACGCCGGCCTGACCGTGATCGTGCTCAAGACGGCCGACCAGAAGAGTAAGCTGATGCGGGTGGTCGCGCCCTTGGGCGTGCTGCTCCCCTCCGGCCTCGGCCTGAAACTCGACAACCAGGACGTCGGCCGCGCCGGCTTTGTCCGCTGCCTGCCGAATGGCTGCGTGGCCGAGGTAGTTATGGACGAGAAGCTGCTCGGGCAGCTCAGGACCGCCAAAACCGCGACTTTTATTATTTTTGAGACGCCCGAAGAGGGAATTGGCTTTCCGCTCAGCCTGAACGGGATCGGCGAGGGGTATGACAAGCTGCCGTGAGGGGCCTCCCCTTTCGTTGCGCTCATGACTATGTTCGGGGCATCGTGGTCCCTGCGAACGCGGGGACCGCGCGGTATTTGCGCTGAATCGGAGCCTGCATGACCAATCCCGCCACGACCTCCCTCCTCGACCGTGCCAATCTCGACCGTGATGCCGTCCGTCGCGAGATTACTCGCGGGCTGGCCGGCGCTGACGATGGCGAGCTGTTTCTGGAATACGGCCAGACCGAAGCCTTGGGCTTCGACAATGGCCGGCTGAAGCAGGCGACCTACGACACCAGCCAGGGGTTTGGCCTGCGTGCGGTGAAGGACGATGTGGTCGGCTACGCGCATTCCTCCGACGTGTCCCTGCCGGCGCTGATCCGCGCGGCGGATGCGGTGTCGGCGGTGCGCGGCGGCTACAGCGGCAACTTTGCGCCGGCGCCGGCGCATACCAATGTGCGGCTCTATGGCGACGACAATCCGCTGGATGCGCCGGGGTTCGAGGCCAAGGTAAAACTGCTGGCCGAGATCGACGCCTATGTGCGCGACAAGGACCCGCGGGTGCGGCAGGCTTCCATCAGCCTGGGCGCCACCTGGCAGGTGGTCGAAATCCTCCGCCCCGACGGCGAGAGCTATCGCGACATCCGGCCGCTGGTGCGGGTCAATATTTCCGTGGTCGCCGGCCAGGGCGACCGGCAGGAGAGCGGCAGCAAGGGTTATGGCGGCCGCGAGGGCTATGCGCGCTTCATCGAAACCAAGGCGTGGCGCGAGGCCGCCGACGGCGCGATCCGCGAGGCGCTGGTCAATCTGGAATCGGTCCCCGCCCCCGCCGGCGAAATGGACGTGGTGCTGGGCGCCGGCTGGCCCGGCGTGATGCTGCATGAGGCGGTCGGTCATGGCCTCGAAGGCGACTTCAACCGCAAGCAGACCTCGGCCTTCGCAGGCCTGATGGGCAAGCAGGTCGCCGCCAAGGGCGTCACTGTGGTGGACGACGGCACGATGGCCTCGCGGCGCGGCTCGCTCTCGATCGACGACGAGGGCACGCCGACCAACCGCACCGTGCTGATCGAGGACGGCATTCTGGTCGGCTACATGCAGGACCGCCAGAACGCGCGACTGATGAACATGAAGCCGACCGGTAACGGCCGCCGCCAGAGCTATGCCCACGTGCCGATGCCGCGGATGACCAACACCTATATGCTGGCGGGACAGCGCGACCCGGCGGAAATTCTGGCCTCGGTGAAGAACGGTATCTACGCCGCGAATTTCGGCGGCGGCCAAGTCGACATCACCTCCGGCAAATACGTGTTCCAGTGCACCGAGGCCTACAAGATCGAGAACGGCAAGCTCGGCGCCCCCTTAAAGGGCGCGATGCTGATCGGCAACGGGCCGACCGACCTGCATCGGATCACCATGGTCGGCAATGATCTGGCGCTCGACACCGGCATCGGCACCTGCGGCAAGAACGGCCAGGGCGTGCCGGTCGGCGTCGGCCAGCCGACGCTGCGCATGGAAAAGATCACGGTCGGAGGAACAGGCTAGTGAGCGACGAGAAAATGGCGAGCGGCCAGAAGGAAGGCCCGATTGCCAAGCCGACGAGCTGGCGCGCGCAGGCCGTGCAGCTCGTTGCAATCGTGGCCGTGGTGTTCGTCGCCAAAGGCGCGATCGCCGAGCCGTTTTACGTACCGTCCGGCTCGATGGAGCCGACGCTTCTGATCGGCGACGCGCTGGTGGCGTCGAAATTCCCTTACGGCTACGGCGCGGCGTCGCTGCCGATCCAGATCACGCTGCCGGAAACCGGCCGCCTGTTCGGCGATACGCCCAAGCGCGGCGACGTCGTCGTGTTCCGCTGGCCGGGCGACCGCTCGCAGGCCTGGGTCAAGCGCGTGGTCGGATTGCCGGGCGACCGCATCCAGATGCGTCAGGGTCAGCTCTTCGTCAACGACCATGCCGCCGCGTTGAAGCCGGACGGGATGGGCGAAGCGGAAGACGATCGCGGCAACACGGAGCGGGCCTACCGCTTCGTCGAGACGCTGCCGAACGGCGTCAGCCACGCGATCTTCAAGATGCGCGACAACGGCCGGCTCGACAACACGCCCGAAGTGACGGTGCCGCCGGGCCAACTGTTCGTGCTCGGCGACAACCGGGACAATTCCGCCGACAGCCGCGTCGCCGTGCGCGACGGTGGCGTCGGACTACTGCCGATCGACAATCTCATTGGCCGGGCCGATGCCGTGGTCGGCTCCTGGGATCTCGGCATGCGCAGCCAGCCGGTGTGGACATGGCTGTCAGGTTTCCGGCTGGCGCGGTTTTTCACGTCGGTGCAGTGAGGGCGTAACTTCTCGCCGTCATGGCCGGGCTTGTCCCGGGCATGACGAAGGAGAGAGCGCGACCGTATGACCTTCGACGACATCAGGAAATTCGCGCTGCTCTGGCCTGAGGTCGAAGACGGCACCTCCTACGGCACACCGGCGCTGAAAGTGCGCAAGAAGATGCTGGCGCGGCTGAAGGAAGACGGCGACAGCCTGGTGATGCCGGGCGTGCCGCAAGACGAGCGCGCGATGCTGGTGGAAAGCCAGCCGAAGGTGTTTTACTTCACTGATCACTACCGCGAATATCCGATGGTACTGATCCGCCTGTCGAAAGCCGGGCGCGCGACCGTCGAACCGTTGCTGCGGCGGCACTGGCGTACGCTGGCATCGAAGAAGGCGGTGAAGGAATTCGATGCGGATTCGTAGGGTGGGCAAGGGGCACCGCTTTCGGACCTCATCCTGAGGAGCACGCGTCAGCGTGCGTCTCGAAGGATGAATGGCACCAGCGGGGCCGCATGGTTCGAGACGGCGCTTGCGCGCCTCCTCACCATGAGGGTCTGGCAGTTGTGGCGGCGTACCTATGAATAAAGACCAATTCCTCACCGCCGCCTTACGCAATCCCGGCAACGAAATCATTGCCGAAGAGCTGTTTCGGCTGGGGCTGCCGGATGCGTGGCTGGTTTCCGGATGCCTGGTGCAGACGGTGTGGAACGTGCTGACGAGCCGCGCAGTCGATTACGGCATCAACGATTACGACGTGTTCTATTTCGATCCCGATACGTCATGGGAAGCGGAGGACAAGGTCATCCGCACGCTGACGGAGCGGCTTGCCAACCGCGGCATCAAGGTCGAGGCGCGTAACCAGGCGCGCGTGCATCTCTGGTACCCCGCAAAGCACGGCCTGCCCTACCCGGAACTGCGTTGTTCGACAGAAGGCATCGACCGCTTTCTAACCAAGAATACCCAGATCGGAATCCGGCGCGCGGAGGAGGGCTATGACGCGTACGCGCCGAATGGCTACGACGATGTTGCCGCACTGATTGTGCGGCCCAATCCCGGCGCCAATTTTTCGGCGGTGAATTACGAGGCGAAGGCGGCGCGATGGAAGGCGCTGTGGCCGGAGATCACGGTGCTGCCGGCGGATACACAATGAAGCTGTCATTGCGAGGAGCGTAGCGACGAAGCAATCCACCTATCCGTTATGCTGCGATATGGATTGCTTCGCTGCGCTCGCAATGACGGCGATAGAGCTACCTCACCACGCCCGACGTAAACCCCGCCTTCCGCCGCGGCGGTTTGATGTCCTTCTTCAGGAAGCACTGCGCCTCCTTGCCGGCATAGCCCGGCCGGGCATAGGTCCAGGCCCGGCATTTGTTGTCGGCGGCGCAGGCGGCCTTGCAGGCGTCGTCGCCGTCGCCGCTCTTGAGGTCAAAACTCTTGTAGTCGCCGCCGAAGCGGTCGATCGAGGTTTCGATCGCGTCGTTGCGCCGTTCGACCACACCGGCGCCGCGCACGCCTGAAACACAACAATCGCTCTGCACCCGCGCCGGCACGTTGCTCTTGAGCCAGCACACCGCGCGGTTGATCAGATCGGTCGGATAGCTGAAGGTCCAGGCCCGGCAGCGGCGGTCGCGCTCGCACACCAGCGCGCATTCGGCTGGATCGCCCGAGGTCACGGGCGCACTGAGATAGTCGCCGCCGGGACGGTCGAAATTGGCCTGCGCCAGCGCCGGGCGCGCGGATACCGCCGCCGCCAGGAAGGCGAGCATCACCAGACACGCCCTGAGCAGGCGAACAGTCCCCATTCGCGGGTTGCTTTCGAGTACGCGTTCCGGCACGGGGGGCTTACGACAAGCCGTCCCGCCCCAGCCCGTTCACTTGAGCATGACCTCCGCGCAAACGCGTTGATGCATTGGTCGTGGGAGAAAACCGGTACCGGTTCCCTTGCGACATCAGCGAAAAACGCGTTTGCGCGGAGATCGCGCTCCGTCGGGCCGCCATTTGAGCGCCATCAACCTGTACGGCGGATGAACGGCCCAAAGGTCACGCAAGCCGTTCAATTAAAACGCGTATTCCCGATAGACCGGCTCCACGGAACCGCCCCACTCGCCGTTGAACTTGTCCAGCATCTCTTCCGCAGGCGTGCGGCCCGATTCGAGGATGCGCTCCAGCGGTTCGAGGTGGCGGCTCTCGTCGCGGCCGAGCTGATCGATGTGGCCACGCCGCCGCAGGCCTGCATGCGACAGCGTCAGGCACTCCCGGGCGATCTCGAACAAATAGCGCTCCCTGATCCGGGCCTTGAAGCCGAAGCGTGGCACGTCGTCACGCAATGACTGCCGCTCCTGCGCGGTCCAGTGGCTGACCAGATCCCAGGCCGCGTTCAGGCTTTCGTCGTCATACAGCAGCCCGACCCAGAACGCCGGCAGCGCCGGCAGCCGGCCCCACGGCACGCCATCGGCGCCGCGCATTTCCAGATAACGCTTGAGGCGGACTTCCGGGAAAATCGTGGACAGATGATTGGCCCAGTCCGACAGCGTCGGACGCTCGCCGGGGAACGCGGTATTCTTGCCGTGGAAGAAATCGCGGAAAGAGGAACCGGAAACGTCGATATAGGTGTCGCCGCGCTTGACGAAATACATCGGTACGTCCAGCGCATAATCGACATAGCGTTCGAACCCCATGCCGTGTTCGAACGCCCACGGGATCATGCCCGATCGCGCATTGTCCGTGTCGCGCCAGATCTCGGAGCGGAACGACAGGTATCCGTTCGGCTTGCCTTCGGTGAACGGTGAATTGGCGAACAATGCGGTCGCCACCGGCTGCAGCGCGACCGAGACGCGCAGCTTCTTGACCATGTCGGCTTCGGAGGAGAAGTCGAGATTGGTCTGCACCGTGCAGGTCCGGTACATCATGTCGAGGCCGTACTGGCCGACCTTCGGCATGTAATTGGACATGATCTTGTAGCGGCCTTTGGGCATGACCGGGATCTGCGACCGCGACCAGGACGGCGTCATGCCGAGCCCGAGAAAGCCTATCCCCAAGGGTGCCGCGATCTCGCGCACCTGCGCCAGATGCGCCATCAGTTCGGACTGGGTCTGGTGCACGGTCTCGACCGGCGCGCCTGATAACTCGAACTGGCCGCCCGGCTCCAGCGAAATCGCGCCGCCCCCGGTGACGTCGTAGAGCCCGATGATGTTGCCGCGCTCCATGATCGGCTCCCAGCCGAGCAGGAGCTGCATGCCCTCGAGCAGCGCGCCGATGCCGCGCGCGCCCTCATAGGGCACGGGCTGATGGCCCTCCAGCGTGAACGGGGTCTTCTCGTGTTCGGTACCGATGCGGAATTCGGACGGCGGCTTGCAGCCGGCCTCGAACCACGCGACGAGTTCATCGCGCGATTGCAGCGGCGTCATATCGATCTGGTCACGCGCCATGAAAAAATCCGGATATCTGGCGATTCGACCGAACGCGCCGTGTGGCCAAGGGAATGCAGACGGCGGCGTCCGCAACAACGAAAAATATCAGGGCGCTCATCGCGCCGGCACGCCGTCGCGGGCGGCGGCCGGCTTGACGTCGGAGCAGGCGCAGCCCAGCCGGTCGAGCAGACCGCAAAGCTTCATCGCGTCGGCATCGGACAGCTTGGAGCCGACGTGCTTTTCGATCGCCGCCGAGTAGGCGCTCCACATTTTTTTCTGCAACTCGCGCCCGGCCTCGGTGATCTCCACGAACTGGCCGCGCTTGTCGATCTTGCATTCGCGCCGCGCCGCCAGCCCCTCGTCGACCAGACGGTCGATCAACCGCGACGTGGAATATTGCGGAATCAGCATCTGCTTTTCCAGTTCCACCGGGCGCATCTCGCCGGACGGTGCGCGCGACAGTTCCAGCAGCGCGTCATACCAGGCCAGCGGCGGAAAGCCCGCCTTCTTCAGATCTTGCTCGACGGCATCCAGCACCCGGCTCTGCACCCGCATCAGGCGGATCCAGGCGGCGGTCGCCTCGGTCGATGGTTTGCGTTTCATAATCCGGTCCGTATCTGTCACAGATCAGTGTACCGCACTAAATGCAGCTGCATCAATCTTGACTATTTCATGCAGATGCATTTAGTCAGCCCGTCAATAAATTACGAGGGAAGGAAAAGCCGATGAAACTGTATTATTCCCCAGGCGCCTGCTCGCTATCCCCCCATATCGCACTTCTCGAGGCCGGTCTGCCCTATGACCTGGTCAAGGTCGACCTGCGCGCCAAGAAACTGGAGAACGGCGACGACTTTTTGAAGGTCAACCCGAAGGGCCAGGTGCCGGCGCTGGCGCTTGATTCGGGCGAACTGATCACGGAGGGGCCGGTCATCGTCCAGATGATCGCCGACAAGGCCGCGGACAAGAATCTGGCCCCCAGCCGCGACCATGCCGATCGCTACAAGCTGCAGGCCTGGCTCACCTATATCAACAGCGAGCTGCACAAGAACCTCGGTCCGCAGTTCGCCCCGGCGCTGTCAGATGACGCCAAGGCCTTCTTCAAGGACCGGGCGATGGGCAAGTTCAAGTACGTCGACGGCGAGTTGGCCGGCAAAGACTACCTGATGGGCAAGCAGTTTTCGGTCGCCGACGGCTACATGTTCACGATGCTGTCATGGGCCGAACGGATGAAATGGGATCTCGCTCATCTCTCCAACCTGATGGCCTACAAGGCCCGCGTCGGCGCCCGCCCGAAGGTGCAGGAAGCGCTGACCAAGGAAGGACTGATGAAGGCGGCGTAAGCCGCCGGCATCATCGTCGTTTCTGATAGCGGCGATACAACTTGGTACGAGCTGGAAGCGGGCGAGGGAATGCTGAAGACGCATTTCCTCGCCCGTTTGATTTCGTGGAAAAGCTGATAGGCACCGCATCGCTGGCAATTCTCGATTGTACGATCGTCAGGACGGCACGCTCAGATCGCGCGGATGCTCTGTCGTGGATGCTCTGTAGAAGTACGCAGTACGACATTACAATTTCTTATAGACTACCCCGTAGATTCCGGGGCTACGCGCGGGGATGTCGCATACGCCCGACGTCGCGTTTCGGTCGTTCAAGAATTCACCACGACCTTCGATCGGTCACAGTTCGCTGAAGCAGGTGCAACTTCTTCCGTGAGGCTTTGTCGTGTCTATCGAGCGTTTCATGAAACAGCGCGCCGTCGATATCGTGATGGAGGGCACCTATGTGCTTTCGAACTGGTACGACCCGCAGGGCAAGCTCCGCACCTTCGACTGCCGCGCCACGCGCGTTTCCCCGTTTCGGATGATGGTGGACATGCCCGTGGTCGGCAAGGTCGGCGACAACCTTACCTCCTATTTCCGGGACATTGGCCACTTCGAGGGCACGATCAGCGACACCGCGCGAAGCGGCGTCCTGCTCGAACTCGAGATGACGCAGGCGATGCGCGCGAAGCTCGCGGAAAAGCTCACCTGGCTGGAAAAAAAGACCCAGGATCCAGTCGGTATCGTCGATGTCCGGAAAACGCCGCGATTCGTTCCGAAGGCCTCGTGCTCCACGCTGACGCTTGCCGACGGTGCGGTTCACGAATGCTTCGTCGTCGACGCCTCGCAGTCGGGCGTCGCCGTGGCGTCGGAACTGCAGCCGCCGATCGGAACGCCGCTCGCCATCGGCGCCTGCGTCGGCCGCGTCATCCGGCACACCCCTGACGGATTTGCCGTCAAGTTCGTCAAGCAGCAGAGCCGCGACGAGTTGAACGGTCTGACCGTGCGTGCGAGGTCGGTTTGAGGGCAGGCCTAGTCATCCACCTGAGCTACCAGCTTTTGGTGCTGTCATTCCGGGGCGATGCGAAGCATCGAACCCGGAATCTCGAGATTCCGGGTCTGGTCCTTCGGACCATCCCGGAATGACAAAAGAGAGCCTTACGCCGCCTGCTTCTTCGGCGGGAAGCGGCCATAGAAGGTCTCGCCCCGCGCCGCCATGTCTTCCAACAGCTTTGGCGGGGTGAAGCGCGAGCCGTATTTCGCCTCCAGCTTGTGGCAGAGTTCGACGAACTTCCGCGTGCCCATGAAGTCGATATAGGACAGCGTGCCGCCGGTGAACGGCGCAAAGCCGAAGCCGAGGATCGAGCCGACATCGGCCTCGCGCGGATCGGTGATGACGTGATCCTCCACCGTGCGCGCGGCTTCCACCGCCTGCACCACCAGGAAGCGCTGCTTCAGTTCCTCGATGTCGAGTGTATCCGGATCGAGCTGCTTGGGCTGCAGCGCTGACAGTCCCGGCCACAGGCTCTTCTGGCCCTTGCCCTTCTCGGGGTAGTCGTAAAAGCCCTTGCTGTTCTTGCGCCCCAGGCGGCCCTGCTTCTCGACCAATTCCACCATCAGCTTCTTCTGGTCCGGGTTGATCGAGTTCGGACCGAGGTCGGCTTCGGTCGCCTTGATGACCTTGAGGCCGAGGTCGAGGGCGACTTCATCCGACAGCGACAGCGGACCGACCGGCATGCCGGCCATCTTGGCGCAGTTCTCGATCATCGCGGGAGGCACGCCTTCGAGGAACATCTCGTTGCCCTCGGCGATGTAACGGCCGACGCAGCGGTTGGCGTAGAAGCCGCGCGAGTCATTGACGACGATCGGCGTCTTGCCGATCGCCCGGACATAATCGAGCGCCGCGGCGAGGGCTACGTCGCCGGTGTTCTTGCCGAGGATGATTTCGACCAGCATCATCTTCTCGACCGGCGAGAAGAAATGGATGCCGACGAACTTGCCCTGGTCCTTGAAGCTTTCGGCAAGCGAGGTGATCGGCAGCGTCGAGGTGTTGGAAGCGAACACCGCGTCAGGCTTGAGGTATTGCTGCGCCTTGGCAAAGGTATCCGCCTTGACCTTGCGGTCCTCGAACACGGCCTCGATGACGAGGTCGCAATCTCCGAGCGTGGCGTAATCCGCGGTCGGCGTGATCCGCGACATGATGGCGTCAGCCTCGGCCTGCTTGGCGCGGCCCTTGGCGATGAGACCGTCGATGACGCTCTTGGCATGCGCCTTGCCCTTGTCGGCGCTTTCCTGGTCGCGGTCGATCAGGACGACGTCGAGGCCGGCACGCGCGGAGACGTAGCCGACGCTGGCGCCCATGAAGCCGGCGCCGATCACGGCGACCTTCTTGATCCTGGTCGGCGGCACGTTCTGCGGACGCCGCGCGCCCTTGTTCAGCTCCTGCATCGACAGGAACAGGCTGCGGATCATCGCCGCGGCCTCCTTCGAGCGCAGCACCTTGGTGAAGTAGCGCGACTCGACGCGCAGCGCGGCGTCGATCGGCAACTGCAGGCCCTCATAGACGCAGCTCATGATGGCGCGCGCGGCCGGGTAATTATCGTAGGTCTCGCGGCGGTAGATGGCATTGCCGGCTGGGAACATCATCATGCCGGCCTTGGAGAACACCGGACCGCCCGGCAGCTTAAAACCCTTTTCGTCCCAGGGCGCGACCGCCTTGCCGCCGCCCTTGATCCAGTCCTTGGCCGCCTTGACCAAATCGGAAGCCGGCACGACGGCGTGAATCAAATTGAGCGCCTTAGCCTTCTCGACCGTGACGGGGTCGCCCTTGAGCAGGATCGTCATGGCGTCCTGCGGCGGCACGAGGCGCGGCACGCGCTGGGTGCCGCCGGCGCCCGGGAACAGGCCGACCTTCACTTCGGGCAGGCCGAGGCGCGTCTTGGGATTTTCGGCCGCGACGCGGTAGTGGCAGGACAGCGTCACCTCGAAACCACCGCCGAGCGCCAGCCCGTTGATCGCGGCCGCCCACGGCTTGCCGCAGGTTTCGATGCCGCGCAGCACCAGCGAGAAGCGCCGGCTCTGCTCGAACAGCATCTGGTTGGCGGCTTCCTCGCCCTTCTCCTTCAGCATCTTGGCATAGGCGACGTTCATGCCCTCGAGCATGGAAAGATCGGCGCCGGCGCAGAAGGCTTCCTTGCTGGAGGTGATGACGACGCCCTTCACCGCGGCGTCGGCCGTGGTCTGCTTCAATATCTCTTCGAGTTCGGTGGTCGAGGTCTCGTCCAGCACGTTCATCGAACGACCGGGGATGTCCCAGGTGGCGAGCGCAATGCCGTCGGCGTCGGTCTCAACTTTGAAATTCTTGAAGGCCATGTTGGTTGCTCCCTCGATGCCGGCAGCCGATGTCAGGCGCGGCGGTTGAATTGATTTTCGTAGATCCCGTAGGGTGGGCAAAGCGCAGCGTGCCCACCATTCCCAGCCGAGTGCGTGATGGTGGGCACGGCGCAGATGCGCCTTTGCCCACCCTACGCGCTCAGACTCTTTCGATGATCGTCGCCGTCCCCATGCCGCCGCCGATGCACAGGGTCACCAGCGCGGTGGACTTGTTGGTGCGCTCCAACTCATCCAGCACGGTGCCGAGGATCATCGCCCCCGTCGCGCCGAGCGGATGGCCGAGCGCGATCGCGCCGCCATTGACGTTGATCTTCGAAGGATCGATGTCGAAGGCCTGCATGTAGCGCAGCACGACCGAAGCAAACGCCTCGTTCAGTTCGAACAGGTCGATGTCCGATTTCTTCATGCCGGAACGCTCAAACAGCTTTTCGGTGACGTCGACCGGACCGGTCAACATCATCGCGGGCTCCGAGCCGATATTGGCAAAGGCGCGGATTTTTGCACGCGGCTTCAGGCCGTGCTTGACGCCCGCCTCCTTGCTGCCGAGCAGCACTGCGCCGGCGCCATCGACGATCCCGGAGGAATTGCCGGCATGGTGCACATAGTTGATCTTCTCGACTTCGGGATGCGACTGGATCGCCACCGCGTCGAAGCCGCCCATCTGGCCCATGACGACGAATGACGGCTGCAACTGGCCGAGCGACTGCATCGTCGTGGTCGGACGCATGTGCTCGTCCTTGGCCAGGATGGTGAGGCCGTTGATGTCCTTGACCGGCACCACCGACTTGTTGAAACGGCCTTCGTCCCACGCCTTTGCCGCGCGCTGCTGGCTCTGCACCGCGTAGGCGTCGACGTCGTCGCGCGAGAAACCATACTTGGTGGCGATCAGGTCGGCCGAGACGCCCTGCGGCATGAAATAGGACGGCACCGCCATCGAGGGATCCATCGGCCAGGCGCCGCCGGAGGCGCCGATGCCGACGCGGCTCATGGACTCGGCGCCGCCGCCGATCACGAGGTCATGCTGGCCGGCCATGATCTGGGCGGCGGCAAAGTTCACGGCATCGAGGCCGGAGGCGCAGAAGCGGCTGATCTGCACGCCGGGCACGGATTCGCCGAGGCCCGCCTTCAGCGCCGCGAAGCGCGCGATATCGGAGCCGGCCTCGCCGACCGGATCGACCACGCCGAGGATGACGTCATCGACCACGTCCTCGGCCAGATTGTTGCGTTCCTTCAGCGCCTGCAGCGGCACGGTGGCGAGCGCCAGCGCGGTGACTTCATGGAGCGCGCCATCGGCCTTGCCGCGGCCGCGCGGGGTACGAACGTGATCGTAGATATATGCCTCAGGCATCGGCTTTCTCCCGTTTCAGTCTCGGCTCCGATCGAGCCGGACGAATTGCAGAACAATCAGATCATTTAACCGTCATTGCGAGGAGCGAAGCGACGAAGCAATCCAGACTTGCCTTGTTGCTCTATGGATTGCTTCGCTTCGCTCGCAATGACGATAGAATTCGTGGACGCCTCAGAACGCTTCCGCCGCCAATTCCATGGTGGTCGCGCAGCCGGTCTGGATGCGCGCAAGATGGACGTGGGTTTCCGGCAGCATCCGCTCCATGAAGAAGCGGCCGGTGACGAGCTTGGTCGAGAGGTAAGGCGTGGCGCCACTGCCCGCAATCTTGTCCTGCGCCACCTTGGCCATCCGCGCCCACATATAGCCGAAGGTGACGAGGCCGAACAATTGCATGTAGTCGGTGGCGGCCGCACCCGCATTGTCGGGCTTGGTCATCGCGTTCTGCATTAGCCAGCCGGTGGCCTGCTGCAGATGGCCTAGGGCTGCCGAGAGCGGGGTGACGAACGGCTTCATCGCCTCGTCGCCGCCATGCTCCTTGGCGAACGCGCCGACTTCGCCGAAGAACGCCATTACGGCACGGCCGCCGTCGCGCGGCAGTTTGCGGCCGACCAGGTCGAGCGCCTGAATGCCGTTGGCGCCCTCGTAGAGCATGGCGATGCGCGCATCGCGCACGAACTGCTCCATGCCGTGCTCGGCGATATAGCCATGGCCGCCATACATCTGCTGCGCCAGTACAGAATTGGAGAATCCGACGTCGGTCATCACGCCCTTCATGACCGGCGTCATCAGGCCCATGTGGTCGTCGGCCTCCTGACGGTCCTTCGGATCGGTGGAGCGGTGGGCGACGTCGCTCTTCAGCGCGGTCCACACCACCATGGCACGCGCCGCCTCGTTGAAGGCGCGGATGGTGAGGAGCACGCGGCGCACGTCGGGATGCACGATGATCGGATCGGCCGCCTTGTCCGGCTCCTTGGCGCCGGTCAGCGAGCGGCCCTGCAAGCGCTCGCGCGCATACTGGACGGCGTTCTGATAGGCGACCTCGGACTGCGCCAGGCCCTGCACGGCGACGCCGAGGCGGGCCTCGTTCATCATCACGAACATGCCCTGCATGCCCTTGTTCTCTTCGCCGATCAGCCAGCCGGTGGCGCTGTCGTAGTTCATCACGCAGGTGGAATTGCCGTGAATGCCCATCTTGTGCTCGATCGAGCCGCAGGACACGCCGTTGCGGGCGCCCAGCGAGCCGTCGGCATTGACCAGCACCTTCGGCACCACGAACAGCGACACGCCCTTGATGCCGGCGGGCGCGCCTTCGATGCGGGCCAGCACCAGATGGATGATGTTGTCGGCGAGATCGTGCTCGCCGGCGGAGATGAAGATCTTGGTGCCCGTGATCTTGTAGCTGCCGTCGGCCTGCTTGACCGCCTTGGTGCGCAACAGGCCGAGATCCGTGCCGCATTGCGGCT
>Ga0307499_10000381_pt1 | contig 15887 bp, 15 predicted proteins | sample 13_S_MG_FD_201363 | JGI IMG/M metagenome (GOLD analysis project Ga0307499, IMG submission 201363) | Soil microbial communities from Populus trichocarpa stands in riparian zone in the Pacific Northwest, United States - 13_S | ecosystem: Environmental > Terrestrial > Soil > Riparian zone > Trees... | reverse complement strand
GGGCGCACGGTCAGCTTCACCAACACGGTGCTGATCATGACCTCCAACGTCGGCAGCGACCGGATCGTCACCGAGGCGGTCGACGAGAAGATCCGCGAGGGGATCGAAGAGGTGCTGGCGGCGACCTTCAAGCCCGAGTTCCTCAACCGGATCGACGACACGGTGATCTTCCACCGCCTCTCGAAGGCCGACATCGGCCGCATCGTCGAGCTGCAGGTGGGCCAGCTGATCGGCCGCGTGCGCGAGAAAGGCATCGAGGTCGAGCTCACCGACGGCGCCCGCACCCTGCTCGGCAACCTCGGCTACGACCCGACCTACGGCGCCCGCCCGCTGAAGCGGGTGATCCAGAGGCAGCTGGTCGACAAGCTGGCGCTGAAGATCCTCGAGGGCGAGTTCGGCGAAGGCGACGCGGTCCGCGTCGACGCCGCCGACGGCGAGCTGGCCTTCGAGAAGGCCGCAGCCCCGGCCGCCGCCGCGGTTTAGGGATCTACCGGGCCTTTTTGGGGGACCTGCCGGTTTAGCTGACGCTCAACCTCGCCTGGTATCCAGGGCCGTTAACGGCTGGGATACGCAATCCAGCCAGCGGCACTACAGGATTGGGCGGCGGATTCCGACGTAAGCTTGTGCGGATCGAACAGATGTTGAGACGATGGCATATCAGCAGCGATGCGAGTGGGCGCTTCGGGCGCTTTGCCTCCGGCGGCGCGGATCTCGGGCGCTGGCCGTTCGAGCGCGCCGCCTGGGCGCTGGAGCGCCGCTTGCTCTGGCCGCTGCAGCGCCGCCTCGCCGGCTGGAGCCGGCCGGGACGCCGGGCCGGCGCCGCCGCGCTCGGCGCGATCGGCGTGGTTGCGATCCTCGCCATGGCCCTGACCGTGCCGGGCGGCAGCGCGCCGCGCGAGCAGTCGGCCGAGCCGGCCCGCGTCGCCATCACCCCACCCGCCGAACCGCAACCGCAACCCTCGAAGCCGCAGGGGCCGGCCCTGCACGGCGCGGCACCGCACTTCGGCGTCGGCAACGGGGTCGGCGTCGCCAATCGTCAGGGCGGCGGAGAGAGCTCCGACGCGGAGGCGGCGGCGGGCGCGAGCAGCTCGGGCCCAAGCGCCCCCGAACCGGCCGGCGCCTCCGGCGAGGAAGCGGCGGCGACCGCCTCCAGCACCGGCAAACCGGTCCCGGCGGGGCCGGCGGCGATGCAGGTTGCGCATCGCTTCGCCGACGCTTTCGTCTTCTATGAGATCGGCGAGAAGCAAGCCCGGGCGACGACGGTGTTCGGCGAAACCGCAACCGAACAGCTCGCCGAAGCGCTCGACGAAAGGCCGCCGCGCCTGCCCTCCAACGCCAAGGTGCCGAAGGCGAAGGTCGTCAACCTCGTTCCCGGCCCGCGCTTCGGCAAGCAGTACACCGTCAGCGTCTCGCTGCTGCGGGTTGGCGTGACCAGCGAGCTGCGGATCACCCTGCAGAAGGAAAAGGACGGCGAGTGGCGGGTAGCCCAGATCCTCGGCTGAGCACGGGTCGCCGGCTGCGCCTCGTCCTGCTCGCCGCCGCGGTCGCCGCCGCCCTGGCGACGCCGGGAGCGCTGGCCGACGAAGCAGCGCCGAGCGAAGCCGAAGTGACGACGCCCGCGCCGGAAACCGGCAGCAGCGAAGAAACGACGACCCCGACTGCTCCGAGCCTCCAACAGGGCGCGACGATCGCCGCGCCCGAACCCGAAGAAGCCGAAGCGCCTCCCGCACCCAAGCCAAAGGCTCCGGCAGCCACGGGCGGCGGCACCGCCGCCGGCAAGCCGGCTGCGCACGGGGCCGAAGCCGGCGGCGCGATCCCTCCTCCGGCAACCGAAACCCCGTCTGCGCCGCCGACCTCCTCGCTGCTCGTCCCCTCGATTCCGAGCTCCTCCTGCGCCGCCTCCGGCGTGCCGCCGGTGCTCGTGCCGATCTACCAGCGCGCCGCGAGCGCCTACGCGCTCGGTCCCCAGGGCGCCGCCATCCTGGCGGGGATCAACGCGGTCGAGACCGCCTTCGGCTCGAACCTGAACGTCTCCTCCGCCGGGGCGGTCGGCTGGATGCAGTTCATGCCCTCGACCTGGACGACCTACGGCGTCGACGCCAACGGCGACGGCGTCGCCGACCCCTACAACCCCGAAGACGCGATCTTCGCCGCGGCCGGCTACCTGCACGCCGCCGGCATGCCGACCGACACCTACGGCGCGATCTACGCCTACAACCACGCCGACTGGTACGTCGCCGAGGTGCTCTCGAACGCCGCCTGCTACGCGAGCGAAGTCGGCGCGGCCTCGTTCGAAACCGGGCTGGTCGAACCGCAGCTGCAGGTGCTGAAGTGCGAGCCGGCTGCCCCCTGGCGCAAGCAGATTCCCGCCGCCTACCTGAGCGCCTTCGAGAAGGCTGCGGCGCGCTACGAACTCGGCCGGCGCGGCGTCTGGGCGCTGGCCGCAGTCGCGCGCCTGGAGTCGAGCTTCGGCCGCGGCATGAGCGCGAGCGAACTGCACCACACCGGTCCGCTGGGGCTCGAACCGAGCGAGTGGAAGCGCTACGCCGTCGACGGCGACGAAGACGGGCACATCCGCCACGGCGATCCCGCCGACTCGGCGGCGACGCTGGCGCGGCTGATCTGGTCGCGCAAGAGCCTCAGCGGCGGGCTCTTCACCCACAACCACGCGCAGTGGTACGTGCAGGAGGTCCTCCAGGAAGCCGCCAAGATGCGCGGCGAGTGCAAGGTCTCCTACGCCGACTGGAAGATCGCGCCACTTCCCGCGGGGCTTGAAACCGCCGGGCCGAGCGCGGTGCTGGAAGGCAACCTTGCCAGCGCGCCGCGCAGCGCGCCACCGGCGGTCAAGGCGGCGATCGCGGCGGCCAACTCGATCTCCACCACCCCCTACGTCTGGGGCGGCGGCCACACCTCCTGGATCTCCTCCGGCTACGACTGCTCGGGCGCGGTCAGCTTCGCCCTCTACGGCGCGGGACTGCTCGACCGGCCGATGACCTCGGGAGAGCTGGAGAGCTACGGCGAGCCGGGCCCGGGGCGCTGGATCACGATCTACGCCAGCCCGACGCACGCCTACGCGGAGATCGCGGGCCTGCGCTGGGACACCGTCGGCGACGCGCAGGGCACCGGCCCACGCTGGCACACCGAGCCCCCCTACCCGGAAGGGTTCGTCGTCCGCCACCCGGCGGGTTACTGACACTCGCGGTCCGGCGCCGGCTCGCGTAACGTAGGCCCTGTCCCCCGTCGAGAGGAGAGAGCGATGCCCACCTACGTGATGCTGACCAACCTGACTGCCGAGGGCGTGCGCACGCTCAAGAACAACCCTGGGCGGGTTGCCGAGGTGAACAAGGAGGTCGAACAGATCGGCGCCAAAGTGCAGGCGCAGTACGCGACGCTCGGCCAGTACGACTTCGTGACGATCGTCGAGGCCCCCGACGAGAAGACGATGGCCAAGGTCTCGGTCGAGCTCGGCTCGCGCGGGACGATGACCAGCCAGACGCTGACTGCGATGCCCGCCGACGAGCTCTCCGACTCGCTCTAGGTCGGCTCGATTGCGCGTCCTGGTCGTAGGGGGAGGCGGTCGCGAGCACGCGATGGTTCGCGCCCTCGCCCGCTCCGCCAGCTCCCCTGAGCTGCTCTGCGCCCCCGGCAACGCGGGCATCGCCGCCGACGCCGAGTGCGTCCCCGGCGTCGGCTCCGAAGACGTCGAGGCGATCGTCGCGCTGGCGCGCGAGCGCGCCGTCGACCTGGTCGCGGTCGGGCCCGAGGCGCCGCTGGTCGCCGGGCTCGTCGACGCGCTCGAGCAGGCCGGGATCGCCGCCTTCGGGCCGCGGGCCGCGGCGGCCGAGCTGGAGGGATCGAAGGCCTTCGCCAAGCAGGTGATGGGGGCGGCGGGCGTGCCAACCGCGGCTCACGTCCTCCTGCGCAGTCGTGAGCAAGCGCTCGATCAGCTCGCCGGCGCGTCCTATCCGGCGGTGCTGAAGGCCGATGGCCTCGCGGCCGGCAAGGGCGTGATCATCTGCGCGAGCGAGGCGGAGGCGGTCGAGGCGGTCGAGGTCTTCTTCGGCGAGCGCCGCTTCGGCGGCACGGCCGTCGTGCTCGAGGACTTCCTGGCCGGCGAAGAGCTCTCGCTGCTCGCCCTCTGCGATGGCGAGAACGTCGTGCCGCTGGCGCCTGCGCAGGACTACAAGCGGATCTTCGACGGCGACGAGGGCCCGAACACCGGCGGCATGGGCAGCTACTCGCCGGTGCCGGGCTTCGGCCCAGCCGAGGTCGAGGAGATCGTCGACTCGGTGCACCGGCCGGTGGCCGAGGCGATGGCAGCCCGTGGCACGCCGTTCCAGGGCGTGCTCTACGCCGGCCTGATGGTCGGGCCGGACGGCCCGAAGGTGCTCGAGTTCAACGTCCGTTTCGGCGACCCCGAGACGCAGGCGGTCCTGCCGCGGCTGCGCTCGGACCTGCTCGACCTCTGCCTCGCGGCGCGCGAGCCGGGCGGGCTGGCGGGGGTCGAAGCGGAGTTCGGCGAGGACTGGGCGGTGACCCTGGTGCTGGCTTCGGCCGGCTACCCGGAGTCCTCCTCGAAGGGCGACGTCATCCGCGGGCTCGACGCCGCCGCCGAGCTGGCCGAGCTGACCCACGCCGGCACGGCGATGCGCGACGGCGAGATCGTCACCGCCGGCGGGCGGGTGCTCAACGTGACCGCGCTCGGGCCGACGCCCACCGCGGCGCGCGATCGGGCATACGATGCGGCCGGCCGCATCTCGTTCGACGGAATGCAGATCCGTTCGGACATCGCCGCCCGCGCGGCCGAGCGGGTGCCCAGTTGAAAGAACCAGCTAGAGAGGAAGCGATGCGCGAGATCTCAGAGGAGCCGCAGCCGGCCACGCCGGCCACGATGCCAGAGGTGGAGGAGGCGTTCGAGGAAATCGACGTCGACGCGCCCCACGTCGGGATCATCATGGGCTCGAAGAACGACAAGCCCAAGATGCAGCCGGCCGGCGCCGTGCTGCAGGACGCGGGGATCCGCTACGAGGTGCGGGTGATGAGCGCGCACCGCGACCCCGAGCAGGTGCGCGAGTACTGCCACAGCGCGCGCATGCGCGGGCTCAAGGTGATCATCGCCGGCGCCGGGATGTCGGCGGCGCTGCCCGGCGTGGCGGCGGCCCACACCGACCTGCCGGTGATCGGCGTGCCAATCCTCGGCAAGGCCCTCGGCGGCCTCGACGCGCTGCTCTCGGCGGTGCAGATGCCGCCCGGCGTTCCGGTCGCCTGCGTCGCCGTCGACGGGGCAAAGAACGCGGGGCTGCTCGCCACGCGGATCATCAACTGCTAGCCGCGGCGTGATCCCCAGGTACACCCGCAAGGAGATCGGCCAAGTCTGGTCGCAGCAGCGCAAGCTCGAGTGCTGGCTCGAGGTCGAGCTGGCGGCGACCGAGGGATGGGCGGCGGAGGGCGTCGTCCCGGCAGAGGCGGCGGAGGCGGCGCGCGCCAACGCCGCCTTCACGGTCGAGGCGGTGAACGAGCGCGAGAAGGTGACCGACCACGACGTCGCCGCTTTCGTCGACGTCGTCGCCGCGTCGGTCGGCGAGCACGGGCGCTGGGTCCACTACGGGCTCACCTCCTCCGATGTGCTCGACACGGCGCTGGCGCTGCAGCTGCGCCAGGCGGGCGAGGTCGTCCTCGCCTCGGCGCGCGCCTACCGCGACGCGCTGATCGAGCGGGCGCTGGAGCAGCGCGACACGCTCTGCGTCGGCCGCACGCATGGCGTCCACGCCGAGCCGACGACCTTCGGGCTGCGGCTGGCGGGCTTCGCCTTCGAGGCCGACCGCAACCTGACCCGCCTCGGCGAAGCCTTCGAACAGCTGCGCTTCGGCAAGCTCTCGGGCGCAGTCGGCACCTACGCCTCGGTACCGCCGGCGGTCGAGACGCGGGTGATGGAACGGCTCGGGCTGCAGCGCGAGGACGTCGCCACCCAGGTGGTGCCGCGCGACCGCCACGCCGTGCTCACCTCGGCGATCGCGATCGCCGGCGCCGGGTTGGAGCGCTTCGCGACCGAGGTCCGCAACCTGCAGCGCACCGAGGTGCGCGAGGTCGAGGAGCCGTTCGCGGCCGGGCAGAAGGGCTCCTCGGCGATGCCGCACAAGCGCAACCCGATCCGCACCGAGCGGATCACCGGGCTCGCCCGGGTGCTGCGCGGCTACGCCCAGACGGGCCTCGAGAACGTCGCGCTGTGGCACGAGCGCGACATCTCCCACTCCGGCGCCGAGCGGGTGATCCTGCCCGACGCGACGATCGGCCTCGACTACATGCAGGCGCTGGCGACGGGCGTCGCCGCGGAGATGACGATCCGCGCCGACCGGATGCAGGCGAACCTCGAGCTGACCCATGGCGCCCTGTTCAGCCAGCGCGCGCTGACCGCCCTGGTCGAGTCGGGGCTCAGCCGCGACGAGGCCTACCGGATCGTCCAGGAGAACGCCCAGCGCGCCTGGGACTCCGGCACGCACTTCCGCGAGCTGCTCGGCGAGGCGGCCCCCGACCTCGACCTCGACGCGGTCTTCGACTACGGCGCCTACCTCGGCCACCTGCCGGCGATCTTCGAGCGCCTCGAAGCGCTGCGCTGAGGTTCCGACTCCTCAGACGGGGATCACTGTCAGGCCGGCGACGCCGTTGAGGGCGCCGAAGTCGCCGTCCTGGGTGACGACCGGAATTTCGTGCGCCGCAGCCGTTGCGGCGATCCACATGTCGTTGATCCTGACCTTCTGCCGGGAAGCGTGCACATAGGCGCGCATTTGCGCCCAGGCCCGTGACACGCCCTCGTCGACAGGGAGCGAGACGAGGCGATTCGCGAGCTCGAAAGTCACCAAGCGCCGGTCGCGTGTCTCGATGTCCTCGGCGGCGAATATGCCCATTCGCAGCTCCGCCTTCGTCACCACCGAAATTGCGACGGTCTCGGGTATCGCCTCCCTCCGGAGCGACCTGCCGCTCTCGATTGCGACCAGAACTGAGGTGTCGAGAAGACCTCGCGAGTCTTCCCGGCGGCTCACAACAGTCGGTCGAGGCCGTCTTCGTCGGTCGTTTCACCCGCGATGCGGTTCAGATCGTCTCGCAAGCCCGGATCGGCAGAATGCGTCTTGAGCAACTCGACCAGCTCATCGCGTGGCATCCAGCGGGGCTCGTCGCGGCGGTGTGGGATCAGATCCGCGACGGGCTTCCCCCTCACGGTGATGACCACGGTCTCGCCACTCTCGACCCGCCGCAGGACTCCGGCGGTGTTATTCCTCAGCTCCCTGGTGGCAACTTCTACCAAAGTGCTACAAGCGTAGCACCAGGCGGGGGTGGCATCAGAAGACCTGGCCGTCGAGGAAGCCGGCGACGAGGACCAGCCAGCCGCCGATCTCGGTGGCGATCAGGGCGAGCATGAACTGATGGGTCCCGGCAACCGGGTCGCGGAACTGGTTGTCGGTGTCGCGTCGCCAGCCATGCACCACATAGCCGGCGACCGCGGCGAAGAAGTAGAAGGCCATCGCTCCGGCGGCGGCGAGATTGATGACGGTCCCCCAGCCGCTGAGCTCGACGAAGGTCGCGACCAGCAGCAGGGCAAAGCTGTAGAGCAGCGCCGCCCGATGGGCGGTGTCGACGTAGGGGTGAGCGAGCCCGCTCTCCGACTCGGTCATCTGCCGGTACTTCCAGATCCCGAGCACCAGGGCGAGCAGGAACATCAGCGCGGCGGCGAGCAACACGGCCTTGGTGTCTCCTCCGAGCTCCACCGGGAGGATCGTAAGCGACCGGGTAGGCTGCGGGGCAATGGTCCTCTACACCTGCGGTCAGAAGAAAGCCGGCCCCGCCTTCGCGCACCCGTGCGCCAAAGCGGGCAAGGCGCTCGATGCCGCGGGATACCGGTACGAGCTGCGAACCGTCGGCGGCTACCGGTTGGCGTTCTGGACTTGGAGCAGCCGCGGCGGCGACCGGGCGGAGGTCAAGCGCCTCAGCGGCACCAATGAGGTGCCGGTCCTCGTCCTCGACGACGGCGAGGTGATCTCCGGCTCGAGCACGATCGCCCGCTGGGCGCAGCAGCACCCGGCCGAGAAGGCGACCGGCTAGGCGGCGACCAGCGAGGGCTCGCTGGTCGCGGGGTGGCGCGCGGTGAGGACGACCGGCGTGCCGGCCTTTGGCGAGAGGGTGATGTTGCGGCGACTGATCCTCTCCGGCCGCGGGTCCGCCTTGCGCAGCTCGCAGCGGGTCAGCACCTCGCGCAGCACGATCCGCATCTCGAACTCGGCGAAGGCGGCGCCGAGGCAACGGCGGATGCCGCCGCCGAAGGGGATCCAGGCGTAGGTGTCGGGCCCCTCCTCGAGGAAGCGCTCGGGGCGGAAGGCGAAGGGCTCGGGGTAGACGTCGGCGCGCGTGTGGGCGAGCCAGATCGCCGGCGTCACGTCGGTGCCCGCCGGCAGGCTGAGCCCGTCGACCTCGAGATCGGCGTTGAGGCGGCGGCCGGCCAGCGGCACGACCGGGCGCAGGCGCAGCGACTCGCTGATCGTCGCCCGCAGGTAGTCGTCCTCCCCGGCCTCGAGCGACTCGCGCAGGCGCGCCAGCTCGGGCTGGTGGCGCAGCAGCAGGTCGAAGGTCCAGGCGAGCGCCGTCGCCGTCGTCTCGTGGCCGGCGAGCAGCAGGGTCATCAGCTGGTCGCGCAGGTCCTCGTCACTCATCGGCTCGCCATCCTCGAAGCGCGCCTGCATCAGCACGGAGAGCATGTCGCCACGCTGCTCCAGGTCGTCGCGCTTGCGGTGCTCGGCGATCTCGGCGTAGAGCAGCTCGTCGACCGCCCGCAGTTTGCTCTCGAATCTCGCCCAGGGACCCTGGCCGCCGAAGCGGCGCGAGGCGAGCCCGATCAGCTGGGTCAAAGGCGAGGCGGTCTCCTCCAGGACCTCGGTCAGCAGGACGCGCAGCCGCTCCAGCCGCGGCCCCTCGGCGACGCCGAAGACGACGCGCAGGATCGCCTCGAGCGTCACCGCCTGCATGCGCGGGTGGATCGCGAAGCGCTCGCCGAGCGGCCAGGACTCGACCTCGGCGGCGATGATCTCGTGCAGGAGCGGCTCGTAGGAGCGCATCCGCTCGCCATGGAAGGCGGGCAGCATCAGCTTGCGGTGGGCGAGGTGGTCGCCGCCCTCGATCACCAGCACCGAGCGCGGGCCGACGATCGGCGTGAGCACGATCTCGCGGCCGGGCGGCAGGCCGTGGGCGCGCTCGGTGTAGAGGGCCTTGATCGCAACCGGGTCGGAGATCATCACCATCGGCCGCTCGAAACCCATGAACTTGACGCCGAAGGCGTCGCCGTAGCGCCGCCGGCACTCGTCCATGAACGCCAGCGGGCGGAAGCTCCAACGCAGGGTCTGGGAGAGCGGCGAGTACTTCGGTTCGGGCGGCAGCACGAGCTGAAGGTTAGCGGCGCGCGGGTCCTGTCACGCCGCCGTGCCACCCGCGCGACGAGCTAGCATCGCGTCCGTGACTACCACCGTTGACGACCTCGAGCTTCTTGCCTCCGGAAAGGTCCGTGAGATCTACGAGTGGGAGGACGACCTGCTGATGGTCGCCTCGGACCGGATCTCGATCTACGACGTCGTGATGCCGACCCCGGTGCCCGACAAGGGCAAGGTGCTCAACCGGATGTCGGAATTCTGGTTCGAGCTGACCGGGGACATCGTCCCCAACCACTTCCTCTCCGCCGACGTGCCGGAAGAGGTCGCCGAACGGGCGATGCGGGTGCGGCGGCTGGAGATGTACCCGGTCGAGTGCGTGGTACGCGGCTACCTCTCCGGCTCGGGCTGGAAGGAATACGAAGCCGACGGGACCGTCTGCGGGATCGAGCTGCCGTCTGGGTTGTCCGAGTCCGACGAGCTGCCGGAGCCGATCTTCACCCCTGCCACCAAGGCCGAGATCGGCGACCACGACGAGAACGTCGACTTCGACCGCGCGGCGGAGATCGTCGGCGACCGGGCGCTGATGGAAGAGCTGCGGCGGGTCTCGATCGACGTCTACAGGCGCGGCGCCGAGCACGCGGCGGAGCGGGGGATCATCCTCGCCGACACCAAGTTCGAGTTCGGCCGCCACGCGGGCGCCGAGATCGTCCTCGGCGACGAGGTGCTCACCCCCGACTCCTCGCGCTTCTGGCCGGCCGATCTCTACGAGCCTGGCCGGACGCAGCCCTCCTTCGACAAGCAGTACGTGCGCGATTGGGCGACGACGAGCGGCTGGGACCGCAAGCCGCCGGCGCCGGAGCTGCCGGCCGACGTGATCGAGCAGACGCGGGCCAAGTACGTCGAGGCCTACGAGCGGATCACGGAGCGGTCCTTCTAGTGGGCGCCGTGCGCGCGCGTGTGCTGATCCGGCCGAAGGAGGGGATCCTCGACCCGCAGGGCAAGGCGGTCGAGCGGGCGCTGCCGGCGCTCGGCTTCGAGGGGGTCGGGCACGTGCGGGTCGGACGGATGGTCGAGCTGGAGGCCGAGGACCCGGCGCGGCTGCCGGAGCTCTGCGAGAAGCTGCTCGCCAACCCGCTGATCGAGGACTTCGAGATCGAGAGCATCGACGGCGCCTGATGCGTTGGGGCGTCGTCCAGTTCCCCGGCTCCTGCGACGAGCGGGACGCCCTGCGCGCCTGTGAGCTGAGCGACGGCGAGGCGCGGCTCGTCTGGCACGAGGAGCGGGATCTGGACGACGTCGACGCGGTGGTCGTCCCCGGCGGCTTCTCCTACGGCGACTACCTGCGGGCCGGCGCGATCGCCCGCTTCTCGCCGGCGATGGGCGCGGTGGCGGAGTTCGCTGCCGCGGGCGGCCCGGTGCTCGGCATCTGCAACGGCTTCCAGGTCCTCTGCGAGGCCGGCCTCCTCCCCGGCGCCCTGCTCGTCAACGAGAGCATGCGCTTCACCTGCCGCCAGCTCGAGCTGCAAGTTGCTGCGTTGTCCCCACAGGAGGGGGGACAATCGAGCAATTTGCCGGATGAGCGGCTGTCGATTCCGGCCAAGCACGGGGAAGGGCGGTACTGGGCGCCGGAGGAGACGCTCGACGCGCTGGAGGCGAACGGGCAGGTGGCGTTCCACTACGCGCCGGGGCAGAACCCGAACGGCTCGGCGCGCGACATCGCCGGGGTGCGCAACGAGGCCGGCAACGTGCTCGGCCTGATGCCCCACCCCGAGCACGCGGTCGACCCGATGACGGGATCGACCGACGGGCTGAAGGTGTTCGAAGCGGTCGCGGGGGCACGGGCGTGAGCGCGCCGGCGGCCTTCTCCCCGCACCGTGAGCTCGGCCTGACCGACGCCGAGTTCGAGCTGATCTGCGAGCAGCTGGGCCGCGAGCCGAACGGGGTCGAGCTGGCGATGTTCAGCCTGCTGTGGTCCGAGCACTGCGCCTACAAGCACTCGCGCAAGCTGTTGCGACGGCTGCCGACCGAGGGCGAGCGGGTGGTGATGGGCCCCGGCGAGAACGCCGGCGCCGTGGACATCGGCGGCGGCTGGGCGGTCGCCTTCAAGGTCGAGTCGCACAACCACCCGAGCGCGGTCGAACCGTTCGAGGGCGCGGCCACCGGGGTCGGCGGCATCCTGCGCGACGTCTTCGCGCTCGGCGCGCGGCCGATCGCGATCCTCGACTCGCTGCGCTTCGGCGAGCTCGACTCGCTGCGCTCGCGCCACCTGCTCGACGGCGCGGTGCGCGGGATCGGCCACTACGGCAACTCGATCGGCGTGCCGACGGTCGGCGGCGAGATCTATTTCGAGGCGCCCTACGAGCACAACTGCCTGGTCAACGCGATGTGCGTCGGCCTGGCGAAGCGGGACGAGATGGTGCGCGCCGCCGCGGCCGGGGTCGGCAACGCGATCGTTCTGATGGGAGCCTCGACCGGCCGCGACGGGATCGGCGGCGCCTCGGTCCTCGCCTCGGCCGAGCTCGGCGAGGGCGACGAGGCGAAGCGGCCGACGGTGCAGATCGGCGACCCCTTCGAGGAGTCGAAGCTGCTCGAGTGCTGCCTGGAGCTGCTCGCGAAGGGCCTGCTGGTCTCATTGCAGGACCTTGGCGCCGCCGGGCTGACCTCCTCGGCGAGCGAGATGGCCGCGGCCGGCGGGGTCGGGGTCGACATCGACGTCGCCCGGGTGCCACTGCGCGAGGCCGACATGGAGCCCTTCGAGATCATGGTCTCCGAGTCCCAGGAGCGGATGCTGGCGGTGGTCGAGCCGGCGAAGGTGGGCGAGGTGATCGCCGTCTGCGAGAAATGGCAGACCGGCGCGGCGGAGATCGGCGCGGTCGCCGACCACGGCCTCGTGCGGGTCCTGCGCGGCGACGAGGTCGCCGGCGAGATGCCGGTCGCGGCGCTGGTCGACGGCTGCCCGCTGTACGACCTCGAGCCGGCCGAGCCCGAGGGCTGGATCTACGGCAACCGGGCGACGCTCTCTCCAGGGGCGGACGCCGGCGAGACGCTGCTGGCCCTGCTCGCCGCGCCCAGCGTCGCCTCCAAGCGCTGGGTCTTCGAGCAGTACGACTCGATCGTCGGCTCGCGCACCGCGCGGCGACCCGAGACCGCTGACGCGGCGGTGCTGGCGATCCCCGAGGCCGAGACGGCAATCGCGGTCTCGATCGACGGCAATGGGCGGCGGGTCGCCTGCAACCCCTACGCGGGCACGGTCGAGGCGGTGCTCGAGTGCGCCCAGAATCTCGCCTGTGCCGGCGCCGAGCCGCTCGGCCTGACCAACTGCCTCAACTTCGGCAACCCCGAGAAACCGGCGCCCGCCTGGCAGCTCGACCGCTCGGTGCAGGGTCTGGCCGACGCCTGCGAGGCGCTCGGAGTGCCGGTCGTCGGCGGCAACGTCTCCCTCTACAACGAGGGTCCCGAAGGCCCGATCTACCCGACCCCGGTGGTCGGCATGGTCGGCGAGCTGCCCGACCCGGAGGCGACGGCGCCGAGCAGTTTCGTCGCAGAGGGCGACGCGATCGCGCTCCTCGGCCCCTTCGAACCGGGCCTCGAGGGCAGCGAGCTGACCAAGCAGCGCGGCGAGCTCGGCCCGGGCCTCCCCCAGCCCGACGTCGCCGCGGTTGCCGCAGCCTGCGAGGCGGTCCGCGAGGCGGTCCGCGCGGGCGTGCTCGCCTGCGCCCACGACGTCAGCGACGGCGGCCTCGCCTGCGCCCTGGCCGAGTGCGCGATCGGCGCCGGGCTCGGCTGCCAGGTCGACCTGCAGCACCTGCGCGAGCGCGGCTGCTCACCCGAGGAGGCCCTGTTCGGCGAGGGAGCGGGTGGCTTCGTCCTCAGCGGCACGCGCGAGCAGCTGGAGGCGCTGGCCGGCGAGGGCGTCGAGGTCCTCTACCTGGGCAAGGTCGGCGGTGGCGCAATCGAGATCGCGGCCGGCGATCGCAGCCTCTCTCTCGACCTTGCCGACGCCGAGCGCGCCTGGCGCTCGCTGCCGGAGCAAATCGAAACGCCAAACTGAATCTCTCCGCTCGCAACTGAGAACCGCGGCGTTTATGCTGCCGCCGCCAGCACTACTCAAGGAGCGAAAGATGAAGCGTTTGGGTTTGACCATCGTTGTCGCGATGTCTGCGGCCCTTTCCATGTTCGGCGCCGCGAGCGCCTCGGCCGCAACCGAATTCGGCGACAACTGCGTCGCGAACGAAACCACTTCAGCCACCGTCCCAGCCACCCTCTTCGCTTTCACCTCGGCTGGAGACCCACTGCCCCTCACCGCTCCGAGCGGCGGCGTCATCACCAGGTGGACGCTCAGCCTGGTGCCCTCGGGGGCGGTGACGATTCCCCAGACGCTCAAGGTCATCCGTCAGACCGGCCCGGAAACCGTTCTGGTAGTCGGGGAATCTGCGCAGATCATCACCGGCGGCTCGAACAGCTTCGAAACCCGGATCCCCGTTCAGGCGGGCGATCGCCTCGGCCTCTCTGGGTTCGGCGAACACGGGCTCGTGTACTGCCTGGAAGAACCAGGGCCGGAAAACCTGCTCGCGGTGTTCGCAAACACCGGCGGCGCTGGCTCGACCGGCACCTTTGAAGCAATCGAAGCCGAAGCCCGGGTGCCTGTCTCGGCAGTCCTCGAGCCCGACGCCGACAACGACGGCTACGGCGACGAGACGCAGGACAAGTGTCCGACGAGCGCCGCGACGCACGACGCCTGCCCGGCGCCCACGGTGGTTCCGCCGGTGACGCTGAGCGCGTCCGCGACCAGCAAGAAGGGCTCGGCGAAGATCCTCGTGACAACCAGCTCACAGACTTCGGTGACGGTCGTCGGCACGATCAAGATCGGGAAAGGGAAACCGGTGAAATTGAACGGCGGCACCCAGCTGGTCTCGCCCGGGACGCTGGCGAAATTCACCCTGCTGTTCCCCAAAGCGCTGAAGGAAAAGCTGAAAGAACTCAGCCCCAAACAGACGTTGACGCTGAAGGTCGCCACCGCTGCGCCCAACTCGGCCGGCGCGGTCACCACCAACGAACTCAAGCTGAAGCTGAAGGGCCAGGCCAAACCCGCGAGCGGGAAAGGCCACCACCACAAAGGCTAGGGGTCTAGGCGACTGCGGCCTCGCCGTCCTCGGCAGCGGCAAGGCCGGCCGGCGCTTGCTGCCGGCTCAGGCCGAGCGTGACAGCGCCTGAGACCAGGGCGACGATCGCGGCAAAGAGGAAGGCGCCGTCGGAGACGGAGAGGGCCGCGGCAAGCGAGGCCGGTTCGCCGACGATCGCGACGAGGACCGCCGTGCCGAGCACGGCGCCGACCTGGCGAAAGGCGGCGTTGACTGCGCTGGCGGTGGCGAAACGGTCGATCGGGACGTCGCGGACGGCGGCCGAGCCGAGGGTCGGGAAGGCGAGGCCGATGCCGATGCCGGTCAGCAGCGATCCCGGCAGCCAGAGTCCCAGCCAGTCCGGCTCGGCGCCGGAGGAACGCAGAACCATCACCCCCGCCGCGAAGACGATCGTGCCGGGGACGATCACGGCCCGGTGGCCGAAGCGGTCGGCGAGCTTGCCCGCCGGGCCGGCGAACACGGTGCTCGCGGTGGGGCCCGGCAGAGTCGCGGCACCGGCCTGGAGGATCGTGTAGCCCCAGACCCCGGTGAGGAAGAGGACGTTGCCGAGGATCAGCGAGAAGAAGGCGGCGGCGAAGAGCAGCGTGCCGAGGTTGCCGATGCGGAAGGAGCGGTGCGCGAACAGGGCCGGCTCGACGATCGGACGCGGATGGCTGCGGCTGCGCGCCACCACGCCGGCCAGCAGCGCCGCGCCGGCGGCAAATGCGCCCAAGGTGCCCGTGGAGGTCCAACCCCAGTCGTTGCCCTCGACGATCCCAAGCGTGATCGCCGCGAGGCCGAGGGCGAGCATCGCCGCGCCGGGAAGGTCCGGCAGGCGGCTGTCGACGATCTTCGGCAGCGGCAGCCGCCTGCGGCCGGCGAGCAGGATCGCCGCGCCAAGCGGCAGGTTGACGAGGAAGACCAGGCGCCAGTCGGCGGCCTCGACCAGCGCCCCGCCGAGGGTCGGCCCGACCGCCGCGGCTGCGGCGGCTGCCGCACCCCACAGACCGACGCCTGCCGCGCGGCGCTCGACCGGGAAGCTGTCGAGCACGATCGCCAGCGAGGAGGGAGCGATCATCGCCGCGCCGACTCCCTGGACGACGCGGAAGAAGATCAGCAGCGGGAGACTGGGCGCCGCCGCGCAGAGCAGGCTGGCGGCGGTGAAGCCGGCGACGCCGAGCAGGAAGACCCGCCTGTGGCCGAAGCGGTCGGCGAGCCCGCCGGCCGGAACGAGCAGCGCCGCGATCACGACGAAGTAGCCGTCGAGCACCCAGGAGAGGGCGTCGCGCCCCGAGCCGGCGAAGGAGGCCGAGATGTCGGGGAAGGCGATGTTGACGATCGTCGTGTCGAGGAA
>Ga0307499_10000380_pt1 | contig 15895 bp, 15 predicted proteins | sample 13_S_MG_FD_201363 | JGI IMG/M metagenome (GOLD analysis project Ga0307499, IMG submission 201363) | Soil microbial communities from Populus trichocarpa stands in riparian zone in the Pacific Northwest, United States - 13_S | ecosystem: Environmental > Terrestrial > Soil > Riparian zone > Trees... | reverse complement strand
CGAGCCATGGTCCTCGAGGATCTTCAGATCGCTGACTGAGTAGGAAAGTGAGTAACGAAACCCGGACTCGATCCGTTTCGGCGCAAGCGCGGAGAGTTCTTCGCCATTCGCTTCCGGAAAATTGAGCTCGCCCTTCCCGATCCATGCGCCGACCACGGTGAGATTGTCGGTGATCGACATCGCCAGCTCGTTGACCGCAGGGTTGTCCTGGTATCCGGCCGCCAGTCTCGGGAAGTATCGCAGCAAGACCGTGGGTCGGCCGAGGAGAGACATTCCGTTTTCGACCGGCTTGTGCAGGGTGACGCAGGCTTCCGCAAGGCGCTGGCCATGTGCCGAGAGGCTGGCGCCAAACCGGCTGCCGGAAGCGACCGGCGCGGCGGCGGGGCCTGAGGCCGTAAAGGAGCGCGTCTGAAAAATGCTACCCATTTTCTTTGGAAAACCCTGCGTCCAACCGCGCGCCAGCGCAGCGTCGTTGTCGACATAAATGTACGGACACCACATGACCGGCACGTCGCGATACATGGCGTCGACCAAAATAAACGCCTCGCGATATTGATAGCGAGCCGGCTCAAGGTATTCATCGTCCTGGGCGGTGAATTGCCAATCTAGAAACATCATGACGGCGCGGCCGTTAGAGTTCGGATCCAGGGAAAGACCGTTCGGCAAAGTCGCAGCCGTGGCATCGGGGTCGGTCCAGAACTCGACTCCAACGGCATCACCGGCATAGTGCCAGGGCGGTGGCGGAGTTAGAGCGGCCTGGCCGAATGGCGATTTCGGAACTGTAAAGCCCTTCAGCATTCCCGTGTCCTGTGCATCACTTTCGACAAGGAGGTTACCGAAACCAGCCACAATTGATTTGATTGAAGTACGTCGATTTGTTTATTCCTGCCGCAATCCGGAACGCGCTCGTTGGCATCAGCTTGCTAGGCGGTCAGGTCCGCCAGGATTTCGATATCGGTGACGGAATAGGAAAACGAGAACCGATATCCGCGCCCCACCTTCAGCGGCCCCAGCACTTCCAGCTCTTCGCCATAGGCCTCGGGGAAACTGAGCTCCCCCTCGCCGATCCAGATATTTGTGATCAGGAGGTGGTCCGAGACGCATCGAACGAGCTCATCCACGGCTGGCATGTCGTGCAAGCCCGCGGAGAGCCGCGGAAAATATCTCCGTCCCACAATACGGCGATCGAGCAAGCCGACAAGCCGCTCTGCTTTTTCGCGCAGGGTAACACGGGCTTGCACCAGCAATCGGCTGTGAGCGGACATGCAGGCCGAGAATCTGCCATCACGCGCGAGTGGTGCCGAGGCTACGCTCCCAGTAGCGAAAGTACGGGTCTGGTGTACAGTACCGAACTTTCTCGGATAGCCTTGAATCCAGCCTCTCATCAACGCGGCGTCGTTGTCGACATAACAATATGGACACCACGCTATTCGTGTCCCCTTCCATATCGCGTCGAGGAGGACGCTGAACCCGCGACACTGATATCTGGCAGGATCAAGATACTCGTTGTCCTGCGCGGTGAACTGGTAGTCTGTGAAGAGTGCGACAGAGTGGCCTGGACGTTTCTTGTCAAGCTCGACACCCGTCGGGAGGATATGGACTGAAACATCGGGATCGTTCCAAAATTCCACCGCCAAGACGTCACCTGCGAAATGCCAAGGGGGCGACGGGACCAGCGCAGCGACGCCGAACGGGGACCGAGGGGCGGTGAATCCTTTGAGCATTTCCTCGTCCCCACCACCAGTAGCGTATCGGCCGTGCATTATTCCAACGTCAAACGTTAGCGTTGGTGCGGTTCACAACGCTTGGACAGACGTGCGTTGACTTGGTGGTTTGTGCGTCCCGATGCCGACCTCGACCGGACCGGACGGCCATGCGCCGCACTCACATTTTCGAGGAGCGGAGGGACTGCAGCGGGGTCGAAAGCTACAAAGGCTGACGTTTCGCTACAAGCACGAGCTCCGGCAAGAGTGTATTCGTATCCGTTCTGATGAGTATCGACTTCGATTAGAAATGGCAGGTCCTCAGATGAACGTAGAATGCCGGAAGAAACGGATCCTGCTTCGGCTGGCGCCTTTGATACAGTGGCGCGTGTCGCTGGCTTTGCTGGCTGCGACAGCCTCGCCCGTTCCCTCCTTGTCACAAGGAACACTGGAACAACGCCTGGCGTGCACCCCAGACGTGCTCAGACTTTGCAGTGCATTCATCCCCAATGCGGATGAGATAACGATTTGTCTCAGAGATAAGAACGCCGAGCTCAGCGATGCATGCAAGACGGCGTTCGAGGCGGGAATGAAGCAGCAGTCCAACGCGGGCGACAGCACTCAATCTCGCAACCGCACTGCAAAATACAGGGATAGATAAGATGTCAATTCACAAAATGAAGTTTGTGTTGGTGAACGACACGGCCCCGCGCAACCCTTTTGCCTGCGCGGCGTGTTCGCGACCGCTAGAACGAGGCTACTTACACGAGCTTTCCACCTCGAGACGCTATTGCGGAGTCGAGTGCTACCCCCAGGGTGGATTCGTCGGATCGGTCGCATTCGAACTGGCCATCGCTTGGCCGAAGCTGACGGCTGACGTCGCGTCAGCAATGTTCGACAGCGCGTGGGGCGACCATCGCGGCTGATGCTTGAGACGCATTCTATCTGACTCTGTCCTGATCTGAAGGGCGCCGGTGCACCACAGGGTGACGCCAACAGCGTTAGTTCCAGCTTTGCCGGGGCGAAGTGGCAGGTATGTATCAGGGGAGCAATGGAAGGCTCGCGAGGGCATTTGGTAGCCCACGTTTGCGCCCGCCCCGCCATTACCGTCGACCTTTGCGACGCGGCAGCGTTTATTGGCAAGCTCGGCGACCATACCCGGCTATGGGTCGTCGCGGAGACCGCCGTCAAGTGTGCCAATCGCAACCCCCTTCTAAATCGACCAAGCCACCAAGACTCTCGAAAACGCGCCGCGCAGGGAAGGCATGCTTGATTAGGCACCAGTAATCCCCGCGACGCTCTTCAATGTTGCATCCTCGTGCTCATCGGCGCGCCCGACGGCATCATCATATTCGCGTTCATATCTGCCACGATCCACATTGTGCCGGCGACCACGACGAATACGATGAGAACGCCAAAGGCGAGCGCGAGTACGTTGTTGGTGCTTTCCGGCCCGCTGGTGATGTGCAGGAAAAACACCAGATGAATGCCCATCTGGGCAATTGCGAGGACAGCGAGCCCGAGGAATACGCCGCCTGGCCAGAGCAGCATCGTGTTTGCAGCCCAGAACGACGTGGCCGTGAGAAGAGCCGCCACAAATAGGCCGATCGTGTAGACGAGAAACTCGGATGGAGCCGATGCGTCCATTTCGCGGCTCGGCCTGTCTCCGGGTGCGCGTTCGTGTAGGGCTTCGGTCATAGGCTCACTCCCATCAGATAAACCACCGTGAATACTCCGACCCAAACGATGTCGAGCGCGTGCCAGAACAAAGAGAAGCAAAGCAGGCGACGCTGCACTCTCGCAGCGAATCCGAATACCGTCACCTGCACCATCATCACGATCAGCCAGATCAGTCCGAGCGCGACGTGCAGCCCGTGGCATCCGACAAGCGTGAAGAATGCGGACAGAAAGGCGCTCCGCTGCGGCGTCGCGCCGATGGCGATCATGTTTGAGAATTCGCGGATCTCGAGACTAAGAAATGTGGCTCCGAGTGCGAATGTGATCAGGGCCCCCAGATAAGTCCCGAGACGGCGTCGTGAGTTGACAGCCAGTGACATCAATCCGCAGGTGTAGCTCGAAACGAGAAGGCAAGCAGTTTCGATCGCGACCGTAGCCTGATTGAACAGCTGGGCGCCGGTCGGACCGCCGGCCGTGGAGCGCACGAGGACCGCGTAGCTCGCGAACAGCGCGGCAAACATGACGATGTCACTCAGCAGGAAGATCCAGAAGCCATAGGCGACCACGATCCTCTTTGGAGCAGGTCCTGCTTCACTCGCACTTGGCAGTGCGTCTTGCGGGATCTGATCAATTGCGACGGCGACATTCATGCTGCAACTCCTGCCTGGTGGGCCCGTTCGAACCCGGCGATCTGCTCGGCAGGCACCTCAATTTCGCTCTGACGGCGGAATGAGAAGGCAAGCAACGTCATGAATGCACCGAACACTCCGACGCTGGCCAGCCACCAAATGTGCCAGATCAGCGCAAAGCCGATGACGACTGCGAAGAAGGCAGTAACGAAGCCGGTGGCGCTGTTCTTCGGCATTTCGACGGGTTCGTACTTGCGCGTCGGCGTCGGCTCGTCCTTTGTCGCTTGCGCGCGGCTTTTGCTGTTCCAGAACGCGTCCAGTCCGGCGACCCTGGGCTGGAACGCAAAGTTCCATGCCGGCGGCGGCGACGCCGTCGCCCATTCGAGCGTGCGGCCGTTCCACGGATCACCGGTCACGTCGCGCAGCTTCTCGCGGTTGCGGATCGACACAACGAGTTGCACGACCTGGCAAACGACGCCGACCAGGATGATGGCGGTGCCGAATGCTGCCGCTATCAACCAAGGCTGCCAGGACAAATTGTCGTAATGCTGCATGCGCCGGGTCATGCCCATCAGGCCCAGCACGTAGAGCGGCATGAAGGCGATATAGAAGCCGACGAACCAGCACCAGAACGAGGCTTTGCCCCAGCGTTCGTCGAGCTTGAACCCGAATACCTTGGGGAACCAATAATTGTACCCCGCCATCACGCCGAACACGACGCCGCCGATGGCGACGTTGTGGAAGTGCGCGACCAGAAACACGCTGTTGTGCAGCTGGAAGTCGGCCGGGGGCACCGCCATGAGCACGCCGGTCATGCCGCCGATGACGAAAGTCACCATGAAGCCAATCGACCACAGCACCGGCACCGAGAATCGAACCCGGCCGCCGTACATCGTGAACAGCCAGTTGAAGACTTTCGCGCCCGTCGGCAAAGCGATGATCATGCTCATGACACCGAAGAAGCCGTTGACGTTTGCGCTGGCACCCATTGTGAAAAAGTGGTGCAGCCAGACTAGGAAGGAGAGGATACAGATGGCCATCGTCGCGGCTACCATCGAGCGATAGCCGAACAACGGCTTGCCGGAGAAGGTCGCCATCACTTCCGAGAATACGCCGAACGCCGGCAGGATCAGGATGTAGACTTCGGGGTGCCCCCATACCCAGAACAGGTTGGAGTACAGCATCTGATTGCCCTGGCCTTCGAGCGTGAAGAAGTGAAAGCCGAGATAGCGATCGAGTGCCAGCATCGCGAGAGTCGCGGTCAGGACCGGAAAAGCCGCGACAATGAGCAGGTTAGCGGCAAGCGCGGTCCAGCAGAAGACCGGCATGCGCATATAGCTCATCCCTGGTGCCCGCATTTTGAGGATTGTTGTGACGAAGTTGATGCCCGCCAGCAAGGTGCCGAGACCGGAAATTTGCAGCGACCAAAGATAGTAGTCGACTCCGACGCCAGGCGAGTATTGCAATTCGCTCAGTGGGGGATAACCCCACCAGGTGGCTTTGGAGAACTCGCCGACCGCCAGCGAAATGTTGACCAACAACGCGCCCGAAGCAGTCAGCCAGAAGCTGACGGAGTTGAGCGTAGGGAATGCGACATCGCGAACACCAAGTTGCAACGGTACTGCGAAGTTCATGAGCCCTACCACGAACGGCATTGCCATGAACAAAATCATGATCGTGCCGTGCGCCGAGAAAATCTGATTGAAATGCTCAGGCGGCAGATAACCTTCTGCACCGCCGGCTGCGAGCGCCTGCTGCGCGCGGATCATGATCGCATCGCTGAAGCCGCGCAGCATCATGACGAGCGCCAGTATGCAATACATGGCGCCGATGCGCTTGTGGTCGACCGAGGTGAGCCATTCGCGCCATAGATAGACCCAGGCTCCCTTCATCGTGATGAATCCGAGGACAGCCACCACGACAAGGACCATGAACGCCGTTGCGCCCATGATGATCGGCTCATGGAGGGGAATCGCATTCCAATCAAGCTTACCAAGGAGATTCATCGCTCTGCCCTCTGCGACGTTGAACAAATTGATAGAGAGGAGTTTTGCGTGCCCATGCCGGGGTTTACGATGCTGCTGAACAGATCGGGGGCGACGACGCGATAGGTGAACGGCGCGACCGCCTTGCTCGGCTTGACCAAGTCGGCATACGCCTGCTTATCGAGTTCCGAACCGGTCTCGCGAGTCTGGCGAACCCATTGCGCAAATCCGTCGTCTGTCACTGCATCGACCGTAAAGCGCATATCGGGAAAGCCGTCACCGCTGAACATGGCGGATACCCCTGCATAGGTTCCGAGATGGTCCGCCTGCAGGTGGAGGCGCGTTGCCATTCCGGACATGGTGTAGATCTGGCTTCCGAGCTGAGGCACGAAGAAGCTGTTCATGACGCTCGATGAGGTCAGTTCGAAGTTGATCGGCGTGCCAACCGGTACGACCAGCTTGTTGACGCTCGCGATCCCCTGCTCTGGATAGATGAACAGCCATTTCCAGTCGAGTGAGACGACCTGAACGTTGACAGGCTTGACCGTTGAGCTAATCGGCTTGCCCGGATCAAGGTCGTGTGCGCCGACCCACGCGACGCCGCCGACCAGGAGCACCGTCATTGCGGGGACGGACCAGACCAGCAACTCAAGACGTCCGGAATATGTGAAATTTGGCCGATAGCGCGCACGCTCATTCGATGCGCGAAACCAGAAAGCAACGCCCAGTGTCGCAAGGATCACCGGGATCACGATCGCCAGCATGATGCCAAGCGCGTTGAGCAGAATTTGCCGCTCGGCGAGGGCAATCGGCCCTTTCGGATCGAGCACGCCCTCCGTGCAGCCACCGAGTGTCGCGGCACCGATCAGCACGGCAAGTAAACCGTATCGCATGTTAGACCTCGCTGAAGTTGACGGTGCAGCATGTGCTGCGGACGGCGCTTGACTGGAGTTCGGCGCGCGCCGATCCACCGGTCCGGTCATTATGGGACGAGTGCATGGGCGAGAATGAATCACCGCCATGGTTGACCAGGAGCGCCGCAAACAGCACGAACAAATAGAAGATGGAGAACACGAACAACGTGTGAGGTGCGCGGCGATCGGCCCCAGTGCTCCTGTTCAGCTGAACTGCGAGCAGAAGGAAAAGCGCCCCGCAGATCGCGGCGATCGCGCCATAGACGGTCCCCGCAAATCCGAGCAGCCAGGGCAGTTCCGAGGCCAGAGCCAGGAGGCCGCTGTAGATCAGGATCTGCCGCGTTGTTGCAGCCCTGCCCGCAACAACCGGCAGCATGGGGACGCCGGCACGGGCATAGTCATCAGACCGATTGAGCGCGAGAGCCCAGAAATGGGGCGGCGTCCAAAGGAAGATAATGAGGAACAACGCAAGCGGCTCAAGCCCGACCTCTCCGGTTGCTGCGGCCCATCCGATCACGGGCGGTAGCGCTCCTGCGGCGCCGCCGATGACGATGTTCTGTCGCGTAGCCCGCTTCAGCCACACCGTGTACACGACAATATAAAAGAGGATGGTGCAGGCCAACAATGCGGCGGCCGTGAGATTCGTCGCTAAAGCCAGAACCAACACTGCGAAGCCGCCCAGAACGAGACCAAAGACAAGCGCCTCGAACCGGGAGATTTTCCCGCGGGGAATTGGCCGCATCGCGGTGCGGGTCATGACCGCATCGATATCGGCGTCGTACCACATGTTGAGCGCCCCGGCGGCTCCAGCCCCCGCAGCGATGGCAAGTACCGCGGCAAGAGTGCTCAGCGCATCAAGGCGGGCTGGAGCGCCGCTCAACCCGACGAGCGCGGTAAAGACGGCAAGCATCATCACACGTGGCTTTGTAAGGGCGACGAAGTCGGACAAACTCCAATGGTGAGTCAGCGGATGAGCAGAATCAGACGAAAGTGAAAAGCGCGCTCGTCTTTCCCCAAGCTGGCCAGCAATGGCTTTGACGTTCATCTCGCTGCTCCGGTTTCTTTCAAAATGAGAGCTGTCGTGTTCAGTTCGAACAGCCGCAGTGCGTGCATTCAGTATGCGTCCCCACCTTCGGCCGCGATTGAACGCGGCTGCTCGATTGGGGCCAATCATGCTCAAAACTGTCCGCTGGCGAGTTCCGATCTAACGACACGCGTGGCGATCGCACGATTCAGGATAATTTGCGCACGTTTCAACAAGCGCTCTGCGCAAGCTTTCCCTAAGGCAGATCATCGCTCGAATATCCGCAACGTCCCGCTCCCTAATTCGACTATCGACGAGCTCTGTTGCGTATGCCTGGAAGCGGCCGCGTTGCGTAATGGAGAACTATCAATGAAGACGCCTTCGCTCTGGATGATTGCAGCCGCCTGCTTTATCGCCCCGGCATCTGTGGCCCACGCGCGTTCCGCCTATGATGGCTCCTGGGATCTCGTCTTCGTGACGCAAACGGGCACATGCGATCCCGCCTACAACTTCACTGTCAATGTTTCCGATGGCGTTGTGACTCATCCCAATCTCGTAAAATTCCAGGGATACGTCGCGAAATCCGGTTCGGTTCATGCGTCGGTGACGGTTCACGACAAATTCGCCTCCGGCACGGGCAGGCTTTTCGGAACCTCGGGTCGCGGAAAATGGAGCGGCCGCGCGGGAGGTGCGCGATGCACGGGCTACTGGACCGCACAGCGCAACTGACGAATTTGGAAAGGGAAACGCCGTGCCCCGAGCCGCCGATATGCAAGGCGGCATTAAAGACGACCGCGCTGGCAGCCACTCTCCTGTTTGCCCACGGGCAGACTACAGAACGGACGGTTAACGCTGCCGAACGGCTTGGGTACGCGCTCGGCGTGACAGTTAGGGTGCTGCCCTACTGGGGCGAACTCACCGTCGTATTCGACGGCGCGCCCACCTCGCAGATCGTTCCCGCCAAGCCGCTCGGTGTCGACATGGGCAGGGTACTGGCCGTCACGACGGTGATCGATCAGGTCTGCCACGGCAAATTGTCGGCCGAGGCTGCGCAATCCGCGCTTGAGCAGGCTGGCCGGCTGCCGCCAGCTTCCACGCCACGGTTCACGTTGTTCGCAGCCCTTGGCGCGGCTTCGCTTGGCGTCATTTTCGGTACGCTCGATGCGACGAGCCTGCTGCTGATCGCGGCGAGCGCCACCATCGGTGCGCTGGTCCGTCGCTGGCTGGCAGGCTTCAGCAATAATCCACTGATCCAGCCGCTTTGCGCCGCGTTTATCGCAGGTGTCGTGGCTGCTGCGGCCGGCCGTTTCCAGCTATCGAATGCAACAGCGCTGGTGGCTTTCTGCCCCTGCATGGTGCTGGTCCCCGGCCCGCACATCCTCAACGGTGCCATCGATCTCGCTCGCACGCGCATCGCGCTGGGAATCGCGCGACTGGCCTATGCCGGCGTCATCGTACTGCTGATCTGCGCCGGCGGCCTATTCGGGTTCACGGCGGCCGGCGCAAAGCTTGCGATAGCCGGATCGTCTCCGCCCGTGCCGCTCGTCATCGACGTGATTGCGGCGGGATGCGCTGTCGCCTCGTTCGGCACTTTCTTCTCTATGCCGTGGCGTCTGCTGGCGTTCCCGATCGCGCTCGGCATGCTCGCACATGCGGCCCGTTGGGCGTCGATCTCCATCGCCGGGGGAAGCGCTCCGACCGGCGCGCTCGTCGCCTGCATGCTCGTCAGCATCCTCGCGACGCCAGTCGTCGATCGCCTGCACCTGCCCTTCGCGGCTGTCGCCTTCTCCGCCGTTGTCTCATTGATGCCGGGCTTTTTCCTGTTCAACGCCGCGACGGGCCTCGTCGAATTGGTTTCGATCGGGCCGACCGCGCCGGCGGCTCTGCTGACGGGCATCGTCACGAGCGGCGTCACGGCATTTCTGATCATCATGGCGATGACCTTCGGGCTGATCCTCCCGCGCATGCTGTTCGAGCGCCTGCTCCCCTCCCCGGCATGATAAGGCACGGTCGTTCAATGCACCGCAGCGCCGTCCAAGACCAGCCCGAAGCGCCGCCTTATAGATGCTAATCGGGCCGGCTGACCCTAGAGACCAACGGTACATCCATGACTACAGTTCTGACCAAATCATTCCCGCAAGAAACGTTGCCTGTAAGAACGGCGGTCCCGGACAAAAAACGCGTCTTGATCGTCGGCGGCGGCTTTGCCGGCATTGCGGCAGCGCGGGCACTAAAGCGAGCCGATGTCGAGATTGCGCTGATCGACCGGCGCAATCACCATATCTTTCAGCCGCTGCTGTACCAGGTCGCCACCGCCGTTTTGGCGCCATCCGAGATAGCGGCGCCGATCCGTCAGCTTGAGGCGAAACAGAAGAACCTCAGCGTGTTGCTGGCGGAGGTCAGGGGCATCAATCTCGGAGCTCGCATCGTCGAGGTTGCTTGTCCGGGGATTGGCAGTCGAAAGCTCGAGTACGACTTCCTGGTGATCGCCACCGGAATGCGTCCGAGCTATTTCGGTCATGACGAGTTCGCGCGGTTCGCGCCAGGCCTCAAGAGCCTCAGCGATGCTGAAACGATCCGAACCAAGATCCTGAGTGCGTTTGAATTGGCCGAATCGACCGATGATCCGAAAGAACGCGCTCGCCAAATGACCTTCGTGTTGGTGGGCGGTGGCCCGACCGGTGTCGAGCTTGCCGCTTCGATCGCTCAGCTGGTGGCGGTGACCCTGCGCAACAATTTCCGCAAGATCGACCCTGCCACGAGCCGGATATTGTTACTGGACGGCGGCGCCCGTATTCTTCCGACCTTTGCGGAAAAGCTGTCGCAAAAGGCTACCAAGCGGCTGACCAAGCTCGGCGTTGAAGTTTCGACCGGCATAAAGGTCGAGAAGGTTGACGACCAGGGCGTCATCGCAGCTGGCCAGCGCATTCCCAGCGCCACCGTGCTTTGGACCGCCGGCGTCAGCGCCTCGCCTGTCGTAAAAATGCTCGGAACGAAGACAGACCGCGCCGGGCGTGCTTTCGTCGGCGCTTTCATGGACATCGCTGAGGCGCCCAACGTCTTTGTGGCGGGCGACGCAACCGCGATGACCCAGGATGGCCACCCCGTGCCCGGAGTGGCGCAGGCCGCCATTCAACAGGGGCGGTTTGTCGGACGCATCATCGCCAACCGCGTCAGAGGGCGCAAGGATGGCCGACCGTTCCGGTACCGCAACAAAGGCAATATGGCGGTGGTCGGCAAGAACTTCGCCATCCTCGAGGCAGGTCATGTGCGCAGCAGCGGCTTTGTGACCTGGCTGGTGTGGGCTGCGCTGCATGTGCTCGCACTGCCGCAGCTTCAGAACCGGTTCCGTGTTCAAACGCAATGGTTCTGGTCCTATCTGTCGGGGCAGCGAAGTTCACGGCTGATTTCCGAAGGGCCGCGACCGCCTGCGTCATCGCAATAGTTAGGCTCGATAATTATCACTGCCGGATTCTGCAGCAGGTTGGGGGTTGCACCTGTGGACGTCTCTATCATCTCGGCGCTCGCCGCCCTCACCGGAGCAGCTGTCGGCGGCTTGACGAGCGGAATTGCGACTTGGCTGAACCACCGAAGCCAGGTCCGCGTCGAGTGGATTCTACACGAGAAGAGCCGACGGCAGACCCTTTACAGGGATTTCATCGAAGACGCCGCCAAATGCTACATCGATGCGCTCCAGCACGATAAAGCCGACATTCCCGTCCTGGTCAGTCTCTATGCGAAGCTGAGCGCGATGCGGGCGGTGTCTTCGAAGAAGGTGGTCCATTGTGCCGAAGACGTCGCCCGAAAGATCCTGGACACCTATTTGGAGCCGGACAAGAGCTTCGTCGAATTGCGCGAAATGGCGATCGATGGCACGATCGATCTGCTGCAAGGCTTCAGCCACGCGTGCTACGACGAGTTCGAAGAGATGAGGCCAATTCGCTTCTGAGCCTCAGCCTTCGGCTTTGATCCGTTTCCTTCGGCCTTCGCAGTATGCCGCGCCCTCCTGAAGGCTCAGATGCGCTGGCCCTGAGATCGGACCGTCTCGGCCCAATTCGCAAACGCCTGCATGAACGCCTGCAGGAATTTACCAGTGCCTTCGCTGACGAGCTTGCCCTGCTCATCGAACAGCTTGTCGGCATGGCTGAGATAGGCTTCGGGCTGCTGCATGGTCGGCACGTTCAGAAACACCAGCGACTGCCTGAGATGATGATTGGCGCCGAAGGCCCCGATTGCGCTCGGCGAGCAGCTTGCAATCGCACCAGGCTTGCGGTCCCAGACGCTGCTTCCATACGGCCTGGAGCCGACATCCAGCGCATTCTTGAGAACGGCCGGCACTGACCGATTATATTCGGGCGTGACGAACAGAACTGCATCGGCCGCCTTGACGCGCTCGCGGAATGCGATCCATGGCGCTGGCGTAGCTGCGGTCTCCAGATCCTGATTAAAAAACGGCAATTGACCGATCTCGACGGTTTCGAGCTTCATCGAAGATGGCGCGAGCGACATCAGCGCATTCGCCAGCATCCCGTTGAGCGACGCCTTCCGCAGGCTTCCAACCAGCACGCACACATTCATCGGCTTTTCCATGGTCATTTTCCCTTACGATGCTTCGCGCCTATGCGGCCGCTGGAGATTTGATGCTCTTCGTAAAGTCAGGCTTGCGCTTTTCCAGGAAGGCCGTAAGCGCCTCTTTTGCATCTACTGAGCGTACTTGCACACTGAACTCTTCGTTCTCGGCCTTCATCGCCGCCTTGATCTGCTCGCGGAATGGTTGCTTCATGAGCCTCTTGCTGGCTTGCAGCGCTGCGGCCGGCTTCGCTGCCAGTTTCCCAGCCGTTTCGGTCGCTGTCGCCAGGACATCCTTGTCGGACACGACCTTGGTAACGAGACCCAGCTCCGCGGCGCCCCTGGCATCAAAGGGAGCTCCCAACAAGATCAGCTCCGCCGCACGGACATGACCGATCCGCGCCGGTACGGAGCAGCTCGATCCGAATTCCGGCACGAGAGCAAGGTTGATGAAGGGCATCTGGAATTTCGTGCTCTCGGCCGCGTAGATGAAGTCGCAGTGCGTCAGCATGGTGGTGCCGCCGCCGATCGCGGCGCCGTGGACCGCCACGACGATCGGTTTGTCGAAATTGACTAGCGCCGCCATGAGTTTGGCTTGCGGAGATTCTCCCGGACCCGGAGGATTCTTCAGAAAATCCTCGATATCATTGCCCGCGCAGAACGAATCTCCCGCGCCGTGCCAGAGGACGACACGCGTGTTCTCGTCATTCGCCGCCTCGTTGAAAATGCCTGCGAGAGCCACATACATGGCTGACGTCATCGCATTTCGTTTTGTCGGGCGGTTGAACTGGATCCGCAAGATGCTGCCGGCGTGTTCGGTGACGATATCATTCATGGTCGAAATCCTGATCGATTTGGTGAATTTCACGGCAAGTCGAGGTTCGGGGCGGCTTCCGCCGCCTCTGACCGTTCGTCGCACTAAGCCGCATGCTCCTTTGCTTTCGGAACGGCACCGCTTTCATGCAGACCATCGATTTCTGCCGCGCTAAATCCGAGCTGCCGGAGAACTTCGTCGTTGTGTTCTCCAATCTTTGGGGCGCGCTTCGCGGGCACCTTGGTGACGCCATGTACCTGTAGCGGGCTGCTGATGGTGGATGTCAACTTGCCGCCGGCACCATTGAGCGGAACGATGATGTCGTTGGCCTGGAGCTGGGGATCCTTGATCACCTCTTGCGGCCCACGCACCGCTCCAAACGTCACGTGGACGCCATTGAACACCTCGTACCAATGCGCCATCGGCTCGGCACAGAAGGTCTCGTCGAGGATCGCCGTGAGCTGCGGCATGTTCGCCATCAGCTTCGCCGGATCGGAGAAACGCGGATCGGTCAGAAGATCGGGGCGGCCGATGGCCTTGGCGACGGCTGCCAGCTTGTCGGGCGTGATGATGAGAACGAACCAGGTGTCATCCTTGGCGCGCCAGACGTTCATCGCCGCATTCGCAGGGTTCTTGCGATCGTGCAGCCCGAAGAATTTCGCATCGCACAGCGCCGCCTGGATCGAGACGCTGGCGGACCACACGCCTTCGGCAAGTAGTGAGGTCGTGACATGCGCGCCCTCCCCCGTGCGCTCGCGACGATATAATGCGGTGACGATCGCCGAATAGAGCCCGACGGCGGTTGCATTGTCGCCGCTACCGGCCACCGGCCAGGTTGGGGGTGCCCCCGCATCGCGCGTCATCGACAACAGGCCGCTACGCGCCCAGTATGAAGTGATGTCGAAGCCAGGGAGATTCGCATCCGGCCCCTTATCGCCGAAGCCTGAGATATCCGCGTAGATGAGCCGCGGATTCCACCGCACCACATCCTGATATTCGAGCTTCAATCGTGCGCGCGCGGGATGCGGCGTATTGACGACGAGAACGTCGGCCCATTTGACGAGCTTTTCAAGAACTTGCTGCGCGCTCGGGGATTTCAGATCGAGAGCGATGCCGCGCTTGTTGCGATTGGCGAGGTGCCAGGGGTAGGCATCCTCCGCGACCGGCTGCGGCGGGAGGTGGTTGGCATGCCTCCAGAGCTCGCCGCTCGGCGGCTCCACCTTGATGACGTCGGCGCCGAAGTCGGACAGAATCACGGCAGCGCTCGGGCCTGCGATAAAACTGGCGAGATCCACCACCTTGAGTCCAGAGAATATATTGTCATTCGGCATTTTTGCCTCCTTAGCGTTGAAGTTCGGGCGCGACTGAAACGCGACGGTCGTCGTCGTTCAGTTCTTCCAGCGTTTGAGAGATCCAGCCGAGCAAGCGGGTTTGGACCTCCCGGCGGTTGGTCTCGTTCAACATCTCGTGTCGGCCGCCAGTATAGAAATCGAAGGCGATGTCGCGCAGCCCGGCATCGCGGTAGCGGCCTATCAGTGTGTAGAGCCCGCGCAGTTGCTCCCCGACGGGGTCTTCGCTTCCGGAGAACAGATAGATCGGCAGATCGCGGCGGATCTTGCGGAGCGCGACCGGGTCGCACAACCGCGGCGCGGTGCCGAGGAAGGAAACAAGAGATTCGCGGTGAAGGGCTTCAAAGCAGAGGGGATCGGCCATGAACCCATCGACGATCGCCCGATCGCGGCACAGCCAGTCGAAGCGCGTGCGCGCCGGCTCGAATGCGGCGTTGAGGAGGTTGCTGCCTGCGGTCTCCGGACGCGCGGTCCGGGCCAGACCTTCAAGCGCTCCCGACCCCGAGAGGATCAGACCATCAATCTCGTGGCTGCGGTCGATGACGTATCTCTGCGCAGCAAAGGATCCCATGTTGTGCCCCAGCAGGAGCAGCGGCACGCCCGGATTTTCCTCTCTGGCGATCTCGCTCAGGCGGACCATATCCTGGACGAGAAGTTCAAAGCCGCCCCTGCCAAATTCTCCCAATTGCGAGTGGGCCGTGAGGCCGTGCCCGCGATGATCGTTGGCATAGACGGTGAGGCCTGCCGCAACGAGGACATCGATTGTGTCGGCGTAGCGCCCCATATGTTCGCCCATCCCGTGCGCGATCTGAACAACGGCGCGGGAGGGGCTACGGCTCTCCCAGCGGGCGCACGCGATGCACAGTCCATCGGAGCTGGTCAGTCGGAATCGCTCCATCGGCGCTGGGGTAGGAGGAGACGTTGCCATGGCAAATGTCCGGTCTTGCTTGCGCTTGAAATTCAGCGTCCGTGAAACTGCGGCGCGCGCTTTTCAAGGAAAGCGGAGGTGCCTTCCTTCTTGTCTTCCGTTGCCGCGCAGATGCCGAAATAGGACGCTTCGAGCGCAAACCCCTCGGCCTGGCTGGTGTCCATCCCCCTGTTGGCCGCTTCCAGCGAGAACTTTACGGCGATCGGCGCGTTGGCGGAGATCTGCTTCAGAATCGTCTCGGCGCGAACGATGAGATTGGCCGCGGGGACAACTTCGTTGACGAGGCCGATGCGATAGGCTTCC
>Ga0307499_10000379_pt1 | contig 15917 bp, 9 predicted proteins | sample 13_S_MG_FD_201363 | JGI IMG/M metagenome (GOLD analysis project Ga0307499, IMG submission 201363) | Soil microbial communities from Populus trichocarpa stands in riparian zone in the Pacific Northwest, United States - 13_S | ecosystem: Environmental > Terrestrial > Soil > Riparian zone > Trees... | reverse complement strand
AGCACCTTGCCGCCTTGCGCAAAATCGTCGTCGACCGGAAGCTCCTTCAGCTTCTTGGCGACAGCGTCGCTATCTTTCGTACCTGCGGCCTTGACCGCCTTGAGATATTGCAGCGTCGCCGAATAGGTGCCGGCCTGGATCATGTTCGGCATGCGGCCGGTACGCTTGAAGAAGCGTTCGGCGAGGTTGCGGCTCTTGGCGTCGCGGTCCCAATAGTAGCCTTCCGTCAGCACCAGGCCTTGCGCGGCGTCGAGCCCGAGGCCGTGGACCTCGGCGAGCGTCAGCAAGAGGCCGGCAAGCTTCTGGCCGCTCTTGACGATGCCGAATTCAGCCGCCTGCTTGATCGAGTTGGTGGTGTCGAGACCGGCATTGGCGAGGCCGATGATCTTGGCTTTCGAGCTCTGCGCCTGCAGCAGGAAGGAGGAGAAGTCCGCGGTGTTGAGGGGAATGCGGACCGAACCCACCACCTTGCCGCCCTTGGCTTTGACGAAATCGCTGGTGTCCTTCTCAAGCGCATAGCCGAAGGCGTAGTCGGCGGTCATGAAGAACCAGCTATCGCCGCCGGCTTCCACCAGCGAACCCCCGGTGCCGAACGCCAGCGCATGCGTATCGTAGGCCCAGTGGAATCCGTAGGGCTGACAGGCATCGCCGGTAAGACGTGACGTCGCTGCGCCGACGACGATGTCAATTTTCTTCTTCTCCTTCGAAAGCTCGTGAATCGCAAGCGCGACCGAAGAGGTCGTTAGCTCCGTGATCATGTCGACGTTCTCGACGTCGTACCAGCGCCGCGCGATGGCGCTGCCGAGATCCGGCTTGTTCTGGTGGTCGGCGGAGATGACTTCGATCTTGTGGCCGAGCACCTCGCCGCCGAAATCCTCCACCGCCATCTTGGCGGCCTCGAACGACCATTTGCCGCCGTAATCGGCGTAGACCCCGGACTGATCGTTCAGAATACCGATCTTGACGCCCTGCGCCGATGCCGGCGCGGCGAGCAGAAGACCACCCGCCGCAACGGCGGCCAATAATGCCGACTTCATCTTTTTCTCCCGGAATTTTTTGTCAGAGGAACCTGGCAACCCTATTCAATAACCCCGTGCCTGCCCATCCATTTCGGATCAGCCAAAAGTATGGGGAGCTTGCCGTCATTCCGGGGCGCGCGCAGCGCGAACCCGGAATCCATTTCACTACGGGTTATGCGGCCCGATGGATTCCGGGCTCGCGCTGCGCGCGCCCCGGAATGACGACAGAGACTCACACCGCAACCGGCTTCTTGACGTTCTTCCCGTCCGCCAGGTTCCGCACGATCACATAGAAGATCGGCGTGAAGATCAGGCCGAACAGCGTCACCCCGAGCATGCCGAAGAACACGGCGACGCCCACCGCCTGCCGCATCTCCGATCCCGAGCCCGTCGAGACCACCAGCGGCAGTACGCCGAGGATGAAGGCGAACGAGGTCATCAGGATCGGCCGCAACCGCAGCCGGCAGGCTTCAACCACGGCCTCCAGCCGCGGCTTGCCCTCCAGCTCGATATCGCGCGCAAACTCGACGATCAGAATGGCGTTCTTGGCAGCTAACCCCACCAGCACCACGAACCCGATCTGGGTCAGGATGTTGACGTCCTGCCCCATGATCCGCACACCGATGGTGGCAGCCAACAGACACATCGGTACGATCAGGATGACCGCGAATGGCAGGCTCCACGAGCCATATTGCGCCGCCAACACCAGGAACACGAACAGCACGCAGATCGGAAACACGTAGAGGCCGGTGTTGCCGCCGGTGACCTGCTGATACGACAGATCCGTCCAATCGAACGAGAAGCCGCTCGGCAGCGTATCCTCGGCCAGCTTCTTCATGGTGTTGATGGCGGTCGCCGAACTGGTGCCGGGCAGCGTATCGCCCTGCAGTTCGGACGCGGGATAGAGATTGTATCGCGCGACGCGGTCGGGCCCTGAGACATCGCGGAAACTCACGACGCTGCCGAGCATCACCATGTCGCCGGCGGCGTTGCGGGTGCGCAGACGCGCCAGATCGGAGGTCTCTTTCCGGAACGGCAGGTCGGCCTGCGCCGTGACGTGGTAGGTGCGGCCGAACAGATTGAAGTCGTTGACATAGGACGAGCCGAAATAGGTCTGGATCGTGTCGGTGATCCCGGCAATCGGAACGCCGAGCTTTTGCGCCCTGACGCGATCGATGTCGACGAACAGTTGCGGCGTGTTGGCGGAAAACGGCGAGAACACCTGGGTCAGTCCCGGCGCCTTGCGCGCTGCGCCCACCAGTTCGTCGGTCGCCGCGGCCAGCATTTCCGAGCCGCGGCCCTGACGGTCCTGGATCCGCATGGTGAAGCCGCCGCCGGTACCGATGCCGGGCACCGCGGGCGGCGGGATGACGATGATGAAGGCGCCCTGAATGCTCGCCAGCCGCATGCGCAGATTGTTGGTGACCGCCAGCGCGGACAATCCCTTCTTGTGGCGCTCTTCCGCATCCTCGAACACCGGGAACAATGCCGCGGCATTGCTCGCCTGCGTCCGTGTCGCACCCGAAAAGCCGGCAAACGCCGCCACCCGAATGATGCCCGGCGTATCCAGCGCAATTCGCTCGATCTCACGCACGATCTCGGTGGTGCGCGCCAGCGACGCCGCGCCCGGCAACTGCACCGAGACGATAACGTAGCCGCGGTCCTGCGCCGGAATGAAGCCTTGCGGCGTGGTCACCAGCAGCCATCCGGCGCTGCCGATCAGCACCGCGTACAGCACCAGCATCAGAACCGAATGCCGGATCACGAAATCGGCGGCGCTGCCGTAGCCATGCGACAGCCGATCGAAGCCGCGATTGAACACGCCGGTAAAAGCGTCCCAGCCGCGTGCGATGAAATTCCAGCTCGCCGGCGGTCGCTTGTCCTCATGCGGCTGCAGGATCAGCGAGGCCAGCGCCGGTGAAAGCGTCAGCGAGCAGAAACAGGAAATCGCAGTCGCAACCGCAATCGTAACGGCAAATTGCTGGAAGAACTGCCCGGAGATTCCGCCGAGGAAAGCGGTCGGCACGAACACCGCGCACAGCACCAGCGCGATCGACACCAGCGCGCCGCCGACCTCTTCCATGGTACGCAATGCGGCATCGCGCCGGCTCATGCCGTGCTCGAGATGGCGCTCGACATTCTCGACCACCACGATCGCGTCGTCGACCACGATGCCGACCGCGAGCACGAGCCCGAACAAAGTGAGATTGTTGATCGAGAACCCCAACGCCGCCATCACCGCGAAGGTACCGACCAGCGACACGGGTATGGCGATGATCGGGATAATGGCCGGCCGCCAGCCCTGCAAAAACACCAGCACCACGATCACGACCAGCGCCATCGCCTCGTAGATCGTCTTGATCAGCTCGCTGACGGACTGCGCGATGAATTCGGTCGGGTTGTAGCCGATATTGTAGTCGAGCCCCCTGGGAAAGCTCGTCTTTAGCCGTTCCATGGTGTCCGAAATGTTCTTGGCGGTCGCCAGCGCGTTCGAGCCGGGCCGCTGGGTCACCAGCATGGCGACGGCGGATTTGCGCAGCAGGAAGCTGTTGGTGGTATAAGCCAGCGCGCCGAGTTCGATCCGCGCGACATCGCGCAGCTTGACGGTGCGCCCGTCGGAGCCGGCCTTGACCACGATCTCCTCGAACTGCTTCGCGTCCTTCAGGCGGCCGGTAAAGGTGAGGTTCGGCGAGAAAGCGCGGTCGGTGATCGGCGGTTCCGCGATCTGGCCGCCCGCGATCTGCACGTTTTGCGCGCGGATCGCCGCCACCACCTCGGCTGCGGTCAGCCCCAGCGTGGCGATCTTGTCGGGATCGAGCCACAGCCGCATCGAATAGTCGCGCGCGCCGAACATCTGGATGTCGCCGACGCCATCAAGCCGCAGCAACTGGTCGCGGACCTGCAGCAGCGCGTAGTTGGAGATATAGAGCTGGTCGAACGTGTCGTCCGGCGACAGCATGAACACGACCATCAGGATGTCGGGGCTGTTCTTGCGCGTGACGACGCCGTTGCGCTGCACCTCTTCAGGCAACCGCGGCTGCGCGATGGCGACGCGGTTCTGCACCAGCACCTGGGCCTTGTCGAGATCGGTGCCCAGCTTGAACGTGACCGTGATCGTCAACTGCCCGTTCGAGGTCGCCTGGCTGTAGAGATACAGCATGTCCTCGACGCCGTTGATCTCCTGCTCGATCGGCGCGGCGACCGTATCCGAGACGGTTTGCGCCGAGGCGCCCGGATATTGCGTGGTGACCACCACCGTCGGCGGCACCACCTGCGGATATTCCGAGACCGGCAATGTCGTGTAGGCGATCGCGCCGACAATCAGCAGCACGATCGACAGCACCATCGCCAGGATGGGCTGGTTGATGGAGAGCCGGCCCAGATTCATGTCTTGCCACCGGCCGGCTTGGCCTCGGCCATGTGTGGGGTGACTTTCGCCCCAACCCGCGCGCGCTGCAGGCCGTCAACAATCACCCGGTCTTCAGGCTGCAACCCCTCGCGGATCACGCGCAGGCCTTCATCGAGCGGCCCCAGCGTCACCGGCTTCGCCTCGACCGTATTGTCGTCCTTGACGACGAAAACGATCTTGCGCGACTGGTCGGTCGCGACCGCCGTGTCCGGCAGCAGCAACGCCTCATAGGGCGCACTGCCGATGATCCGGACCCGTCCGAACTGGCCGGGCAGGATCGAGAGATCCTTGTTCTGGATCACCGCGCGGCTGCGCAGCGTCCCGGTCGAGACGTCGAGGCGGTTGTCGAGGAAATCCATCTTGCCCTCATGCGAGGGCTTGGTTCCGCCGGTCAGCGTCACCTCGACCGGGTTTGGCGTATCGCGCGAACTCGGGCGCTTGCCTTCGGACCAGAGCCGGCTGTTTCGCAGGTAGGTTGCCTCATCGACGTCGAAATAGATGTAGATCGGATCGAGCGACACGATCGAGGTCAGCAGCGTCGAACCGCCGTCGCTGCCCTGCACGAGATTGCCGGGGGTGACGAGGTGTCGGCTGACGCGGCCCGTGATCGGCGCCATCACATGGGTGAACTCGATGTTGAGCTTGGCGGCCTTAAGCGCGCCTTCGGCCTGCATTTCGGCGGCGTGGGCCGCCTGCAGGGTCTGGCGCCTCTGGTCGACGATGGAATCGGATACCGCCTGGGTCTGGTTCAGGGTCAGGGCGCGATCAAGTTCCCGCTTGGCGAGTTCTGCTTTCGCGCGCGCATCCGACAACTGGCCATCGGCCTGCTCGGCAACCGCCTCGAACGGACGGGCGTCGATCACGTAAAGCAAATCGCCGGTCTTGACGATGGAGCCGTCGCGGAATTCGACGGATGTCACAAAGCCGCCGACCCGGGCGCGAACCTGGACCTCCTGGACCGCTTCGAACCGTCCGGTGAATTCATCCCAGTCGGTCACGGTGCGCTTCACCGGCTGCGCAACCGTAACGGGCGGCGCCGCCGCGGCCGGCTGTTGCGGCGGCTTGTCACCGCACGCCGACAGCGCCAGCGCGAGCAGTGGGGTCAGCCATTTGAGGCCAAGATGTGAGCGCAGGTCGATCCCCGCCGGCAAAGCCGGACGTTTCAATTGCTCAGTTGCGGTCAAACCCCATCTCCCGTCTCGACATCCCTGATGGATGAAAGCCGCCGTGGAACTTTAGCGGAGGCCACAGATGTGATCGGTTCCCAGTCTCGTCAAGAAGCCGCAGGGATCAAGCACAATCGTTATGCATTCGCGCAGGCAACGCCCTGCGCCACGCAAATCTCGTGCTTTTCGCACTGCGACGGTAGCGGGGGCGCATTGCAGCGAACGCCTCAGCTAACCGCCGGCTGGTGACGAAAACGTGACGCGGCTGAAGGCGCCCGTGGCGCGAGGACGCTATATCCACGTCATTGCGAGCGCAGCGAAGCAATCCACCTCCCAACTTGCGGCGCTATGGATTGCTTCGCTGCGCTCGCAATGACGCGGAGAGGCCGCAGCTCGTAGCCCAGATGGTCCGCGCAGGCGTTCCGACCGCCCCATCTTCGGGCATGACGTCGCGGATTTCCTCCGCTAACGTTGGCAACAAGGCTCGCAACAAGAGCCAAAAATGTCCGGGGAGGACTGCCGTGCATAAAGGTCGTGTCGTATTCGGCGCGATGGACGAGGTCGTGTTCGGGCGGCCGGCATCCGAGGCGATTGTCGAACAGTTGAACCGGCTGGACGCAAAACGCGCGTTCCTGATGGTCAGCGGCACGCTGAACCGCGAAACCGACCAGATCGAGAACATTCGCCGCGTACTGGGGCCGCGCTGCGTCGGCACCTTCGACGCGATACCGCCGCATACGCCGCGCGCGGCGGTCATTGCCGCGGCCGACCAGGCCCGCACCGCCGGGGCCGACCTTATCGTGACCATCGGCGGCGGTTCGATCACCGATGGCGCCAAGGCCGTCCAGCTTTGCCTTGCCAACGACATCCGCAACCCCGACGACATCGACCGGATCAAGGCCGTCCGCGGCACTCCGCCGCAGCTCAAGGCGCCGACGGTGCGCCAGATCAGCGTGCCGACGACGATTGCGGGCGGCGAGTTTTCCGCCACGGCAGGGGTCACCAACGAGAAGACCAAGGTCAAGGAATCGCTGCGTCACCCGCTGGTGATGCCGCGCGCCGTGATCCTCGATCCCTGGCTCAGTATGAACACGCCGGAATGGCTGTGGCTCTCGACGGGCATCCGCGCCGTCGACCATTGCGTCGAGGGCATCTGCTCGCGCGAGGCGCAGCCCTATGGCGACGCCCAGGCGCTGAAGGGGCTGTCGATGCTGGCGCAGGCCATGCCGCGGGTGAAGGCCGACGCCAATGATCTCGACGCACGGATGGATTGCCAGATCGGGACTTGGCTTTCGACCGGCCCGCTGGTTTCCGGCGTGCCGATGGGCGCCAGCCACGGCATCGGCTACGTGCTCGGCGCGGAGTTCGGCGTGCCGCACGGCTACACCTCCTGCGTGATGCTGCCGTCGGTGATGCGCTGGAACAAGTCAGCGAATGCCGAGCGGCAGGCGCTGGTGGCAGCCGCGATGGGGCATCCGAACGAGGACGCCGGCGACGTGCTCGACGCTTTCATTCGCAACCTCGGCATGCCGCGCAGCCTGAGCGAGGTCAAGGTTGGGCCCGAGCATTTCGACCGCATCGCGCTGGCAGCGATGGCAACGCCCTGGGTACCGCGCAACCCGCGCAAGATCGAGGGACCGGCGCAGCTGCGCGAAATTCTGGATATGGCCGCCTAGGGAGACCAAAGCCAACATGTATACCGGCAAGCATGCTCATCTTCGTCCGCTTCAGCCCGCCTTCATCATGGCGAGCACGGGCGAAACGGTCACCTATCGCGAGCTGGAGGCGCGCAGCAACCGGCTGGCGCACCTGTTTCGCAACCGCGGCCTCAAGCGTCTCGACCACTATTCGATCTTCATGGAGAACAACAGCCGCTATCTCGAAGCCTGCGGCGCCGGCGAACGCTCCGGCCTCTATTACACCTGCGTGAACTCCTACCTGACCGCGAGCGAACTCGCCTACATCCTGACCAACAGCCAGTCGCGCATCCTCATCACCTCGCAGGAAAAACTCGATATCGCGCGCGAGGCGTTGATGGAATGCCCCAGGGTCGAACTCTGCATCGTCGCCGATGGCGAAGGCGAAAGCGATCGCATCGTTGGCCTGCAGGAAGTAACGGCGGATATGCCGCACACCCCGATATCAGACGAGTGGGTCGGCACCGCGATGCTCTATTCCTCCGGCACCACGGGGCGGCCGAAGGGAATTCTGCGCCCGCTGCCGGAACTGCCGGCCGATCAGCAATTGCCGCTGTTCGATTTCCTGGTGAATATCTGGCAGTACCGCGAGGGCATGATCTATCTGTCGCCGGCGCCGCTCTATCATTCGGCGCCGCAGGCCGCCGTCAACCTCACGATCAAGATGGGCGGCACCGCCATCATCATGGAGCGGTTCGATCCCGAACATTATCTCGCGCTGATCCCGAAATGGGGCATCACCCACACCCAGCTGGTGCCGACGATGTTCTCCCGGATGTTGAAACTGCCGGAGGAAATACGAACGCGCTATGACCTTTCGTCGCTCGAGATCGCGATCCACGCCGCCGCGCCCTGCCCTGCGGCGGTGAAGGACGACATCATCAAATGGTGGGGACCGGTCATCCACGAATATTACGGCGCCACCGAAGGGCTCGGCTTCACTGCCTGCAACAGCAAGGAATGGCTGGCCCACCGCGGCACTGTGGGCCGGGTGCTGCTCGGCGATCTGCACATACTCGATGAAAATATGCAGCCCTGCCCGGTCGGCACGGCGGGCACGGTGTGGTTCAAGACCGCCACGCCGTTCGAATACTTCAACGATCCGGGCAAGACGCAGGAGGCATGCTCGGCCGACGGCAGCATGAGCACGGTCGGCGACGTCGGCTATGTCGATGACGACGGCTATCTCTATTTGACCGATCGCGCCACGTTCATGATCATCTCCGGCGGGGTCAACATCTATCCGCAGGAATGCGAAAACCTGTTGATCACCCATCCCAAGATCGCGGATGCCGCCGTATTCGGTGTGCCCAATCCGGATCTCGGCGAGGAGGTGAAGGCCGTGGTGCAGCCGATGCCGGGGGTTTCGCCTGATCAGGAGCTGGTCGACGAACTGATCGCCTTCTGCGGCCAGTCGCTGTCGCGCCAGAAAGTGCCGCGTTCGATCGATTTCGAGGCCGAGCTGCCGCGGCTTCCGACCGGAAAACTCTACAAGCGTCTGTTGCGCGATCGCTACTGGGGCAACAAGACCTCGCGGATCGTGTAGTGCCGATGCGTGGTGGTGCGGTGCATCATCTTCGGGTGAGGCATTATGGCGCGAGCGGCGCTGTCATCCGCTGGCGGAATTTCGGGCTAACAGCCCAAAAGCAGCCTGCAAGTTCCGCGACGCGGACTTTCGGTAGTCCGAATTGTCAATCCTTGCATCGGCTTGCCCGGTTGCCCGGACGCGCGGTCATGCTATCGTCCGGCCCAATCGGCCAATTGAGACCGAAAAATGTGGAGGGGATCATGCGGAGCGTTCATGCGCTTGCCGCCGCGGCGTCGCTGTTGCTGCCGGCTTGCGACCTTGCATCGGCGGCCGAACCGAAGCAGGGCGGCATTCTCAGAATGTATCACCGCGACAGTCCAGGCAGCGCCTCGATCCACGAAGGCGCGACCTACTCGATCAACGTTCCCTTCATGCCGGTTTTCAACAACCTCGTCATGTTCAAGCAGGACGTGCCGCAGAACAGCGTCGAGTCGATCGTGCCCGACCTTGCAGAAAGCTGGGCCTGGAGCAGCGACAACAAGAAGCTGACCTTCAAGCTGAAGCAGGGCGTGAAATGGCATGACGGCAAGCCGTTCACCTCGGCCGACGTCAAATGCACCTTCGACATGCTGATGGGCAAGTCGCAGCAGAAATTCCGCCAGAACCCGCGAAAGTCCTGGTACGACCAGGTCAACGATGTGACCGTCAACGGCGATTTCGAAGCGTCATTCGAACTGAAGCGGCCGCAGCCGGCTTTGCTGTCGCTGCTCGCCTCGGGCTACACGCCGGTCTACCCCTGCCACGTTTCGCCGGGCGACATGCGCACCAAGCCCGTCGGCACCGGCCCGTTCAAATTCGTCGAGTTCAAGGCCAACGAATCGATCAAGCTCACGAAGAACCCCGACTACTTCAAGAAGGGCCTGCCGCATCTCGACGGCATCGAATTCACCATCATTACCAACCGTTCCACGGCCGTTCTCGGGTTCGTTTCGGGCAAGTTCGACATGACGTTCCCGACCGAAGTGTCGATCCCGCTGCTCAAGGAAGTGAAGACGCAGTCGCCGAACGCGGTGTGCGTGGTCGAGCCGATCAACGTATCGACCAACATCATCATCAACTCGTCCGCGCCGCCGTTCGACAATCTCGATATCAGGCGCGCGCTGGCGCTCGTGCTCGACCGCAAGGCCTACATTTCGATCATGTTCGAAGGACAGGCCGACATCGGCGGCACCATGCTTCCGGCGCCAGGCGGCCTGTGGGCGATGCCGAAGGAAATGATGGAATCGATTCCCGGCTACGGCCCCGACATCAACGCCAACCGGGAAGAGGCGCGCAAGCTTATGCAGAAGGCCGGCTACAGCCCGGACAAGCGCCTCGCCGTCAAGGTCGCCACGCGCAACATCCCGATCTACCGCGATCCCGCCGTCATCCTGATCGACCAGATGAAGGGCATCTATATCGACGGCGAACTCGACGTCGTCGATACCGCGCAGTGGTTCCCGAAGGTCGCGCGCAAGGATTACACGCTCGGCCTCAATCTCACCGGCAACGCCGTCGACGATCCCGACCAGTCGTTCTACGAGAACTATTCCTGCGGGTCGGAGCGCAACTACACCAACTACTGCAACAAGGAAATCGAAAAGCTGTTCGACCAGCAGTCGGCCGAGACCGACAAGGAGAAGCGCAAGAAGCTGGTGTGGGAAATCGACAAGAAGTTGCAGGAGGACGTGGCCCGCCCGATCATCTTCCACGGCCGTACCGGGACCTGCTGGCAGCCGTACGTCAAGGGCGTCACCGTCATGGTGAACAGCTCCTATAACGGCTATCGTTACGAAGACGTCTGGATGGACAAGTAAAAGTCCAGCCGTACAAACATAGCGTTTTCAAGCGAAGTGGAATCCGGTTCGCGTGAAGAAAACGCGTCAAAACAACAAAACTGGAATTCGGTTCTGATTTGATCAGAATCGAACTCAGGCCAGCCTGCCAGGGAGAACCGCCTAGGTGTTTGCTTATATCGTGCGACGCCTCGCCTTGATGCTCGTGACCCTGATCGGGATCTCGATCATCATCTTCGTGCTGCTGCGCGTTGTCCCCGGCAACATCGTCGACATCCTGTTCGACGCCGCCGGCTTCGTCGATCCCACCGACAAGGCTAATTTGGAAAAGGAGCTTGGCCTCAATTTGCCGATCTGGCAGCAATATCTGAACTGGATCGGCGGGCTGCTGCATGGCGATCTCGGCTATTCCTATGTGTCGGAAAAACCGGCGCTGCAGGAAATATTGCCGCGCATTCCGATCACCGCGCGGCTGGCGGCGCTGGCGCTGCTGTTCTCCGCCTCGATCGGGATACCCTTGGGCGTTATCAGCGCGGTTCATCAGGGCTCGCGGCTCGACTATGCCTTGCGCATCGTCAGCCTGAGCGGCCTGTCGCTGCCCTCGTTCTGGCTCGGGCTGCTGATCCTGATGGCGTCGGTTTCGCTGTTCGGCAGCATGCCGATCTACAATCCGAATCCAAAGACCTGGACCGAGGCGTTCGCGATCTATGCCGTTCCGGCAATGGCGGTCGGCTTTCGCAGCGCCGCGCTGACCATGCGCATCACGCGTTCCTCGATGCTGGAAATCCTGCGCCAGGACTACATCCGCACCGCGCGCGCCAAGGGCGCGTCCGAGACCTCGGTCAATTATCGCCACGCATTGAAGAACGCCATTCTCCCGGTCATTACCGTGATCGGCATCGAGGCGGCGTTCCTGATCGGCGGGCTGATCGTCACCGAGACCGTGTTCAATATTCCCGGCGTCGCCCGCTTCCTGGTCGAGGCGCTGCGCTGGCGCGATTACCCGATCGTCCAAAACCTCGTGATGCTGATCGCCGTGGTCGTGGTGGTCGCAAACTTCACCGTCGACATGCTTTACGCCGCGATCGATCCGCGCATCCGGTATGGGGATTAACAGCTTGGCCACGATCAATTTCGATAGCGAGTTAAGACGGGCCGGCGCCTATTCGACGCATGGCTGGCGCCGGCTGTTGTTTCTCGCACAACGCTACATGCTCGGCACGATCGGCCTTGTCATCATGGTGATGTTCGTCTGGATGGCGATCTCGGCCGACCTGATCTGCCGTTACGATCCGCTCAGCGTCGATTCCGCGCAACGGCTGGCCGCACCCAGCGCCCGGCACTGGATGGGAACCGATTCATTCGGCCGCGACGTCTGGAGCCGGATCGTCCATGGTGCGCGGGTATCGCTGGCGGTCGGCATCGGCGCTACCGCGCTGGGATCCTCGCTCGGCGTCATTGTCGGCCTCGCTTCGGGCTATCTGTCAGGCTGGGTCGACCTGGTGTTCCAGCGCGTCACCGATATTCTGCAGGCGCTGCCCTTGCTGGTGCTGGCGCTGGTGATGACCGCGGCGCTCGGACCGTCGCTGCCGAACGTGATCATCGCCATTGCGATCCCGCTGATTCCGACGGTCGCCCGCGTGATCCGCGCCAACACGCTGGCGCTGCGCGAACTGCCGTTCGTCGAGGCCGCAAAATCGATCGGCATGAGCGAGATGCGCATCGCGTTCCGTCACGTGCTGCCCAACACGCTGGCGCCGCTGATCGTGCTGGCGACCGCGCAGCTCGGCTCCACCATTCTCACCGAGGCCTCGCTGTCGTTCCTCGGCCTCGGCATTCCCGAACCCTATCCGTCGTGGGGGCGCATGCTGTCGGAATCGGCGGCGGAATATGTCCGCACCGCGCCGTGGCTGGTGATCTTCCCCGGCGTCGCCATCAGCCTTGCCGTGTTCGGCACCAACCTGTTTGGCGACGCGCTGCGCGACATCCTCGACCCGAGGCAACGCGGCTGATGACCGAGGCGCAGAAGGACGACATGGTTCTCGACGTGAAGAACCTGCAGACGGTGTTTTTCACCAATTCGGGATTGTTCCGCGCGGTCGACGACCTGTCGTTCAGCGTCCGCCGCGGCGAGACGCTGGCGATCGTCGGCGAATCCGGCTGCGGCAAGAGCGTGACCGCACTGTCGGTGATGCGGCTGGTGCCGGACCCGCCGGGCCGGGTGATCGGCGGATCGGTGACGCTGGAAGGCACCGACCTGCTCGGCCTCGCCGAGGCCGAGATGCGCAAGATCCGCGGCAACCGGATCTCGATGATTTTTCAGGAGCCGATGACCTCGCTCAACCCCGTGATGCGGATCGGCGACCAGATCACCGAGGTGCTGCGTCTGCACCGGGAAATGACCTCCAAGGAGACGTGGGCGAAGGCGGTCGAGATGCTGCGCCTGGTGCGGATTCCCGAGCCGGAGCGGCGGGCACAGGAATATCCGCATCAGCTTTCCGGCGGGATGCGGCAGCGCGCGATGATCGCGATGGCGCTGGCGTGCCGCCCGGTGCTGCTGATCGCGGACGAGCCGACCACGGCGCTCGACGTGACGATCCAGGCGCAGATCCTGGCGCTGATCGTCGATCTGCAGAAGACGCTCGGCACCGGGCTGATCCTGATCACGCATGACCTCGGCGTGGTGGCGCAGACCGCGCAGCGGGTCATCGTCATGTATGCCGGCAAGAAGGTCGAGGAAGCGACCGTGGAAGACCTGTTCGCGAATCCGAGGCACCCCTATACACGCGGATTGATGGCCTCGATGCCGGCGGTGATTTCGTTCGGCGCCAAGACCGATGCACGGCTGAACGAAATTCCGGGCATGGTGCCGTCGCTGACCAACCTGCCGCCCGGCTGTGCCTTTGCGCCGCGCTGCAGCCTCGCCATCGACCGCTGCCGCGCCGAATACCCGCCGCTGCAGGAAGTCGACGGCGGTCATCTCGCCGCATGCTGGCGCGCGGCGGAGTTGGAGGGCGCGCCATGACCGATCAACGCCCCCTGCTCGAAGTCACCGACCTCGTCAAACATTACGCGGTGCGCGGCGGCGTGCTGCGACGGCGCGTCGGCACCGTGCATGCCGTCGATGGCGTCAGCTTCTCCGTCGGCAAGGGCGAGACGCTCGGGCTGGTCGGCGAATCCGGTTGCGGCAAATCGACGGTGGCGCGCAGCGTGCTGCGGCTGGTGGAGCCGTCCTCTGGCGCGATCAAGCTCAACGGCACCGACATCACCGGCCTCAGCAAGGCCGAGATGCGGCCGCACCGGCGCTCGATGCAGATCGTGTTCCAGGACCCGTTCGCCTCGCTCAATCCGCGCATGACCGCGGGCGACATCGTCGGCGAACCGCTCAGCGTGCACGGCCTTGCAACGGGCCGCGCGCAGCAGGAACGCGTCGCTGAACTGTTCGCCCAGGTCGGCTTGCGCGCCGACCAGATGAAGAACTATCCGCACCAGTTCTCCGGCGGTCAGCGCCAGCGCATCTGCATTGCGCGGGCGCTGTCGCTCGGTCCGAGCCTGATCGTGTGCGACGAGCCGGTCTCGGCACTCGACGTCTCGATCCAGGCGCAGGTCATCAATTTGTTGATCGACCTGCAGCGCAAGAACGATTTTTCATATCTGTTCATCGCGCATGACCTCGCCGTCGTCGCCCACATCAGCCACCGCGTCGCCGTGATGTATCTCGGGCGCATTGTCGAGATCGCCGACAAGACCGAATTGTTTGCCAACCCGCGCCACCCCTACACGCAGGCGCTGCTGGCCTCGGTCCCGATCGCCGATCCCAAGGCAAAGAAACTGGCGCCGATGGTCGACGGCGACGTCCCAAGCCCGATCAACCCGCCCTCGGGATGCGCCTTCCACACCCGCTGCCGCTACGTCATGGATCGCTGCAAGCTAGAGCGGCCGGCGCTGGTGGCGGCCGGCGAGCGGCATGAGGTGGCATGCTGGCTGAATGACGGCACGGGGCGGCCGGAGAATTCGTAGGGTGGCGTCGTAGCCCGGGCGAGCGAAGCGACCCCGGGGACCGGTCCCGCATATCGCTCCGCTCATGCGGGCTACACATCAAAAAGCAGATTTCGTAGGGTGGGCAAAGCGGCTTGTCCGCCGTAGCTCGAAGAGCGAAGGCGGAAGCGTGCCCACCATCTTACAGCATGCTCGGTGATAGATGGTGGGCACGTCGCTGACGCTCCTTTGCCCACCCTACGCAGCCCCCGCGATCTCCACGACGATTCTGCCCGTCGTCACCTGCTCACCTTCGGCGACATCGATCGACGACACCGTGCCCGCGACGCCCGCGGTGTGCACGTGCTCCATCTTCATCGCCTCCAGCGTCATCACGGGCTGCCCGGCGGCGACCTGCTCACCGGCCTTGACCAGCACGGCAACGACACGGCCGTTCATCGCCGCGCGCACCTTGCCGTCGCCACCGGCCGCCGTGGCTGAGACCGGAGCCGCGAGGGTAAGATCGCGGGCCGCAATTGTCACTCCGCGATGCAGGACATACAGCCGGTCGCCGTCGCGCAAGAATCTCGCCGATTCCATCATGCCGTCGGTACGGAAGCGGATCGTATCGGGACCAAGCTCGTCAATCTCGAAGCGAAGCTCGCTGCCATCGACGACGGCGACATAGCCGCCATCGCGGCCGCGCACGATGTCCACCTCCTGCGCGCCATGTCCGAGATCGATCCGCATCGTCAGCGGAAACGTCGCGGCCAGGCTTCGCCCGCTGCGCCAGGGCGGCGCGTGGGGATTGGTGACGTAGAGCAGCAAGGCGGCCAGCGCAGCTTCCGCCTTGTCGTTTGGACGTGGCGCCAGCAATTCGTCGCGATACTGGCCGATGAAGGCCGTGGTCGCCTCGCCCTTGGCGAAACCGGGATGACGCAAACAGGAAATCAGAAATCCCTGATTGGTGGTGACGCCGAATGCGGCGGTCTGCTCCAGTGCGCAAATCAGCCGGCCCCGCGCCTCGTTGCGGTCGGTGCCGTGGCTGATGATCTTGGCGATCATGGAATCGTAGAACGGCGGAATCTCGGAGCCGGACTGCAGCGCGTGCTCGACGCGAACGCCATCCGGCATCTGCCACAACGCCATCGTGCCGGATTGCGGCATGAAGTCGTGATCGGTGTCTTCCGAACACAGCCGCACCTCGATGGCATGGCCGGAGAACTTGATATCTTCCTGCACAAGCCCCAGCGGCTCGCCGCTGGCAACGCGCAACTGCAGTTCG
>Ga0307499_10000378_pt1 | contig 15938 bp, 16 predicted proteins | sample 13_S_MG_FD_201363 | JGI IMG/M metagenome (GOLD analysis project Ga0307499, IMG submission 201363) | Soil microbial communities from Populus trichocarpa stands in riparian zone in the Pacific Northwest, United States - 13_S | ecosystem: Environmental > Terrestrial > Soil > Riparian zone > Trees... | reverse complement strand
TGCGCGACATCGCCGGGCTGGCCCAGCTCCGCGACCAGCTGGGCGAGCGCTTTCGCCTCGGCATTCTCCTCCACCTCGGTCCCGACACGGTTCCGATGGGCGATCGGATATCGGCCGTCCCACTCGCGGGATTGTGGAGCGACTAGCCTGTTCGGCTCGTGAGGAGCGCCGCGCATAGATTGAGGCCGTCGTGAAGCTGCTGATCGCCGGCGCCGCCGGGATGCTCGGCCGCGACGTGATGCTGGCCGCGGGCAACGCCGGCCACCAGGTGGTCGGCTTCGGCCACGCCGAGCTCGACATCGCGGACGAGGCCGCAGTGAGCACCAAGGTCGAGGCCGAGCGGCCCGACGTCGTCATCAACTGCGCCGCCTGGACCGACGTCGACGAGGCCGAGGAAAACGAGGAGGACGCCACCCGGGTGAATGGCGTGGGCGCCGGCAACGTGGCCGCCGCGGCGGGGGCGGTGGGGGCCTCAGCCGTCTACGTCGGCAGCGACTATGTCTTCGACGGCAGCAAGGGCGCGCCCTACGTGGAGACCGATCAGACGGCGCCGCTCTCCGCCTACGGGCGCAGCAAGCTGGCCGGCGAGGAGGCGACGCGGGAGGCCAACAAGCGCCACTTCATCGTCCGCTCGGCCTGGCTCTTCGGGGTCGGCGGCCCGAACTTCGTCGAGACGATGCTGCGCCTCGCCGCCGACCACGGCGAGGTGCTCGTCGTCCGCGACCAGGTCGGCTCGCCCACCTACACCTGGCACCTCGCCTACGGCATCGTCCGCCTGATCGAGGGGGTCGAGTTCGGCATCCACCACATGGCCGCCGCCGGCGCCTGCTCCTGGTACGAGTTCGCGCGGGAGATCTTCGAGCAGGCGAGCGTCGAGTGCCAGGTGATGTCGGCGACCTCCGAGATGCTCGGCCGCCCCGCCCCGCGCCCCGCCTACTCCGCCCTCGCCAGCCAGCGCGAGCACGCGATCGAGCTGCCCTCCTGGCAGGACGGCCTCGCCGCCTACCTGGCCCAGCGCCGCACCGAGAGCGAGGCGGCAGCATGAGGATCCTCGTCACCGGCGCCGCCGGCTTCATCGGCTCCACCTACGTCCGCCTGATCGGCGACGAGCACGAGGTGCGGGTGCTCGACAAGCTCACCTACGCCGGCCGGCGCGAGAACCTCCCCGAGCGGACCGAGCTGGTGGTGGGGGGGATCGAGGACCCGGCGATCGTGCGCGAGGCGATGCAGGGCTGCGACGCCGTCGTCAACTTCGCCGCCGAGTCGCACGTCGACCGCTCGATCGACGACCAGGACGCCTTCGCCCGCACGCACGTGATCGGCACCGGCACGCTGCTCGACGCGGTGCGCGAGCTCGGCGTCGAGCGCTACCTGCAGGTCTCCACCGACGAGGTCTACGGCTCGATCGAGTCCGGCGCCTTCAGCGAGACCTCGCCGCTCGACCCCTCCTCGCCCTACTCGGCGACCAAGGCGGCCGGCGACCTGCTCGTCTCCGCCCACTTCCACACCTACGGCATCGACGCCTCGATCGTGCGCGGCTCCAACAACTACGGGCCGCGCCAGTATCCGGAGAAGTTGATTCCCCTGATGATCTTGAACGCAATCCATGGGGACTCGCTGCCTGTGTATGGGGATGGGAGGCAAGTGCGCAACTGGCTCTACGTCGAGGACTTCTGCCGCGGCATCCACACCGTGCTGGCGCGGGGCCGCGCCGGCGAGGCATACAACGTCGGCGGCCCCGATGAGTGCGAGAACATCGAGGTGGTCAAGCGGGTGATCGAGCTGACCGGCGCCGAGGAGTCGCAGATCGAGCACGTCACCGACCGCCCCGGCCACGACCGCCGCTACTCGCTCTCCTCCGAGAAGTTGAAGGGCGAGCTGGGCTGGGAGGCGCAGGTGCACTTCGCCGAGGGTCTCGAGCGGACCGTGACCTGGTACAGCGAGAACGAGCAGTGGTGGGGACCGATCCGCTCCGGCGAGTACCGCGAGTACTACGAGAAGCAGTACGGCAAAGCCCTGGGCTGATGCCGCGACAGCTGGAGACGAAGCTCGACGGCGTCGTCCTGCTCGAGCCCGAGGTGCACGGCGACGCGCGTGGCTTCATGGTCGAGACCTACCGCCGCGACGGCTGGGCGGAGCTCGGGATCGAGGTCGAGCTCGTCCAGCACAACCACTCGCGCTCGGCGAGGGGAACTCTGCGCGGCATCCACTTCCAGACCGCGCCGGGCCAGGCGAAGCTGGTCCGCTGCGCGCGCGGGCGGATCTTCGACGTCGCCGTCGACCTGCGCCGCGATTCGCCCACCTTTGGCCAGTGGGAGGGGCACGAGCTCGATGACGAGTCCCACCGCCAGCTCTTCGTCCCGGTCGGCTTCGGCCACGGCTTCGTCGTGCTCAGCGAGGAGGCCGACGTCACCTACCTCCTCTCCAGCGCCTACGACCCCGCCACCGAGTCCGGAATCGCCTGGGACGACCCCGACGTGGGAGTCGAGTGGCCGGTTGACGATCCATTGCTGAGCGAGCGTGACAAGCGAGCTCCGCGGCTGCGCGAGGTTGCAGATTCACTCCCGTTTTGAGAAGCAGCACGCTTTCACACTGCTTCTCAAACAGAACTGAAAATGTCCGACCAGCCGTCGGATCCGGTTCGAGTCCGGCGCCCTCCGCATATAGGCCCGACGAAGCGGTCGAGCTGGGGCGACCCGCCGGGGTACCCCTGTCATGTCAGGACACCGCTTAGCGCCTCGTCCAACGCCTGTGCCGCGGCGTCGAGGCTGTTGTGGCGCTCGACGAGGCGTCGCAGATCGGTCAGAGCCAACTCGTCCAGCGCCCCCGCCTCGTCCCAGATCCGGCTGAAGTCTTCGCTCACCTGCGGGTTGCCGAACGGGTCGCGCGCCGCGTCGTCGTAGCGCTCCGGCGTCAGCACCGTCGCGGAGGCGCCGCGGGCGCCGAACGGACGGGTGACGACGACGCGCCGGCCGAGCGCCGCCGCCTCCAGCGTCGTCGTCCCCTGAGCGACGACGAGGTCGCAGTCGGCGAGCCTCGCCGCCGGGTCGGTCTGGGCGCCCTCCATCAGCCAGGCCCCCTGCGGCAGCCGCTGCTCGCAGAGCGCGATCGCCTGCAGGCGCCAGGCGCCGTCGCCGGCGATCGTCAGCCGGCAGCGATGTCCTTGGTCCAGGCGCGTGCGCACGAGCTCCACCGCGACGCGGACGATGTCCTTCTTATCGGGTGCGAGGCGCGTCAACGCCAGCGCCTCCCGCGGCTCCCTGGTGGCCGGACGGAAGGGCAGCGAGGGCAGGTCGAGGGAGGTGGGAAGGATCTTCAACGCGCTCGGCGGCAGGCCGTATGCGCGGGCCACCTTTCGCCGGTGCGTCTCGCCACGGACCAGCACGATCGCGTTCGGCGTCGCTACGGCGGCCTCGACAGCTCGGCGAAGCTTCATCGGGGTCGGCGGGGCAAGTTCCCGGATCACGGACTGCGGCGCCACATGCACGGCGAGCGCCACCCGCTCACAGATATCGAGCGTCCGCGGCAGGGCGTCGACCACCGACTGTTCGCAATGGACGATCGCCACGTCGTGCTTGCCGACCTCGGCTGGGGCGCCGCCGAATGCTTGGTTTTCGTCCCATGTGGTCAGAACCACCTCGATCCCCGCATCGCGGGCTGGCTCGGCAAGAGCGCCGTCCCCGGCGAAAATCGTCGCGCGGCCTCCCTGGGCCGCGTGGCGCTCGAGCAGGCGGATCCACTGCCAGGTCGAGCCGCCCGGAGAAAGGCTGTGCAGCAGGCAGCAGATCGCGGCTCTCCCCAGCTGACCGCGCTCCTCCATTCCCGGGATAATTGCAAGTGGATCGTGAACCAATCCCCCCTGGCCCACAATCTCCTCCTCGGTGCATCGGTGGAGATCGGGAGCGAGGTCGAGCTCGGCGCCAACGTCGTCATCCACGACGACGTCAGCATTGCGGACGGCGTGCAGATCGACCATGGCGCGGTGCTCGGCCGACCGATGCGGAAGAGCCGCACTTCCAAGCGCCCCACGGCGACGCCGGGCCGGACGACGATCGGCGAAGGCACCGTCGTTCCTACGCGATCGTCGAGTCGGCGGTGCGGATAGGCCAGCACACCCTGATCGGGGACCAGACCGCCATTCGCGAGGGAGCAACGTTGGGCGACGATGTCGCGGTCGGCTTCGCCGGCAACATCAACTACGGCGCCGAGCTTCATGACCGTGTGCGCCTGCAGTCTCACTGCACGATCGGCACCGGGGTCGTGATCGAGGCGGACGCCTTTCTCGGCCCCGGCATCGTGATCCTGACCGGGAGGCTCATGAATACCGAGGAGCGTCGTCCGGCGCCGCGCCTGCGGCGCGGCTGTCAGATCGGGGCCGGCGTCCAGATCATGCCGGGCGTCGAGATCGGCGAGGGCGCCATCGTCGGCGCCGGCGCCCTGGTCACGAAGGACGTCCCCGCCGGTGCTGTCGTCACCGGCATCCCGGCGCGCCTCGCTGGCCGCGAGGGGCGAGAGTTCGACGCGCTGCAGCCTTGATTGAGGTAGGGATCTCTTCAAGCGCCTGCACCGGCCGATTTCGTAAGATGCTATCTTACCTCTGGTGAAGACGAGGGTATCCACCAAGGGACAGATCGTGCTCCCGGCCGAGCTTCGCCGGCGCGACGGCATCGCGCCCGGCCAGGAGTTTGAGGTCGAGCGTCTGGATGCTGACGAGTACCGTTTGCGGCGTCTGGCGCCGCCGCCGAACGAAGGCTTGGTGGACTGGTTGCTCGCCTGTCCGCAGAAGGGCTACTTCGTCTCGGTCGACTCCGAGTCGACCGAGACGCTTTGAAGCACTTGGTCGACGCCAACGTCCTCTCCGAGGCGACCAAGCCCGACCCCGATGCCTCCGTGGTCGAGTGGCTACGGCGCAACGAGCGCTCGATCGTCGTTGACCCGATCGTCCTCGGCGAGGTTCGCTTCGGCATCCTGCTGCTCGCACACGGCACGCGGCGTTCTCAGCTGGAGCAATGGTTCGAGCAGGGAGTCGGGCGGATCCAGTGCCTTCCTTGGGACTCAGCCGTCGGACTACGCTGGGCGCAACTCCTGGCCGACCTGCGCCGCGGCGGCCGGCCGATGTCGGTCAAAGACAGCCTGATCGCCGCCAGTGCCCTCGCCCACGGTTTGGCCCTTGCCACGCTGAATCGGCGTGACTTCGAACCGGCACAGGTGAAGCTCATCGACCCGTCTGCCTGATCGCTACCCAGGTCTAGGAGCGCAGCGCGGTGATCGTGAGGCTGACTGCCAGTTTGGCGCCGATCCCGGCGTAGACGGCAGCGTTGACGACCGGATTGTGCCCGGGGGCGTCGAAGCGACGGTAGAAGCGCGCCATGCCTCGGTGGAAGGCAACTTCCTGGCGGAAGGCGCGGCGTCCGCTGCTCGAGCCACCCTTGACGTGGAGCGCCGTGCCGGCTGACTCGTAAAAAACCTTCCAGCCAGCGTCCCAGAAACGATGGCACCAGTCGAGGTCCTCCATGTAGAGCCAGTAGCCCTCGTCGAGCAGGCCGACCTCGCGCACCGCCTCGGCACGGCAGAGCATGAAGGCGCCGTTGATCGCGTCGACCTCGCCCGGCTCGTCGTCGCCGAGATGGGTGGCGCGGTACTGGCTGAGCGCGCCCGAGGAGCCCCCGCGACGGCCGACGCCCGTGAAGTGGGCGAGCGCGGAGAGCGGGGTGGGGAAGGACCGCTTGCAGGCGTGGTCGAGCTCGCCGCTCTCGGTGAGCAGCTTCACCCCGACCATGCCGATTCGCTCCTCGCTCCAAAGACGCCGCAGCGCCGCGTCGAGCGTCCCCGCGTACACCTCGGTGTCGGGGTTGAGCAGCAGGACTGCCGACGCTTCGCTCTCGCGCAGGGCGAGGTTGTTTGCGGCGGAGAAGCCGATGTTGGCCTGGCGGATCAGGCGCACGTCCGGGAACTCGCGCTCGACCATCGCGGGCGTCCCATCTGGGCTGCCGCTGTCCACCACGGTCACCCGCATCCCATCCGCCGCCGGGTACTCGCTCAGCGAGTGCAGGCATCGGCGCAGGAGCCCTTCGGCGCCATGGCTCACGACGATCACCTCGAGGGCGATGGGCTCGGGCACCTTTGCTCAAGCCTCGCGGTAACGGCGGCGGATCGTCTCCAGGATCGCCTCGTGCCCCGGGTCAGCTGACATCCGGTCGGCGGCATTCATCGAGTACGCGTGCGAGAGGGCCGGTACGGCCAGCGCCTCCCTGTCGGCGGTGAGCCGGAGCAGCAGGTCCCAATCCTCGGCGCTCTCCAGGGTCTCGTCGAAGCGGGCCGCGTCGAGGCCGCGGCGATGGGCGAGGGAGCTGATATCGGTCACGTTCTCTTCGAGTAGGGTCTCGCGCGACCAGGGGAGTTGCCAGAAGGAGGGCCACCAGCCGTGCTCACCTAGGTCGCCGGGGATCCGGTGTTCGGCTATCGAGATCCCGTAGGCGACGGTGATGTCCGCACGCTCGGCAAAGGCGTGGGCGACCGCCTGCAGCCAGGCGGGGTGCATCACGTTGTCGTCGTCCAGGTAGCAGACGATCTCGCCCTCGATCCGCTCGAGGCCGGTGTTTCGCGCGGCAGCGACACCTCGCTGCGGTCCCCGGGCCAGGGCGACGCGCTCGTCGTCGGCCGCTTCGATCGCCTCGCGCGTCCCCGGGTTGGTCCCGTCGTCGACGACGACGAGCTGCCAGCGCGTGTAGCGCTGGGCGACCACCGACTGGATCGCCCGGGCGAGCATTCGGGGTCGGTCGTGCGTGGCGAGCACGACCGAGATCAACGGCCCGTCGTGTGGCGGGATCAACTCGAGCCATGACATGAAGGCGAGCATCTTGGTCGGCAACGACATGTCCTGTGCCACTTCAAGCGCGTGGTCGCCTCGGCTTTTGACTTCCTCTACGAGGTTTCTCAGACGGCCGAGCTCGTCGCGGACCTCGGCCGGGATCTCCGGGTTCTCCACGGTGCTATCTCATCATGTCTCGGGCGGCGCGCAGGTGATTCAGCAGCCCCAATCCCCGCGTCGCATGAACGGCGACCGGCTCGCGTTCTGCGGCGAGCGCCAGGCTGTCGGCGAGCGCGACCGAGAGAGCGGCGCGTCCGCGCTCGAAGCGCTCGACGACGAACTGAGAGCGATTTCGCAGATGCGCGACAAGCTCGGCACGGGCGGGTCCCTCCACCAAGGCTTCGATCGCCGCCGGGGCGTCCTCCGCAGTACCGGGCACGCCGACCAGCGTCGGGCCAAGGTCGAAGAGGTCGCGCAGTCCGGCGGCCTTCTGCGCGTAGTAGTCGTTCTGAGCCAACAGGACGACCGGGATGCCGGCCAGTAGCGAGGTCAGGGTCACGTGGTAAGAACAGCTGACCGTAAGCCGGGCGCGGCGGAACCTTGAGAGGTCATTCGCAAACGCGTCATCCAGGATGTCGAGTGGCTCGATCGGCGTCAGCCCTGCGTCTTGGAGCTGCTCACCTTGGTGTTCGAGAAGGCTCGTGACGACGCTGCGCTCGGAGACCCGCGGGTCCTCATAGGCGATCACCGGCTGGAGCTCGAGCGGCTCCTCGGCCGCGCCGCCCAGCTCGCGGAGCAGGGCCACCACCTTTCCATTGATCGCCGCGGGATCGTCGCTGACCCAGGATCCGTTGTTGACGTGGAGGTTGACGATCGGCCGGCTCTCGGTCGGCTCGTGGCAGAGGAACGGGAGCGCATCGTCGCCTGCCAGCTCGGTGCGATCGGTGGCGACCGGCACCTGATGACGCATATAGCGCAGCGAATTCACATCCCGTACGCCTATCCACGCCGCTCTCGAGAGATGTTCGTGCGCCGGTCCACCAGGGGCGATCGCCGGCTCGTCGACCTGAAGCCCGGAGGCAGCCACGGGTAGCGTCTGCGCTCCCGCCAATCGCTCGGCGGCGGAGGCATGAGCTGCCTTGCGCGCTCCCCACCAGCTGTTCAGATGGCCACCGCCGTAGAAATACAGGGCGGCACACGTCGGCCCACCCTGAAACGTCGCCAGGTCGACCAGGCCCTCCATCGGCTCGTCGCTGTCGGAGAAGAAAGCGAACGCCGCCCGCTGAAAGCTCCCCGCATAGCGTCGCATCAGCTCCTCGTGGTGTCCGCGCGTCTCGCGCTCGACTATCGCCAGAGGCAGCGGGCAGCCTGGCAGTCGGTTGACCGTCTCGATCGCCGTAGCCAGCTGCAACACGTCGCCGTAGTTGCCGGAGCCGTCGTAGCTACCTATGAGAAAGAGTGCCGAGTCCGTGTCGGCAAGTCGTTGGCGATCGGTGGGAGATGCCCAGAGGGATGACACGGGCCCATGCTTTCATTCGAGGGCCGGACCCGCCCATCCGCCCCGCCAGACGTCTCCTATCCTGATGGGACGGCGCAGGGAATCGAGAGGCTGCCCTTCAACATCGTCTGCGCGGGCTCGCCGGGAGCGTGGGTTTCGTTGCGAAAGAGGGCTTTGAGGATCTTCGCTCGGAACTCTTCATCGGGGCATCGCGCAGAGATATAGCTCTGGCGCTCCCCTCTCGTCCTGAAGCGCCGGTTGATCTTGGCGCGGAAGTCGACCAGCGAGCCATCGCCTTCCAAGATTGGCGGGATCCGCCAGGTCGTTTCGAGTCCGGTGCCCCGACGGCGGATCTTTGCCACGGCGATTACCGATACCGGGTCAGGGATGGCAATGGCGCTGTGAACGAAGAGCCTCGTGGTCCCGTCGGAAGTCCCCCCATTGAAGAAGGTGAGAGGCGCGGTGACCTTGTCTTCCGAGGATGTGAACCCGATATGGGCTACGCCGGCACCGACGATCGCCTCGCGACAAGCCTGCCTCGCCTCGGCGGTACCAAGGCTCCTGAGTCTGCGCAAAGGACAGGCCGGAAGACCCACGGTGTCAATCGTCACATCCTTATCGGTGTCGACGATGCCTTCGCGCAGCGCAGGCGGGTGACCGCCGCTTTCGAGCCCGATTTCGCCACGTATCGTGAGGGCGATGGGAGTCAGGTCACGCTTGGGCAGCCGCTTCGGTGAGACGCTACTGCTCGCATCGAACTCCACGCGATCGAAGCACCCTGGCCCAGACACGCTTGAGCGAAGGCAGGTAGCACCATATATTTGCGCTCCTCCATTCGACGTGGCAACGAGCATCGCCATGGTGCTCACCAAGGCACTCACTATGAGGATTTGCTTCATCTCACTATATGGCGGTCAAGTCCCACGCGACGCTCCTTAACGCCGCCCTATGACTAATACGCGGTTCCATCTCCTGCAACTTCAGAGGGCCCATGCCAGCTCCAGTCGCCGTAGCGCTGAGTCTCCATCAGCTTGTGATTAACGCCCGCGGCCACCACAAAAAGGTCATTGGTGGAATCCATAACCATAGCCGGCGCCGAGTACGCCGCCCCTGGCCCACCAACTTCAGAGGGTCCGTGCCAGCTCCAGTCGCTAAAGCGTTGGGTCTCCTGCAACGTGTGATTGGCTCCTTCGGCAACAACATAGAGAATGTTGTTGGGAGCATCGAAAACCATAGCCGGCGCCGAGTACGCCGCCCCTGGCCCACCAACTTCAGAGGGTCCGTGCCAGCTCCAGTCGCTAAAGCGCTGGGTCTCCTGCAACGTGTGATTGGCACCTTCGGCAACAACATAGAGAATATTATTTTTAGAGTCGTAAGCAACCGCTGGGGCCGAGTAGGCCGCACCCTGACCCCCCACTTCATATGGGCCATGCCAAGTCCCGTCCGCATAGCGGATTATCTCTTGCAAAGTATGATTCGGACCCTGAGCCAGAACAAATAGATTTCCCGATGAATCCATCACTGACGCAGGTTTTGAATACGCACTTAATGAGCCAGCAATCGAGATGGGAGTTTGCCAGGCCCAGTTAGATAGCCGCGTTACGCTCTTTATTGAGAGAGTACTTCCCACGGAGGCTGAATAAATAACACCATTAGTACTGATGGTCGCAGAGGGGCCGGCGGGCGGCGTCGTGAATTGCTGATCAGATCCGTAGCTCGTACCGGCCGCGCTCGTGGCTACGACGCGGTAGTGATAGGTAGTGCCAGGCTGCAAATTAGAGAGACTGAAGTCAAGTCCTACGGTTCCAGTCCCGTGCCCGATGTTTCCTTCGGACGATGGAGCGGAGCTTCCATAGCCAGTGGTAGTTCCATAATCGAAGCGATAATGGGTTTCCACTGAATTTGGATTCACATTCCCATGAATAGTGGCTTCCGCGTTACGGATGTCGCTCGCAGCGGTGGTCGTGGCGGTGGGCGGGCCTCCAAGACGAGTGCCAACACTGACGCCTAGTGCGTTGGTTGCTTCCGTGATCTCAGCATAGAGAATTGGACGTTCACATTCTGGATATCCGAGATCGCCTCCCGAAAGAAGACCTAGCGCGGTGTGTCCCTCAAACACTGGCCCCCCGCTGTCTCCTCCAAAAGCGCAAACCCTGCGGACTTCGGTCAGGTGGTTAACGCCGTAACTGCTCGTAACGTTAAGAGCCGAGACACCACCGCAACTCGTCCCAGTGCTGGTACCAGAATGACAGACGTAATCTCCGAGGTAGCTCCAACCTTCATAGCTTATGCTCCGTTCTTGGTCTTCCCAGTAGTGGGCCACCTCGGAAGGCCACGGGTTCCAGTCCCAGTAAGAGGAGCCGTTAGCGCTGATTGTTCCCCAGTCGCCACCGGGGAAGCTGTATGAGGCGACGGTCCCGATGGGATGGAAATTTTCACTCGCATCCTCACTTCCCCAGCTGGGGAACGCTGCAGCACAATGGCCTGCCGTCAGGATATAGCGATTACCATTGACGGTTGCCTTGAACCCCACGCTGCACTCGCCTGATTGATGCAGTTCACTCGTATTTCGAGTAAGAGATACGCCGCCTCGTAAAGGACGTCCACACGCACGCGGCGCAGAGGTCCTGCAAGCAAGTGGCTGGAAGTCAAATTGCTTGGCGGATGCAGGCTCGATTTCGGTGGTAGTGTCATTGCTTGAAGCTAGGTGCTGAAGTGCTGCTTCGTCAGCGTTATCGACAGCTTTGGCCTGGTGGATAACGACAGAGTTCGTGCGGGGATCGATTGAAGTTTGTATGAGTTGCTTTTTAATTTGGCTTTCGAGAGATTCGTTGATGTGTTCCAGGGCTGCTTCTAGATCTCTCCAGCTTGATTTGGCTTGAGAGATGCGGAAGGCATTCGCAATTTCATCATCGGTGAGAAGTGCAGTCACCTTAGCCCTATTTGATCCAGGAAGGAGCGGGATTACAAATTCGCCGGCGTTGTTGTCGAACCAGACCCCTGCATATTGCTTGCCCAGCACTGCTTTCGGCTGGCCTACAATTGCGCTACCTAGTTCTTGAGTTTCGAGATTCCTTTCGGCAGTCTCGGTTGCAACGCTGAAATCTTGTTCATACTGTCGCACCTGGAAGGTGGGAATATCTGCTGCCGCTGGACTGGCAGCAAATAAGAGAGCAACGGGGATGGCCATTAACCAGAACTTGAACCAACGCAGCCGACTCATGGCGGGTAGTCTCTGGGAACAGTAGAGATCCCGTCAACCTTAGTTTTGAGGTGGAATAACTTCCACTAGTTCTTGGCTGATGACGGGACTTATCGGCCTATCGGGCGCTGTGCGGCCATCGGGGAGGCGCTCTCGTGGGACATTGCGGCTTAAGTTGCAACAGGGTGGGAGGCGGTTCCGGCCCTGCTGCAATTCCTAGCTAATGTCCTTTAGAGCCCCTTTCAGAAAGAGGGTCCGCGGAACAGCCGCCGAATCCATAACGCGTAAACCTGAGAAGGGAGCGCACCATGGCTTCACCGTTGGTCCCCGACGAGCTCTGGGAGGTGGTGGAGCCGCTGATCCCGAAGGTCGAGCGCCGCTACCGCTACCCCGGTCGCAAGCGCGTGCCTGACCGCCAGACCCTGACCGGCATCCTCTTCGTCCTGAAGACCGGCATCCCATGGGAGGCCCTGCCCCAGGAGATGGGTTGCGGCTCAGGGGTCACCTGCTGGCGGCGCCTGCGCGAATGGCAGGAGCAGGGGGTGTGGCAGAAGCTCCACGAAGTCTTGCTGGCGAAGCTCAACGCAGCCGGCGAGATCGATTGGCAGCGGGCCGCGGTCGATTCCTCCCACGTGCGTGCCTTTGGGGGGGCGAGCGCACCGGCCCGAGCCCGGTGGACCGCCGAAAGCCCGGCTCCAAGCATCATCTGATCACCTGCGGGAAGGGCAACCCGCTGGCGGCCGAGGCAACCGCAGGGAACGTCAACGACGTGACCCGCTTCGTGGCGCTGGTGGACGCGGTGCCGCCGGTGCGCGGAAGGCGAGGACGACCCAGGCGAAGACCGGAGAGCGTCTACGGCGATCGCGCCTACCACTCTCGGAAGTCCAGGCGAGAACTACGCAGCCGCAGGGTCAAGGGTCAGGGTCGCCAAGCCCGGCGACCCTCACGGCTCGGGCCTCGGCCGAAAGCGTTGGGTGGTCGAGCGCACACTGTCCTGGCTTCACCAGTACAGGCGCCTGCGCGTCCGCTACGAGCGCCGTGCTGACATCCACGACGCATTCCTGACGATCGGCTGCTGCCTGATCTGCTTCAAGCAGCTTCAGGCGGCGGGTTCATTCTGAAAGGGGCTCTTAGCGGAAGTTTTCGGCAGGCTGTCGGTTCTTGGCCTTACGCACGCTGATTAGTTCTATGTGGCCTAGCGCTGTCTGTGGCGACTTTGGGGGCATGTCTCAAGACCCCGTCCACCACCCTGTCGACCCGCTCGTCGCCCATGTTCGACCACAGGGGCAATCTCAGCAGGCGAGCGCTTGCCGAGGGGGCAACCTCGATCGGACCAGCCGCACGACCCAGCCTGTTGCCGGCGGGTGATTCATGCAGCGGGCTGTAGTGGAAAACGCTCTTGATGCCCTCCTCGTCCAGCCGTCTGATCAGCTCGTCGCGAGCCGCGGACGTCGGCATCAGCAGGTAGTAGAGATGGCCGCTGTGTTCACACCCTTCGGGAATGAACGGACGCCTTAGGGCGCCTGCCTTTTCCAGATCCGCGAAGGCGTCGTGGTAACGGTTCCAGGTCCCCCGCCTCTCGGCAGTGATCTCGTCGAGGCGCTCGAGCTGTGCCCAGAGAAACGCCGCGCCGACCTCACTGAGAAGGTATGAGGAACCCAAGTCTTGCCAGGTGTACTTGTCGACTTCTCCTCGAAAGAAGCGCGATCTGTCGGTTCCCTTCTCCTGAACTACCTCGGCGCGGCCGACCAAGGATCGGTCGTTTATCGCCAGCGCGCCGCCCTCGCCACAGTGGACGTTCTTGGTCTCGTGGAAGCTGAACGTCGACATATGCCCGATCGATCCGAGCTGCCGCCCGTGCCAGGTCGCGGGAAGCGAATGGGCGGCATCCTCGATCAGGACGAGGTCATGCCGATCGACGAGAGCCGTGATTCGGTCCATGTCGCAGGCAACCCCTCCGTAGTGGACGATCACGATGGCCCGGGTGCGCGAGGTGATGGCAGCTGCCGCGGCATCGGGGTCGATGTTGAGAGTCTCCGGCTCGGAGTCGACGAAGACGGGCACGGCCCCTCTGAGGGCAAACGCGTTGGCGGTTGAGACGAAGGTGAAGGACGGCATAATGACCTCGTCCCCTGGCGCGAGATCGGCGAGAATGCCCGTCATCTCGAGCGCTGCGGTGCACGAGGGGGTGATCAGCACCCGCTCTGCGTCAAGCCGGCGCCCGAGCGATGCGCAACAGCGTGCGGCGAACTCTCCGTTTCCGGAGAGCTTTCCGCTAAGCAGCGCCTCGTCGATGTAGGCGTGCTCATTGCCGGCGAGGCGAGGCCGGTTGAATGGGATCGCCTCGTTCATCGGTGGCATCGTATTGCGGTCGCGGTCTAGCATGTCCGCCATGCGTTCCCATGATGCACGCGGGACGGAGCCCGCTTCGGCCCCGGACCTGGCGCTCAGCATCGTGATTCCGCTCTACAAGGACGAGGCTGCGGTTGCGGAGATCTTTCGCCGCTGCGAGCCGGTGCTCGACCAGGTCGGTGGCGGCGAGCTGGTTCTCGTGGACGACGGCGGTCTCGATGATGCATCCCCGCGTGCTCGGGAATTGGCGGAGACGTACCCGCACCAGGTCGTCGTTGTGCGACTTGCCAGGAACTTTGGCCAGCACCCTGCGGTGTTCGCTGGGCTCGCCCACGCTTCCGGTAGGTGCGTCGCGACTCTCGACAGCGATCTCCAGTACCCGCCTGAGGAGATCATGACCCTGCTTGCAGAGCTGTCGGATGCCTACCCGGTGGTGTCGGGGTACAGGCGCGATCGACAGGATCCGTTGCCGCGACGGCTGGTGACGCGCCTGTTGACGGGATGGTTGAACAGGCGCACCGGCACCGAGCTCAACGACTTTGGGTCGATGTTCAGGGTCTACGATCGTCCGACCGTCGATCTGATGTTGGAATTCACCGAGAGGCACCGCTATGTGCCTGCGATCGTCGCATGGCTCGGCGTGCCGATAAAAGAGGTCCCGATCGAGCACCATGCGCGTGGAGACCAGGGATCTCGCTATCGCCTCTCGACTCTGCTCGATCTACTCCTGGATCTGATCACCGGTTACTCGGTTTTTCCGTTGAGGCTTCTCACGGGCGTGGGCCTGGCGGCATCACTTGCCGGATTTCTCGGCACCGTCTTCTTCCTCGTCTATCGCCTGGTGGAGGGCAGTGGTGTGTCCGGAACCGTTTCGGCGTTCGCCCTCGTCTTCGCGTTGCTCGGCGTCCAGCTGCTGATCACCGCTCTGATAGGAGAGTATGTCGGTCGGGTGTATACCGAGGCGAAGGGACGGCCTTACTATCTGGTCCGCGATGTGACTCGGAGCAGCGGTCGCGACAGGGCGCCGACTCTGTCGTGACCGAGGGCAGCCTCGACGGGGTAATCGAGCCTCTCCAGTGGGACAGCGAGCACTTCGGCTTCCCCATCGCGCGGGTACGCGATCCGTCGGACCCAGTGCAAATACGCGGCGCAGTCGATGCGGCCGAAAGCCTAGGCGTGCGCTGCTTGACCATGCTGGCGAAGGCCGATTGGACCGAAGCTATCGCCACCGCCGAGGACCTGGGGTTCCGATGCTATGACGTCAGGGCTGACTTGGACCGAAAGGTCGAGAGTGCGCATGGAAGCCTTGCCCAGGAGGGGCTTCGCCTTGCAATCGATGCCGACTTACCGCACCTGGAACCCATCGCTCAGTGGAGATTCTCCGCCACCAGGTTTGCTGCGGATCCACATTTTCCGCGTGAGCTCACGAGAGATCTCTACGTCGAGTGGCTCAGGCGCGGGCATCGGGACGAGAGCCGTCGACTGGTGACGTCGGATGAGTTGGACGGATTTGTCGTTTGTCACCTGGAGGGCGCAGGCGGTGTCGGCACCATCGAGCTGATTGCTGTATCGGCCAGTTCGGAGGGTATAGGACTCAGCAACCGACTCTTGCGGGGAGCCGAGGCCCTCTTCGCCGAGGCGGGTCTCGAGCGAGCCCATGTTGTGACGCAGGGCCGGAACTTGCAAGCGCAGAGACTGTACCAAGGCTACGGCTACCGAACCGCAGATGTGAGCTTATGGTTTCATCGCTGGGGTCCTGGGGCCGTGATCTATTCGACCAAGTAGGGAACGATTCCCCAATGGCTGACCAAACTTTCGCATTGCTGCTTCGAAGCGATGTGTACGGAGACTCCTCGGGCGGGGCTGACGAAGTACACCGGCCGCTGCCTATCCAGATACGGCGCGACCAGTTCGCTTGATTGGACGATGCCATGAGTGCCGCAGCTGCTTTCTTCGCCAAACGGTGAGGCAAAGTCCGGTCTGACGGAGGTTTCATATTCGATCACTCCGCGGAAGTCCCAGGTTTGGGCGAAGATTGGGATCCAGCCCTGCTCCCATCGTGGAGTATCGAAGCC
>Ga0307499_10000374_pt1 | contig 16051 bp, 8 predicted proteins | sample 13_S_MG_FD_201363 | JGI IMG/M metagenome (GOLD analysis project Ga0307499, IMG submission 201363) | Soil microbial communities from Populus trichocarpa stands in riparian zone in the Pacific Northwest, United States - 13_S | ecosystem: Environmental > Terrestrial > Soil > Riparian zone > Trees... | reverse complement strand
GTTCGTCGCCGCGGGTCTGATGCTCGGCGACTTCCATCCCGACAGCGGGGTCGGCAGCGTCCACAACCCGGCGCTGCCGGTGATGCGCAGCCCAGACCCGATGTTCGCGGTCCGCGCGCTGAGCCGGCACGACCTGCTGTTCCTGGACACCGAGCAGACCCCACGCGGGCAGCGGCTGGACTACCTGCGCCTCTACCGCCGCCGCCTCGCGCCGCAGTTGGCCCCGGCCGAGCTGGCCGACCTCGACGCCCGCATCGCCGCGCTGCTCGACGACGCGAGCACCTCTCCGTTCCTGTCCGCTGATGACATCGACGGCGCCGGCTCGCTTGTTGGCGGGGGGCGCGTCCGGTGACCATCCTCGACGCGCCGAACCTGGGACACGCCATTGCGGAGTCCTGCCGCACCCACGGCGACCGCGTCGCGGTCCTCACCCCGGCCGCGACGCTGACCTACCGGGACCTGGCCATCAGGGTCGAGGCGGTCGCAGCGACCCTGCGGCCACACATCGCCGCCGGCCCGACCACCGCGACAGGCGCTCCAGTCGTGGCGGTCGCGCTCGACCGATCGGCCGAATTCGTCACCGCCGTGCTCGCCGTGCTCGCCGCGGGCGCGGCGTACCTGCCGCTCGACCTGTCCGCGCCCGACCGCTACCTGCGGGCCATCCTCACCGATGCAGCGCCGGCCGCCGTCATCACCGCGCCGGCGCACACTGGCCGGCTGACGGCTCTGACCGCGGCCACCGTCGTCCCAGCGCCACCTCTGAACCACCCGCCCGGTGACCGCCCGACCAGCAGCCAATCGGCGCCAGCATCGGCGGCTCCGGAGGACCCGGCGTACGTGATCTACACCTCGGGCACGACCGGTACACCCAAGGGTGTGGTCATGCCGCATCGCGCGATGCTGGCCTCGACCGCCGCCCGGACCAGCCTCTACGGCCCGCCCACCCGAGTGCCGCTGCTGCACTCACCTGCCTTCGACCTGACCTCTGGGCTCCTGTTCTGGACGCTACTGACCGGCGGCGCGTTGGTCGTCGACCCGGTCGAGTTGGTCGATGTCGCCGGCACTCTGGCCGTCGTGCGCGACTACCAGGTCAGTCATCTGATCTACCCGGCGTCGCTATACGGGCCGTTCCTCGACCACGCCGCCACAGCGCCGCCGACCGGGCTGCTGGCCGTGGGAATCGGCAGCGAACGGTGGAGCCCGGTCCTGATCGACCGGCACGCCGCGCTGCTGCCCGGCGCGTCCCTGGTCAACGAGTACGGGCCGACCGAGGCGTGCGTGTGTTCCAGCTACGCCCGCGTCTACGACCCAACCACCCGGCAGGTCGCGCCGCTGACGATCGGCCGCCCGATCCCGCGCACCGGCTACCACCTCCTGGACCCCGACGGGAACCCGGCAGACGACACACGCCGCGGGGAACTCGCGATCACCGGACCCGCCCTGGCCTTGGGCTACCTGAACCGCCCCGGCCTGACCGCCGCGCGGTTCATCACCCTGCCAGGCGGAGAGCGGGCCTACCGCACCGGCGACCTGGCCGAGCAGGTCGACACCGGCGAGTACGTCTTCGGCGGCCGGGCCGACCGGCAGGTCCAGGTCGGCGGCCACCGAGTCGAACCCGGCCACATCGAGACCGTCCTGATGACCCACCCGGACGTCGCCGGGGCCCACGTCCTCGGCCGCGGCGGCGGCGGCGGACCGAGCAGCACCCTGGTCGCCTACCTGGTGCCCCGCACCAGCGCCGACACCCCACCCGGCGGCGACCAGGCCGGGGGCAGTCTGGGTTCGGGTGCGCGGCCGGGTCGGGACGGGCTTGCCGGCCGCGCCCGGGTCCATCTCGGTGAGCGGCTGCCGGAGTACCTGATTCCGACGGCCTTCGTCGTCCTCGACACGTTCCCCCGCACGACCGCCGGCAAGATCGACGCCGCCCGCCTGCCCACCCCGGACACCGCCGACACCGGCCACGGACCGGCCCCGGCGAGCGCTGCGGACACGGTGGAGCGGGCGCTGGCCGCGGCAGCTGCCGACATCCTCGGCGTACCGGCCGTCACGACCACGGCGTCCCTGCTGGATCTGCACGCTGACTCGCTGGCCTTCGTCCGGCTGGCCGCCCGGATCCACAGCGAGCACGGCGTCGACGTACCGATCAGCGCGCTGTTCGCCGACCCGAGCATCGCCTCGATCGCCACGCTGATCCGCGACGGCGCGGCCACGGACCGGCCGCCCCTGCTCGCCCGCGCCGACCCGGCCACCGGTCCGGCGGGCGAGCCTGTGGGCTGGCCGCTGAGTGAGCAGCAGCGCCAGGTCTGGGTGCTTGGGCACCTCGCGCCCGACGCGTTGGCCTACCAGACGCAGTTCACGCTGCGGCTGCACGGGCCGCTGAACGTCGCCGCGCTGCAGCGGGCCTTGTCGGTGGTGGTGGGCCGCCACGAGATCCTGCGGACCACCTTCCATGACCGGCCCGACGGTCCCGTCCAGGTGGTGCACCCGCCGTGGGAGGCCCGGGTGGACCTGGTCGACCTCGCCGATCTCGACGAGACCGAGCAGACAGCCTCGCTGGCCGCGATTCGGCGCGCGGCGATCCGGCGTGCCTTCGACGTGGCGGCGCTCCCGCTGGTCCGCTGGCATCTGTTCCGGCTCAGCCCGGTGTCGTGGGAGCTGCTGCACGTCGAGCACCACTTCGCGCACGACGGCTGGTCGGCGCAACTGTTCCTCACCGAGCTGCGCGACGCCTACCACGCTGCCCTGGCCGGCGCACCCGCCACCGCCGGGCTGCCGGAGCTTCCGGTCCAGTACCGCGACTACGCCGCCTGGCAGCACCAGTGGCGGCGCAGCGCGGACTTCGCCGCCCAGCTGGACTACTGGACTGGTCAGCTGTCCGGCCACCCGGCCGACGCGGTGACGTTCGCCCCGGACCGGCCCCGGCCGTCGCGTCAGGGCTTCCGCGGTGGCTGCCTGCGCGGCGAGATCCCAGCGTCCACAGTGGAGCGCCTCGACGCGTTGGCCGGCCGCTGTGGGGTCAGCCGGTTCGCGGTGTTCCTGTCCGCGTTCGCCGCACAGGTCTGGCGGCATACCGGCCGGACCGACCTGGTGCTCGGGTCGGCGCTGTCCAACCGGCGGCAACCGGAGACCGCGCACCTGCTGGGTATGTTCGTCAACGCGCTGCCGCTGCGGCTGGCCGTCGACCCCGACGGCGCCACCGCCGACCTCCTGCGGGCAACGATGCGGACCCTGCTGGGCGCGCAAGACCACCAGGAGCTACCCCTGCTCGACCTGCTCGCCGGCATCCACCGGCCCGAGGACGGTGCGGATAGTCCGCTGTTCCGGCTGATGTTCGCGTTCCACGACTCACCCCGCCCGTCCTTCCAGATCGGCGACCTGGCCGGCGAGGTGGTCATCGAGCACAACGGCTCCGCCAAAGGCGACCTCAACATCATCTGCGTCCCCAACCCACCCCCACCCGACGGGGGCGGCACAGGCGGCTGGCGTGGCGGGGTCAGCGTGCTGTGGGAGTACGACAGCGACCTGTTCGACCCGGACACCGCGCAGACCCTGCTCGACGGCTTCCTGCACATCCTCACCGTCCTGCCCGACACCGCCGACGCCCCGCTGCGCGCAGCCGACCTGCTCGGCCCGCAGCAGGTCGAGACGATCCTGTCCGCCGGCACCGGCCCGCGCCTGGACCCGCCGTACGCGACGTTGCATGCCGGAGTCGACGCCGCGGTCGCCGCCGATCCGCGGGCTGTGGCGGTTGAACACGCCGGCCGGCGCTGGACCTACACCGAACTCGACGCCCGCGCGAGCAACCTGCACCGCCAGCTGCGCGCGTACGGCGCCGGCCCAGGCTCGGTCGTCGCGGTGATCTGCCCACCGGCCGCGGAGATCGTCGCTGCCCTGCTGGCGGTCTGCCGGTCCGGCGCCGCCTACGTCTACCTGGACCCGGGCCAGCCGCCAGCCCGGCTCGCGGCGTTGCTGGCTGACGCCGCCCCGGTCGCGGTCGTCACCGCCGGCCAACCCCCGGCGGGCCTGAACCTTGCGGACCTGCCGGTCATCCGAGCCGACAGCCCGGTCGCCGTACCAGCCACCGTTCCGCCGGCGGCTGCACCGGCGACGGCGGAGGACGCGGCCTACCTGGTCTACACCTCCGGCTCGACCGGCACCCCGAAGGCGGTCGTCGCCACGCACCGCAATGCCGTGACGGCGGTGCACGCCCGCACCGTCCACTTCGGACCCGACGAACCGCCGCGGACCCTGGTCACGTTGCCACCGATCTTCGACGTGGCCCCCTCCATGATGTTCTGGACCCTCTGGCACGCCGGCACGATCGTTCTACCCGACGAACCGGCCGACGCCGTCGACCCCGACCGCATCCGCGGGCTGGTGCGCGCTCACCGGGTCAGCCACGTCAACTTCGTCGCCTCCTTCTACCAGCAATTCCTGGCCACCGTCGGCACCGACGGCGTCGGGAGGGACGTCGGGTGGGCGGCGACGCTGGCGGCGGTGGCGATCGGCGGCGAGCCGTGCCGGCCAGACCTCGTCGCCGCGCACGCCGCGGCGCTGCCCGAGGTGGCCTTGCACAACGAGTACGGCCCGACCGAGGCGACCGTGTGGTGCTCGGCCGCCCAGGTCTACCCGGCCGCATCTGAGGACGACGGCCGAGTGACCATCGGGCGGCCCTTGGCCAACGCCACGCTCGAAGTCCTGACCAGCGGCGGCGACCTCGCCCCTATCGGCGCTGCCGGCGAGCTGCACGTCGGCGGGGACGGCGTGGTCGCCAGCTATTACCAGCGTCCCGACCTGACCGCGCAACGGTTCATCACCCCGCCTGGCGGGGCACTGGCCGGCCGCCGGTTCTACCGGACCGGCGACCTGGCGCGGCTGCGCCCCGACGGCACGTTCGAGATCCTGGGCCGGCTCGACGAGCAGGTGAAGGTCCGCGGTCATCGGGTCGAACTAGGCGAGGTCCGCTCCTGCCTGCTCGACCACCCGCAGGTCACCGACGCTGCCGTCTTGCTCGACCCCGCACCGCCCGGCGGCCGCCTCGTCGCCTACCTCACCGGCAACCAGCCCGCCAGCCAGGCCGACGCGGGCAGCCCAGACGCCGCGGGCGGGGAGTTGGGCGAGCGGGCGCGGGCCTGGGTCGCCGGCCGGCTGCCGGCCTACATGGCCCCGGCCGCCTACGTCGTGCTCGACGGGCTACCCCGCACCCCGACCGGCAAGATCGACCGCGACCGCCTCCCCGAACCCACACACACCGCGACCCCGGCGGCGCTGCCGCGCTCGGCGCGGGAGGAGCGGCTGTTGGCGGTGTGGCGGGAGATCCTGGCCGCCCCCGGCCTGGGCGTCGAGGACGATTTCATCACCGCCGGTGGGGACTCGCTGCAGGCGATCCGCGTCGCCGCCCGCGCCCGCGACCTCGGCGTGCCTGTCTCCGCCGCGCAGGTACTAGACGCCCGCACCGTCCGAGCCCTGGACAGCATCCTCCCGCCAGAACCCGCCACCGCCGACCGTCCACATAGTCCACACGGCCGGACCGCGGCCCGGCGGCCGGCGGGCACCCGGCTGGCCCTGACGCCGATCCAGCACTGGTTCTTCGGCCAGCACTTCGCCGACCCCGACCACTTCCACCAGGCCCGCCTGTTCGACCTCGACTCCAACACCGACACCAGCGCGCTGCGCGCGGCGCTTGTCTGGACCACCGCCCGGCACGACGCGTTCCGCACCCGCTTCGACCGCGACCGGGACGGCTCGCCGACCGCGACACTCACCGGCGGCCCGCCGCCCGGGACCATCGCCGAGCGGACCATCCCGCCCCGACCGGCACAGTCGCTGCCCAGCCGGCTGGCCGGCGAGCTGGACGGCGTCCACCGGGAGCTGAGCATCGCCTCCGGACAGCTCGCCCGGTTCGTGCTGCTCACCGATACCGACACCGGCCAGCGGTGGCTGTACGCGCTGCTGCACCACCTCATCGTCGACACCGTCTCCTGGGACATCCTCACCCGCGACATCCACAGCACCTACACGCGGCTACGGGCCGGTGAGGACCTCCCCGTCTCACCCGCACCCGGCGTGCCCACGTCGCCCGGACGATCCCCACTGGCCACGAACCGGCCGGACGCGGCGCCTGACACGAAGGCGGCCGACCTCGACGGGATGGACGCCGGCTACTGGCGTTGGCTGGCCGGCGCGCCGACACCGCAGCTGGGCAACGGCAAGCCGACCTCGACACCGATCGCCGCGCGGCTGCAGGCCGAGGCCGTGCTGAGCGCACACGCCACCGGCTACCTGCGGCGCGACGCCATGCGCCTGCACCGGGCGGGCACCCTGGCGATGCTGCTGGCCGCGCTCGGCCGGGCGGTCCAGCCGCTCAGCGACCAGCCCGGGCTCTACACCTGGTTGGAGGGCCACGGCCGCGGCACCCGGCCCGGCGGCCCCCACAGCGGCGCGGGGCCCGGTGTCGATGGTGACCTCGGTGACGTTGTCGGCTGGCTCACCGCCTTGTACCCGGCGCTGCTGCTGCCCACCAACCACGCCGGCGACCGGCGGGTGCAGCGGCTGGTCGACCAGGCCGCGGCGGTCGAGGAACAGCTCGCCGCCATCCCGGACGGCGGCACCGGCCATGGCCAGATCCGCTACCTGCAGCCGCACACCCGCCTCGGCCGCACCCTCCGGGCGTTGCCGTCTCCGCAGATCACCGTCAACTACCTCGGCCACGCACCCACGCCGGCTGCCAGCGGCAGCGGGCCGCTGCGGCCCTCCAGCGCACCGACCGGGCCGACCATCGGACCGGCGAACGTGCTACCCACCGCCCTGGACCTCACCGCAGCGCGCGGACCGGACGGCACGCTGCGGCTGCGCGTGAGCGCCGACCCGCACGCCCTGCCCGCCGATACGGCAGCCACCGTCGCCGATCGGATCAGCCGCGAGCTGGAAGCCGCGTCCCGCGTCGTCCCGCTCTCACCGGCCCCGTCCCTGCAGGGCACCCGCACGCTGTACCTGGTCCACCCCGTCGGCGGGACCATCGACTGGTACCTGCCGTTGGCCCACGCCCTCGCGCCGTACTGGGACTGCTACGGCCTGCCCCACGACACCACCGGCCTGGGCGAGGCGAGGCCGCCGACTGTGCCGGAACTCGCCGCGGCCTACCTGGACCGGATCCGCGCCTACCAGCCGGCCGGTGCGGTCACGGTGGCCGGCTGGTCGTTCGGCGCCGCCGTGGCCTACGAGATCGGCCGGCACGCCCACGGCGCCGGCACCCCTGTCGCCGGTCTGTTCCTGCTCGACCCACCCGCACCCTACGCCGACCGACCCAGCCCCGACGTGCTCGCCGAACACCTCCACACCCTGTGGCCGACCCGGACCCGCCAGGCGCTGGCCGACGCCCTGCACGCCACCGCCGATCTGCTGCCGCACGCTCGCGCCACGGCCCTCACGTCCCTGCTCGGCGTCCCCGACGGGCCGGTCGACCGGCTGCTCAGCCTGCTGGTCAACCACGCGACCCTGACCGGCTGGGAACCGGCCGAGCCGCTGCCCGGCGTCCAGCTGATCCTGCCCGCCGATGCCGCCGACCCGGCCGCGTCCGCGGCGGCCTGGCGGGCGCACTGGCCCGACGAACGGGCCATCACCGTCGTGCCCGGTCACCACCTCACCATGCTCGCCACCGCTGGCGGCGTCGAGCAGGTCGCCGCCGCCATCACCGCCACCACATCGGCAGGCGTTTCCTCCGGCGACCTGTCCGGCGCCTGGGCCAGCGCCCGGGTTTGGGGTTGAGGTGTGCGGCATCGCCGGAGCGCTGCGGCTCAGCCCCGCTCCCGAGCCCGGACGCGGGGAGGTGCTGGCCATCACCCGGGCGCTGGCCCACCGCGGCCCGCACGGCGAAGGCCTGTGGGACGGGCCGGGCGTGACCCTCGGGCACCGCCGGCTGGCCATCGTCGACCTCACCGACCGCGGCGCCCAACCGATGACCTGCGGCCCGCTCACGCTGGTCTACAACGGCGAGCTGTACAACCACCGGCAGCTGCGCGGCCAACTCGGCGACCACCGGTTCAGCTCCGGCTCGGACACCGAGGTCGTGCTCGCGGCCTGGCTGCGCTGGGGTCCGGCCGCGTTGCACCGCTTCGACGGCATGTACGCCTTCGCCCTCTACGACCAGCGCACCCGGCGGCTGCACCTGGTCCGCGACCGGCTCGGTATCAAGCCGCTGTACTACCACCGCAGCCCGCGGTTCCTGCTGTTCGCCTCCGAGGTCGCCGCGCTGCTGCACAGCCCGCGGGTGCCCCGCGAGCCCGACCTGCCCGCCTGGTACCGGCACCTGCTGTGCTCATCCACCCTGCAGGTCGACCGGCAGGCCACCCTCCTGGCCGGGATCCGCGCGGTGCCTGCCGCCACCTGCCTCACTCTCGACGCAGACGGGCGGATGTCGACGACCCGGTACTGGACCCTGCCCAACCGCGACCCGGCCGAGGTCGCCGGACCGGCCCGGCCAGCCGGCGCAGCCGCCGAGGAGTTGGCCGACCTGTTCGGCCAGACCGTGACCAGCATGCGGATGGGCGACGTCCCCGTCGCCGCCTTCCTGTCCGGCGGCCTGGACTCCTCCGCGATCACCGCAACCGCCGCGGCCAGCGGCCCCATCACCGCCCTGACCACCGTCCACGCCAACCCACCTCAACAGCCCGACGCTGACGTCGGCGAGAGCGGCGATCTGCGGCACAGCCGGATCCTGACCGCCGCCCATCCCGACCGCATCGACCACCAGGTCAGCGTGCAGCCGCCGGGCATCACGCTGGCCGACCTGGATGCCGTCTGCGACCCGGCCACCATCACCGAAGACCCGCGACACCTGGGCATCCTCGGCAACTACCGGGCGGCCGCCGACCTCGGCCTGCGGGTCGTGCTCAACGGCCAGGGCGCCGACGAGACGATGGCCGGCTACGTCGGCCTGCCCACCTTCGTCGACCACGTCCTCGACGTCCGCCGGCCCAGCCCGGCCACGATCAGCGGCCTGCCCGCCTCCCGGCAGGCCGCCCACCTCTCGCCAGACGTCCTCGCCGCCCGCAACGGCGCACACGCCGAAGTCCTCGCCTTCCACCACGGCCTACCCGGCACGCCACTGGAGGCCGCCGGTCGCCTGCTGACCGCGCTGCAACTCGCCCGGGTCGTGCAGTTCGAGGACCACCTGGCCATGCACGCCGGGGTCGAGGCCCGGTTCCCGTTCCTGGCCCACCGACTGGTCGAGTGGTGCTTCACCGGCCCGTACGACCAACACGTCCGGCCGCACACCCGTACCGGAAAGGCCGTCCTGCGCGACGCCGTCGCCGACCGACTGCCCGCGGTACTACTCCGCCGGCCCAAGCAGGTCTTCCCGCACCCCAACCCCGCCCGGCTCCACACGGCGCTGGCCGCGCTGACCCGTCAGCATGCCGCCGCCCTGGCCGCCGACCCCCTCGTGGCGCACCTGTTCCGCCTCCCGCCCGCCGACCACCTCGCCCAACTGCCCTCCGCGACGCAGTGGCTGCTGCTCATGACCTGGCGCTGGCACACCACCGTCCAGACCACCACCACCGGCCGCCCGGGACCCACCACACCCGACCAGCCGACCCCGCCCGCAGCAGGAAGGACATCCCGATGACAACGCTGCCCACCGACCACACCACCGGCCCAACCGGCACCCCAGACAGCCCGGCAGACGACCCGGTGCCGGCGCTCGGCGTCACCCAGCTCGCCGGTCACATCGGTGCGCAGATCACCGGTGTCGACCTCGCCCAGCCGCTGGCCGACACGACCATCGCGCAGATCCGCGCCGCGCTGCTGGCCCACAAGGTGATCTTCTTCCGCGGCCAGCACCTTGACCACGCCGCGCACCTGGCGTTCGCGTCCCGGTTCGGCCAGCCGACCCGCCGCCCCGGCGCCAAGCACGGCGCCCACCCTGACGGGTACCCGCAGATCCTCACCATCGACCCCGACGCCGACGACATCCGCTACGGGCGGGACTTCGAGGAGCGCTACCGGGGCAAGTGGACGACCTACACCGCCGGCTGGCACACCGACCTCACCCCGGCGGTCAACCCGCCAGGCGCCTCGATCCTGCGCGCCCAGACCGTTCCCCCCTACGGCGGAGACACCCAATGGACCAACCTCGCCGCCGCCTACGCCGGCCTGCCCGCGCCGCTGCGCGACATGGCCGACCGACTGCGAGCCGAGCACGCGTTCTTCGCCGGGTGCGACCTGCTGGACTCAGATCCACAAGACGTCCGGATCCGCGCCCTGGACCAGGCCGACCCCCAGGTCTCCGTACACCCCGTCGTCCGGGTCCACCCGGAGACCGGTGAACGGGTGCTGTTCGTCAACCCCGCCTCCACCACCCGACTGATCGGCCTCAACCCGGTCGAGAGCCGGCGGCTGCTCGACCTGTTCTTCGCCCACATCATCCGGCCCGAGTACACCGTCCGGTTCAGCTGGCAACCCGGCTCGGTCGCCTTCTGGGACAACCGCGCCACCGCCCACCTGGCCGCCACCGACATCGCCCACATCCCCGGCCTACGCCGCACCATGTTCCGCGTCACCCTGCTCGGCGACCGCCCGGTCGGCCCGGACGGCTACACCTCCCAGATCACCGCCGGACAACCGATGCTGCCCTGGGACGAACTCGCCACGACGCCCAGCGCCCCTGGTGCCGCGTAGCGGGACGGATCGCGGACGGCTGCGATCTAGCCAGAACAAGGCCGGGGCGGGGCTGCTAACGTCGCGCAACCCCTCCGACCCGCCCCGGCCGGCAACGCGATCGAGGAGAAGCCCGCGGTGCAGATCCTGCCCGAGATATCCCGCACATTCGGCGAGTACCTGCTCCTGCCCAACCTCACCGACGAAGACTGCACCCCCGAGCAGGCCGACCTCAGCACACCACTGGTGCGCCACCCGGTCGGTCAGCCGGCGCCGCTGCGGATCGCTGTACCGCTGGTCAGCGCGATCATGGCTGCGGTGTCCTCACCGCGGCTGGCCATCGCGCTGGCCCAGACCGGTGGACTGGCGTTCGTCCACCAGGGCCAGCCGCCGGCCGAGCAGGCCGAGATGGTCGGTGCGGTCAAGCGGCACAAAGCCGGGTTCCGGCACTCCGACCTCAACATCAAACCGTCGGCCACCCTCGGCGAGGTCAGCACCCTGCTCTCCGCCGCCGAACGCGACATCGCCGTGGTCACCGACGACGGCAGCCCGCATGGCCGGTTCCTCGGGCTGATCTCGCTGCGGGACTTCCACCCCGGCCGGCACGACCTCAACGACGGCGTTGAGACCCGGATGCGCCCGGCCGAGCAGCTGGTCACCGCGCCGCCGTCGATCTCGCTGTCGGACGCGAACACGATGCTGTGGGAGCACCGCCTGGACGTGCTGCCCGTCGTCGACTCCGGCGGGCTGCTGGCCTCGATCGTGCTACGCCGGGACTACGAGCTGCACAAGCAGTTCCGTAGTGAGTCGATCGACGCGGACAAGCAGTTCATGGTCGGCGCCGGGATCAACACCCGCGACTACGCCGAGCGGGTGCCGGCGCTGGTCGAGGCCGGCGCGGACCTGCTGTGCATCGACTCCTCCGACGGTTACTCGACCTACCAGCGGCAGGTCCTGGACTACGTCCGCGACCGGTACGGCGAGGGTGTTCGGGTTGGGGCGGGCAATGTGGTGGATGCTCGCGGGTTCCGGTACCTGGCGGACGCGGGTGCGGACTTCGTGAAGGTCGGGATCGGCGGCGGGTCGATCTGTATCACCCGCGACCAGAAGGGCATCGGCCGGGGCCAAGCCTCGGCCCTGCTCGACGTCGCCCGCGCACGCGACACCTACGCCCAGGAAACCGGCCAGTACATTCCGATCTGCTCCGACGGCGGTGTCCTGCACGACTCCCACATGGCCATCGCACTCGCGTTCGGCGCCGACTTCCTCATGCTCGGCCGCTACTTCGCCCGGTTCGACGAAAGTCCCGCACCCCGCGTCCGCCTCGACGGCCAGTTCTACAAGGAATACTGGGGCGAAGGCTCACAACGCGCCCGCAACGCCGCCCGTTACGGCCACGGCGACGGCCTCCTGTTCGAAGAAGGCGTCGACGGCTACGTCCCGTACGCCGGCAGCCTCTACGACAACGTCTCGGCCACCATCGCCAAGATCAAGGCCACGATGGTCAGCTGCGGGTCCACCACCTTGCCCCAATTCCACCGCACCGCGACGCTCGTCGAAGTCTCACACCAGAGCTACCTGCAGAACTCCGCCGACATCCGGCTACGCGACCGCCCAAGTACCACGGACCGATAAGGCAAGTGCACACACCCACATGCAGTCCTGCAACGATCGGCACTGTGCCCGCCTTCACCGTCCGGGGCAGCTCGCCTGCGTGGCGACGGTGAACCCGTTGACCAGGCAGACCGTCAGGTCCGGCTGGTGCGTTGGGCATAATGGAGTTCGGCGAGTTCGTTGCCAGTGAGCCAGCCGTCTTCGCCGGCGCTGGCGCCGACCCGGTAGCCGGCGAACAGGACCGCCTGTTCCAGAGCGAGGTATGGGTCGCCGGTGTGGGTCAGCACATACAGGAAGGCGGCGGCCAGCGCGTCGCCTGCTCCCACCGTGTTGACCACGCCGCGCGGCGCGACCCCGGGTACCCGGTACACCTCGCGGCCGTCCCGGACGCCGAGGACGGCGCCGGCAGGGCCGCAGCCGACGACCACCAGTTCGCAGCCGTACCGGTCCCACACGCCGGTGACCCAGTCTTCCGGCGAGCACGGCAGTCGCTCGTGCGAGCAGAACAGCACCGTCGCCGCGCGCATCCACGCGGCGTTGTAGGCGTCGTCGAGTGACTCCACGGCTTGGACGTCGGCGGCTACCGGCACCCCGTGCTCGGCCGCGACGGCGAGCAGCGGCCGGGCGAAGCCGATGTTGGTCACCACGGCAAGCTCGGCCCCGGCCAGCAACCCCGCGAACCGTGAGCGCGGGTACTCCGCGTCCGGGAGGCCCTTCAGGTCCGTGCTGATCATCCGTTGCCCGGCCGGGTCGTGCAGCACCACCGACGCGGGGGTCGCCGCCGCGGAGGCCACACCAGCGCCCCACAGGCCACGCTTGCGGAGCACCGCCTGCACCATCCCGCCGAGCGGGTCGATGGCAACGAGGGTGGCCAGCCGAACCTCGGCGCCCAGGACGGCCAGGGCCGCCGCCACGCCGTAGCCCACCCCGGCGACCCGGGCTCCGATTTCCCATTGGGGATACCGCACCGGGGCGTACCGGATCGGGAAGCCATCGACGGGAACGGTCAGCTCCACGTTGGTGACTCCAGCCACGACGATCACGGCACGACCGTACCGACGGTTAGCGGCAAGGCCGGGTCCTGAGGTCGGTATTGGCAGGCACCGCCGCGAACCGATCCTGCGAGCGCGGGCGCTCCGGTCTCGCCAACCGGCGCCAGATCGTTTGCCCGTGCGTGGATCAGCTCGTCAGCCTGGACCAGTCGTTCCGGCTGGAAATGACGGTCCGCGAGAAGTCCCCGGCTGGAAGGAACCTACGCCGGGGCCGGGTGGATCACCGCAGATGTCCAGCAGCGTGCGCAGTGTGGTCGCGTCGTCGGTCAGGGCATCGGCGAGCGTGCCCGCCGCGTCGCTCGGAACGTCGTCGGGCAGGCGCATCGTCTGTTCGCGGACTCGGGTGGCGGTGGCGTCCAACAGTCGGTGGGTCCGGGCCAGCAGCGGTTGTTGCAGCAGTACCGACGAGGCGGCCGGGATCGTGTCCTGGTGTTCGGCGAGCATCTGCCCGAGTCCGGAGATCAGCTGGACGGCCTGCTCGGCTTGGGCGCCGTCATGGTTGACCAGGGCCAGCCGGGCTGATTCGGCCAGCGCGGCGACCGTCCGTCCGGCCACGGCCAGTGGTGTCCGGATGGTGCGGGGGGCGTGCAGCGGCGGCGAGCCGGGGCGTTCCTCGGCGAGGCTGACGGCGATCTGTTGGGCTATCGACCGCAGCGTGTCCTCGGTGAGGTAGCGACGCGCGGACGGCTCGGTGATGCGCATCCGTGCGGCGACCGCGGAGACCCGCTCTCGCAGTAGCTGCTCGGCGGCCTCCTGCGGGATCGTGAGGCCCAGCTCGTCCAGTGCGTCCCGGAGCAGGCCGGCGCGCGTGTGCAGCCAGGTCACCCGTGGCGCCACTGCTGTCCCCTTCCACCGTCACGATCGAGTTGTGCCCTGGACCGCCCCGGGCCGCCGAGCGGGCCCGGCGGCGTGCGGCACAGCATGTCAGCACGCCTGGTTCTGGCCTCGGCACCGCGTCGGATGAACCGTGGCGTGTTCGAGAGCTGGACGGCGACGATGGCGGCGGGCGGTACGGCCGGACATGTCGGTCGTACTTTGATCAGCCGTGACCAGGTAGGTCTGGGGTCAGGTCGTCGCGTAGTCCGCGCCAGCTCGGATGCCGGAGGACTTCATCGGGTGTCCACTCCGCGTAGGCGACCTCGCCGACCAAGACCGGGTCGACCCAGTGGGCGCCGCGTGCGGCCTCGCGGGGGACGCCGCCGCCGGCGGTGAACGGGGAGTCGGGTCGGGCCAGCCCGGTGAGGCGGTGCGCGAGGTTGGTGAGCATCGCGTCGGTGAACCCGGTGCCTTTACTGGACTACGGCTATCTCGGTGTGCAGCAACGCACGTGTAGGTCGTCAACACCTGGCTCTGACGTCCGTACCTGGCCCACTCTTGTCGACAACAAGGACGGCCATAGTTCGCCCCAGCAGTCGAACAGCCCTCGGCCCGGGTCGTCACGTTTCCGGTCTCAATGGACCGGACGCAGGCCAGGCCCGTGATCTGGCCTGCGTCAGATCGAGTGAGACGCTCCAGCAACCGTCCGCGCGGCGGAACGCCGTCCGGACCAGGGATGCGTCAGATAGTTGAGACTGCGTCACGTCCCCCGAGACAGGACATCACGGACAGTGAGAGCATGAGCCGATCGTCCAGGAGGCCCAGCCCGCCGAACAGGCCCGGAACCTCGCCCTCTTGCCGAGAGTCGGACGTTCACATGGCGCACAACGGCGCTGGGCGATGTAAGCGATCAATCAATAGAATCACGCCAAGCGGTCGAGGCAGCCCAGTCAGTCGAGGGTATGCACCACGTCCAGGACCGCGCAGGCCGATCCCTGCGCGGCCACAGGCACAGATTGGCTCGTTGACCGAGTCGAGTGGGTCTCGGGAGAGCCGCGGCGGTTGGCCGTTTGGGGGCTGATCTCTGTAAGAAGCCGTCAAGTAACCGCGCGGCGCCGGCCGCTAACCAACCCGGTCGAGCGGCGGAGCGCGTAGCCATCGCCGCCGCCGCGCAAGACCGGATCGGCGCGACGTTATCAGACTTGCTGGCAGGTGATCGTGTACGTCGGTTCGACCCATGACCTGTCGGCCGTGATGACTCCCGGAACCGAGATGCTCAGGACCGTGCCGTCGTCCTGGTGAATCTGGTAGGTCGAAGTCAGGTTTCGGTCCAGCACCAGATCAGACGAGGAAGCGACGGCGCTGATCAGGGACCGGCGGTTGCCCTCGTGGTCGGCGACGCCGCCGAGCTCGCCACCAATGTAGCTCGTCAGCTGCGCCCGTTGGTCCGCAGCGAGGAGCACTTCGTCGAGCAGACTGCGCAAGGCCTGCAGTTCTACGACCTTGGGACGATCCGTGCCGTCTGAATAGCCGACCCGGACGTGTCGAAGCACGAGCAGGGTGAAATAGGGCTGAAGCTGCTCATAGAACTCGTACACGCGGACTTGGTCGGTCATGTTCCTCTCCTCGAATATCTCCTTCTTCAGGACCTTTACTGATTGGCTGATCTCCTCCTCAGAGGTGTACGTCTTCTGTTCGGTCTGCCGTTTTGTGTCGTCCACTTGGGACTGTATCGACTTGAAGGCGGCCTCGTTGAATCCGGACCGAAGGTGTCCGTGCCGCCGGAAACGTTGAGTGAAGCATTGACCTCGCCGCCCCACATGCTGGTGGCGCTCGCGTCGCCGTGGGCATTGGCGTTCAACTGGTACTTGTAGTTCTCCTTGTCCTCGCTGACTGATGTGTTCTTGTCCATC
>Ga0307499_10000371_pt1 | contig 16136 bp, 16 predicted proteins | sample 13_S_MG_FD_201363 | JGI IMG/M metagenome (GOLD analysis project Ga0307499, IMG submission 201363) | Soil microbial communities from Populus trichocarpa stands in riparian zone in the Pacific Northwest, United States - 13_S | ecosystem: Environmental > Terrestrial > Soil > Riparian zone > Trees... | reverse complement strand
CAAATCGACAGTGCGGTCGCCGGAATAAATATTATCGTCGAAACTATCGGTCCGTGGAAAAGCATGGCGGGCCCACAAACACCTCCATCAGGCACTCGCAACGCCCGCGCGGGAGGTCCGGCCGCCAACATCGAGCAACGCATTCGCGTCGGGTCGTAACGGCCGAAACGCCGCTCGGCGATATTTGCTGGCTGCGGTGGACCCTGGATGCATTCACAATGCAGGCGCTGATGGCGCCGCTTGCGAAGCATCGGCAGGTCAATGGAACTCGTCGTTGATAGTTTTTTAAAACACCTGCGTCGCGGTTGATGGCACCAAGCGGCCGGGCCGGGCAGCGGGAAAATGTCCGCTGCCGATGTGAACGCGGACATCGTTCGATGCCGCGCCGACGTTCGTTGATGGACCCAAAGCGGAAGCGGCGCGAGCTGCTAGTTACTTTTTAAGTTGCCCGATTGATCGAAGTCGGACCAACTTAATTGGTTCGCAATATTCCTGTTGCTCCCGTATTGGGACCCATCCAGTCTGAAGTTTTTCTGAAAATATTCGGGTAGCCAAGGTAGCTTCTTCTCAATCCCCGTCGTGATCGGTTCGTCCGTCATTTCAAACGTAATCGCATTCCAAGTGATTTCTTGGCCGAACGTCGCTTGTAGATCGGTCGGATCGACTTCGAAGACGCTTTTCGGATCGTTGACATTCGCGAATGTCACGAGGTCCGGCAGGTCCGCAGGAGCAATACTTCGCAGGCCGCGCATGTTAGCAAGGCGCGAGATACCACCGAGAAAGTCATCTCTCCAGAGCGGGCCATAGAGCCGAGAGAGCAATTCATCACTCGGCCAATCCCAAACAGTTCCGCCCGGTTTCGCGTGAAGATGACTGGTCAGCAAGGCGATTAAGGGTTTTGTGCCCGGGCCCAGGTCCAAATACAGGGCTTCGCCGCGAAGCTTGTGCGGCGTTCCGCGAGCGGGGATCGAGACTTCCCAGAACGCCCACTCGGTCACACTTGTACCGCGCTTAACGCCGTCAGGAGTGTTGACGGCTAATGTCAGCTTGTAGCGAAAACTCGCGCTTCTGCCGCATCCAGACAATGTGACGGCGATCGCAAGCACCGCTGTCATGCGGAGAAACAAATGCAAGTTCATAGACAAAGCGGTGCTCGTTTGAGCCGAACAATCTTCGGCAGTCAACTAACACCAAAAGTTGTCACACCAGTTAACTTCACCTCGTTCTCTCTATGAGGTGGCTTTACACTTGGGTAATCTGTTCGTTTCCGTTCCCGCTTCGAGGCCACTCTTGCCTCGGCGAGTTGGAGAGCAAATCGATTGGACGTCCGCTCTTGGCAATTTCGGACCTGCTGTGATGGCCCGAGGATGACTGCTCGTGAGGGTCGCACGGACATTCCTGTCAGGAGGGCCAACTTCCGAAAATGACCCCATCTCGGACATCGAGCGTGATCGCGGATGTGCCGGATGGAATCCAAAGGTGACATGAAGCGTCAGGCTCCGGAATCCGTCGTCCGCTATAGCCGACAACCCGATCTTCGCATCAATCGCGCAACAGCACGGCCTCCCGAAGGGTCGGGCTCGAGCCCAAGACGGCGACGAGCCCCAGCGCCATCAGCAGCACGCCGAGCAAGGTTGCCATCCAGCCCTGCCCGTCATCGGCTGCCTCGGCGACAGGAAAGGCGGCCGGCTCGGCCAGAGGTGCTGAGGCGGCAACCGCTTCGCTGGGGGCCGGTGCGGTCGCCGGAAGCGTCTTCACGACGACCACGCGCGGCGTGGCGTGGTCGGGCGTGAGCTGATCGGTCGCGCGCTTTTCGACAGGGGCGAGAGGCACGAAGGCCGCGGCCCCCGTCGCCAGGACGGAAGCGGCATCAACCACCTTGAACTCGGGTGCGAGCCGCATCGGCTGAGACGCGTCTGCCGGTGCGGCGCGCAACAGCTCCGCACGCGCATCCACGACCGCCTTCTGCTTGCGCGGTGCAGCCTCGTTCTCCTCAGAAACGGCGACAGGAGGTATCGCGGCGCCATGACGAACCTGTTTCTTCACCGTCGCGATTCCCTGAGCGGTTTGGAACCAGCATTTGCGGTGGCCGTCCAAACGATAGACCCAGCGCTGGCCGGCCGTCGTCGACTTGCCGGGCCGCGGCAAGCACTCCTCTTCCGCGGCAGCGGGCGCAGCGGCTTGCGCGGGAGTGGCGCTGAAGAGTTCAGTAAAGGGATTCGAAGACGCAGGCGAAGTCGGGAGAGCCGCGAGAAGGACAACAGCGGCGAAGCAAAATCGCAAATGACCGGACATGAAAACCCCGGTGTTGCGCCCCCGCCGGCACGACCTTTGGCCGCGAAGTGGGTCATAATGCGGCTCAAATCCGGCAGGGCGGTGGATTCATTCTGGCCCGGAAACGAGATCGGGGCTCGGTGCTGCAGCTCAGCAGCAGGTGTTCACCTGTCACCGTGATATGCACGGGTTTGCGCCGAGCAGTTCGCCTTTACGCCGGCTTCCTTTATGCGAACCAGTATCTGCTGCGCTCGAAAACGCTTCCTTACCGCCGCCCCGGCAGCCACGCGACAAAGCCGGCCTCGCCGAGCCGTTTCATCACGTCCTCCAGATGCACCCGGTCCCGCGTTTCAATCACGACCTCGAGCAGCGTGCCCTTGGCCGGCAGGTCGGAGAACGTCCGCTGGTGCGAGACCTCGATGATGTTGGCGCCGGCTTCGGCGAGCAGCGCCGAGACCGCGGCGAGCTGGCCCGGGCGGTCGACGATGTCGATCGCGATCTGGGTCAGCCGTCCCTCGCGCGCGAGCTCACGCGTCAGCACCGAAGCGATCAGCCGCGTATCGATATTGCCGCCGGTCAGCACGAGGCCGACATTGCGCCCGGCAAAACGCTCCGGCGCCGCCAGCACCGCGGCAAGGCCGGCCGCGCCGGCGCCCTCGACCACGGTCTTTTCGATCGCGATCAGCATCGCCACTGCACGCTCGATCTGGTCTTCGGTGACGAGCATGATGTCGTCGACGAGATGACGGATGATGTCGGTGGTGATCCGGCCCGGCGCCTTGACGGCGATGCCTTCGGCGAGCGTGTCGCCACGCATCGGCAGGCTCTCGCCCTTGATGGCGTTGTACATCGAGGGATAGAGCTGCGCCTGCACGCCGATGATCTGCAACGCCGGCTTCAGCGATTTGGCCGCGACCGCAATGCCTGAGATCAGCCCGCCGCCGCCGATCGGAACCACCAGCGTATCGAGCTGCGGCACGGCGGCGAGCATTTCGAGCGCGATGGTGCCCTGCCCTGCGATGATCAAGGGATCATCGTAAGGGTGGATCATGGTGAGATTCTGCGCCTTGCCATGCGCGCGCGCGAACTCGGCCGCCTCCTCCAGCGTCTTGCCGGCAATGATGGTCTCGGCGCCATGACGCCTGGTGTTCTCGATCTTCACCATCGGGGTGCCCACGGGCATCACGATGCTGGCGGGAATGCCAAGCCGACGTGCGTGATAGGCCACGCCCTGCGCATGGTTGCCGGCCGACATCGCGATCACGCCGCGCCGGCGTTCGTCCGGCGACAACGCCAGCAGCCGGTTGAGCGCGCCGCGCTCCTTGAAGGTCGAGGTGAATTGCAGGTTCTCGAATTTCAGCCAGAGCTGGCAGCCGCAGATCTGGCTCAGCGTCCGGCTCTGGTCGCATTCGGTGACGATGACCGAGCTTGCAATGGCAGCGGCCGCGGCTTTGACATCGTCGAGCGTGACGGCAAGCCGGCCTGCCTCTGAAGCGTGCTGGTCCGGTGGAGCGTTCCTGGGGGATTTCGGCATTTCGGGGCCTCGTTGGGAGGCATTCGTATAAGCCTTTTCCGCTCGATCCGTCTCCTCCGAATCTCGTAAAAACCCCGCCCCATGAACATGGGTGTCGCAAAAAGCCGCTGCGGCGTTACACTTGGGGCAGGTTCGCCGGGACAGCGGCCGGAGTTTTTCAGATGAATTCATTGAGCGATGGGCCGCAGGCGGAAGCCATCACCGTCGTGCTGCTCGAGGACGACGCGCCGACGCTTTGGCGGCTGCAGGACGCGCTGACCAAGGCTGGATACCAGGTCAGGGCCGCCGGCACGCTCGCCGAGGCGCGCGCATGTCTTGCGCAGGGTGCGCCAAAAGTGCTGCTGACCGACCTTCAACTGCCCGACGGCCACGGCGTCGACCTGATCCGCGAAACGCGGCAGCGCTTTCCGGACACCGAGATCATGGTGATCTCGATCCTCGGCGATGAGGAAAGCGTGATCTCGGCAATCACCGTCGGCGCGACGGGCTATCTGCTCAAGGACGCCTTCCCGACCGATATCGCCGCCACCGTGCGCGACCTCGTCGCCGGCCATTCGCCGATCTCGGCCTCGATCGCCCGCTTCATCGTGCGGCGGACCCAGAACACGCCCGAGCCGCCGCCCGGCCCCGCGCTCAACACCGCCAAACTGACGCCGCGCGAGATCGACATCCTCTGGGGCATCGCCAAGGGTTTTAGCTACGCCGAGATCGCGAGCCATCTCAGCCTGTCGCGCCAGACCGTGCCCGGGCATATCAAGAGCATCTATCGCAAGCTCGAAGTGCATACCCGGGGCGAAGCGGTGTTCGAGGCGGTCCAGCAAGGCTTGATCAAGCTGTGAACGACACCGACGAGGACGCGACGGCGGAACGACAGCCGGCCCGCGATCGGCGGCGGCTGTGGACGTCCCGCCTCGTCCAATACCTGTTGCTGCAGGCGGTGATCGCCGGCGTCTGCGTCCTGGCGCTGCTGCAGTCGCTTCCCGGACCTCCCGACCACTATCGGTTCACGGCGTTCAAGCTCACCGAAGCCGGCATCGAGCACGCGGTAACGCTGCCGTATTTCTCCCCGTCACGGAATGCGATGAACGATCCGCCGCGCTTCAGCGGACACTTCGTTCACCCGCCCGGCGAGGCCGGACGCGCCTGGTCGGTGTTTCTGCCGCGCTTTACCAACGGCGTCGAGGTCAGCGTCAATGGCGTCGTGATCCTCGACAGCCGGCGCGATCCCGCCGCCAACCGTCCCGACCGCAACACGCCGCAGATCGGGGTGATCCCCGCGTCAGTGCTGCACGATGGCGCCAACGATTTTTCGATCCGGCTGTTCATCTGGGGCCCGATCTCCGGTTTTCTCGACCGCATCTGGATCGGCCCGGACGAGCTGTTGCGCCCGAGCTATAATCTGAGAACCCTGATCTTCGTCACCTTGCCGGTGGTGTTCTCGTCCTGGCAGGCGATTCTTGCGGTCATCCTGGGAATCATGTGGGTGATGCGGCGCCACGAGCCGGCCTATGGCGTTCTGGCCGCGGCAATGGCGGTCGGCGTCGGGCAGGCGTTCCTGCAAACGCCGATGGGCGAGACGCCGTTTTCCCGGCTCAACGTGGTCCTGATTTCGTCGGCGCCGATTGAAAGCGCGCTGGTGCTGACATTTGCGCTGCTGTTCTCGGGGTGGAAATGGCGGCTCTACGGCTGGGTTATCTTCATCCCCGGCGTGCTGCTGGCGCTGGCCGGCCTGTTCGGAAACCAGGCGACGGTGCGTGCGCTGTTCCTGTATCTCGCCGTGCCGACGGTTGGCGCGTCGCTTGCCATCATGGCCATCGTGACCGCGCGCTCAGTCCTGCAACGGCAGAATGTCGCGAGCCTGCTGCTCGGATGCGCGGTCACGATCATGCTTAGCTGCTGGATCGTCGACCTGCTCTCGGTATTTGGCGTGATGCCCAACCGCATCTTCACCTCGCGGCTGTCCTATTCGGCCATGCTGGTGGCGATCGGCGCGGGATTGACCTGGCGGTTCGCCCGCGCACTGAACGAGGTCGACGGTTTTGCCGGCCGCCTCGTCACCCAGGTGCGCGACGCGGAAGCGAAGCTGAAGGCCAGCTTCGTGCGCGACGAAGAGCGCGCCCGCGCCGCGGCGCTGGCGCGGGAGCGCACCCGGCTGATGCGCGACCTGCATGACGGGCTCGGCGGCCAGCTCGTCAGCATCGTGGCCTTGAGCGAGCGCGGCAATGGCAGCGCGGGAATCGGCGATGCCGCGCGGGCGGCGCTGAAGGACCTGCGCCTCGTCATCGATTCGATGGACGACATCGGTGGCGATCTGATGCTGGCGCTCGGCTCGTGGCGCGAGCGCGCCATGGCGCAGCTGCGCCCGCATGACATCGCACTCGACTGGCGCGCGGTCACGGCGCAGGGCCTGCCGGTGCATCCCGAACTACGGCCGTGGCATGTGATCCAGATCGTGCGGCTGCTGGATGAAGCCGTGACCAATGCCGTCAAGCATGCCAATGCCAAGCGTATCACGGTGAGGATCGAGACGCTCGCGGGCGCCGATGGCGTCGACCGCGGCTGCATCACCGTCGAAGACGACGGCGGGGGCTTTGAAATCACGCCGGATGGCGTGGCGGCAGGCGCGATAAAAGCGGCGCGCGGCTTGCGCAACATGCGAAGCCGCGCGGCGCGCTGTGGCGCGGAGCTGGAACTGAGCTCCTGCGCCCAAGGGACTCATCAAGGGGACCATCAAGGCACGCGGGTGAGACTGACATTGCCCCACCGCTTTCCCGACAGCGACGGCGCTGCCGGTTAATCAGATCTTTTTTGACGCGTTTTCTTCACGCGAACCGGTATCCATCCACTTCGCTTGAAAACGCTTTGCCTGGCTCAGCGACGGCCGACGCGATTGACCGGGCCACCGCGGTTCATCGGGGTGCCGGCGCGAACACCGACACCGGGCGCGCCAACGCCGACACGGGCGACGCCAACGACCGGTGTAGCGACCACCGCTGCTGCAACCGGCGTCGGCCGGGCCACACAGCCCTTCGGCACGCCGACCGTCTTGCAATAAACCACCGCGGCCTGGGCCGAACCCACACCGCCCGGCGCGAACGAAGCCACGGCCGAGAACGCCGCAAGCGTCAGACCAGCGCTCAGCCAATTTGTCTTCTTCAACATCTGTCATCTCTCCCGAATTCGACGTGCAGCCTTGCGATGTACCGATCGGTCACCGCAGCCGACGCGGGACGTACATGGTCCATCGGGAGACGCCGCAACATCCCATGAAAATGGTGTGGGCGTGCGCGCTGGCGTTTGCAGACCGATTCCGCCGCCATGAACATGGCATGGACCCCGGACGCAACCTCGACGAGTTTTCGCGCGCTTTCAACCCTCACATTCTCGTCAAAAGGTCATCCATGAAAAAGACGATCCACATCCCGGCTGCGGCCACCGCGCTGATCCTGTCGCTTGCCGCCGGCTCGCTGGCTCACGCGCAATCCGGGCCCACACCGCAGGAGCAAATGGCCTGCCGTTCGGATGCCGGAAAATTGTGCTCCGAACATATTGGCAAGCCGCCGCAGATGAACGCCTGCCTCAAGGCGAACAAGGAGAAGCTGTCGGACGGCTGTCGCAAGGTGGTGGAATCGCGCGGCGGCTAGCGCCTGATCCGGAAAAAGCCGCTCCAGATTTTCTCTCGGCAAGACGCGAGGTATTGCCCGGTGACGGGCTTGAATAAAAGCTGGAGCGCGCTGGCGTCCGAACGTCAGCGCGCTCCCTAGGATGTCGCGGCGATCGCCGGAATGAAAATCAATTGTCCTGATCGAACAGCCTGATGCGGGGCGTATCGGCTCTCGCCGGTTCAGCGAACATCTCCCGCGGCCCGCCTTCTTCTCGAATCCTGATCCGCCGCGGCTCGGTCACTTCCCGGACCCTCTCCTCAACCGCCTCGAGTTCCTGCTCACGCGGCTGCTGAACCCGACGCCTTTCGGCCCAGAGCTGTCGCCGCTCGGCGCGCCGCTTTTCCGCGTCCGCACGCTTGACGTCCGTGTCGCGGGCCCTCGCGAAGGCGTCCCGAGGCGGCGCGGCTTTTTCTCCGGTCTGTTCGGCTGATTTCTGTTCGGTTGATTTTGCAGGTTGCGGTTGTGCCTGGACGGGCTGCACGGCCGCGACATTGTTCACGGGCTTCTCTTCGGCGCGGACATTGTTGATGGGGGGAGCCGCATTGCCGGACGGCGCTGCTGCTTCCATTTGTGGCGGGGGTTGCTCCTGCGCCGGCGCGGAAGCAGGGCTCGTCGCAACCGCACGCGGCGCAGGCTGCGACGGTACGGCCGCGACGGTTATCGGCTCAGCCGACATCCTGCGTTCCAGCTTGGAAACCCCTGAAGGCGGATTGGCGATGTTCGCCGCCAGATAGCCTCCGCCGAGACCGGCGGCGACTGCCACGATCACGGTTCCCACGCCTGCAAAATATGCCGTCGATATCCGCATGTTTCGGCTCCATCATCCACGCGGCCAACGCGTGGCATGGGCCGATGTTCCGGCACGGTTTGGTGAGGAAACTGGAACCGGGAGCGCTGCGATTGCAGCGCTCAGATCATCGCGGCGACTTTTTCCAGGCCGATGATGCGGGCGAGCGTACGGACTTCGCTCTTCTGGTCTTCACGCAACTGGAACAGCAGCGGCATCGCCGCCGATTTCAATTGCTGGACTTCTGCCGAGTCGGGATCAATCGGCACGCCCGGAGCATTCGGGTTGGCCTGCCGACCCGCGTGAATCTTGCGGGCGACGGCGCGCAGCGCGCTCTCCACTGGCGGCCAGTACGATTCCTGCGAGGCGGACAGTTTCAGTCGGTCCTTGATTCCGGCGATCTGGCCGTCGCTCAGCAGCGCATAGTTTTTCTGCGGCTGCGGCTGCGGCTGCGGCTTGGCGACGGCCTTGGGCTTCGGCGGCGTTATGGGCGACGATGCGGCAGGCGCCATCGGCGCGGCAGGTGCAACCTCTTTCGGCAGCCCGAGATCGGCGGGGCCGGTCGAGGCATAGGCCTGGCGCAGCGACTCGCTCAGCGCCGCGGTAGTCTCGGGCGTCTCATAGGCAGCCAGCGTATAGCTCACGACAGCCAGCCGGTCCTTCTTGTTTGCCTTGTTCGACACCGGCGTTTGGACGGCGGCAACCGAAGCGGCAGCCAGTTGGAGCGGCGCAGGTCCGCTGTCCCGGCCGATAATGGCAGTGGCGGCGGTGCCGGCCACGAGAAAGCAGATCAGCGCACCGATGGTCATTGTCTTGGTCAAAAAGGTCTCCATTCCCGCCGACGTGTGGCCCTTTTGCCGCAAACTGGACGACAATTGCGGCGTTACGATGCCGTTTCGAGCGTAACGCGGTCAAAAACCTGGAGAAATCGTCCCGAAACAGCCCGGAATCAGGCCGCCGCGGCCAGTTCGTAGGCTTCCTGGATGTCGGCAACGATATCAGAGGCTTCCCACAGGGCGTCGGGCTCGATCGACTGCAGGGTGACGGTCCAGTTGTTGCTGCGGTTGCGAGGCATCCTGACGACGTCGAATTCGATGCCGCGGCACAGCGGATGCCGATCGAGCGCAAACATCACCCGCCGCCGGATCTCCTCAAGAGTCGCTGAGGTCTTGCCAAAATACCGGTCCAGATCCATTCGTGCCCCCTCGATTTGCCGCCCGGCCGGCCGTGGCGGCCGACCATCCTCTGGGGCTATTGTTGCGGCCGATATGGTTAACGGCGCGTTAATCCTCGTATTGGCACGGGGGCAGAGCCTGAGCGACGGCGGAGCGGAACAGCCCGGCATGGCTGAAGCGATACCTCAGACGACAACGGCGGCCGCGACCGGGCCGTCGGTCCGCGCCCCGCTGGCGGCGGCCATCGCGATTTCAGCCTTCACGCTGGGGGTCGCGACCTTCGAACTGGCGATGGCGGACTGGCCTTCCGGCTTCGTCCTGCTTGCGGTCGTGCCGCTGATGGCGCTCGTGTTCTGCGGCTGCGCCCTGTGGTCCGCGACACTGTTGCTGCGTATCCGGAACGGCGGCGCGAAGTTTGTTCTTCCATTCCTGATTTACGCGCTGACGCTCGCCATTCTCATCTATGCGCCGCTGCACAAGATCGCCCTGCAGCAGAATTTCGACTGGCACCGCGAGGACCGCGAACGGATCGTGGCGCGGGTCGAAGCCGGCGAGCTGAAGCCCAACGTCTCCACCAACAAGAGCCTGATCGCACTCGGCGACCGCGCGCCCCACGTTTCGGCCGGCGGTAACGATATCGTCGTCGATGAAACCGACGAAGGCACCTATGTGCTGTTTTTGACCTCGCGCGGCCTGAAACACTATTTCACCGGCTTCCTGCGCGTGCCGCCGGACGGCGATCCGAAAAAGTTCTTCGAGTTCGAGGACAAGCCGCCGAGCCAACTCGTGCGCTACGACAAGGACTGGTATTTCGTGGCGAATTAGTCCGTCGATCTGACGCATTCCCCCCACGCGAACCGGCATCCACCCTCGGATCAAGTCCGAGGGCATGCTCCGCTCGAAAAACGCTAGGGGCCTCTCAAACCAATTCCATGCGCAGATGGCGCCCAACTGCCTGCGCGGCACGCGCCAGCGTTCCAAGCGTTACCGACTCGTTTTCGGGATCGAGCAAGCGATCGAGTTGAGCACGGCTTGTTTTCATGCGGATGGCGAGTTGGGTTTTGGAAATTTCCTCGCGCCGCATCAATTCGTCGAGCTGCCGCACCAGCACACGCTTGATCGCCCGTGCAGTTACGCCCTCATAGATTCCGTCCTCCTTCAGAAAATCATCGAAAGACGATCCAATTCGGCCCTTCTTGCGATGTGCCTTCTTCATGCGATCTCCTTCTTTCTCTCGAGCGCCAATTCCAGATCACCTGCGGGCGTCTTCTGAGTCTTCTTGATGAAGGCATGCAGCAATATCATTCTGCCTTCGTGTTCACAGAACAGCACGCGGGCGATGCGCCCTTGTGTCAATGTGCTGCGAACCTCCCACAAGCCACGACCCAAGGATCGGCAAAGCGGCATGCCGATCGGCCATGCGAATTCGACATCCTTGATGTCCTCGCCGACGATCTTGCGATCATCGGCCGGCAACGTCTTCAGCCATTCCCGAACCGGCTCGCGGCCGGAGGAACGGGCGTAGAAGAAAGCGGGCAGTCGTTTCATCGGCCGCGTGCCTTGTACCAATTATGGTACGTTTCGGCAAGCCGAATCTCTCCACTTCATCCCTTCGCTTGGGCCATACGCCGCGGCCATCCGCCCGTGACGGTGCCAAGCGCGATGCCGCCGATGATCAACGTCATCGCCAGAAAGAGCGATGGTTCGAGCGGCTCGTTGAGGATCAACGTGGCGCAGAAGATTCCGAGCAAGGGCGTCGCAAGCAGGCACAGCGAGGTCGTGACCGCGGGCAGGCTGCGGTTGACCATCGTCATCGCCCAGTTTGCGAACGCCGTGCAGACGGTGCCGCTGAAGAGCAGCAACGCAAGAAGGCGCGCGTTCCACGCGATGTGCGGCGGCCCCTCCACGATCAACGCCGTGGCGGAAAGCAGCACGGCCGCCAGCAGCACCTGCCAGAACACGAGTTGAAACGGCGTCGAGATCCAATGATGCGCGCGGACATAGACGATGTTACCGGCCCAGCAGAACGCCGCCACCAGGATCAGCGCGCTGCCGAACAGCGCGTTGCCGTCGCGCCAATCCAGCGTCTGCGGATTGAAGATCACGGCGAGGCCCGCGAGACCGAAAACAATCCCGAGCGCCCTCCGGCGTGTGATGGCTTCCGACAGGAACATCGCAGCGCCAATCGCGACCCATAGCGGCGTCGTATAGCCGAGCACGATCGCCCTGCCCGCCGGCACGAATTGCAGACCGGCCGCGATCAGCGCGGAAAATACCGTCAGGTGCAGAATGGACGTGCAGAACACCACCGGCAGGTCGCCCCGGCGCGGCACGATGAAAGCCCCCTGTATCCAGAGCATCGGCGCGAGCGTGGCCGACGCGATCATGCAGCGGATGGCGGTGGCCCATAGCGGCGGCACGTCCTGCACGATCAGCTTGGTGACAGGCCAGTTGGTGCCCCACGCGAGCACGACACCGGCGAGCAGCACCGCCGCGCTGCGGGTTGAAAGTCCACTGGCCATGCCGAACACGTTCGTTCCATCCAAGCGATCCGCATTTGCATAGCCATTCAACTGGCCCTAAAGAAAGAACCAGTCTTTATGAATTCATGAGTCCAGTTATGGACGACCTGCTTCCCGGCATGCTGCATCTGACCCGCGACGGCGGCGAAACGCTGACGCGGCAGCTTACCGACCAGTTGCGGCGCCTCATCACCGAGGGACGTCTCGCACCCGGCCAGCGCCTGCCGTCGAGCCGTCTGCTTGCGCAGTCGCTGGGATTGTCGCGCAACACCGCCTCGTTTGCGATCGAGCAGTTGGCGGCGGAAGGCTACGTCACCCTTTCTGCCGGCCGCCGGCCCGTCGTGACCGAGGGCCTGTCGCTCGATCGGCGCAAGCTGCCGTCGCGAAACAGCCGCAGCGGAGGCGCAAAGATAAATCTGTCCGCCTGGGCGAGCAGCCTGCCGCGGTCGGTCTGGCCGCCGATACACAAGGATCGGCCTCGACCGTTTCAGCCGGGACTGGCGGATGAACGCGAGTTTCCGCATGATGAGTGGAGCCGCTGCCTGCGGCGCGCGGCGCGTAACATCCCGTTACGCCGCGATCGTCCCATCAACCATCCCCCGCTGCAGGAAGCCTTGCTCAGGCATCTCGCGGTTCATCGCGGGGTCAAGGCTGCAGCCAGTCAGATCGTGCTCGTGCCCACGGCGCAGGCCGGCCTGACGCTGATCGCCAATGCGTTGCTCGAACCGGGCGACCGCGCCTGGGTCGAAAGCCCGGGCTACGGCGGCGCCGACGTCGCCTTCCGGGCCGCCGGCGCCGTCGTCTCCGCCATCCCGCTCGACCAGCACGGCATGGCCATTTCCTCGCACAAGGAAACGCCTCGCCTGATCTTCGTCACGCCGTCGCACCAGTACCCGACCGGGCGGCTGATGCCGATCGGCCGCCGCCTCGAACTGCTGCGGTTTGCCGAAGCCGCGGGCGCCTGCATCATCGAAGACGATTATGATGGCGAATTCCATTACGAGGCGCGCCCGGTGGCTGCCTTGCACGGGCTCGCACCGTCACCGCGTGTGTTCTATCTCGGGACTTTTTCGAAGGCGACTTATTCGGACATTCGCATCGGCTATGTCGTCGTGCCGGAAGCGCTGATCGACGTCTTTGAACTCGCGCAACGGCATATGGGTATACTGACGTCGATCACGGTTCAGGACGCGCTGGCCGAATTCATCAATGCGGGCACCTATCTCGGTCACATCAAGAGGATGACGCGTCTCTACAAAACGCGGCGCGATCGTATGGTGCAGGCCCTTGCGCGCGAGGCCGGCAACTGCCTCGCGGTCGAGACGCCTGATGGAGGCATGCAGTTGCTGGCAAGGTGCCGCCCCCACACCGACGACCAGCAACTGGCGGCCCGGCTGCTCGAGGCGGGCGTCGTCAGCCGGGCACTGACGAGAATGCTGTATCACAGGACCGCGGAGCGCGGCCTGTTTCTCGGCTTCGCGGCATGGAACGACAAGGAGATCGATCAAGCCGCGCGCATGTTGGGGCGCATCGTGCGCTAGAACATGAACGTAGCCCGGATTGCGCTACGCTCCATCCGGGCTACGAGTCAGCCTGGCTTTATTCGCGTCGATGCTTCCCGATATTCCACTAGCGTGCGCGCGACCATCTCTTCGACGGACAACAGGTCCGTCACACCCGAGACGGAATGCCCCGCGCTCCAGATATCCTTCCAGCGTTTGGGACGGCTCTCTCGGGCGCCTATGTCGATGTCCTTGCCGATATCGATCGCGCCGCGCAACGGCAAATCATCCGGATCGAGTCCGGCGGCCTCGATCGACGGTCGCAGCATGTTGGTCTGCAGGCCCGTAAATGCAGACGTCAGCAGAATGTCGTCGGCGCTACTGGCGACCAGCAACGCCTTGTACCTGGGATCCGCCATGCTCTCGCGCGTAGCGATGAATTTTGTGCCCATGTAGGCGAGGTCGCAGCCGAGCGCTTGCGCGGCGCGCAAGGCGTGGCCGTCGGCGATGCCGCCCGCCAGCACCAGCGGCCCGTCGAAAAACGCCCGCACCGCGCGCACGAAGACGAAGGGATTGAGCCAGCCGGTCTGGCCGCCCGCGCCGGCCGTCAACAGCACCAGCCCGTCGGCGCCCGCTGCAACGGCACGCTCGGCATGGCGGATCGAGGCGACGTCGGCAAACACCAGCGCACCGGCATCATGCAGCGGCCCGATCACCGATGCAGGAGATCCGACCGAGGTGATCACCATTTCGGGCCGGTGCCGCAGCAACACCTGCAGATCCTGCGCCAGCCGCGCATTGGAGCGGTGCACGATCAGGTTGGCGCAGACCGGCGCGGCGCGTTTGCCGCTTGCATCAGAATGCTGCTGCAATCGGCCCTCGATCTCGCCCAGCCACTGGTCGAGTTGCTCGGGACTACGGCAATTTACCGTCGGGAACGAGCCGATCACCCCGTTGCGGCATGCAGCTACCACGAGTTCGACACCCGACACGAGAAACATCGGCGCCGCGATCAGCGGCAAGCTCAGGCGTTCATTGAAGCGCGAAAGAAGATCGTCAGGTTGCGTCATGGCGACTTGAGCCGCTTCCTCGTTATGCTAGCGTTGACTCACATTGGCACGGGCGAAGGCCAACTACAAAATTTGCGGGGAGAAAAGAAGATGAGCAATCCGCTCTACGCGTTTCCGGCATCATGCGAACAGACCTTGCGGGCACTGGCGCGCTACCCGGGGCGAACGGCGTTCAGCTGGCCGGGCGGATCGATCACCTACCAGGGCACGACCGACATGATCGGACGCATGCAGGCCGTGTTCACGCGGCTCGGCTTTCAACCCGGCACCCGCGTCGCGTTTCTCACCGCCAACCGCGCCGACACATGGTGCGCAGGCGTCGCCGCGCAATTGTCGCGGCTGGCGATCACCTGGCTGCATCCGCTGGGTTCCCTCGACGATCAGCTGTTTCAGCTGGAAGATTCCGAAGCGCAGATGCTGGTGGTCGACGGCGTCACGTTCCGCGATCGTGGCGGCGAGCTCGCGGCGCGCGCCACGGGTTTGAAAACCGTATTCACGCTCGGCCCGGCCGATTACGGCGCCGATCTGCTGCAGGCGATCGAGGTTGCAGGCAGCGCCACCGCACGCAATTTCGCCGGCCCGGACGATATCGCCACGCTGAACTACACCGGGGGCACCACCGGAAAATCCAAGGGCGCGTTGCGCCATCACCGCCAGCAAAGCGGATTTGCCAATGCGATCCTGGCCGATTTCGAAATTCCGGCCAATCCGACCTACCTGACGGTGGCACCGATCAGCCACGTCGCCGGGACCAAAGTGCTGCCGACGTTGATGCGCGGCGGCACCGTGCACATGCTGAAGGGTTTCGATCCCGAAGCGGTGTTCAAGACCATCGAGCGCGAAAAGATCAATTTTACCTTGTTCGTGCCGACGATGATCTACGTGATGCTGGATCATCCCGCGCTCGACAAGACCGACCTCTCCTCACTCGAGCTGTTGCTGTATGGCGCGTCCGCGATGTCGCCGAGCCGACTGGTCGAAGGCATCGAGCGGATCGGGCCGGTATTCTCGCAGCTTTACGGCCAGACCGAGTGCTATCCGGTGTCGGTGCTGCGCAAGAAAGACCACGACCCCAAAACGCCGGAGCTGTTTTTATCTTGCGGCTTCCCGATCGCCGCCTGTCAGGTCAAGATTCTCGACAATGACGACCAGGAAGTCGCAACCGGCGAGGCCGGCGAAATCTGCGCGCGCGCGACGCATGTGATGGCCGAATACTGGAAGCGGCCGGACATCACCGCCGAAACGCTGAGGAGCGGCTGGCTGCACACCGGCGATATCGCACGCAAGGACGAACGCGGCTACATGTTCATCCTCGACCGCAAGAAGGACATGATCGTCTCCGGCGGCTTCAACATCTTTCCGCGCGAAGTCGAGGATGTGCTGTCGCAGCACGCCGACGTCGCGATGGTCGCCGTGGTCGGGGTGCCCGACGACAAATGGGGCGAGGCCGTCACCGCCGTGGTCGTCGCGCGCGAAGGCGCGCGGCCGGATGCGGATGAGCTGATCAACCTCGTGAAGGCGAAGAAGGGCTCGGCGCACGCGCCAAAACACATCAAATTCGTCACCGAGTTGCCGATGACCGGCGTCGGCAAGGTCGACAAGAAAGT
>Ga0307499_10000370_pt1 | contig 16176 bp, 14 predicted proteins | sample 13_S_MG_FD_201363 | JGI IMG/M metagenome (GOLD analysis project Ga0307499, IMG submission 201363) | Soil microbial communities from Populus trichocarpa stands in riparian zone in the Pacific Northwest, United States - 13_S | ecosystem: Environmental > Terrestrial > Soil > Riparian zone > Trees... | reverse complement strand
GCGACGATCAGCGGCCGCTCCGCCGCGTTGAGCATTTCGAGCGCCTTCTCGATCTGCTTCCGCGTTGCTGTCGGCTTGTAGACCGGCAGCGGCTCATAGGTCTCGTCGTCGAATTCGATTTCCGCGAGCTGCACGTCGAGCGGCAGGTCGATCAGCACCGGCCCCGGACGGCCAGACCGCATGATGTGAAACGCCTGGCTGAACACGCGCGGCACCAGCGCCGGTTCGCGCACCGTGACCGCCCATTTCGTCACCGGCTTGGCGATGGATTCGATATCGATCGCCTGAAAGTCTTCCTTGTAGAGCCGCGCGCGCGGCGCCTGCCCGGTAATGCACAGGATCGGGATCGAGTCCGCGATCGCCGAATAAAGCCCCGTGATCATGTCGGTGCCGGCCGGCCCCGAGGTGCCGATGCAGACGCCGATATTGCCTGATTTGGCGCGGGTATAGCCTTCGGCCATGTGGGAGGCGCCCTCGACATGGCGCGCCAGAATGTGGCCGATCGAGCCGCGCTTCTTCAGCGCGGAGTAGAGCGGGTTGATCGCAGCTCCCGGCACGCCGAAGGCGATGGTCACCCCTTCCTTTTCCAGGATCCGTACGGCCGCATCGATCGCTCGCATCTTCGCCATGTCGCGCCTCGCTCAAGGGGTTGGCTCTGGCAGCGATCTTCGCGGGCGCGAGGTACGATCTCAACGAAGCTGATTTTGTTTCCCGCGATGTGGAATGATCGACGGAAAATCATATCGGATCAGAGGGTTGGATCGGCAGCACGATGAAATAAGGGAATCAACCACACTTCCAGGTCCTCATGGGATTGGGCCGGGATGAAGTGAGACTGCCGAACGCGGTACGCCCGGGTGATGAACTCGATCTCGAAATGACGGTCCTGGAGAATTGTGAGTCCAAATCCAAATCCGACAGGGGAATCGTTCGCAACCGAAATCTCCTGCGCAATCCAAAGCGTGAAACGGTGCTGGAGTGCATCTCCAATATCGTCGTCGCGCGGCGGCCGGACGCGAACGCGCCAGCCTCGCGTTGATTGGCTGAAACTTCGGTCGGTCCCCACGCACGGTCAAAATTGATCGCTTCCGCTTTTTCAGCGCCATTGAATCAATCGTCCGCGGCATTGTGCTGAGGTAGATCATGTGAGATGATGCTACTTATACTTGTCACAGGCGCGAAATTTGATGCGCCTACGTGCCGCCATGAAGCGGCCCGTCTGCCGAAATGGCTACGCCTTCAATAAACAGCACTGGTGCCGCAGGCAGCCAGTCTTCAACAAAGAGCCTGGGTGCCGCCTTCACAACCGCGGACCATTTGTCCGCTCGTCGAGGAAAATGGCCATGAATCGTCGCAACCCACGCAAGCGCGAAGCTTGCAAATTAGCCGTGCTGGCCGCAATCGCTACGCTGGTCGTCAGCGGACCGGCATCCGGACAGAATTTCGAAGGTACGATTCAAGGAGGCAATGGCGGAGGCTTCTTCAGGGTTTTCTGCCCGCCGGGCCAGTTCTGGACCGGACTTCAGGGGGCAGCAGGCGCCGTCATAGATAACATGCAGTTGCTCTGCGAACGATTTCGAACGGAAGATAGCATTCCTCCCCGAAAAAACTGGAGGGTTGTGCCCCCGGTGCGCAACGAAGGCCCGGTTATTGGTGCGTCGGGAGGTGGAGGTCTTCTCAGACTGGAATGCGACCATGAACAGGATCGCTTCGTCCGGGGAATTACGTTCAACACGGAGTTTTTCGAGGGCAAACATTTGATTGCGTTTGTTCGCATGACTTGCGATCACGGGACCTTCTCCGGATTCGATGAGCTCAATTTTGGTTTCAATTTTCCCGTCGGCACTGGTCCACAAGTACAATTTTGCCCGGACGGCCAGTGGGCGATAGGGCTTAAAGGCCGCCATGGAGGTTTCGTCGACGCCATCGCGATTCTCTGCGCGCGGATGCCGCCGTTCTGATATGCCTCACGGTGGCGCGGCACCATGCTAACCTTTCTCCGGCACCGTCAAAGAATGCCGGAGGAAACCCCTGATGCGTAAGCGGATCAGTCGCTGCGTCGAACTGCTCGACCAGGATCAGGCGATCTACTACGATGGTCCGCATAGCGGCCATGTGCTGACCCATGCGCAGGGTCGCATCGATGCCGGCACCTGGGCCGACTACATGAATGTCGGCATGGAGCACGGCTGCTTCGACATGGCCGGACTTGCCGACTATATGCGCGGCATGGTCGATGCCGGGCCGACACGGTCGGGGCACCGTACGCCGACGGTGATCGTCGAGGCGCCGGTAAACGGAATCGACGCCGCGCATGTGCGTTACAACGCCTGGCAGTTCCGCCAGATCCTTGGCCGCGGCGTGCATGGTATCCTGCTCTGCCAGGCGGAAAACGCTGATGCGGTGCGGGCCTTCGTGGAATCCTGCCGCTATCCGCACAACACGATTGGCGTCGATCCCGCGATCCCCTCGCCGATGGCGCGGATGGAGGGGGCGATACGGGCAAAGGACGGCGGGACCGACGCCGCCGGGCGCAAGTTGCTCGGCGTCGGCACGCGGGGCCGCGGATCGGAAACCACGGCGGCACCGATCTGGGGCCTGTCGACCGAGCAATATATGGAGCGCTGCGATCCATGGCCGCTCAGTCCGAACGGGGAACTGCTGCTGGGGGTGAAGCTGGAAAGCCCCGAAGGTGTCGCCAACTGCGAAGCGATCCTCGCGGTGCCAGGGCTGGGATTTGCCGAGATCGGTCCGGGCGATTTGAGTCTTTCACTCGGCTACCGCACGATTCCGCCCGAGCCCTACCCACCGGAAATGCAGGCGGCGCGCGACCGTATCCTGGCGGCTTGCCGCAACAACGGCATCGCTTTCCTGCAAGGCTGCACGCCTGACAACGTGACCAACCGGATCGACGAGGGCGTGCGGGTGATCGCGGGGCATAACGAGGCGTCCGCCATCAAGGGTCGGGCACACCAGAAGCGGAAATTGCCGGTATAGTCCGCAAGGCACTCCCTGTAACGAAAGGCCGGCGAACAACCATGAATTTCTTCGAGCGACTGAAGACAGCGGCATCCGCCGAGTGGCGGGCCTATACCGGGCACCCCTTCACGGAGGGGTTGGCGGACAGCTCGCTTCCCGAGGCGGCGTTTCGTCACTACCTCGTACAGGACTATTTGTTCCTCATCGAGTTTGCCCGCGCTTATGCGCTCGCCGTCTACAAATCGCCCACCCTCGCCGACATGCGCGAAGCGGCTGCCGGCATCTCAGCCATTCTCGACGTCGAGATGAACCTGCACGTAAAACTGTGCGCCGGCTGGGGCCTGTCGGCGACTGACCTCGAACAAGCCGCTCCGGCGTCCGAGATGCTGGCCTATACCCGCTACGTGCTCGACGCGGGAATGCGCGGCGACCTGCTGGCGCTCAAGGTGGCGCTCGCCCCTTGCGTCATCGGCTACGCCGAGATCGCGACGCGGCTCGCCACACGGCCCAATGCGCTCGCTGCCACAAATCCCTATAGCGTCTGGATCGCCGAGTATGCCGGGGCGCCATATCAGGAAGTGGCGGCAAAAGCCCAGGCGCATCTGGAGGAGCTTGCCGGTCGCTACGCCACGCCGGCCCGCGAGGCAGAGCTGATCGCGATCTTCAAGGAAGCCACAAGGCTCGAAGCCGACTTCTGGGAAATGGGATGGCGCGCGGGGAGGAGCTAAGCGGTTCCGCGCGACACTCTCAACCGTAGCCCGCATGAGCAACGCGATATGCGGGTATTGTCCCAACATCATCCCGGGTGTCGCTGCGCTCACCCGGGCTACGCAACGCCGCTCAGTTCAGCCGCAGCTCCGTGATGTGCCGCGGGTCCGGCTTCAGCTCGCCGCGCTCCACGCGCTTGACGATGTCGGTCAGCGCGGCATTTGCGGCGCAAAAAATCCCGATCTTCTCGCCCTCGCGCACCACCAGGCCGTTGAGGAATTCGATCTCGGTGCGCCGGCCCTTCTGCATGTCCTGCCCCATCGACGGCCGCTGCGCGCTCGATGTGCGCTTGCCGTCCTTGAAACGCTGCTCGTCGCAGGCCCGCATCGCCGCCTCGTCGCCCTCTCCGGCGCGCGCGATCGTGTCGGGCGGCAGATGCAAAATCTCTTCCAGCTGATAGCCCTGCGCCTGGCCGACGCGGATCGCCTCGCTGCCGAGCCGCGTGGAGAAACGGCGCAGCGGTTCGCTTTGCAATATTTCTCCGCCCGGCAGGCCGGTGCAGGCGGATAGCCCGTTGCCCATGACGTTGGCGACCAGTTTCGACCAACGCTCGCCCCAGAGATTGTCCGTCACCTTGGCGCTGTCGGAGTAGGCAACCAGACGGCAGACCTCCTCCGCCCGCGGCGTGATGCGGCCGTGCACTTCGCCGGCGCGGAATACGGTATGCGCCGCCCCGCCCTTGCCGGCGCCGCGGTGGATGTGGCCGGGCTCCGGCAGGTTCACCGTGATGCTGCTGGCAATGCAGCCCAGCGTCTTGCCCCATCCGACGATGCCGGCGATCGTCTCCTCGTTCATGCAGTTCTGCAGCGACACGACATAGCCGTCCGGCGCCAGATATTGCTGGATCAGCATGGTGGACCACGCCGTGTCGTACGATTTCATGCAGACGAACGCGATGTCGACCGGCTTCTCCTTGGCGAGCTGCTGCGCGTCCGTGACGTGCAGCGCGCGCACCGGGACCGAGAATTCCGGAACGTCCATCGCGTGGGTGACGCGCAGCCCGTGCTTGCGCATATACTCGACATGCTCGGGCCAGGGATCGATGAAGGTGACGTCCTCGCCGGCCTGCACCATATGCGAACCGGCATAGCCGCCGACGGCGCCCGCCCCGACAATCACGATTTTCCGGCCCATGGCTTTCCCCTGCATTTTCTTGCGGCGGCAAATACAAACACGTCCGCCTATTCGTTGCAGAGGTTACTTTAGCGGATCGTGCGGCCGCGCCAAGCGCCCGAGCCAGCGGCTATCGCCCTATTCAGCCTTGATGCCTGCGAACTTGATCACCTTCGCCCACTTTTCAGTGGCCTCCGAGAGAATCGTCGCGAATTCCGCAGGCGTGCCGCCCTGCACCGTGCCACCCAGTTCGACGATCCGGGCTTTGACCTTGCTGTCGGCAAGGCCGGCATTGAGTTCCTTGTTCAGCCTATCGATGATTTCGGCCGGCGTGTCCCGGGGCGCGCCGATGCCCGCAAAGCCGCTGGCTTCATAACCGGGCACGAACTCCGCCACCGTTGGAACGTCTGGCAACACGTCCAGACGGGCCGCGGTCGTCACCGCCAGGGCGCGCAGCTTGCCGGCCTGGATGTGCTGGATCGATTCCGACACCGGCGCGAAAATCACCTGCAAATGACCAGCGACCAGATCGGTGGCCGCAGGGGCGCCGCCGCGATACGGGACGTGGACCAGATCCACCCCGGCCATCATCTTGAAGAGTTCGCACGCAATGTTTTGCGGGGTGCCGGGGCCGGCCGAGCCGTAGTTGATCTTGCCAGGGTTCGCCTTGGCGTAGGCGATGAATTCAGGGATCGTCTTGGCGGGCACCGACGGATGCACCACGACGACGTAGGCCAGCCGCGCGGCGCAGATCACCGGCGCGATGTCCCGGATGAAATCGAAATTGAGATTGCTGTAGAGCGCGGCGTTGATCGCATGCGGGGTCACGATCTGCAGCAGCGTGTAGCCATCCGGGGCCGCCTTGGCGACCGCCTCGGTCCCGATGTTGCCGCTGGCGCCGGCGCGGTTCTCGACGATGAACTGCTGGCCAAGGTGATCCGACAGCCATTGACCCATCAGGCGCGCCTGAATGTCGGTGGCCCCGCCTGCGGCAAAGCCGACGACGATGCGTACCGGCCGGGACGGATAGGCTTGCGCCCACGAAAGGCGGGGCACGGCCGACAATGCGGCGGCGCCCACGGCCAGATGCAAGAATGCACGGCGGGGAAATTCCACGATCCTCCCTCCACAGTCTGCGCTGTGTTGCGGGCATGCAGTCAAAACGGACGCCCCCGCGGGAACAGACTATACCGGTCTTGTGAGGCGGTGGAAGGGGTCGACGCGCGCCTCTTGGCACGTGACCGGCACGGGTGCGATCGTCCGGGCCAGCCTGATTTCCCGGGTGCGAATGGCGCCGCCAACAGAACCGCGCTACCGGGCTTCCTGCTGCATTGAGCGCGCCCACGCGCAGAATGCGCTGATCGACGTGAGCTTCGGGTGACCAGGCCGGTACAGGAGGTAAAACCCGTAACCCGGCAGCGTGAGCTTCGAAACCTGCGTCAGCACGCCGCTCGCAAGCTCCGGCGCCACCAGCACATCGCTGCAGATCGCGATGCCCTGTCCCGAGATCGCGGCTTCGATGGCATGTAACTCCTCACGAAACGCAAGGCCCTGCAGCCGCGCGAGATCAGGCACGCGCTTGAGGCGGCGGCGTGCCATCGTCTGCCAGCGCTTCCAGTTCGGCGCATCCAGGTCAGTGGACGGCCACTCGGTCTCGATGAGAGGATATCTCGCCAGTTCGGCAGGGCTGAGCGACTTGTCCCGATTACCGACCAGCCTTTCACCGACCAGCTTTGGGCTCGCAACGACGCGGAAGGTGTCGCGCGCCAGTTCGATGCAATGATCGCCCGGCGGCGGCCTGCGCGCATAGCGGATCGCAATGTCGGCCTCGCCCGTCGCAAGGTCGAGAACCGCATCTGTCCCGAGGATATCGAGCTTGAGGCGCGGATGCACGGTGCGCCAGAAAGGCAGCCGAGGCACAAGCCATCGCGCTGCAAACGCGTTGGTAGCCGTGATGCGTAGCCGTCCACCCGTCGTCCCCGGCCGCATTGTCGCCAGCACGTCTGCGAAAGTCTGGAAGCCATCGCGGACCACCGGAAAAAGCTGTTCGCCCGCCGTCGTCAGCTTGAGCGGGCGCGGCCTGCGGCGGAACAGGGCCCTGCCGCAATAGCGTTCGAGCAGCTTGATCTGATGGCTGATGGCCGTTGGCGTGACGTACAACTCGCCGGCCGCCCGTTTGAAGCTCAGATGACGCGCCGCGGCTTCGAAGGCCCGCAGTTCGGTCAGGGGTGGCAGCTTGCGCATCGGTCGAGTGTAGATGAATTCAGTTCATCCTGCACATGAATTATCCGAGCTTGCCTGATCGGGTATTGCGGCCGAGAGTGGCGGCGGCGCTCAACAGGAACGAACGAAAATTGCTGTCGAAACCTCCCGGCCGGGTCACGGACCATCTTGAAGCAATCGCGCGGCTTGCGCCGCTGATTGCCGAGCACCGCGCGGCGTTCGACAGCGCGCGCCACCTGCCTGATGCGGTGTTTGACGCGCTGGCGGAAGCCGGTCTGTTCCGTCTGTGGCTGCCCGAGGCGCTCGGCGGTCCGCAATTATCACCGGGCGATTTCATGACCGTGGTGGAAGCTGCGTCCGCGCTCGACGGTTCGGTCGGGTGGCTCGTCGGCAATGGCGGAGGCATGAGCCGCATCGGCGGTTACCTGCCGGAGCCGATCGCGCGCGAATTTTTCTCCAACCCGCGCGGGTTCGTCACGAGCGCCACGGGTGCGGTCGGCTCGGCCCAGAAGGTGGACGGCGGCTATCGCGTTACCGGCCGGTGGCCGTTCGGCAGCGGCGCCCATCACGCGTCGCACTTCATGGGCCTCGCGAGCCCGAAAGGCGCCGACGGCAAGGACGGGCCGCCGCTGTGCTGCTATTTCGATCGCCGCAATGTCGTCGTCCACGACACGTGGCTTGTATCGGGGCTTCGTGCCACGGGTAGCTCCGACTTCGAGGTCCGGGATGTCTTCGTCCCCGAACAACACACGCACGTCCTCATGGCACCTCGCCCGACGCAGGATGGAATCCTGTACCGCTTGCCCGCCGTGTCGGTGTTCGCCTGGACCGTTTCCGTCGTTCCGCTCGGTATCGCGCGCGGCGCAATGAACGCCTTTGCCGAGCTTGCGAGCCGGAAGGCGCGGTTGGGTGTCAGCGCTCTGCTGCGCGACCGTGAGATCGTTCAGAGCAATTACGGCCGGGCGGACGCGCTGCATCGCGCGGCGCGCGCTTTTCTGATCGATGCGATGTCGGAACTAACGGCAGCGTCGGCAGAGGACGGACCGCGCCTCATCAATGCGCGCGCGGTGTTGAGGACGGCCTGCACCCATGCCGCCGAAAGCGCGGTGCGGATCGTCGACCTGCTCGCCGCCGAAACGGGAGCGGCCGCCATCTTCGAGACGTCGCCGATCGAGCGCTTTGTCCGCGATGTTCATGCGGCGGTAAAGCACATCGCGATGACCCCGAACAACTACGTGGTGGCGGGACGATTGGGGCTTGGCCTCGATCCCGGCACCCCACGGTTCTGATCCGGAGGGATCGCGACCGATAGCGGAACGGCCGGCCTCGCCAACTGCGCTGTTGCCGGGGTCCGATCCATCCGCCTATATGACCGGCAATCTGCTCAGCGCGCCCGTGATCAAGCGCACGACCGGCAGACCAAGCCCGCCCGGGCGGAGATCGACCGGAGTATCCGCATCCATGACTGCACGAGCCGATGCCATCGCCGCAAAGATCGAGGCATTCATCCGCACCGAAGTGATCCCCTACGAGAAGGATCCTCGGACCGGCCCACACGGGCCGAGCGACGACCTCGTGCAGGAACTGCGCGACAAGGCGCGCAAGGCCGGTGTGCTCACGCCGCACATCCTGCCTGATGGCTCGCATTTCACGCAGCGTGAGACCGCGATCGCCCTGATCAAGACCGGGCTCTCGCCGCTGGGCCCGCTGGCCTGCAATACGATGGCGCCCGATGAGGGCAATATGTACCTGCTCGGCAAGGTCGGAAGCGCCGAGCAAAAGACGCGCTTCCTGGAGCCGCTGGTGTCCGGAAGAGCGCGTTCGGCGTTCTTCATGACCGAACCCGCCGACGAAGGCGGCGCCGGCTCCGATCCGTCGATGATGCAGACCACCTGCCGGCTCGACGGCAATCACTGGGTCATCAACGGGCGCAAGAAATTCATCACCGGCGCCGAGGGCGCCAGGGTCGGCATCGTCATGGCAAAGTCGGAAGACGGCGCGTGCCTGTTCCTGGTCGACCTGCCGGATCCCGCGATCAAGACGCTACGCGTGCTGGACACGATCGACAGTTCGATGCCGGGCGGGCATGCCGAGATCGAGATCGAGAACCTGCGTGTCTCCGCCGACCAGATGCTCGGCGCCTCCGGCGATGGTTTCAAATACGCGCAAATCCGCCTCAGCCCGGCGCGTTTGTCGCACTGCATGCGCTGGCTGGGGCTGGCCATCCGCGCCAATGAGATCGCCACCGACTACGCCTGCCGCCGTCACGCGTTCGGAAAAGCGCTGGTCGATCACGAAGGCGTCGGCTTCATGCTGGCGGAGAACCTGATCGATCTGAAACAGTCGGAACTGATGATCGACTGGTGCGCAGGCGTGCTCGACACCGGCTCGCTCGGCACGGCCGAGAGTTCGATGGCCAAGGTGGCGGTGTCGGAAGCCTTGATGCGGGTCGCCGACCGCTGCGTGCAGGTGATGGGCGGCACCGGCGTTTCGACCGAGACGATCGTCGAGCAGGCTTTCCGCGAGATCCGCGCCTTCCGTATCTATGACGGCCCGACCGAAGTGCACAAATGGTCGCTGGCCAAGAAGATCAAGCGCGACTGGAAAGCCGGGCAGCATTGAGCAGCAGCGCGGGCGCGATTCAACCCGCAGGTTTCCGCACGGCTCGCGCCTTCGGAGGCGATCCGCCCGGCGGCTTGATCCGAATTCGCGTGGTTCCGCCAGCTTTCGGCTGCTCGATCTCGAAAGCATTGGTCTTTCGCACGAGGTCGCTCAGCTTGCGGCAGCCATAGGTCCTCGAATCGAAATCGGGGGCCAGGTTGGTGAGCCCTTTTCCAACCTCCCCGAGACCAACCCATCCGTCTTCGCTTTCCATCTGGGCGATGACCTTCTTGATCATGGGGATGGCTGCGTCAGGGGGTTGAAGCAGCGGCGACCTCGCGGCGGCATCCTGATTGCTCGCCGTACCGGCAAGCAGGTTCTCGGTATAGAAGAATCTCCGGCAAGCCTGTATGAAGCTTTCCGGCGTCTTCTGCTCGCCGAAACCGAACACATCGACGCCGTGTTCGCGGATGCGGGCGGCAAGCCGGGTAAAATCGCTGTCTGATGACACCAGGCAGAATCCGTCGAACCGGCCGCTATGCAGCAGGTCCATGGCATCGATGACGAGGGTGATGTCGGACGCATTCTTTCCGGTCGTATAGGCGAATTGCTGCTGGGGGATGATGGCGTGCTTCGACAGAATGTCGGCCCAGCCCTTGGATCGGGCGTTGGAGAAGTCGCCATAGATGCGGCGAACGCTGGCCTCTCCGATCTTGGCAATCTCCTCGAACAATCCGTCCGCAATCTTTGCGGACGCATTATCGGCATCGATCAGCACCGCGAGACGGGGCGAACGAAGTTCAGCAGGCATGATTTTCCCCAAATCGTTGAATTGGAAGGCGCCCTCGATTCAAGCCGCGCCCATGGCTGACTACGTGGATGACCGCGCCCTGCCGAACAGGAGATGCCCCGATCGCCACATCCGCTCGCACACGGCGCGAGCGAAATCCACCCTCTGGTCTGGCTCGGACCGTGCGAATATGGGGTGGCTCAGGATTTCGGATATGCTCCTGCTGCTGTCGATCTGCTCCAGCAGCAGCGCTTCCGATCTCGATATTGGCGTAACTATCGTTCCCTGCGGCGCAGCGCGGGTCAGGACCAGCGCATTGACATCACCGGCAAGTTTGACGCCTGCTCGAACGTGCGGGACATAGGACAGATAATCATCCGTATCGAAACACGTCAGGAAGCGTGCACTTTGCGGCTTCCTGACGAAAAAATCATGCCTTGAGTTCAGCAGCGCAAGATCCTCGACGATGGCCCACTGCTCCGCGGCGGGGAGCGCCAACACCTTTTCCAGCATCTCTCCGGAGAGAAACCGATCGGCGCAGTAGTCGGCGTTATCGTTCCAACCGAAGAAAACGAGCCCAGCCGCTGCGACAAACGCCATGACCTCCGGCACCGAGTAGGCTTTGTCCTGGGGATGAAGCAGCATGTCCACAATCCCCGCATCCTGGGCGAGGTCGATGGGTAGCTTGCCGGTTGCCTCGAACAGATAGTGGTGCGATGGGACGAACTTCAAAAGTGCACGAGCCATCCCGAGGCCCTCGGCATCTGGACCGGCGCCAAGTCGCCGCAAGATATCCTGGACCAGATAGACGCCCGTGCGCGCTGCCTTTCCGTACAGCATGATACCCATGCTTCCCGACGGCTCGAGCACGTCGGCGAGCGCCTTCAATCCGGCGTCGGGATTGGGAAGGTGATGAAGAACGCCGGTGCAGAGTATCAGGTCGAAGGCGCTACTCAACTGGCCGACGTCCAGCAGGCTCATCTGCCGAAGTTCGAGGTTTTTCAGACCGTGTCGATCGCGAAGACGGTTCGAGTGCGCCAGGCTCGTCTCGGAAAGATCGATGCCGACGACAGAACAATCCGGGTTGTTGAGGGCGATCAGCGGCGCCTGCGAGGAGCCGCAGCCGGCGCACAGGATGCGCAGCTCTTGCCGGGGCCGGCCCTCCGGCCACAACTGGATGCCCGCAAATTTGGGGTCGCAGGTCAGAGGTCCCCATTGCTTCAGGAATTTCTCGGCGTCCTCAATGGGCGGCGGATAGCTATACGCCTCGTATTGCTTCCTGACCGCCTCTGTAACTGTGTCTTCCATGGCACAACACTAGTTCGGACCGATCCGGCCAGCAACATCCGGAACCGCCGAATGGGAAGAGCGATTGGTCGCGGACTGCGGTCAGGCTCAGTCGACCTTTACCGCCGGCATCACGCCGCCGAGCGCCACCGTCAATTCCGCCGCTACTTCCCGCACGGTCTGGCCGAGCTGCGGCAGCCGCTCGTCCGTCAGGCGGCTGGTCATACCCGAGACGGAAATCGCCGCCAGCGGTTCGGCGCAATCATTGTAGACGACGGCGGCGATGCAGCGGAGCCCCATGCAGGCCTCCTCGTCGTCGATGGCAAAACCCTGGCGGCGGATTTTTTCCAACTCCTTGAACAGGTCACCCGGCCGCACGACCGACTTTTCGGTCAGGCGCGGCATGCCGTGATGATGGATGATGGCGCTGACGTCCTCGTTCGAATAGGTCGCGAGCACCGCCTTGCCGACGCCGGAGGCCACCATGGCGACGCGGCCGCCGACCTTGGTCAGCGAGCGCATGATCTCGCGGCTTTCCATGCGCGTCAGCACGACGATGAACTCGTCGTCGACGACGGCGAGATTGGCGGTCTCGCGCGTCAGGTCGCGCAGCTTGCGCAAATAAGGCACCGCCTGCGCCGAGAAATTGCGGCGGCGGGCAAACGTCGCACCCACCGTGAAGGCGCGCGCGCCGACATGCCATTTCGATTCGGTGCGGTCGAACTGTACGAAGCGGCGGTTTTCCAGCGTGCCCAGCAGGCGATGCACCGTCGAGGTCGACAGCCCGGTGCGGATGGCGAGATCGCTCAGGCGATAGCCTTCATCGTCTTCCGCCAGTGTCTCGATGATCGAGAGCGCGCGATCGACCGACTGGACGCCGCTGTCGCGCGCGTCGGGCTCGTGCCGGATCACGTCTTTCTTCATCGCGACCTGCATCCGTCCGTACTGTGCCGTAGGATGGGTAGAGCGAAGCGAAACCCATCCTCACACAATCAGCGTTACCGGCATTGATGGGTATCGCTTCGCTCCACCCATCCTACGGGCTAGTCGACGCCCTCGCCCCGCTCTTGTGGGGCGAGGGACGCAAGCGTGCTCAGAGCAGGCCCGCGCCGCGCGCCCACTTGTACTTGGCGCCAAGCACCTCGACCGGCAGTTCGGTCGAGTACGCATAGGCCGGGATGCCGTTCTGGTAGAGATATTCGGCGGCCTCCTCGACCTCGACGTCGCCGGCGAGCGAGGCGACGATCGGCTTGACGAAGCCCTTGGCCTCCATCTCCTTCTTCACCTCGACCATGTTGCGGGCGAACACCATCGGCGGCGTCACGATGGTGTGCCAGTAACCTAGGATCAGCGAGTGGATTCGCTCATCCGACAGACCGAGCTTGACCGTGTTGACATAGGTGATCGGCGGCTCGCCGCCGGTGATGTCGACCGGATTTCCGGCCGCGCCGAACGGCGGAATGAATTTCCGGAACGCGGCGTCGAGATCCGGCGGCATCGCCATCAGCGACAGGCCGTTATCCACGCAGGAGTCCGACAGCAGCACGCCCGAACCGCCGGCGCCGGTGATGATCAGGATGTTCTCGCCCTTCGGCGTCGGCAGCACCGGCACGCCGCGCGCGAATTCGAGCAACTGCCGCAAGCTGCGGGCGCGGATCACGCCGGACTGCGCGAATACGTCCTCATAGATCTTGTCGTTGCCGGCGAGCGCGCCGGTATGCGACGAGGCAGCCTTCGCGCCGGCAGACGTGCGGCCTGCCTTCAGCACCACTACCGGCTTCTTCTTGGAGACGCGCTTGGCGGCCTCCGCGAAGGCGCGGCCGTCCTTCAGGTCTTCGCAGTGCTGCGCGATGATCGCCGTGTTTGGATCCTGCTCGAAGAAGGCGAGCAGATCGTCCTCGTCGATGTCGGACTTGTTGCCGAGGCCGACGATGGCGGAGACGCCCATCTTGGCCGAACGCGAGAACCCGATGATCGCCATGCCGATGCCGCCGGATTGCGACGACAGCGCCGCCGATCCCTTGACGTCGTAGGCCGTGCAGAACGTGGCGCAGAGATTGGCCGGCGTATAGTAGAAGCCGTAGATGTTCGGGCCCATCAGGCGGACGTTGTACTTCTTGCCGATCTCGACGATCTCGGCCTGCAATTCGGGTGCGCCGGCTTCGGCAAAGCCCGAGGGAATCAGAACGGCGCCGGGAATTTTCTTCTCGCCGCATTCGACCAGCGCACCGGCCACGAATTTTGCAGGGATCGCAAACACCGCCGTGTCGATCACGCCGGCCACGTCCTTGACGCTCTTGTAGGCCTTGTAGCCCAGGATCTCGGCTGCCTTCGGGTGGATCGGATAGATCTCGCCTTTATAGCCGCCGTTGATCAGGTTCTTCATCACGGAGTTGCCGATCTTGCCGTCCTCGGCGGAGGCGCCGATCACCGCAACGCCCTTCGGCTGCATGATGCGGTTCATCGCCGTGACGATTTCTTCGGTCGGGCGCGGCGCCGGACGCGGCTTGTAATCGAAGTCGACGACGATGCGCACGTCGGCGGCGATCGCATCGTTCTTGGTGGCGAACACCGGGTTGAGATCGAGTTCGACGATTTCGGGGAAGTCGCTGACGAGCTGCGACACTTTGACAATGACGTCAGCCAGCGCCTCGCGAGAGACCGGATCGCCGCCGCGCACGCCCTTGAGCATGTCATGGGCCTGGATGCCGTCGAGCATCGACAGGGCATCGTCCTTGGTGGCGGGCGCGAGGCGGAAAGTGATGTCCTTCAAGACCTCGACCAGCACGCCGCCGAGACCGAACGCCACCAGCTTGCCGAACGAGCCGTCAGTGATGGAGCCTACGATGACCTCGGTGCCGCCGGCCAGCATCTGCTGGACCTGAACGCCCTCGATCTTGGCGTCAGCCTTGTACTTCTTCGCATTGGCGAGAATGGTGTCATAGGCCTTCTCGGCATCATCAGCGGTCTTAAGGCCGACCACGACGCCGCCGGCTTCGGTCTTGTGGAGAATGTCGGGCGAGACGATCTTCATCACGACAGGGAAACCCATGCCGGATGCGAGCTTGGCGGCCTCGGCTGCGGACTTCGCCACGCCTTCCTTTGGAACCGGGATGCCGTAGGCATCGCACACCAGCTTGCCTTCCGGCGCGGTAAGGCTGGTGCGCTTCTCGGCTTTCACCGTATCGAGCACCCGGCGGACAGCCTGATTGGCGCTCGGCTCGGCGATCTTGCGGGCCGCATCTGCAGAATTTGACATTGGCTTCCTCCTGGGGCTAGTTTTATGGCATTTGGTATGCCAGAGTTCAGATTGTCAAGACAAACTATCGCGCAGAAACAGCGAAAACACGGGCACCTTGACATCCTGGTATTTGGTATGCCAAAAATATTCGAGCATTTCTTCTGCTAGAAGACGTCTCCACAACTGGGAGGAGACGAGTCGTGCCCGCACGTAAACAACCCAAGGCGCCGCCTGTCATGGCTGAAGCAGATATTGCAATCGTCAGGATCGCCCCTGAGACGAGCTTCAAGAACAAGGCCTACGAGGCCTTGAAGGAAGCCATTCTCAAGATGGACATCTATGCGACGCCCGAGCAGGTGATGCTGGACGAGCGCGCTTTGTCCGAGCGTCTCGGCGTCAGCCGCACCCCTATTCGCGAAGCCATCGCGATGCTGGAACAGGACGGCTTCGTCAAAACCGTGCCACGCCGTGGCATCGTCGTGGTCCGCCGCACCAAGACCGAGATCGTCGACATGATCCGCGCCTGGGCCGCGCTTGAGAGCATGGCCGCGCGTTTGATCACGACCACCGCGCGCAAAAAGGACATCACGGCGCTGCGCGACTTCTTCAAGGATTTTGGCAAGGACCGCCTGCCGCAGGATCATGTCGAGGAATACTCCAAGGCCAATATCGCGTTCCATCAGGCGCTCATCTCGCTTTCGGAATCGCCGGTGCTGGTCGACATGACCAACGACATCCTGCTGCACGTGCGCGGCTACCGGCAACTGACGATCGGACGGAAGGATCGTACCGCGACCTCCCTGCCCGAGCATCTGGCGATTATCGAGGCGCTGGAAGCACGCGACACCGAACTCGCCGAGAAACGCGCACGCGACCACACGCTGGGCCTTGCCGCCTACGTCGAAGCCCATGGCCAGGAACTGTTTACGTAACGCAACTTCGCAGCAGAAGACGACGAAAGCTCGTCCGAACCAAACGATCAGGGAGATGAAGCCCATGCTGAATACCGCGACCAAGTCCGAAGCACCGGGCACCGAGCAGGAGCTGACAGATGGCTTTCATCTCGTCATCGACGCCCTCAAGCTCAACGGCATCAATACCATCTATGGTGTGCCGGGCATCCCGATCACGGACCTCGGCCGCATGATGCAGGCCGAGGGCATTCGCGTGCTGT
>Ga0307499_10000369_pt1 | contig 16177 bp, 9 predicted proteins | sample 13_S_MG_FD_201363 | JGI IMG/M metagenome (GOLD analysis project Ga0307499, IMG submission 201363) | Soil microbial communities from Populus trichocarpa stands in riparian zone in the Pacific Northwest, United States - 13_S | ecosystem: Environmental > Terrestrial > Soil > Riparian zone > Trees... | reverse complement strand
GGCCGAACGCTGGTCGAGCGCCTGCCCGACGCCCTGGTCGGTGTCGTACAGCGCCCGCTTGGTGTTCGGGCCGACCCGGCCGTCCACCGCCAGTCCCTGTGCGGACTGGAAGCTGCGCACCTTGCTCTCGGTGTCCGGGCCAAAGTCGCCGTCGAGTTCCAGCGTGTAGCCGTGCTCGCGCAGCAGCCGCTGCAGCTCGGTGACGCAGCCGCCGACCTGCCCGCGAACCACGTCGGACGGGCAGGAGGCCGAGTTCAGGTTGATGGCTCCCGGAGCACCCCCGGTGGTGTCATACAGCTTCGACTTGGTGATCGGGCCGACCCGGCCGTCCACGGCTATCGCTACTGCGGACTGGAAGTTGCGGACCGCGGCCAGCGTGTTGCCGCCGAAGTCGCCGTCCACCACCAGGCCAGCACCGTGCGCGTTGAGCAGGTTCTGCAATTCGGTTACGCAGCCGCTGTTCTGGCCCTGCACAATGTCGGTCGGGCAGGATGCGGAAGTGAGCCGGACCGGAGCGGGCGCCGCGCTGGCCGCCGTCTGGCTGACCAGCGCACCACCCAGGGCGGCCACCGCGACCACCGTAAGCAGCAGTAACCACCGCCGGGCACGCCGCCAAGGCGCGCGAAGCCTACTGTCGTTTGTTTTCACGGATTCTCCCCCATCATCGAAGCCGACCACACCACCCAAGCATGGCAGCGAACGGACGCTTCGCTTATGTCACAACGCTTGCTGTCATGCCAGTCACGGCCCTGACGCGCGTCGCTCCGTCGCGGTAGGCCGCGGCGAGGCGGAGGAATCAACAATGCCAGCCGGTCAGCGCGGTCGTGCTTTGACCGCGCCGCCCCGACTGGCGGTGCCCCGACCGGCCGGGACGTCGTCAGGCCGGCCCGGGGGTGGGATGAGCAGGTGGAAGAGACCCGGGGTGGCGCCGGGGAGGAGGGTGGGCCGGCAGTCCTGGAGTCGGCCGAGGACGGCGCCCACGGTCCTGGCCTGGTGGACGGTGAGTGGGTCGGGCCGGGCGGACAGGGCGTAGTGGGTCACCAGGCCGATCCCGGTCGCGGTCCGGCCGGCGGACAGGTGCAGCCCACGGGACGTCGCCCGGACCGGCGGACCGGGCCGGGCCAGTGCGGCCAGCGTGGCAGCGAGTTCCGCGACGTGCTGCGGGTCGCGCAGCCGGTGGGCCGAGGCCGCACGGCGGCGCAGGCCGGCCGCGGTGAGCATCGCGCCGAGCAGGGCCACCAGCACCGGCTCGTCCCAGCCGATCGGCGGTAGCAGGCCGGCCCGGTGCCCGGCCACGGCGAGCGCGCAGAGCGCCAACGAGATCCACTGCGCCTGGGTGAAGCCGGCCCAGGACGGCCGTCCGGCGTCGCCGCGGAGGAACTCCAGACCGAACCGCAGCCCGCCGTAGCCGGCCACGTAGCAGGCCAGCGCGGCCCCGGGGGCGGCGTGCAGGATCAGCACGCAGCCGGCGGCCACGGTGGCGAGCACGCCGGCGGACTCGACCGCCTGGACCGGTAGCAGCGGGACGCCGACCAGGTGGGCGGGCAGGCCGGCGGCGGCGTGCGCCGGGGTGTACCGGACGCCGTGGCCGGCGGGGCGGCCGTGGCAGCAGCCGACGGCGAGGCAACCCAGCCGGCCGAAGACGAGGAACGCGCCGACGGCCAGCACGGTGATGTCCAGATAGGCCAGCACCGGCCCGCCGGCCAGGGCCAGCAACGCGCCGCTGACCGCGAGGATGGTCAGCTCGTGGTGGTAGTAGACGAGCCGGCTGCCACCACGGCGGGTGCTGCCGGCGACGAGCAGGCCGGACGCGGTGACCGCGGCGAGCGCGAGCACACCGGTCATGGCCAGCGAACGCCCGCCGGCGACGGTCAGCGCCGCGCCGAGCAGGATCGCCGCGACCAGCCCGAGCAGCCCCCACGCGTGGAAGGCACGGCGGGGGTCGGCGAACCGCGGCGGGCGGCTCACTGCCGGATCTTCTCGATCGTGACCCGGCCGTCGCCCGCCAGCCGGCGCCGGATGACGTACCTGGCCAGCACCTTGCCGGGCTCCACCTCGTAGACCTGGACGAGATCCCACTCGATGGCCTTCGGCGTCGTCAGCGAGCGCATCAGGCTCGCCGCCTGGGTGATGAACACACCGGCGGAGTGCATGTCGGTGATGGCGTCGGACCGGTCGACGGTGAAGCTGGCGTTGAACGAGTCGATCGCGAAGAAGAACGCGGCGATCGCCGCGGAGCTGCTGAAGTCCGGGTGGTCCCGGCGGACCTCGGCGGTGAGCTCCTCCGGCCGCACGTTGCAGTTGTTGCCCTCGAACCGTTCCAGCACGGTCTCATGCTGGTAGTACGGGCCGGTCGGGCCCCCGGTCCAGCCGGCCGGGGGCTGCGGCTCGAGCTGGTAGACGAAGGAGGTCGGCGCGCCGGCGGACAGTGGCTGCGGGCCGTGCTCGAACTCCAGCAGGGTGGTCGGGAAGAACCGCTTCTTGCCGAACGTCCAGGTCTTGGTCGCCACGATCGCCGCGTCGCTCTTGCGGCGGATCTTGAACTCGACGGTGATCGGTGTCCCGGTCCAGTCGGCCGGGATGAACATCGGCTGGTGCGCCACGGCCAGCCCGTCGATGGTCTTCGAGGTCGGCCCGCCGGACGCGTCGAACGCGGCGCCCTGCGCGACGTAGATCATCTCGAAATCGAGCGGCCTGGTGCTCTGGTAGAGCGCGCCGAACAGCACCTGCTCGCCGGGCGCCGACAGCGGCGCGGTGTCGCTGGGCAGGTTGTGGTGCTCGGTCGGCGCCGGCGTCGGGGATCGCTTGCACCGGTGCACCCCCGGCCGGGCCCCGCCCCGGGCCGGCGGGGCGGCGTCAGCCAGCACCGGAGCCACCTCGGGCCCGACCCCCCACAGCGTCCGCACCGCCTGCGCCGCCGCCCGGTCGGCACCTTCCTCGACCCCGGTCGGCGCGCCCGCCCCGTCATCGCGCAGCATCCCGTCACCGGCGTCCTGCTGGACGACATGCGCGAGTTCGTGGGCGAGCAACGCATCGCCGAGGACCGTGCCGGGCTGGTACTCGCCGGGCCCGAATGCCACGTGCCGGCCCACCGCGAACGCCCGGGCGTCCTGCTCCTCGGCCAGCCCGGCGGCCGCCGTGTCCGAATGCACCCGCACCCCGGACAGGTCGGCGCCCAGCGCGTGCTGCATGCCGGCCCTCGTCGTACCGTCCAGTGCCTGCCCCGGGCCAAGCCGGCTCAGCACATCGGCCGGCACCGGCGACCCGCCGATACGCGGCCCGCGCCGGTTGAACAGGGCACCGATCCCGGCCAGCACACTGCGCGCGCCGGCCGCCACCTGGTCGACCACCGCCGCCGCCCGGCCCGCCAGCCCACCCACCGTGCTGGCCACCCCACCGGACAGGTCGGCCACCAGCTCGGCCCGGACCCGGCCGGCCCCGGCCGCCACCAGCGCACCGGCGCTGGCGGCACCGGCCGCCGCCGGCACCTCCCGCTTGACCGCCTGCTCCAGGCCGGCGGCGTCGAGCCCGGCATAGCGGGAGAGTTCGGCGTCCACTTCGGACTCCGACGGGGCGTCCCAGGGCGTCCCCGCCACCGTCGAGCGCAGCTCAGCCAGCACCGCGGCACGCATCGTCGCCAGGAACTCACCGCGGCGCTGCTGGTGCGGCTCCGGCTCGACGCCGTCCTCCACCACCAGCCCGGCCGACGCGGCACCACTCGGGCTCACCGCGTCCCTGGCCACCACCGGCGGCGCCGACCCGGCCAACCAGCGGCCAACCGCCCGGTTGCCCGCCGCGACCTGCAGCCCCAGCATCCCGGCACCGAACCGGTCCGAACCGGACGATGCGGCCGGGCCGACCCGGCGCACCGACGTCTGCTCCTGAACCGGCCGCGGCCGATCCACGCGATCGTCCCCCATCAGACAGGCCTACCTCAGCGACCGCTGCCCGCACAGGACCTGCCGGGCATCCGGACGTGCCGCCCGGGTTGCCCTCGAGCGCCCGCGTAGGCAGCCGATCGGCACCTGGGCCGGTGCGAGCTGGCGGCGAACCCGGGGTCGCCGATCGGCGGCAGTGCCGCGCGGCGGTCAGGCCCGGACCCACCGGCGTGGTCCTGCGGGTCCGGGCGCGGGCACGGAGGCGGTCATCGGGACCGGACCGGTGGCACCGCTCGCGGTCGGGTCGGCGGCGGGACCGGCGACCGGCAGCAGCGCGACGCCCTGCGCGGCCAGCGCCGCGGCGGCCGGAGTGCAGCGGCGCGCGGTCGGGGCGTCCAACCGGCCGGTGGGCTCGGTCGCGGCACCGACCGTGTCGGCGAACTCGCGCCAGCGGCGCAGTGCGGCGGCGTCGTGGGTACGGGCGGTCAGCCAGGTCTCGCGCAGGCCCGCCGGCTCCCGCCGACCGACGTCGATCAGCAGCGCCGCCGGGTTCGCAGCGAGGAAGGCGCTGTGCTGCTCGACGGCCAGCAGCGGCTGCTCGGCCGTGACAGCCAGCCGGCGGACCCGGCCGTCGGCGAGCACGTCCACCAGGTCGCCTGCCCCGACCGGAGCGACCCCGAACGGCCCGAACCGCACCGCGGTCACCGACACACCCGCACCGGCCATCAGGGCCCGCAGCCACTCGGCCAGCTCGGCGGAGGTCGCATGGAACCGGATCATCAGCTCTGCCATGGCCACGACGCTAGAGCCGCGGACCACCAGCCCGGCTCCCCTGTCCGTGCCACACCACCGGCGCTACCGGGTCGGCCGCCGGTGCCGGCGGCGGCCTACTACCGCGGTCCGAGCGGAGGGGCGACCTGCTCATCGTCGTCGGCGAGGTCGAGGTCGAGGTCGCGCAACTTGGCCCGTACGGCGTCGGCGTCGTCGAGGTCGGTGAGGATGCTCAGCGCGAGCCGCCGGGTCGACCGGGCGGCGGTCGGGTCGCCGGCGGCCTGATAGGTGTCGCCGAGCCGCTTCAGCGTGGCCGCTTCGAGGCTGCGGTCGCCGAACTTGCGGTACTGCTCGAGAGCGCGCTGGTAGTGCGTGATCGCCGCGGGGTGGTCGCCGAGTTGGTGCAGGACGAACCCGATGCTGCTCCGGGTGTCGGCCGCGCCCAGCCGGTCGTCGATCTCCTCCTGGATCGTCAGTGCCTCCCGGCAGTGCGCCAGCGCCGCCACGTTGTCGCCGAGTTCGGCGTAGGACCAGCCGATGGAGTTCAGCGCCGCCGCCTCCCCGGCGGGTCGTCCCGCGGCCCGGTACAGCTCCAGCGCCTGCTGGCCGGCCCGCAGCGCTTCCTCGTGCCGGCCCGACGCGGTGAGCAGCACCGCCCGGTCGCCGAGGCAGCGGGCCTGCACCAGCGGGTCGTCGACCGCAACCGCCAGCGCCAGCGCCTGCTGGCTGTGCTGGTGTGACTCGTCGAGCTGGCCCATCCGGTAGAGCACGATCGCGATCGAGCGCAGGATGCGGGCCTCCGCGTCCTGCCGGCCCTGCCGCCGCGCCGCGGCGAGCGAGGTGCGCTGGGTGGCCAGCGCGTCGTGCCGGTGGCCCGGCCCGTCCAGGCACGTGGTCCCGCACCGGCCCAGCCGCCAGGTGTGGTCGTCGAAACCGTGCCGGGCGGCCAGTTCGACCGCGTCCAGCAGCGCGGTCCGCTCAGTGCTGAACCAGGCCAGCGCCGCCGGCTGACCATCGAACTCCGCGACGGTGACGCCCGGCAGCGGCGGGTCGAGCTCGCCCGGGTCGCGGTGCGGGTTCAGCAGCCAGGCGGCGGCGTCCGCGCTGTGCAGGTAGTGATCGATGAGCCGGCCGATCGCGGCGGACCGGTCGGCGTCCCCGTCGAGCTGCGCGGTGCGGTCCGCGGCGTACCCACGGAGCAGGTCGTGCAGCCCGTACCGGGCCGGTGCCGGCTCGGTGAGCAGGCTCGCGGTGGCCAGCTCGGCAAGCCGGGTCTGGGCGACCGGGAGCGGGAGACCGGCGAGGCTGGCCGCCGCGGCCGCGGACACCTCGGCTGCGCCGGTCAGCCCGAGCAGCCGGAACAGCGCCGCCGCGGCCGGCGTCAGCGCGTCGTAGGACCTGTCGAATACCACCCTTACGTCGGTAGTGGGATCACCGCCGGTGAGCGTGTCCAGCGGGGAGGCGGCACGCAGCCGCGCGGCGAGCGCGGCGAGCGGGAAGCTCGGGTGCGCGGCGGCGTGGGCAGCGGCGACCGCGAGCGCCAGCGGCAGCCAGGCACACCGGGCGGCGATCTCCGCGGCCGCCGCCGGCTCGGCCGCGACCTGGTCGGCGCCCAGCCTGTGGGCCAGCAGTTCGTGCGCCTCGGCCGGGGTGAGCAGGTCGACGCCGATAGGCTGGGCTCCCTCGGCGGCGACCAGGCTGGTCAGCTGGTTGCGGCTGGTGATCAACGCGAACGCGGTCGGGGTGCCGGGCAGCAGCGGCCGGACCTGGTCGGCGTCGCGAGCGTTGTCCAGGACGATCAGGATCCGGCGGCCGGCCAGCTCGCTACGGTAGAGCCCGACCTGGGCGTCCAGGCTGACGGGGATCCGGCCGGCGGGTACGCCCAGTGCCTCCAGGAAGGTGCGGACCGCGCGGTCGGGGGGCAGCGGGGAGCTGCCGGGGCCGAAGCCGCGCAGGTTGACGTAGAGCTGGCCGTCCGGGAACTGTTTGCTGACCTGGTGGGCCCAGTGCACGGCGAGCGCGGTCTTGCCGACCCCGGCGGTGCCCGACAGGGCGGAGATCACCACCGCGGTCGGCTGGTCCGCGGCCCGCGCCAGCAGCTCGTCCAGCGCGTCGAGCTGGGCGGTCCGGCCGGTGAAGCCGTACACGTCCGGGGGGAGGTGGGCCGGCACCGGGCGCCGGGGGACGCTGGCCCCGCCGGTGCGCGGAGCCGGCGCCCGATCGAGGCTGCCGCGCAGCAGCGCCTGGTGCACCTCGCGCAGCTCGGTGCCAGGGTCGGCGCCGAGGTCGTCGACCAGCCGGCGGGTGATGGCGGTGTAGCAGTCCAGCGCCTCAGCGGCCCGCCCGGCCGCGGCCAGCGCCCGCATCAGGGCCGCGGTGACCGGCTCGACCAGCGGGTACCGCCCGACCAGGCCGGTCAGCCGGGCGATCACCACGTCCGGGTCGCCGGTGTTCAGCTCGACCTGCGCCCACGCGACGACGGCACCGAGGTACTGCCGCTGCCAGGCCTCCCGGGTCCGCTCCGCCCACTCGCCGGCCACCCCCATCAGGGGCTCACCGCGCCAGGCGTCCAGCGCGTCGGCGAGCAGCGCCGCCCGCTCCGGTTCCGGGCAGCCCGGATCACGCGCCCGCTCCACCAGCGCCGTGAACCGGTGCGCGTCCACCCGCCGCCGGTCCACGTCCAGCAGGTACCCCCCGCCGCGGCGGATCACCCTGGGTGCGTCCCCGTTGCCGCCGACCGCGACCAGCCGGCGGATCCGGGCCAGGTAGCTCTGCAGCGCCCGCCGCGCCCCGGCCGGCGGCTCGTCCCCCCAGACCCGGCGGACCAGCACGTCCGTCGGTACGGCGGCGCCGGCGTCCACGGCGAGGGCGGCGACGATCGCGCGCTGCCGCGGCGTACCGGGGTCGAGCCGGGTTTCACCGGCCCAGATCTCAACGGGCCCCAGCACGCCGAAGGTGATCCCTGGCGGCCCTGCCGACTTCAAATCTTCGGGCATCGGGGCTGATCCTGACGCATCGCCGACCAACCCGCCCACCCCATTTCCGCCGTATGCCAGGTGGCAGGAGCACCCGGATGCGGCTCATCCCGGCGCCCCGGTCGGAATACGGCTCCGCCGCCCGCGCCCGCCGGCGCAGGCGGCGGAGCCGCCCGTTACCCCGGCCGATCAGCCGTACCGCTGCACCCACGCCCCCGGCCCGGCCGAGCAGGTCCGGCCCGGCGGGTTCGCGCAGCGGGTCCAGGCCGCCAGTGAGCCGTCGTCGCTGAGGTCGAGCAGCGACTCCCCGTGGTTCGCGGTGGGGCCGGGCAGCCGGACGCTGCCGCTGGCGGCCTGGTTGAACACATAGCCGCCCAGCAGGTTGTCCGGCTCCTCCGCCCCGCTCGGCGGGTTCGGGAAGTTGTACGCGAAGATCCGCCCGTCCCGGCTCAGGTCGCGGGGAAGCAGGGTGTTGAACCGCGCGTCACCGTCGTACGGCGCGACGATGTCGAACGAGGTCAGCCGTCCGCTTGCCACCCGGACCACGGCCAGCCCGTCGAAGCCCAGGCGGCTGTGCACCGCGGCGACCGTGGAGCCGTCACCGGAGATCCGCGGCTCGGAGTTCGCGTCGACGGAGCCCTCGCAGCACGGCACGGGGGGCGTGAGGTCGATCCGGCCGCCGCCCACGTCGTACACGATCAGGTGCTTGTTGTTGAATTCGTCGTCCTCGACGGTGACGAACCGGTTGCCGTCCCCGGCCATGTCGAACCCCATGACGCAGTCGCCGACCGTGCAGGTGTCGATCTGGGTCCGCCCGGCCGAGGTGGCCCGGAACAGGTGCGGGCGCCCGATGAAGGCGGTGTACGCGATGACCGCACCGGAGTCGTTGATGATCACGCGGCTGGGGCTGGCGTCGGCGGCGCCGTTGACCGGCACCGTCCAGGTGCTGTGCTGGTCGAGGTCGTGCACCATGATCGCGACCGGGTCCGCGATGAACACGACCACCGAGCCGTCCCGGTTGACGTCGAAGGTGATGAAGTCGGTGATGCCGTTCAGGAAGCCGTTCGGGTCGTAGCTCTGCTTCACCGGCTGCGGGGTGCGGCCATCGGGGCCGCGCGAGGCCAGGTCGATCACGCCGGTGCCGAGGTTCTTCCGCAGCAGATAGAGGTTGAAGTTGCCCGGGGCGGCCACCTCCGGCGGGGCCAGGTTGCTGGTGCCGCGGGTGATGAAGAAGGCGTACCGGCCGTCGCCGGACAGCCGCACCCCGCCACGCCCGGCCATCGCCGCGGTGTCGGCCGCGCCGTCGGCATCGACGGCCACGTCGCCGGGCCCGCCGAGCTGGATCAGCGCTTCCTGGGGTTGCACCGGCCCAACCAGCACCGCGGCGCTCGGGCCGACCGCGTTGATCGCCCGGACCGCGAACGCGTAGCGGACGCTGGGGTCGAGGTGGCCGACGTGCAGCGAGGTGGTGGCCGCGTCGGTCCGCAGCGTGCCGATCGGCGGGAACGCGGTCACGGCGTAACCGGTGATCGGTGACCGGCCGTCGCTGGCGGGCGGGGTCCAGGCGAGGTCCGCGGACAGCCGCCCGGTGACGGCCCGCACCGCCCGGGGCTGGGTCGGGACGTTAGGCCCGACGTTCACCCCGGCAAGGACCGGCTCGGCCTGCAGGGTGGCGGGAACCCCCTGGATGACGGCATGACCGATGTCCTCGCTGACGTACCGGCCGGTGGCGTCGATCGCGCCGACGCCCTCGATGACCCGCCAGGTGACCGGCACGTTGTCGGGCAAGCCGCCGTACCCCCGAAGGCTGAACTGCACCGGCTCGCGGACCAGGGTCTCCTGGTCGGGGTGGTCTGACGCGATCAGCACGCCGGTGCTACCAGATTTCCACAGCGACACGAAGAAGTTCAGCAGGTCGTCGACTCGCAGCAGTTCCCGCCCGCCCAGCAGCCGGCTGAGGCTGAACGTGACCCCGACCGACAGCCCGAGCCGGAGCTCCGACGGCGGTGCCTGGGTGGTGTCGGTCAGGAGCTCGAGGTAGGGCTGCAGCACGAGCTGCGGGCCGATGGCGTCGTACAGGAAGAAGCCGAACTCGATCGGGAGGCCGAGCCGCACGCTGGCGTCGACGTACGCCTGGTGGCCGGTGCCCGAGTTGCGTCCCTCCTGGTTGATCCCGTGCGCGTCCACATCGAGGTTGTGCGAGGTCAGCAGGCCGCCGAACTCGCGGGAGAAGGAGGCGTTGTACGCCATCCCGACCGTCAACTGCCCGCTGAGCCGGACGTTGATCGTGACCTCCAGGCAGATGACCACCGGCAGCGGTCCGGCCTGGACGACGATGCACCTCGTTCGCAGGAAGCCGATCGGGGTCTCCGCTTGGAAGTCCCGACCGATGCCGCCCTTTGCCTGTACCTCCCCCTCCACCAGGGCGCTGAGCCCGAACTCGGTGTCGATGCCACCGGGCCGGATGTAGATGCGGTGGCGGCGCAGCGGCGTGATCGCGAGTTGCGCCTCGATCTTCCCGCCGAGCGGCACCGCGCCGTCCCCGTACAGCGAGCCCTCGACTTCCAGCACCAGCGCGCCGTCGCTGATCCCCACCGAACCGGAGACCCCGGCCGGCGCGGCGCCGGGACCGGCGCGTGGCGCACCCTGTGCGGCTGTGCGGCCGGCGATGATCGGCTGGCGCAGCCGGACACCCGGCCGGGTCGGTACGAACGAAGCGACGTCGCCGGTGTCCACAGTGGAATCCGAGACCATCGACCCGACCGACAGGACTTCGGTCATCGTCGCGCCGCGGGTGCTGACCACGAACATGCCGTTCGTGGTGTTGGTCGCGGTGACCGCCCGGAGCAGGCCGGTCGGGACCTGCGCGGCCGGCCGGGCCACGATGATCTGCCCTGGCTGCAGCGCGGTCACCTGGCCCGGGGGCTGCTCGAACTCCAGGGTGGCCGAGCGCAGCGCCCGCAGCGTGGCCAGGGACGCGGGCGAGAGCACGATCGGCGCGGCCGCGACGGTGAGCGCCGGGGCGAGCGCACCGGTCGGGTCGCTGCCCGGGCCGGTCCCGGCGGCGCTGACGGCCCGCACAGTGAAGGTGTACCCGGTTGCCGGGTCGAGCCCGGTGACGGTGGCGGCGGTGCCGGCGGCGGGTGCGGTCGCGGTGGCCCCGCCCGGGTTGGCGGTGACGGTGTAGCTGCTGATGGCGGCGGTGCCGGCGGTGCCGGGTGCCTCCCATTCGACCCGGACAGAGCCGGCGGCGGAGACCGCGGCGCGTACGTGGGTCGGTGCGCCCGGCGGCAGCGTGGCGGCCGGCGTGACCGGCCCCGCGGTGCCCGGCTCGCTCGCCCCGGCGGAATTCGCCGCCACCACCGAGAAGGTGTACGCGGTGCCGTTGGTCAGGCCGGGAACCGCCGCGACCGTGGTGTCGGCGGCGGTGTGCACGGTGACCGCACCGGGGTTCGCGGTGACCGTGTAGCCGGTGATCGGCGCACCGCCGTCCAGTGGTGGCACCCACTGCACGGTCACCCGCGCGTTGCCCGGCACGAGCGCGGTGACCGTCGGGGCGAGCGGCGCGGTTGCCGGCTCCGGCGCGATCGGCTGGGATGGCGTCGCGGGCACGCCGACGCCGACCCCGTTCACCGCGGTCACGACTACCGCGTACCGCTGGCCGTTGACCAGGCCACCGACGACCGCCTCGGTGGCGTCGGGGCCGGCCGGTGTCGTTGTGGTCGCCGGCTGGGTGGTGATGCGGTAGCTGGTGAGCGCGGAACTGCCGATGCTCGGGGCGGACCAGCTGACCCGTAGCGCGCCGTCCCGGGGCGACACGTCGGTGATCAGCGGCGGCCCGGGTGGCTGCGGCGCGCTGGGCGTCACGGTGCCCGACGGCGCGGAGAACGGCCCGATGCCGGTGCTGCTGAGGCCCGCGACGGTGAACGTGTAGTCGGTGCCGTTGCTCAGCCCGGTTACCTGTGCGGTGGTCGCGGTGCCGTTGACCTGGGTGAGCGGGCCGCCCGGGCTGGCCTGTACGGCGTACCCGGTCGGGGTGCCACCGGTGGTCGGGGCGCGCCAGGACACGGTCGCGGTGCCGTTGCCGGCGACCGCGGTGACGCCGGTGGGCGCGCCCGGCACCGGCCCGGTGGTGGCGTAGTAGCCGCTGACGTCGACGATCACCCGGACCGGGGTCAAGCCGAAGTTGTCGATCTTGATGCCGCCCGCCCCGACCTTGGTCACCTGCTGCACAGGCGACGCGATGCCGGCGCGGAAGTGGTTGCTCGGGAAGTTCGGCCGCTGCGGGAGGTCCGCCGGGTACGCGATCAGCTCACCGGTCGTGCCGGCGGTACCCGCCCCCACCGAGGTCAGGTTGTACGAGACCGCGGTCACGCCGGTCGCCGGGATGCCGCCCCGACCCAGCATCGGCACCGTGATGGAGCCGCCCGCGGGCACCGGGATGGGCATCGGGCCGGGGGTGGTGTCGGTGTCGTGCAGGCGCACCGGGTTCAGGCCGGTGAACACCGATCCGCCGCCGTCCCGGTAGTAGCCCACGATGTAGATGGTCAGGAAGACACCGCTCGTCACGAAGACCCGGAACTTGCCGTCCGGAGCCAGCTTCACCGGGACGAGGTTCATGTACTCGACGTCGGTGCCGTAGTTGATGTCGGAGGTCTGGGGCACCGGCCGTGCGGGGCCGGGGAAGACCGACGCGAACCCGGCTCGGCCACCCTGCGCCGGTGTCGGCGTCTCGACGTGCACCTGTGCCATCACCGCGGTCACGCCGCTGAGCGGCACCCCGACCCGGCCGAGCGGCGCCGCCTCGAACGTGCTCATCCCGTTGACCGCCGTGTTGCTGACCAGCGACAGTGACTGCGGGGTCAGGCTGAGCGGAACGTAGGTCGAGCCGGCGGTCGTGGCCCCGACGGCGGTGAAGTAGCCGATCATGTCCACGAACACGTTCGCCGCGGCGGTCGTGTTCGTCAGGTTCAGGATCGACACCTGGTTGTTGGTGCCGAGCCGGACCACGACGTCGTTGGCGGACGCGATGCTGGGCCGGTAGTTGACGGTGGAGGTGTTCGGCCGGGCGATCCCGGAGGGGAACGCGACCAGCGCTCCGGACCCGGCGCTGACGGTGGAGAGCTGGAACTGCACCGCCGCCACCCCGGTCGCCGGCACCCCGCCGACGCCGACCGCGGTGAACTTGAACTCGGCGCCCGGGTTGACCAACTGGTTGGGGACCCCGTTGGGGACGATCCGGGCCGGCGTCAGCGGGACGTACTGCCCGACGCCCGGTGGTAGGGCGGCCGCCGCCGGCTCGGCCAACTGCGGCAGGACCGCGAGCGACGTACCGACCAGCGCCGCGGCGGCCACGGCCGCGACGGGTCGGTGCCGGCGGGCCGGGCCGCCCCGAGCCGGGCGCCGCCAGCCCAGTCCGATCAGACATCCAACGAACAGCACGACAACCGCTGTGCCCACCCCAGCCTCCCGACCGACGCTCTGGCTCGAACTGCCCGGCAAGGGTGTTCCGCGGAGGTAGTCAGAAATGTTGCAGGAATGATGCGGCCGGTCCGCGACGTCAGGGCAGGCGTCGCGCGCAGATGACGGCGTCGACGCCGGTGCCGGCCATGGCGCGCGGGCGGTTCTCGGCGACGCAGAACTCCCAGCGGGCGGGGTCGAGCGCAGCGGTCACGATGTCACCTTGATCAGCACGGGCGAACTCTAACCTAGACAGGCATTTAGCTAGTTTGCATAATAGCTTGGTGCTGGACGTGGACCTGCTTCGGGCGCTGGCCAGCGAGAAGCGGCTGCTGGTGTTGGAGTGGCTGCGCAACCCGCGCGCGCACTTCCCGCCGCAGGTCGACGGGGACCTGGTGCGGGACGGGGTGTGCTCGCAGTTCATCGCCGAGAAGCTCGGGGTGAGCCAGCCGACCTGTGGCGAGCATCTGAAGGTGCTCAGCCGGGCCGGGCTGATCCGCGGCAAGAAGATCAAACAGTGGGTGTTCTACCAGCGGGACGAAGCGCGCATCGCCGCGGCGCAGAAGGTGCTGGGCCGTAACTGGTGAGCCGTTGCCGGCCGGCAACGGATGTCCACACGCGACTGATCACGGACCTGGCTGCGGCCGGCGGCCGGGCGTGCCCACCCGAGGACAGGAGTGCGACGTGACCACATCCGCGACAACCGAGGATCGCCTCGCCCGGCTCGGCCTGACGGTGCCTCCCCCACCGCCGGCCCTGGCCACTTTCCAGCCCTACGTCCGCGACGGCAGCACCGTCTACACCTCCGGGCAGATCGCCACCCGGGACGGGCACCTGGTCGCCACCGGCCGACTCGGCGCCGAGGTCGATGTCGCCACCGGACAGGACGCCGCTCAGGCGGCTGCGCTGAACGTGCTCGCCCAACTGCAGGCCGCCGCCGGCTCCCTGGACAACGTCGCCCGGCTCGTCAAGATCACGGTGTTCGTCGCCAGCGCCCCCGGCTTCACCGACCAGTCCCTGGTCGCCAACGGCGCCTCCCAGTTGCTGATCGACGTGCTGGGGCCGGCCGGGTCGCACGCCCGCTCGGCGATCGGTGTGGCGGCCCTCCCGTTGGGCTCGCCGGTCGAGATCGAGGCGATCGCCACGCTCGGCCCGGCCGCCGCCGGCGACGCGCTCGGGACATGATCACCTGACGCGCCGACGCCGCACCGCGCGCTCGGCGGTGGGTCGGTCGGATGTCAGGGGTGGGTCCAGAGGACGGCGTGCTGGTTGATGCCCTCGGGTGTGGTTGCGGAGGTGCCGACGATCTGGCCGCGGTCGTTGATGTCGTAGGCGCCGGTGACGCCGGCGCTCAAGCCGGGTAGCTCGATCGTCGTGCCGTGGTCCCACAAGACGGCGGTGAAGTCAGTGAAGCCGACGACCTGCGTCCGGTTGTTCAGACCGTAGGCCTGGATGACGGTGGCGCCTGCCGGTGTGGGCAGCTGTGTCGTCTGGCCGCCGGCCACGAGCGTGCCGAAGATGCCGACGGCCTCGTGCCGGTCGTTGGCCGCCATCGGCATGTCCCCCGTATCAGCCATGATCATTGTCGCGCTGCCATGCCACCAGGCCACACCCCAGGCGTTGGCGGGGTGCGTCGGTGTTGAGCGGAGCCCGACGATCCAGCCGTCGTCGGTGATGTCCCGCGCGATCGAGTACTGGAGGTCAGGCTCCAAGTCGATCATCCGCCCGCCGCGCCAGCGGATCGCATGCAGGCCGTTGTTGTTGGCCTCGGTGGCGCTCCACCCGACGATGTCACCGGCGTTGTTGATCCCGAAGGCGTAGCTGTTGTCGCCGGCCAACGCGCCGAGATCACGCATGCGTCCGTCGCGCCACACGAACGCATGGGTGGTTCCGGCGGCCGTTGCGGCATACCCGACGACCTCATCGCGGTCATTGAGGTCAGTGGCGAAGCTGACGGCGCCGCCGGGCAGCAGTCCGAGGTCGACGATCCGGCCGTCGCGCCACAGGACCGCATGGCCGTTGCTCTGCCCGGCGATGTGACCCCGCGCGTTGATCGCAGCCGCCGACGACGACCCACCGCCGCCTCGCGTGCCGAGGTCGATGATCCGGTAAACCGATGCCGGCGCCGGTGCGGCAGCAGCCGCGGTACCGACAAGGGCACCTCCGGCCGCGACCACGGCCGCACTCACCAATGCAAGTATCCGAGCGGTGCTACGCATCGCAGCCTCCAACGACTGCATTGCCCGGCGAGGACCGAGATCGTCAGCGCAGCCAACCGAACCCCGACCCTAGGCCGCCGATCTCGGGCAGCAGCAGAGGCGAACGTCCCAACCTTGCGACCGGCCGCCGTCGCTGCAGGCGACTCGAGCGGGTCGGGTAGCTGGGGGAAGTTGGCATCGGTGAGGCGTGCCGGCCCGAACGTCGCCCAGTCCGGCCGCGTCGACCGCGGGTGGGCCGACGGGCCGACAGCGCCCAGGGGAGCCGGCTATGCCGCGGTGCCGTCGTCGGCTGGTGTGGCCCGGCTGATTGGTTCGAGTACGAGGACCGGGATTTGCCGGTCGATCGTGCGCTGGTAGTCGGCGTAGTCCGGGAAGGCGTCGACCGCCCGGTGCCACCAGAGGGCCTTCTCGTCCCTGAACACTTCGCGCGCCCGGTACTGGCGGGTCACTGTGCGGTCCTGGAGTTCGATGACCGGCTCGGCGAGCAGGCTCGGGTACCACTGCGGGTTGGTCGGTTGGGCGCCATTGGACGCGACAGCCGCGTAGCGGCTGTTGTGTTCGACCCGCATCAGCGGCGTCTGGCGGATCTTGCCGGTCTTGGCGTCCCGGTAGGTCATCAGCACCACGGGCCGGTCTTTCATCGTGACGCCGTCGGTCGTGCCGGTACGCACGACCTGCTCGACATGCTCGCGCACGAAGCCCAGCCCGCTCGGCTGGTAGTCGCCAGTCATCGGCGCGCCCTGACCAGTACGGCCGGCCCGTCGCGATTGCGCGACCGGACCGTGCCGGCGGGCGTGCGGGCGGTCGGGGCGCCTGGTGTCCACGTTGGCGGTCACGGTGTTCAGGATGCCGGGTAGCTCCGCCACGGTTTCGG
>Ga0307499_10000368_pt1 | contig 16193 bp, 9 predicted proteins | sample 13_S_MG_FD_201363 | JGI IMG/M metagenome (GOLD analysis project Ga0307499, IMG submission 201363) | Soil microbial communities from Populus trichocarpa stands in riparian zone in the Pacific Northwest, United States - 13_S | ecosystem: Environmental > Terrestrial > Soil > Riparian zone > Trees... | reverse complement strand
GGGACGGCCGTCCCGCCGCCTGCCGGCAACGTGGTGGAGGCGCCGGACGGCAGCTACCTCGTGCTCGACCTCGGCGCCGCGGCGGCGGGCGGCGCGCCCGTCGACGTGGTGGGCGCGCTGCTCGATGCCCAGGCCGACGTGGTCGACGGGCTGGCCGCCGCCATCGCCGCCGCGCACGCCGACGCCGGGCCGACGCTCACCGGCCTGGTGTCGGTGCTCGACCCCGCGCTCTGGGACTTCCCCGACGAACTGGTCGAGGGCAGCGGCAGCACCACCGAGGCGCTGCGCGACCTCGGCCGGCCGATCGCCGCCGCCGCGCTGGCGGACCGCGGCAGCCTCGAGGCGTTCCTGGTCGAGGAGGCGAACGGCCGGCTCACCGACGGCGACGCGCTCCCGTCGGTGCAGCGCCGGCTCACCGGCGACCTGGCCACCGCGGTGCCGGTCGACCCGCCGTTCCCCGACGACGACGCGCGGGAGCTCGAACGGGCCTGGCAGCGCGAGGCCGAGGCGCTGTTCGACGACCTGCACCCCGACGTTGCGGTACGGCCGCCGTTCCGGGTGCACGACCACCGCCGCCTCACGTACCTCGAACTCGTGCTCGACGCCATCAACCAGGGCCTGTTCGGGACGGTGGCGTTCGACCTCGACACGCGGGAACTCGCCTACGGCGGCCACGACCTGCGCTACACCCGCGTCCCGCCGGCCGGCGGCGCCGATCCGACCGACCGCGACCCCGACCCGGACGTGCGGGCCGCGCAGACCTACGTCTACGGCGGGGTGGCGGTCACCGCCACGTTCGCCTCGGCGGCGGCCACCCCCAGGTTCGTGGGCGAGCTGCGCGACGACCTGGCGGCAGTCGGCTTCGGCCCGCTGGCCGACGCCGACGTGCTCACCCTCGACGGCAAGGTCCAGAACGCCGCCCGCACCGCCGTGGCGCGCCGCCGGTTCGGCGCGTGGCTGGAGGCGGCGCTGCGCGAGTTCCAGATCTACGCCGCGATGCCCCAGGTGGCCCGCAAGCCGCTGGCCGCCGAACCCCAACCCGGCGCCGGCGGTCGCAGCCTCGGCTCGACGCTGATCCCGGTGACCAACGACCACCAGTACACCGGGCCGCGCAGCGGCGTGCTGAACGCCGAGACCCGCGAGCTGCTGAAGATGTGGGTCGAGCGGGACTGGCACTGCCCGGTGGTGGTGGAGAACCGGACGCTCTCGTCGGCCCAGCTCACCGCCCTGCGCGACGCCGGCCCGGCCACCAGCCGGACGGCCACCGTGCTCGCCGGCGCACTCATCGACCAGAACGTGTGGCGGGCTCGCCAGGTCGAGGCCGGCTCGTTCGTCGGCTGGGACCACACCGGCCGGGCCACCGTCGAGCCGTACCGCCCGGGCCAGCCGATGGTGCTGTGCCGGTACGTCTCGGCCAGCTGGGGCGGCGCCGGCGCGTTCCAAGCGCGCCAGGACGTGACCTCGGCCTACCTGTACCCGTCGGCCGAGATCACGCCGGCCACCGCCGCCGCCGAGCTGCCGGACCGGGCCGACGACCCGGCGTTCTGGTCGACGTTCCGGGTGGCGCGCGCCGTGTCCGAAGTGGAGTCGATGGGCTACTTCGACGGGCTGAACGGCTACGACACGGCCATCACCTCGGGCGGGCCGTTCCACTGGACGCTCGGGCTGATGAAGTCCGCCGGCGGCGGCAACCCGGCCACCTTCTGGGACGACGCCGTGGCCTACCCGGGCGAACTGGGCGCGTTCCTGGCCTACCTGGACGCGACCGAACCGGCCGAGTTCGGCGAGCTGTTCGGCCGGTTCGGCATCCGGCCGCACCCCCGGTGGGTGGGGGCCGCCGGGCCGCACTACGTGCCCGGCCATCGCAAGTACACCGGCTGGGTGGCCTTCGAGGACGACGACAGCGCCTGGGTCGACCTCCGCCGGCCGCAGGTGCTCGGTGCCGACCCGGTGGCGTCCCAGCAGGACTCGCTGCTGGCCGAGAGCCTGAAGACGTGGCACTGGACGCACCGGATCCTCTACGCGTCCCGCACCTCCCCGACCATGACCGCGCGGATGTGGGAGTTCAGCCGGGCCAGGCTCCGCGAGCTGCTGTCCACGCCGTGGCGGGCGGACGGCGTGGTCAAGACGATCACCGACCACCACCCCGACGGCACGCCCTTCGACCGGACCTGCACCATCGGCGACGTCTTCACCTCCGAGCAGGCCGTCGCCATGATCGAGCGCCAGCACGTGTTCGACCCGCACCAGGTCTTCGGCATCCGGGACAAGGCCGCCCAGTGGCTGGGTGCGGGGGCCGACGACATGGACCTCACCGAGCTGCAGGACCTGTACGACATCGCGGTCGCCGTCGCCGGCCACCGGGATGCCGCCGACTGGGGGGACGACGAGCAGGCGGCGATCATCGCCGCCATGCTCCTCACCAGGGTGGTGGTTGTGGACGGGAAGAACACAACGGTCAGCGTGCACATGAGTGGCGTCGGTTACGAGGAGGCGGCCAGCTGGCCGATCTGGGGCGTGCCGCCCGCCGGCAACCCCCGCCGCTACGACCGGTCGTGGCTGCCGCAGGCCACCCTGTCACCCTCGATCGGGCCGCTGCCCAACCTGCACGTCCAGCCGGGCGACGCGCCGGTCGTGGTGGCGGGCGCCCGGCGGGTGAGCGGCGCCGGCCTGCTCATCGTCGACCTGGCGATCGACGACCCGCCGCCCGGGCTCGAGATCATCTCGGTGGACGACGACGGCGGCCGCCTGCAGATCCTGCTGCCGCTGGACGCCCAGGGCCGCTGGGTCGGCGTGGTCACGGCCACCGACGGGCTGTTCACCACCACCCGCCGCTTCGACCTCGACGTCAGCGAGAACGGTGGGCCCCCGTCGCCCACCGGCTACGAGGAGGTGGTGGCGCGGACGCAGCTCGACCCCCGCCACCGGAGCTTCCAGCTGGACGCCACCCCCCTGCTGCCGTTCCCGGCCCCAGCGGACTGACCGACCCGCCGGCCAGCCCACCGTTTCATCCACTGTGGACGGCGGGTTCATCCACTGTGGACGGCCGGCGCGGCGGCTGCCGCCCGCCGGCCCCGGGCGGCGTTACGCGACCACGCTCAGCCGTGGCCGCATCGGGGCCGGCAGCCGTTCCAGGGCGGCCTGGACCGCGCCGTGCCGGGCCGCCTCCCGGCTCCCGTGGATGATGCGGACCGGGCCACCCCGGTCGACCGCGTGCTCCAGGGCGGCGGCGGAGAAGGCGTCGAAGAACGACTGCGCCCCGTGCGTGAACGGGGTGGCGGCGAGTACCACCAGGGACGGGTTCAGCAGGTTGACCAGCCAGGCGGTGGCGGCGCCGAGCGCTTCGGCCGCCCGGGCCAGCACCTGGTCGACGCGCCGGTCGGCGAGCCCGGCGAGGTCGGTGAGGTTCGCCCGGTCGAGCTCGGGCAGCCCGAGTGCGTCCACCGCCGCGGCCCGGACGGCCCACCCGGCGGCGACGGTCTCCAGGCAGCCGCGCTTCCCGCACCGGCAGATCCGGTTGGTGCCGATCGGGCAGTGCCCGAGTTCGCCGGTGACGCCGCCCGCACCACGCACCAGCCGCCCGTTCGCGATGATCGCCGCGCCGATGCCGGCCGCGAGGAAGATCAGGACGATATCCCGGTGGTCGCCGGCCGAACCGGTCGACACCTCGCCGACGATCGCGGCCTCGGCCGGGCTGAGCAGGCTCACCGGCACGCCGAGCCGCGCCTGGAGCCGGGCCCGTACCGGCACGTGGTCCCAGCCGTGCGGCGGCAGGGTCACCGTGCCGTGCACGTGATCGATGAAGCCGGGGAGCTCCACGGTCAGGGCACCGAGGGAGCCGGCGGCGCGGTCCAGCCGGCGGGCCTCCCGCACCACCAGGTCGAGGGCGCGGTCGGGATCCCAGCTGGTCTGCCGGGACCGCTCCGCGATGACGACACCGTCCGCGGTCGCCTGCCACAGCGACAGCTGCCCGGTCCTGAGCTTGGCCCCCACCACGGTCCGGACCGCGCCGTTGAACCTGAGCAGCGAGCCGGGACGACCACCCCGGTCGGTCGAGACGTCCCGGGCCGGCCGGGTGCCCGATTCGGTCACCACCCCGGTCGCCAGCAGCGAGGAGACGATGGCCATGACGGTCGGCCGGGTCAGCCCGGACGCCCGGACCAACTCGGCCCGGCTCAGCGGCCCGGACTCACGCACCAGCCGGACGAGGTGGGCCACGTTCGTCTCCCGGACCACCGAGGCGGACCGCGAAGTGCCCTCAGGTCTCCGCTCCGGCGTCTCGGCCACGCCGCGATCGTAGCCGCGACGCAGCGGTGCTACCTGCCCTTGACACCACCGATACCTGGGTGAAAAGTGCGGCGAGGTTATGGAAATGACCTTTCCCTAACCTGTGCGCCGCAGGTCGGCGTCAGCGCAGCAATCCCCGATCGAGGAGGAGCTCCGCCACGATGAGAATCACTGGCCGCAGCCGCCGGGCGGTCCGCGCGGCGACCCTGACCACAGCCGGCCTGGCCGCGGTGGCCCTCGCGGTGCCGGCCGCGACCGCGGTGTTCGCCGGGCCACCCGGCAGCGCCGGCGCCGGATCCGACCACCGCGCCGCCGGCAGCACGATCGTCCGGACCGACAACGGCGAGGTGCGCGGCGACAGCCGTACCGGCGTGGCGGAGTGGCTCGGCATCCCGTACGCGGCGGCACCGGTCGGCGACCTGCGCTGGCGGGCGCCGCAGCCGGCGGCCAGCTGGACCGGTGTCCGCGACGCCACCCAGTTCGGCAACCGCTGCGTCCAGGGCAGCGGCTGGGATCCCGGGTACGCGACGCCGAAGCTGACCGAGGACTGCCTCTATCTCAACGTCTACGCGCCGCACACGACGCAGCGGAACCTGCCGGTGCTGGTGTGGATCCACGGCGGCGGCTTCACCGGCGGGGCCGGGCAGGACACCGACCCGCGCCAGTACGTCCAGAACGGCAACGTCGTCTACGTCACGATCAACTACCGGCTCGGCGCGCTCGGGTACCTCGGCCTGCCGCAGATGGGCCTCCAGAACGCCGACGGGCCGGGAAACTTCGGCCTGCTCGACCAGCAGGCGGCGCTGCGCTGGGTGCAGCGCAACATCGGGCGGTTCGGCGGCGACCGCGGCAACGTCACGATCGCCGGGCAGTCGGCCGGTGGGTCGTCGGTGTGTGACCAGCTCAGCTCGCCCGCGGCGGCCGGGTTGTTCGCCCGCGTGATCATCATGAGCGGCGGCTGCAGCATGCAGACCGAGGCGCAGGGCCAGACGGCGTCGGCCTCGTTCGCCCAGGCCGTCGGCTGCACCGACACCGCGACGGCGCTGGCCTGTCTGCGGGGCAAGAGCGCGGCCGAGATCCTGGCCGGGCAGCAGCAGGTCTCGATCCGGCCGGCGCTCGGCGGTCGGGCGTTCCCGCTCGACCCGGCGACCGCGGTGCGGACGGGTCGGTTCACCCGGGTCCCGGTGATGTTCGGGCAGGTGCACGACGAGCGCAACCTGTTCGTGTTCCAGGGCAACGACTACCTGGGCCATCCGGTGACCGCGGCACAGTTCGAGTCGACCGTGCGCGCGACCTACGGCGCGAACGCCGACCGGGTGCTCGCCGCCTACCCGCTGTCGGCGTACTCCTCGCCCGGAGTCGCGCTCGGCCGGCTGCAGAGCGACGCCGCGAGCTACACCCGCAAGCTGCTCGACGACCAGTTCTCCCGGTACGTGCCGACGTACGCGTACGAGTTCGCCGAGGAGCAGACGCCACAGTTCGCGTCGATCTACCTGCTGCAGCAGCAGGGCGAGCCGGCGCGGTCGTTCCCGTTCGGCGCGACGCACGTCGACGACCTGCCGTACCTGTGGGAGTACCTCGGCATGCGGCTGCCGTTCACCGACGACCAGCTCGAGCTGTCCGACCAGATGATCACCTACTGGTCCGGCTTCCAGTCGGCATCGGATCCCAACGCCCGGCCGGAGACCCCGCGGTGGCCGCGGTACCACCCCTCCCAGCCCGCGTGGATGGTGCTGAACGCCTGCGAGACCGACCCGGGCAGCACCCGGCCGCCGGCGGCCTGTTCCCGGGCCACCACCGGGTACGCCGCCGACCACAAGTTCGGCCTGTGGGGCGGCATCGTCAGCTGACCGACACCGACCGAGCCCCGGCCTGCGCAGCACGCCGGGGCTCGGTCGCGCAGGTAGGCGCCGCCGGTCGCCGGCGCCCCACCCGGGACTGGGCGATCACCGGCAGGTTGTGCTGATGTGTTCACGTTCGGGCGCCCGTGGTGGGTCCCGGCTCGAGAAACGCCCGAGCGGGAAGCATGCGTCCTCGCCCGCGTTGATACGATGACGCCGGAGAATCGGACTCGTCGTCGACGACGACTATCCTTGGTCGCCAGACCAACCCGCCGGCGGTTCCGGGTTCGTTGGAGAGCCTGCCGAGGCCGGTTGTGTCGCTCCTCGGAGGTCGGGCAAGTCGCCCAAGAGTCGAAGCACCAGGTTCTCTGCTTGAACGTTCCGAGCCGTCCCCGGGACTTGTGCGGCATGCTGCCGCGGCGACCGTGCCGCGGTGTTCCAGAGGAGGAATCTGTTGGCTCGACCAGGCCAGCGCCAGACCGGTGCTCGCCGTACTGTCCCGCGGAAGCAGCTACCCGTCCACGACCGCGGTGACGTTGTCTCGGTGCTCGCCGGAACCGTCCGTGAGGTCGAGGCGGCTGTCCGGCGCGGCCGGGTGACGCCGGGCGTGCGCACCAAGTTTCACGCCGTCACCCTGGTGCTGCGGGACGAGCGTGCCCGGGTCCGGTCGGTGGCCGGAAGCGACAGCCGTCGGGCTGAACAGCTCAAGCGCCTGGACGGCATCGCGACCATCCTCGCCACGACCGCGGTCCGGGACGCCGGGCTGCTGGCGTTGCTCGCCGAGGACTCCGACGTCTCCGACGCGGCCCGGTCGCTGCAGCGGGAGATGCTGCGGGACCTCGGCATCGCGCCGGCGCCCGACCAGATCGCGCCGGTGGAGACCGCTCCCGCCGGTACGGAGCGGCGGGTCGTGCCGCAGTCGGTGATCGCTGGACGGCTGGCGAACCCCTTCCTCGCTCCTGACTTCTCCGCCGTTCCGCGGCGCACCTCCGGTCCGCGTCGGCTGGCCGGCTGGGAACTGCTCGGCCCGCTGCTGAGTTCGTTCGAACGCGCCGGTGGCGGAGCCCCGGCCTGCATGGCGCTCCCGGCGCCGACGGCGGTGCGCACCCCCGCCGGCCTGGAGTTGATGCCGCACCAGGGGCAACTGGTCGCCGCGGCCGCTGCCGGCCACCGGACGTTCCTGCTCGCCGACGAGCCGGGTCTGGGCAAGACGGCCCAGGCGTTGCTCGCCGCGGACGTGGCGAACGCCTACCCGCTGATCGTCGTGGTGCCGAACGTCGTCAAGACCAACTGGGCCCGGGAGGCGGCCCGCTGGACGCCGCACCGCTCGGCCACCGTGGTGCAGGGCGACGGCGAGACCGTCGACGGCTTCGCCGACATCGTCGTGCTCAACTACGAGCTGCTCGACCGCCACACCGGCTGGCTCGGCGACTTCGGCTTCCGCGGCATGGTCGTGGACGAGGCCCACTTCATCAAGAACAAGACCTCGCAGCGCTCGCAGCGCGTCCTCGCGCTGTCCGACCGCATCCGGTCCCTTCGGCCGCGGCCGCTGCTGATGGCACTGACCGGCACCCCGCTGATCAACGACCTCGAGGACTTCCGGGCGATCTGGCAGTTCCTCGGCTGGATCGACGACAGCAAGCCCCTCGGTGAGCTGCTGGACGCGCTCGAGGACACCGGCCTGACGCCCGCCGACCGGGGCTTCTACGCCGCGGCCCGGCAGTGCGTGGTCGACCTCGGCATCGTGCGCCGCCGCAAGCTCGACGTGGCCGCCGACATCCCGGCCCGCCGCATCGCCGACATCCCGGTGGAGCTGGACGGACGGGTCGGCCGGTCGATCCGGGCGGCGGAGCGGAACCTCGCCGACCGGATGGTGACGCGGTACGAGACCGCGCTGGCCAACCGATCCTCGGACGCCGGCGTCGATGGCATCGACCACGACCTCGTCCGCCGGGTGGCCCGGTCGGAGCTGAAGGACGCGACGACCGCGCAGTCCGGCGAGAACGTGTTCACCATGATGCGACGCATCGGCCGGGCGAAGGCCGAGCTGGCCGCGGACTACGCGGCGCAGTTGGCCCGCAGCGCCGGCAAGGTCGTCTTCTTCGCCAAGCACATCGACGTGATGGACGCCGCCGAACAGGCCTTCGCCCGGCAGGGGATACGGTTCTCGTCCATCCGCGGCGACCAGACGCCGAGGGCGCGGCAGGCGAACATCGACGCCTTCGTCGACGACCCGGACGTCGCGGTCGCGGTGTGCTCGCTGACCGCGGCTGGCGTCGGCCTGAACCTGCAGGTCGCCTCGAACATCGTGCTGGCGGAGCTGTCCTGGACCGCCGCGGAGCAGACCCAGGCCATCGACCGCAGCCACCGCATCGGGCAGCTCGAACCGGTCACCGCCTGGCGCGTCATCGCCGCGCAGACCATCGACCCCCGGATCGCCGAGCTGATCGACAGCAAGGCCGGGCTTGCCGCCCGGGCGCTGGACGGGTCGGACGAGGAGGTCTCCGCCGCAGCCGACGTGCAGCTCGAGGCGCTGGTCGCGGTGCTGACGGATGCGCTGCAGGTGTAACCGCACCTCCTGATCCGCGGGTTCTGCTCGCGTAGAGCGCTCGCCGACCCACTCGTCATGCTGGCCGCGGGGGCCGAGCCCCCGCGGACCGCACGGTGCGGCGGGCGCCGGTTCCTATTGCGGACTCAGGCCGATGTCCCCGGTCCCGGTTTCGGGTTTCGGGTTATACGCCGTGTCTAACCTGCTACCTTGTGGTGCATGGAAGCTGGTCAGGCACGATCTCCGTTGTCGCAGCTTCGCCGGGGCGTGCTGGAGTACTGCGTGCTGTCGCTGCTGGCCGACCGGCAGGTGTATGGCTTCGACCTGGTCCGCCAGCTCGCCGAGGTGGACGGGCTGGTCATCAGCGAGGGGACGATCTACCCCCTGCTGTCCCGGCTGCGGCGGGATGGGTGGGTCAGCACCTCCTGGATGGAGTCACCGGCCGGCCCACCTCGGCGCTACTACACGCTCACCCCGGCCGGCCGTGCCGCCCTGCACGCCTTCGTACTGGAGTGGCGCCGCTTCCGCGACGCCGTGGACTACGTGTTGGCCAAGGAGACCCGATGACCGCCAGCCCGCCCAACCCATTGGTCGAGGACTACCTGACCCGCCTGGCCGCCGCCGCTTCGATCTTGCCGGCCGACCAGCGCGCCGAACTGCTGGCCGGCATCAGGGAGCACATCGACGCCGCGCGTGCCGCCGCCGGCGACACGGGCGGCGAGGCGGCCGTGCGCAGCCTGCTCGACCGGCTCGGTGATCCAGCCGAGATCGTCGCCGCGGCCATCGAGCCACCGGGCAGCCATGGCTCGCTCCGCCCGGCCGCGTCCGGCCTGGGCCCGGCCGGGGCCGGCAGGGAAACAGCGGCGGTGACGCTACTCGCCGTCGGCGCCCTGCCCGGCCTGCTGGCCGCGGCGGCGGGGCTCGACGTCGTACTCGCCATCCTGCTCGCATTGCTGGGCTGGACGAGCGGTGCCGTGCTCCTCTGGACTTCGGCATGGTGGCGCCCGAACGAGAAACTACTCGGCACCCTCGTGGTCCCTGGCGGGCTCGGCCTACTGGTGGTCATGGCCTTGCTGCCCGTACAGCAGTGCGTCATTGTCGACAACCTGGACGGCACCGCCGGCGTGGAAACCTGCACGGGTTCCACGTTGCCGCCAGCGGTATCCATACCGCTAGCCGCGGTCCTGCTCATCGCGCCGCTGGCCGTTGCCGTCGTCCTACTCATCCGAGCCCAGAACCGCCGACACCAGGCGGTAGCCGTCATCCGGTAGACGTGGTTCTCCCCGTCGCCGGCCGCGGGGATAGTGATCGGCCGGCTCTGGACGGCCGAGGATTCTGCGCCACGACCCGGGACTGGCCGGACGCCGCGGACCGCGTGCCGGAACCGCGCTGGTCTACCGGCCAGTTCAGGATCAGTGCCGCAGGCCGGCGTCCAGGCGTTGCACGATGCGATCGGCGTCCTGACCGAGCCGGCGCAGCCGGTCCGGCGGGAGCGCGTCGATCACCAGCCGGCGGACGGTGGCGACGTGGCCGGGGGCCGCGGCGACCAGCGTGTCCAGGCCGGTCTGGGTGAGCACGGCGTTGGTGAAGCGGCCGTCCGTCGGGTCGGGCTCGCGGCGTACGTACTCGCGCTGCTCGAGCCGAACCGGTGGGTTCTGGCCTGGGGCCGTTGACAGCACTGAGTTGGGCCGTATTCTACAAATATCCACAAATGTTAACGCTCACATCTTGCCTCACATGGCGCTCGTCCGGGCACCACGCGTCGTAGGCGCGTACTGCAGCGGGACGCACCGGGTGGTCGCGCGCGCTGGAGCCCGCCTGCACAGGTAGCCGGCTCAACCCGGTCGACCGGGGTCCATCAAGGAGCTGATCCACATGGTCAGACTGCCCACCCGACGTCGCGGGATGCTCGCCGGTCGCATCGCGGCGGCGCTCATGTTGATCGGCGTCACGGTCGTGACGGCCACCCCGGCGCAGGCGAAGCCGCCGGCCGCACCGCCCAGACCGCAGGGCCCGTGTGACATCTACGCCGCCGCCGGAACCCCCTGCGTCGCGGCCCACAGCACCACCCGTGCCCTCTACGCCGCCTACCGCGGCCCGCTCTACCAGGTCAGGCGCCTGTCGGATAACAGGCTGCGCAACATCGGCGTCGTTGCCCCCGCCGCCAGGCCGGCCGCGGATCCGGGCGGCTACGCCGACGCCGCGGCGCAGGATGCCTTCTGCCGCAACACGACCTGCTTCATCACTGTCCTCTTTGACCAGTCACCCCAGCACAACGACCTGACCCAGGCGCCCCGCGGCGGATTCAGCGGCCCGGCCCTGGGCGGCTTCAACAACCTTCCGATCGCGGACATGGCACCGATCACGATCAGCGGCCACAAGGCGTACGGAGTCTTCATCGAACCGGGGATGGGCCTGCGCGACGACGACCCGGTCGGCACTGCCGTCGACGACCAGCCCGAGGGGCAGTACTGGGTCATCAACGGGCATCACTTCAACGACGGCTGCTGCTACGACTACGGCAACGCCGAGATCGACAGCCGCGACGACGGCAACGGCACCATGGAGACGACCTACTACGGCAACGCCACCGCCTGGTACCACGGCAACCCGCCGGGCCCCTGGATCATGACCGACCAGGAGAACAACCTGGTGGGTTGCGTCAACCCGGGGAGCACTTCCAAACTCTGCCCGGACCTGCCGAACATCGACTGGCGGTTCGTGACCGCGGTGGCCAAGGGCGAGCCGCATCACTGGGCCTCCCTCGGCGGCGACTCTCAGCAGGGCCCGCTGTCGACGATGTTCGACGGGCCACGCGTCGACGCCAGCTACGACCCGATGCGCAAGCAGGGCGCCATCCTCCTCGGCAACGGCGGCGACAACAGCGTCTCGTCGCAGGGCACCTTCTACGAAGGCGTGATGACCACCGGCTACCCGACGGACGCCACCGACAACGCGGTCCAGGCCAATGTCGTCGCCGCCCGGTACGACCTGCCGGCGTTGAGCCTTTCCCCGGCGTCGGCACCGGCCACCCCGCCGGGCCTGCAGACGTTCACGCCGCGCTCCTCCCAGCAGGACACCGTGACGTTCACGAACACCACGGGCTCGCGCGCGGTCGGCGTGACGTTGAGCCTGACCGTGCCGCACGGGTGGTCGGCGGTCGTCGCCGGTACCCGGAGGAAGTCTGTGACCTTCGGTTCGGTCGCGCCCGGTGCCAGCGTGAGCGCCACCTTCTCGATCACCTCGGGACGGGCCGCGTTCAACGGCGACCTGCTCGCCAACGCCGCATGGATCGGCTCCGGCCTGCGGCGCTCGACGACGACCGCCGAGAAGGTACGCAACGTCAGCCCGATCAAGATCAACGAACTCCGGAGCGGCGTCACGGGCAACGCGACCAACGCCTACATCGAGCTCTACAACGCCGGCACCAAGGGCGTCGACATCTCCCGCTGGAGCCTGACCGAGCACCCGACCCAGCAGGCCGTCTTCTCGACCGTGACCGTCCCGGCCGGAACGACGCTCGCGGCCGGCGGGCACTATCTGCTCGGCCTGGCCAACTCGGGGTTGGCGGCCCCCGCCAGCGCGGGCGACACCGCCATCAACGTCAGGAACGTCACCGGCATGGCAGCCGGCGACCAGATCGACATCGACGCCGGCTCCCGGACGGAAACCCGCACGGTCCTCGCCGTCGGGACGGCCGCCACCGGCAACACGACACTCTGGCAACCCCTGCCCGACGGTCCGGTCATCACGATCCCGGCCGGCTCGACCAACGTGCCCGTCACGAACACGGCCGGCTTCACGGTCGGCCAGAAGATGGGCATCGGCTCCGGTGACAGGTACGAGACGGCAACGGTCACCGCGGTCGGCCGGCAGGGCACGCAGGCCCGCCTGTCGGCAGCGGCACCGGCGGGCGCGACCAACATCAAGGTCACGTCCACCGCGAACATCACGGTCGGCGACACGATCAGGCTGGACATCGCCAGCCCCGGCCACGGGATCGACACGGTCACGGTCGCCGCGGTCGGCACCACCGGCGCCACCGGCACCGGCCTGGACCTGACCGCCCCGCTGCGGTTCGACCACGCGGCCAACCTTCCCTTCAGCGCGCGTGGGACGGGGATCACGTTCACCCCGGCGACGACCAAGGCGCACTCGAGCAACGAGCCGGTGCAGGCACTCGGCACCGGCATCACCGTCGACCAACCCCTGGCCAGCGGCCACCCGATCAACACGCTGGTGCGCGATGCCGCGGTCACCACCGCCGGATACCAGGGACAGCCGGCGCCCAACCAGTGGTTCGGCGGCCCTGCCCTCTCCGCCAACGCCGGCAACATGGTGCTGCGCGACGCCCACGGCCTGGTTGTCGACAGCCTCAACTACGGAACCCTCGTCGACCCATGGCTCGCCGAGGGATATCAGGGCACCTCGGGTGCCGGGCAGGGTGGCTGCCGGGTCGCTGCGCCCGGCACGGCCGGTGCCGCCGGCCGGAGTGCGGGCCGCTTCCCGGATGGCACCGACACCGACAGCAACTGCACTGATTTCGTCCGCTCGAACAATCCCACGCCCGGCGGCGCCAACCAGGGTTTCACCCTCGACCCCGGCCCGCTGGTATCGCTTCAGGCCACCACGCCCGGCAGCACCTCGAACTACATCAAGCACAACGACGCCGACGACGGCGTGGTGACCGCGCCGGTGACCGAGGCGAGCCCGGCCATCGACAAGCAGGACGCGACCTGGGTGCAGACGGCCGGCCTGGCCAACCCGAGCTGCTTCTCGTTCGAGTCGATCAACCGGCCGGGCAGCTACCTGCGGCACCAGAACTTCCAGTTCCACCTGCAACCCGACGACGGCAGCACCCTGTTCTCCCAGGACGCCACCTTCTGCCAGACGCCCGGCAACAGCGGTCAGGGCGTGTCCTTCCAGTCGGTGAACTTCCCGACCAGGTACATCCGAGCCTTCGACAACGTCGTCTACATCGCCGGCAACGGCGGCACGAACCCCTGGGACACCACCACCTCATGGGCCGAGGACTCCAGCTGGCTGGTGGCCGCACCCCGAGCCCCGGCCCCGTAGGCGCCGCCGCCCCCGGCTCGCTCACCGCCGCCGCGCAGGTGCACCTCCCGGCGGGCGCCGCTCTTGCCCGCAGGGGAGCGGCTCGACCGGGTGGCCGCCCGGTTGGTCGTCGTCGGCTGGCCGGCGCCGCCGTAGGCTCCCCGGCATGACTGGCGAGGTCGAACAGCTTCGTGCGGCGCTGGACGGGCTGCGCGCCAGCGTTCTGACGAAGCTGGCCGGGCTCAGTGAGGCCGACGCCCGGCGCAGCACGGTTGATTCGGGCACCAACCTGGCCGGGCTGGTGCAGCACCTGACGTTCGTGGAGTCGAAGTGGTTCGAGGAGATCGTCGCCGGCGGGAAGGCCAGCAGGAGCCGGCGGTCGATGCAGGTCGATCCCGCCGTCTCGCTGCGGACGCTTCGGGCCGGGTACCGCGCCGCTTGTGCGGCCAGCAACGAGATCATCGCCGCGGTCGGTGACGCGGACGCACCGGTGACCCGCGACGGGAAGGCACGCGATCTTCGGTCGGTGATGCTCGCGGTGATCGAGGAGACCGCCCGTCATGCCGGGCACGCCGACATCATCCGCGAACAGATCGACGGCCAGACCGGTCGTTGATCCCGGTGCTCCAGCCCTTCGCTGTGGTCCGACGGACGGCCGGGCAGGGAGTCATCGAGTATCAGCGGATCCTCGCCGTGGCTAACCTGCCCCAGTGACAGACGTGACCGAGAGGCGCCGGCGTGACTTCGATCGGCTGCTCACGTTCGTGGACGCCATCGTGGCCATCGCGATCACCCTGCTCGTCCTGCCGCTGGCGGAACTGTCCTCCGACATCGGCGACCAACCGGTCAGCCACCTCCTGCGCACCCATCAGGGGCAGTTCTTCTCGTTCCTGCTGAGCTTCGCGGTCATCGCCAGGCTGTGGTTCGCGCAGCACGAGAGCCTGCGGAACGTTCTGATCGCGCCCGACCGACTGGGCGTCCTGCTGATGGTCTGGACCGCCACGATCGTCTTCCTGCCATTCCCGACGGCACTGCTGGCGGACGCCGGGTCGCAGGTGCTGACCAAGGTGCTCTACATCGGCACCATCACGCTGAACGTCGCCGTCGTCGCGGCCATGGATCTCCTGGTCCGGCGCCACCCGACCGTGACCGGCGGCCAGACACCGCCAGACCTCGCATCCGCCGTGATCAACGTGATTCTCCTCGTGTCCGCCCTGATTCTGGCCCTCCTGCTGCCAGGTTCCAGCTACTACACGCTGCTCCTACTCACACTCGACCGGCCGATACTGTCGCTCTGGCATCGCAAGCGCGGCCGGGCGCCGGCATAGCCCGCCAGCACACGCCAACCCACCTCCCGCGCATCCGCCCGATCGCCCACCCGACCCGCGGCAGTCCGGTAGCGCCCTCCGCGGCTTCTCGCGCGGGCGGGACCACGCGACCCAGGCGGGTCTTCAAAGCCGGCGGACGCTTGACCAACACGCCTATTGCGGAGGGACCGGCTGCTCGCGGCTGTCGTACAAGCCGCTAGGTCGTCAACTGATCAATCGGCAACGAGCGATCCGAGGTCATCACTCGAAAGCTCGCGGGACCTGTCGGCCTTCCCATCCACGAAGACGAGACCTTCCCGCTGAAGCAGCTCGACGGGGGCGCGGTGGTCGTCGGGGTCAGTCCACGCGAAGTGCTCAGCGGTGCGTCCTTCACGTGTGAGGATCCGGTGAGCGTTAGAGCACTGCTCGCAGTGGGTGACGTGGTTGCCAAGCGGTTGCGGCGCCGTGCCTATCGCGTCGGCAAGGCTGCCGTATGTCGTCCAGCGGCCGGGTGGGATTGCCTCGAGGATGGCGTGCAGCGTTGACCAGTCGAAGGTTCGTGAGGGCTTCGCGGGTTCCTCCCCGGTGAAGGCAGAGCGCACGTCGACGAGCTTTCGGCCGTCCGGCAGACGCCAGAAGTACCAGCCGTTCGTCGGCCCGCCCTTCGCGTGCTTACCGGCACCCGAGGGTGAGTCGAACGTCTTGCCATCGAGCTCGATGAGCCCGTCTGCGCGCACGACAGCGGTCCGGCCCTTCCACTGACCGCCGCGTGGCGTCAGCACGGTGCCCGGCGATAGGAGCTTCGCCGCCACGAGGTGCTTGATCTGGATCCAGTCCTGCGCCTTCGCCTGTGGATCGATGACCGCGCCCTCATGGCCCTCGGGGACAGGCCACACCTGCAGCAGGATATCGACGTGGCGGCTCGTGCGGGCGTCGATGCCGTCCTCGTCCCACGTGCCCTGCTGGGTTGCCGCGAGGAGCCGGCTGTTCATCAGGAGCGTGTCGTGCAGCTGCAATGCCTCGCGCTTTCCGGTCCACGGACCGTTCGATACTTTCGAGTTCAGATTGTTCGTCAGCAGCGTCAGGTTGCCCAGGCGGTGCACGTGGTTGGCGCGGTTCTGCTCGGCCTCGAGCCCGTCAACCGGCCAGTTGTCT
>Ga0307499_10000367_pt1 | contig 16196 bp, 10 predicted proteins | sample 13_S_MG_FD_201363 | JGI IMG/M metagenome (GOLD analysis project Ga0307499, IMG submission 201363) | Soil microbial communities from Populus trichocarpa stands in riparian zone in the Pacific Northwest, United States - 13_S | ecosystem: Environmental > Terrestrial > Soil > Riparian zone > Trees... | reverse complement strand
CGCACCGGGAGGCGAACGGGCCGTTCCGGTCCCGGACGGCGCTGAAGAAGGTGCCGCGGCTGGGCCCGAAGGCGTTCGAGCAGTGCGCCGGCTTCCTGCGCATCGCCGGCGGCGACGACCTGCTCGACGGGTCCAGCGTGCACCCGGAGGCGTACCCGGTGGTGCGCCGCATCATGGCCAACACCGGCAGCGACCTGCGCGGGCTGATCGGCAACAGCAGCGTGCTGCGAAAGCTGAAGCCGGCCGAGTTCACCGACGCCACGTTCGGCCTGCCCACCGTCACCGACATCCTGAAGGAGCTGGAGAAGCCGGGACGGGACCCGCGGCCGGCCTTCGCGACCGCCACGTTCGCCGACGGCGTCGAGAAGATCGGCGACCTGCGCCCCGGCATGCTGCTCGAGGGCGTGGTGACCAACGTGGCCGCGTTCGGCGCGTTCGTCGACGTCGGCGTGCACCAGGACGGCCTGGTGCACGTGTCGGCGATGTCGAAAACCTTCGTGAAGGACCCGCGGGACGTGGTCAAGTCCGGCGACATCGTCCGGGTCAAGGTGCTGGACGTGGACGAGCCGCGGAAGCGGATCTCGCTCACCCTCCGGCTGGACGACGAGGCGACACCGGCCGCGGCCGGCGCCCGGCCGGACCGCGGCGGCGGCCAGGACCGAGGCGGCCAGGACCGGGCCGGCCAGGACCGGGGCGGCCAGCGCCAGGGCGGCGGCCCGCGGCCGGGCGGCACCCCACGCCAAGGCGGCGCCCCACGCCAAGGCGGCCCGCGGCCGGACCAACGCGGCGGCCGGCCCCGACCGGGCGGCGACTCGTCCCCGGCCGGCAACACCGCGCTGGCCGACGCGCTGCGCCGGGCCGGCCTGACCGGCTCCGACGGCCCGGACCGCTAGCCCGCCCGCCGTCGCACCGCATCGCTCGGCTCGGCTCGGCTCAGCACTGCGGAGTGGTGCGACGGCGGCGGTGGGACGGCGGCCGGCGGGGGTATTCAGGCCCCGTGAAACACTGGGCTGGTGCGCCGACGATGCGGCTCGGTCCCCACAGCGGGTGGGGATCATGCCAGCGTGCCGCCCGCCTGAGGAGGCGTGAGGGTCCGTGCTGACGGCACTGGGCTGGCTCGCGGTGGTCGTGCTGATCGCCGGCAACGCGCTGTTCGTGGCGGTTGAGTTCGCGCTCACCTCGGTCGACCGGTCCCGGGTGACCAGGCTGGCCGAATCGGGCGATCGGCGGGCCCGGGGCGTCCTCGGGGCGATTCGGGACCTCTCCTTCCAGCTGTCCGGGGCGCAACTGGGCATCACGCTCTGCTCGCTGCTGCTCGGGTTCGTGGCTGAGCCGGTGATCGCGTCGGCGCTGCGGTCGGGCCTGCAGGGGGCGGGGTGGACCGGCGGCGCCGTACGGCCGGTCGCGGTCGGGTTGGCGCTGCTGCTGGCCACCGTGGCGCAGATGCTGCTCGGCGAGCTGGTGCCGCAGAACCTGGCGATATCCCGGCCGCTGCCGGTGGCCCGGGCGATCATCCCGCTGCAGCGCGGGTTCGCCCGGCTCTGCCGGCCGGTGATCTCGCTGTTCAACAACACCGCCAACGCGATCGTCCGGTGGATCGGGGTGGAGCCGCAGCAGGAGCTGCGGGCGGCCCGGACGCCGGTCGAGCTGGCCCACCTGATCGGCTCGTCGGTGCGGGAGGGCACGCTGTCGGCGGGCACCGCGGTGCTGCTGCACCGGGCGCTGACGTTCGGCGAGAAGGCCGCGGGCGACGTGATGACGCCCCGGGTGCAGATGATCGCGCTGCGGGCCGAGCAGACCGCAGCCGAACTGCTCGCGGCGGCCCGGTCCACCGGCCGGTCCCGGTTCCCGGTGCACCGCGGCGACGTGGACGACATCGTCGGCGTGGTGCACGTGAAGCAGGCGCTGGCGGTGCCGGCGGAGCAGCGGGCCGGCACCGCGGTCAGCGAGCTGATGGTCGAGCCGGCCCGGGTGCCCGAGTCGATGGACTGCGACGCGCTGCTGATCGTGCTGCGCCGGCACGGCCTGCAGATGGCGGTGGTGGTGGACGAGTACGGCGGCACCGCCGGCGTGGTCACGTTGGAGGACCTGGTCGAAGAGCTGGTCGGCCAGGTGCTGGACGAGCACGACACCGGCGAAGCACCCGAGGTGGTGCCGCTGTCCGACGGCGGCTGGTCGGTGTCCGGCCGGCTGCACCGGGACGCGTTCGTCGAGCAGCTCGGTCTGGAGGCGCCGGCCGGGCACTACGACACGATCGCCGGCCTGGTGCTGGAACGGCTCGGCCGGCTGCCCGAGCCCGGTGAACGGGTGAACGTCGGCGGCTGGCTGCTCACCGTGTCCAGAATGGACGGTCGGCGGATCGACCGGATCGTGGTGCGGCCGCCCGGCCTCGCGCCGGTGGCGCCTGGCCGCCCGGTCCGTGGAGCGTCCACATGAGACTCCTGCTCGCCGTGCTGCTGCTGGCCGGCAACGCGTTCTTCGTCGGCGCCCAGTTCGCCCTGATCACCGCCCGGCGGGACCAGATCGAGCCGCTGGCCCGGTCCGGCCGCCGGTCGGCCCGCACCACGCTGGCGCAGATGCGGCACCTGCCGCAGATGCTGGCCGGCTCGCAGCTGGGCATCGCGGTCTGCTCGCTCGGGTTGGGCGCGGTCGCCGAGCCGGCGTTCGCGCACCTGCTGGAGGGCGGGTTCGATGCGCTCAGCGCGCCCGAGGGCCTGCTGCACCCGGTCGCGTTCGTGCTGGCGCTGGCGTTCGTCTCGTACCTGCACATGGTGCTCGGCGAGATGGTGCCGAAGAACCTGGCGCTGGCCGGGCCGGTGCGGGCGGCGCTCCTGCTGGGCCCGCCGATCGCACTCTGGGTGCGCTGCACCCGGCCGATCCTGGTGGTCATCAACGGGCTGGCGAACGCGGTGCTGCGGCTGTTCCGGATCGAACCGAAGGAGGAGCTGACCGCGGCGTATACGGCGGAGGAACTGGGCGACCTGTTCAGCGAGTCGGCCGCGGAAGGGCTGCTGGACGGCGAGGAGCAGCAGCGGCTGACCCGGGCGCTCGCGCTCGACCGTGCCACCGCCCGGGACGTGCTGCTGCCGCTGGCGAAGCTGGTCACGGTGACCGAGGCCACCACCGCGCGGGAGCTGGAACAGCTGGTCGCGCGGACCGGTTTCTCCCGGTTCCCGATCCGGTCCGGTGACACGCTGATCGGCTACGCGCACGTGAAGGACCTCCTCGGCATCGAGCCGGCCGACTACGACCAGCCGCTGCCCCGGCTGCGGCCGATGGTGGTGGTGGAGGCCGCGCTGCCGCTGACCGGCTGCTTCGCGGCCCTGCAGCAGGCCGGCAACCACATGGGCTGCGTCCAGGAGGCCGGCCGGACCCTCGGCGCGATCACCCTCGAGGACGTGCTGGAGGAACTGGTCGGCGAGGTGCAGGACGCCAGCCACCCCGGCACCGTCCACAACTGACAGTCCAACCGGACGGCCCGGACGGTCCGAACCGGACGGTCGGCCGGCCTCAGCCGCCCAGCCGGGTCCGGGCGACCCGCCAGATCCGTTCCGCCGCCGGGTGCCGGCTCTTCCAGTCGTGCAGCCAGCGGTGCACCAGGCCTGGGGTCTCGGCCACCAACCGGGCCGGCTGGGATGACCAGGCGAGCAGCCGGCTGGTCGGCACCACGTCGGTGGCCGTCCGCATCTTGAACGGGGTCTCGCCGCGCAGATAGTCCACTTCGGACCAGCGCGGGTCGGCGATCAGCTGCGGCAGCAGCTCACCGAACAGCAACTGCCCCGGCCACTGCTGGTGCCAGCTGGGATTGATCCGACCGTCCCAGAACCGGTAGCTGCGACCGTCCACCAGGGCCGCGTTGTACGCGGCCGGCGGGCCGGCGCCGACGTCCAGCAGGGTGAGCTCCAGCTGACCGCGCTCGGCGAACCGGAGCAGCGCGGCCTGCCACCAGGCGGCCCGGCGCCGGTCCGCCAGTTCGGCCCGGTAGTACGCGGCCCGGTCCCGGGTCCGGCGGATCTCGACCAGGTCGGCCAGCAGCGGCTCGATCTCGGCCGCGGTGTGCCGGAAGACCAGCCGCGGTTCGACCCCGGCCGCCTCGAACCGGCGCCGGGCGGCACGGGTCTGGCTGCGGTACTTCTTGGTCAGGTACGTGCGCGGCGAGTGGCCGTCGGACAGCTGGATGCGGGGCAGGCCGACGCCCGGGACGATCTCCACCTGATCGAGCCGGCCGGCCAGCAGTGCGACGACCGGGTCCTCGACCGGCAGCTGCTCCAGCCGCAGCGCCCACGGGCCGGGCAGCGCGGCCAGCCCGACTGCGATCGCCTCGGCCAGCGCGGCCGCCGCCAGACCGTTCGCCGCCGGTAGCCGGCCGTGGTCGCACACCTGATGGGCCAGGCCGCTCACCACCGTCACCCCGTTGCGGCGCCGCATGGTCAGCAGGGCGCCGGCCTGCCAGGCACCGTCCATTCCGGACACTCCGACCACCCAGGGCTGCCACTCCGGGTAGATCATGGCGAACTGGCTGAGGTAGTCCAGCCGCGCGGTCACCGGCAGCCCGAGCCGCTCGGCCAGCCGGTCGAACCCGGCGCACCGGGCCAGCGCGCCCGGTCCGGCATGTACCTCGGCCACCAACCGCCCGCCGGCACCCGCGCCCGGCGGGCCGCCCGGGCCGGGCGGGCCGTCCGAGCCGGACGGTGGCGCCGGGCTCAGCTGCTGGTCAGGGTGTGGCCCAGTGGTGCCGAGTCGTCTATCCGCAGCACCACCGTCGACGCCGGCGTCGACATCGGCGGCCCGCTCAGCCGCCGCAGCATCCGGTAGCAAGTCGCCTTGGCTGCCGCCCACGGACCACTCTCCTTTGTCGAACTGACCGGTAGGTGGAACTGGCGGGAGAGCAGCAGGTTGGCCGCCCAGACGTGCTCCCGCCGGGCGCTGGCGCGGGTGCGGTGCTCGGTGGACAGCGAGACGTTCAGGCCGACCGTGTTGACCACCCGGTGCGGCGCGTTCTGCGGCCAGCAGGCGACCTCACCAGGAGTCAGGTCCAGCACGGCGGCGTGCTCGTCCCAGGACCGCCGGTACGGGACGAACTCGTCCGACTCGCCGGCGAAGATGCGCTGTAGGTCTCCTGTGGACAGGAAGCGCGGGTCCAGCGCCGGATAGACCAGCACCTGCTTGCGACCGCGCAGGTGCCAGAGCAGGTTGGGCTGGCCGTCAGCGTGGTAGTGCACCATCGCGCCGGGCGAGGAGATGAGCATCGTCGCCGAGACGCGGGTCGGCGCGAACCCCGGCACCCGGTCGGCCAACTCGCCGTACACGCGGCGGACGAGCACCTCGTAGCGGTGGTCGGTGTCCTGCACCCGCAGCAGGTTCAGCCAGAGCCGACCACGGCGCACCGCCTCGATCAGGTCCCGCCCGCAGACGCCCGGGTAGCGCACCGCCCGCCACTGCGTGTGGTCGCCCGGATCGTCCCCCATCGTGTACGCGTGCAACCGCTCAGGCGGCATCCGATCCAACAGCTCAACCAGCGCCTCGTCGGCGAACAAGGCCGACTCGTGCAGCCGGTGGCCCGCCTTGAGCGGCTCCCGGCCGAACCTCGCCGCCTCCGCCGCGGACCAGGTCAGGAGTGAACCGGGCACGCCTTCCCTCCGGGCACAGATGATCAACCGTCACTCAGTGCAGGCGATGCTAACTTATCGTGAGCACGGCGTCAGCTGCCCGGGGACGCGGCACACAGCAACTCCCGGTAACTTGGGACCGATGGACGAGAACCGGGCCCGCAAGGTGGTCGACGCGCTGCGCGACCGGGGCGTCAACGCGCAGCTGGCCAAGGCCGGCGTCTACCAGTTCGGCATCACGGTCACGCTCGCCGATGGCCGCGAGGCGATCTGGGACACCGACGGCACCGCCGGCCTGGAAGCCCAGGTCATGCGCAACGGCATGCTGGTCGGCTTCGTCCCGTCCATCGACGGCTCGGAGACGTTCGACCAGGACCAGGTGATCGACGCGATCGTCCGCACCGACTACGACCAGCCGGTGGCGCGCCGGCGGCCCACCCCGCCCGCGCCGGAACCGGCGCTTCCCCGGGAGGGCGGGGTCTTCCGTCGCTTCTTCGACGGCTTCCGCTACCGCTAGTCGCCGTCCGCGAGCCCTGGCCGGCGCGGGCCGGTCCGCTACCGCTGGCCCGGCTCACCCGCGGCCAGCGCGGCCGGCACGGAGGTCGCCACCGGGGCGGCCGCGGCGATCGGCAGCGGGCGGCCGTCCCGGACGAATGCCGGGATCCGGTCCAGCGGCGCGGCCACCCGGATCCGCTGCCCGCCGCGGTGCACCGCGCCGGTCCACACGTCCGTCCACATCGGACCAGCCGGCAGCTGGACGGTGCGCTCCCGGGCACCGAACTCGGTCACCGGCGCGACCAGCAGGTCCGGACCGACCAGGAACTGGTCGTCCACCGTCCAGCAGGCCGGGTCGTCCGGGAAGGCCAGCAGCAGCGGGCGGAGAACCGGCAGGCCCTGCTCGTGCGCGGCCCGCATCTGTTCCATCAGGTACGGCCGCAGCCGCTCACGCAGGAAAAGCGTTTCCCGGATGATCTCGTACGCATCAGCACCGAACGACCACACCTCGTTCGGCCCGCCGGTGCGCAGCGGGTTGTGCGGCGCCCGCGGGTACCGCTCGCCATGCAGCCGGAACAGCGGGCAGAACGCGCCGAACTGGAACCAGCGGACGATCAACTCCCGGAAGTACGGCGAGGCCGGGTCGCCGCCGTGGAAGCCACCGATGTCGGTGGTCCACCAGGGCACCCCGCTGAGCGCGACGTTCAGCCCGGCCCGGATCTGGTCGGCCAGCGACTCGAAGGTGGCCCCGATATCGCCGGACCACAACGCCGCGCCCCAGCGCTGGCTGCCAGCCCAGGCCGACCGGCACAGCGTGACGATCTCGGTCTCCCCCTCGGCGATCATGCCCTCGTAGAAGCCGCGGGCGTGCAGCACCGGGTACGCGTTGGCGACCTCCTGGCCGGGGCCGGCGGCGAACAGCATGCCCTCCGGGCTGCCCGGGTTGATCTCCGGTTCGCAGGCGTCCAGCCACCAGACCCGGATGCCGAGCGAGTAGTAGTGCTCGCGCACCTGCTCCCAGATGTACTGCCGCGCCTCCGGGTTCGTCGAGTCGTAGAAGGACACCTGGATCTCGGCGTCGACGCCGCGGTCGGTCCAGCTGGCGTGCACCGGGCCGCCGTACTCGGAGCCGATCAGCAGGCCGCGGTTCAGCATCGGCAGGTAGTTGTCCGACAGCGGGCTCACCGACGGCCAGACCGAGACCATCAGCCGGATGCCCAACTCGTCCAGCTCGCGGACCATGGCCGCCGGGTCCGGCCAGAACTCCGGGTCGAACCGCCAGTCCCCGAGGTGGTTCCAGTGGAAGAAGTCACAGACGATGACCGATATCGGCAATCCAAGTCGGTGGTACTCCCGCGCGACCGCGAGCAGCTCGTCCTGGGTCTGGTAGCGCAGCTTGCTCTGCCAGAACCCGGCGGCCCAGTCGGGCAGCATCGGCGCCCGCCCGGTGGCACCCGTGTAGTTGGTCAGCAGGTCGGCCGGGCCGTCGCCGGTGGTGACCCAGTAGTCGATCTGCCGGGCCGAGTCGGCCACCCAGCGGGTGCCGTTGCCGGCCAGCTCGACCCGGCCGACCGCCGGTGAGTTCCACAGCAGCCCGTACCCGCGGCTGGAGACCAGGAACGGGATTGTCACCTCGGCGTTGCGCTGCACCAGATCGATGACCAGCCCCTTCTGGTCGAACCGGCCGTGCTGGTGCTGGCCGAGACCGAACAGCTTCTCGTCCGGGTAGGCGCGGAACCGCTGCTCGATCCGGTGGTATCCGTTGCCGGTCGCGACGAACCGGCGCGCGCCCGGCCACCAGAAGTGCGCCCGCTCCTCGGCCAGCAGCTCGTCCCCGGTCTCCACCCGCTCGAACCGGAGCAGCCCGTCCGCGCTGATGTCGACGGCCAGCCGGCCGTTCACCAGCCGGGCGCCATCCGCGCTCACCTTGATCTCGGCTGTCCCTTGTGGACGGTCACCGAGCGCGCCGGCGCCGCCGTCCAGCAGCCGATCGAACCCGGCGCGGACCCGGACGCTGTCCGGCCCCCACGGCTCGACCCGGAGGACCTCGTGCCCATCGCGGCATTCCAGGCCACCCGTGACCTCTCGGAACATGCTCACGGCGTTCCCTTCCTGTCGGTGGAGCCGGTCCATCCCGCCGCCGGCCTGCCAGGCGCCATCTGCTCCAGGTCTCCTTCGAAGCGGTTCGATCCATTCGACAGCGGGATCGACCAAGCGGTACGACGAATGCGGACGGTCGGCAAGCGCGGGTCTAGGCGGTGGCGGTGGCGGCGCTCTGGCGCCGGGTGAGGCGGGGGGCGAGCAGCGTGGTCTGCCGGTTCTGGCGTCCTTCGAGGCTATCCATCAGCAGCTCGACCGCCAGCCGGCCGACGTCCTCGGCCGGGATCAGCACGGAGGACAGCGGCGGCACCGCTCGCTCGGCCACGTCGGCCGGGCAGATCGCGACGATCGAGACATCCTGCGGCACCCGCTTGCCCACCTGGTGCAGCGAGTCGAGCAGCGGGGAGATCACCGCCTCGTTGTGCACGACCAACCCGGTCAGCTCCGGCTGGGCCCGGAACAGGTCGTCCAGCGTGCGCCGGACCGCCTCGTAGGTCGGCTCGCACGGGTGCGTGCTGGCGGCCAGCCCGCGCCGCGCCACCGCCTGCTCGAAGCCGCTGATCGTGCGGGTGGCGAAGCCGGTCTCCCGCTCGTACACCGCGGTCGGCGGGCCGACCAACCCGATGGACCGGTGCCCGAGGTCGGCCAGGTGGTCGACGCAGAGCGCGCCGGCCGCGGCGAAGTCGAGGTCGATACAGGTCAGACCCGCGGTATCGGCCGGGATTCCAATGAGGACAGATGGTTGGTGCAGCGTGCGCAACTCGGGCAGCCGCGGGTCGTGCAGCTCGACGTCCATCACGATCAGCGCGTCGACCAGGGCGCTGGCGGCAACCCGGCGCAGCCCGGCCGGGCCCTCGTCCGCGGTCAGCAGCAGCACGTCCTGATCGAACCGGCGGGCGGTGGTCACCACGCTGATCGCGAACTGCATCAACACCGGGACGTGCATGCCCGGTCGCAGCGGGACGACCAGCGCGATCACGTTGGACCGCTGGCTGGCCAACGCCCGGGCGCCGGCGTGCGGGTGATAGTTCAGCACCCGGATGCTGTCCTCGACCCGGCGACGGGTCTTCGGCGAGATCGACCGCTTCCCGGACAGCACGTAGGACACTGTGCTCGGCGCCACGCCGGCGTGCTGCGCGACCTCCGCGATGGTGACCACCCGGCCCCTCCCTTCCGACCGCATCGCCCTCTCCACCGCGAACCGTTTCGATTTCTCGAAGATTAAGATCGACGAAGCGATTCGACAAGGGCCTCGGCTCGGAAACCGGCAGCGGCAGGCCAGCGCCTACGCCGCTCGGCCTAACCAATCTTGACGCTTCGGGGCGCGAGTGACATATTCCACACCGCTCCCCTTCTATTACCGTCAGCGAATTGTCGAACGGTTAGTCGAATCGCTTCGACCAGGGCCAGCGGCAGGCCCGCGCCTTCCGGAGGTGCGCCATGCACAACACCCGACGGACTGCTTCCAGCCCGCGGTTAACCGCCCAGCGACCGAAGCGCCGCTACCTCAGCGGGCTGCTCGCCCTGGCGCTGGCCGCGCCGGTGGCCGCCGCGCCCGGCCTCGCCAGCGCCGCACCGGCGCCACAGTTCCCGTTCCAGAACCCGCAACTGTCGCTGTCCACCCGGGTGGACGACCTGCTCGGCCGGCTCACCCTGGACGAGAAGATCGGCTTCCTGCACCAGTACCAGCCGGAGATCCCGCGGCTGGGCATCAAGCTCTTCAAGGCCGGCACCGAGGCACTGCACGGCGTCGCCTGGACCAACGACCACGCCAACAACGGCAACGTGGTCACCGCGCAGGGCACCGTGTTCCCGCAGGCGGTCGGGCTGGCCAGCACCTGGGACACCGCGCTGATCAAGCAGGTCGGCAACGCGGTCGGTCAGGAAGCCCGCGGCTACAACGCGATCGACCCACGGGTGTGGGGCACCAACCTGTGGGCGCCGGTGGTCAACCTGCTGCGCGACCCGCGCTGGGGCCGCAACGAGGAGGGCTACTCCGAGGACCCGACGCTGACCGGCGCCATCTCCACCGCGTACGGCCTGGGTATCGAGGGCAACGACCCGTTCTACCTGCAGGCCGCGCCGACACTGAAGCACTACCTGGCCAACAACAACGAGGTGCACCGCGACACCACCTCGTCCAACCTGCCGGCCCGGGTGCTGCACGAGTACGACCAGAAGGCGTTCCAGCCGGCGATCGCGGCGAACGCCGCGACCGGCGTGATGGCCTCCTACAACCTGGTCAACGGCCGGCCCAACACGGTCAGCCAGGACCTGAACGACGTCGTTCGCAAGTGGACGGACAAGCCGCTGTTCAACGTCAGCGACGCGTTCGCGCCGTACAACCTGACCGGCTCGCAGGCCTACTTCGGTAGCCAGCCGGAGGCGGACGCGGCACTGTTCAAGGCCGGCCTGGACAGCTTCACCGCTGACAACAACAACCCGCAGCCGATGACCGACGCGATCAAGACCGCGCTGGCGCAGGGCCTGATCACCGTGGCGGACATCGACACCTCGGTGCGGCACGCGCTGGAACTGCGGTTCCGGCTCGGTGACTTCGACCCGGACGGCGGGCCCTACGCGAAGATCACGCCGGCCGTCATCAACAACCCGGCGCACCAGCAGCTGAACCGCAAGGCCGCCGATGAGGCGATGGTGCTGCTGAAGAACTCGGGCAACGCGCTGCCGCTGAACCCGACCCGGACGAAGAAGGTCGCGGTCGTCGGCCCGCTCGCGAACACCCTTTACACCGACTGGTACTCCGGCGCTCTGCCGTACGGGGTCACCCCGCTGGCCGGCATCACCCAGCGGCTCGGCGCCGGCGCCAGCGTCACCTCCAGCGAGGGCGTCGACCGGATCGCGCTCAAGGACGTGAGCACCGGCAAGTACGTCACCGCCGGCACCGGCCCGACCGGCGCCATCCTGGCCGAGGGCGGCACCACGGCCACTGCCAACACCCAGTTCGACGCCTTCGACTGGGGCCAGGGCGTGCTCGCGCTGCGCAGCGTCGCGAACGGCAAGTACCTCGGCTACAACTTCGACCCGGCCGTCTTCCGCAACGACCAGGCGCAGCCGAACAACTGGTTCGTCCAGCAGCAGTTCAAGCTGGAGCAGCGACCGAACGGCAACGTCGTGATCCGGTACGCCGGCTACGAGGCCGCGTTCGACTGGTCGCAGCCGTTCCGCACGCCGTACCTGACCGTGCAGCCGGACGGGACGCTGAACCTGGGCGCGGCCACCGCGGACGCGGCGACCGAGTTCAGCAAGGAGACCCTGACCAGCGGCGTGGACAGTGCGGTAGCGGCGGCCCGTGGCGCTGACGCCGCGGTGGTCGTGGTCGGCAGCATGCCGTTCATCAACGGCCGGGAGGACCACGACCGGTCCACAATGGACCTCGCCGCCGCGCAGCATGCCCTGGTGCAGGCGGTCCGGCAGGCCAACCCGAACACGATCGTGGTGCTGCAGAACAGCTACCCGGACACCATCGGCTGGGAACAGCAGAACGTGCCGGCGATCCTGTGGACCACGCATGCTGGCGCGGAGACCGGGCACGCGCTCGCCGATGTGCTGTTCGGTGACGTGTCGCCGTCCGGCCGGCTCACCCAGACCTGGTACCAGTCCACTTCGGACCTGCCGGACATCCTCGACTACGACATCATCAAGGACAACCGGACCTACCTGTACTACCAGGGCACCCCGCTCTACCCGTTCGGCCATGGGCTGACCTACACCACGTTCAAGTACTCCAACCTGCGGCTCAGCTCCGGTTCGGTGGACCCGGCCGGGACCGTGACGGTCAGCGTGGACGTGCGCAACACCGGCACCCGGGCCAGCGACGAGGTCGTGCAGCTCTACACGCACCAGCGCACGTCCCGGGTGAAGCAGCCGGTCAAGCAGCTGCGCGCGTTCAGCCGGGTGTCGCTGGCGCCGGGCCAGACCAAGACCGTCCAACTGCGACTGAAGGCCGCCGACCTGGCGTTCTGGGATGTCACCCGGAGCCGCTCAGTGGTCGAGGCCAGCACCCAGGACATCATGGTCGGCAGCTCGTCGACGGACATCCGGGCCCGCGGCACCCTGCAGGTGCGCGGCGAGGTGATCCCGGCCCGGAGCCTCGCCACGCTGACCCGGGCGGAGAACTTCGACTCGTACCAGGGCGCGACGCTGGCGCCGGAGACCAAGCTGCGCGGCACCTCGGTCAGCGCGGCGGCCGGCAACTGGATCGGCTTCAGCGGCGTCGACCTGCGCGCCGGCGCGGTCAGCATCACCGCGAAGGTCGCCCGGGCGGCGGCCGGAGCCAGTTCGATCCAGATCCGGCTGGACGACCCGGTGCACGGGCGGCTGGCCGGCACGCTGCCGGTGAGCAGCACCGGTGACGTGTTCACGTACGCCACCGCGACCGCGGTGCTGCACGGCGCCTGGGGCATGCACGACGTGTACCTGGTCGCGACCGGTGACGTGCGGGTCTCGACCTTCTCCCTCAACCAGCGACGCTGAGCCGCGCCGCCGGTCGGAAGGAGAACCACTGATGAAAGCGATGCCCTGGTCCCGGATCATCCGGTCCCGGAGCCTGATCGGATTCGCCTCGGTCGCGGCGGCGGCCACCGTACTGGTGCCGCCGGCGCAGGTAGCCGCAGCCGCGCCGGCGGCACCATCCACAGTGTCCAGTCAGCACACGGTCAGCTGGGACCACTACTCGATCATGGTGGACGGCAAGCGGGTGCTGCTCTGGGCCGGTGAGTTCCACTACTTCCGGCTGCCCAGCCCGGACCTGTGGCGGGACACGCTGGAGAAGATCCGGGCCGCCGGCTTCAACGGCGTCTCGCTCTACTTCGACTGGGCATACCACTCGCCGAAGGCCGGCGTGTACGACTTCACCGGCGTTCGGGACGTGGACCGGCTGCTGCGGATGACCGAGGAACTCGGGTTGTACGTGGTCGCCCGGCCCGGGCCGTACATCAACGCCGAGGTGTCCGGCGGTGGCCTGCCGGCCTGGCTGAAGAATGTGCCGGGCCGGGCGCGGTCGTCCGCCCCCGGCTACACGGCGGCGTACCGGGACTGGTTGCACCACATCAACCCGATCATCGCCCGGCACCAGATCACCCGGGGCGGCTCGGTGATCGCCTACAACACCGAGAACGAGTACTCGATCAACGTCGACACCGCCTACATGAACGATCTGCAGGTGCAGGCCCGGGCGGCCGGCATCACGGTGCCGATCACCCACAACGCCTGCTGTGGCGGCGGGCTGGCCAACTGGACGTCCGGCGAGGGCGCGGTACAGATCCCGGCGGTGGACGACTACCCGCAGTCGTTCGACTGCCCGCATCCCGACGTCTGGGGCCCGTGGGGCAACGGGATCAGCAACCGGCTGCGCGACGACATCCCGGTGTTCTCAGCCGAGTACCAGGCCGGCGCGATCGACCTGTTCAACGCCGGCTACCCCGCCTGCCGTGACCTGACCGGGCCGGCCTACCAGAAGTTCTTCTACAAGTCGAACCTCGTCGGCAGCGGCGCCACCATGTTCAGCTACTACATGGCCTACGGCGGAACGAACTGGGGCTGGCTCGGGCAACCGAACGACGTCTATACCTCGTACGACTATGGCGCGGCGATCACCGAGGCGCGACAGCTCACCACGAAGTACGACGAGTTCAAGCGGCAGGGCTACTTCGTCACCACGGTCGCGCCGCTGACCAAGACGGATCCGGCCGCCGCGCCCGCGTCGGCCAACCCGGCGCTGGCCACCCAGGCCAGAGCCAACCCCGACACCGGCACCCAGTTCGTGCTGGTGCGGCACGCCGACGCGCCGTCGACCACCGCCGAGTCGTCCACTCTGGACTGGACGGCGCCGGACGGGCGCTACCTGCTGCCGGTGCAGCTGACCGGCCGGGACGCCAAGGTGCTGGTGGCCGGGTACGACCTCGGCGGGCAGCGGCTGGTGCTGTCCAGCTCGGAGATCCTCACCCACGTCGCGGTGTCTGGTAGGGACGTCGCGGTGCTGTACGGCCGGGACGGTGAGTCGGGAAGAACCGTACTGCGGTACTCCTCGGCACCTTCGGTCACCGTCCTGGCCGGCGGCGTTCGGTCGAGTTTCAACCGGACCACCGGCGATCTCCAACTCGACTACGTCCACAGTGGACTCGCCCGGGTCCTGATCAGCGGCGGCGGGCGGCGCCCGATGCTGTTGCTGCTCGGCACCGACAGCACCGCCGCGCAGTTCTGGCGGGTGCCCACCTCGGCCGGGACGATGCTGGTCCGCGGCACCTCGCTGGTCCGGTCCGGCTCGGTGCGCGGTGACCGGCTGGCGCTGCGCGCCGACACCGCCGCTGCCGGCGACGTCGAGGTGTTCGGCCCGTCCTGGCTGGATGGGCTGACGGTCGGATCCGACCGGGTTGGGACCCGGCGCACGTCGAGCGGCTCGCTGCTCGGCCGGGTGTCCGGGCCGGCCCCGGTGCGGCTGCCGGCGCTGACCGGCTGGCGCGTACAGCCGGCCGCGCCGGAGACCGACCCGAGGTTCAACGACGCGCAGTGGACGGTGGCGGACCACACCAGCACGCCGAGCGGGTACACGCCGAAGACGCAGCCGGTGCTGTTCGCCGACGACTACGGCTACCACTACGGCAACGTCTGGTACCGCGGCCACTTCACCGCGACCGGCGCCGAGTCGGCCGTCTCGTTGAACGCGATCACCGGCCGCAACGGCATCTACCTGGCCTGGCTCAATGGGCACTTCCTGGGCTCGGCGAACGGCGGCGTGCAGGCCGACGCCGACAGCGACCCGCCGAACGCGAACCCCGGGCCGGCCGACTTCGCCGTCCCGGCCGGGCTGCTCAGGGCCGGCCAGCCGGCGGTGCTGTCGGTGCTGGTGGAGAACATGGGCCACAACGACGACTGGATCGCGGTGGACACCCGGTTCCGCCAGCCGCGCGGCCTGTTCGGTGCCTCGCTGGTCGGCTCGAACGCTCCGATCTCGTGGCGGATCCAGGGCGCCCGGGGCGGCGAGAACCTGCGCGACACCGCCCGCGGCGCGCTGAACACCGGTGGCCTGTTCGGTGAGCGGGCCGGCTGGTACCTGCCCGGCTTCCCGGACCGCTCCTGGCCGCGGGTGACCACGCCGGCCGAGACCGGCCTGACCCCCGGGGTGACCTGGTACCGCACCGGCTTCGGGCTGTCCACTCCGGACGGTCAGGACGTCTCGGTGGGACTGCGGTTCGGCGATACCAGTACCCGTGGCTACCGGGTGCTGGTCTACCTGAACGGCTGGCAGCTCGGGCAGTACGTGAACGGCGGTTCGCAGCGGGACTTCGTGCTGCCGGCCGGGCTGCTCCGGCAGCACGGCGGCAACACGCTCGCACTGGCCGTGATCTCGACAGTGCGCGATGCCAGCGGCCCTGGCCCGGTCAGCCTGGTGTCGCTCGGCAACCAGCGCGGCGGAGTCCCGGTGGCCGGTGTCCCGGCCCCCGGCTACGACCGCCGCCAGTTCGAAGGTTCTTGACCGTTGCGGTCCGGCCGGGACGGAACGAACCGTCCCGGCCGGACCGGGGCGGAGACGGAGATGACCATGCGGCACCGGCGTCGGCAAACGGCTGTCCTGGCGACCGCGTTCAAGGTTGCCGCGGCCGGAAGGGGTATCGGCCGCCTCGCCGGCCGCGGCAACCGCACCAGAGTGACCATGGCCGGTGTCCGGCCGCGGGCCGGCGACCGGCATCGCTACCAGGCAGCGTGATCCGACGGGAGTGAGCTTCATGCAGGACGACGCGACACGTGGACCGGTCGACCGGCGACGCTTCCTCGGGCTGATGGGCGCCGCGGCCGGCACTGCCGCCGTCGCCGGCCCGCTGGCCGGCCCGCTCGCCGGCACCGCGGCCGCCGACAGCGGTGCCCGGCACCCGGCACGGTCCCTCGGCAACCGCTACCAACTGCAGCGGTCCCTTGTGGACCGGCGGTTCGGCATGTTCATCCACTTCAACATGGGCACGTACCACGACGCGG
>Ga0307499_10000365_pt1 | contig 16222 bp, 14 predicted proteins | sample 13_S_MG_FD_201363 | JGI IMG/M metagenome (GOLD analysis project Ga0307499, IMG submission 201363) | Soil microbial communities from Populus trichocarpa stands in riparian zone in the Pacific Northwest, United States - 13_S | ecosystem: Environmental > Terrestrial > Soil > Riparian zone > Trees... | reverse complement strand
GTCCCTCGGCGAGATCTACGGCTATCGCAAAGTATATCTCTGCGGGCTGGTGCTTTTCTTCGTCTCGTCGGCCGCGGTCTCCATGTCCGACAGCTTTCTTACGATCATTATGTGCCGGGTTGTGCAGGGGCTCGGTGGAGCCGGCATCTTGAGCGTGAATATCGCCCTCATCAGGTTTGTCTATCCACGCCGGGATCTCGGCAAGGGAATTGGAATCAATTCATTCGTTGCCGCCTCAGCGCTGACCGCAGGAGCGCCCATCGGATCGCTGATCATTGCATATGCCGACTGGCATGGAATGTTCGCGGTCAACGTTCCCGTCGGCCTAGTTGCCGTCGTACTGGCTCTTTTCGCGATACCGCCAACCCCTCTGTCCGCTCACCGTTTCGATCTTCCGGGAGCCATTCTGTGTTCGACGGCGTTCGGGCTACTGTTGTTCTTTATCAACGGGCTTGGTCACGGGCATCCATGGTGGGTTGTCATGCTCGAAGGCGCCGCCGTGGTGTTGCTGAGCTGGGCCTATCTGAATCGCGAACGCGGCAAGCCAGCGCCGCTGTTCCCGATCGATCTGTTCAGGATCCCGCTTTTCCGGATATCGGTACTGACGTCGGTCTGCACCTTTACGGCACAGATGCAGGCCATGCTGGTTTTGCCATTCCTGATCGAACATCTGGGCTATCACGATCCCGCCGTTATCGGATTTCTGATCGCCCCGTGGCCCGCAGCGGTGATCGTCACCGCTCTGGTCACCGGCCGACTTATCGGTCGGCTGTCCGCAGGAATCCTCGGCACAGCCGGGATACTGATCTTTGTTGCGGGACTGGTATTGCTGGCGACCCTCGATGTTCGCGCCACACCAATCCGCATCATTATTGGCATGGCGTTGTGTGGGGCGGGCTTTGGCCTTTTTCAATCCCCCAACAATTGGGCGCTCATCAGTTCGGCACCGGCGCCCCGAAGCGGCGCTGCAAGCGGAATACTGGGTTCCGCCAGACTATTGGGGCAGTCGATTGGCGCTGCCTCCGTCGCAGTCTTCCTGACGAATTTTGGGCTTGAAAGTGGCCCCACCATTTCCCTTTTCGCAGGCACCTGCATTGCTGTTCTCGCGGCCTGCGTCAGCGCACTGCGTACTGTCCCAAGACGAAAAGAAGCTGTTCAACCGCGTCCCGACGATGGCCTCGACGGCGGCAAGGTTATCACAAAGGAACAAGAGCCTGTGTCCACCGACGTAATTTTCAAGGTCGAAGCGCCAGCCTTTCGGGAAGCCCTTAGGGAGAAGTTCAATATCCACGATTTGATGAAGGGGCGCCCCCTTCCGAAGGCAAATGTCCAGTCGACCGTGCGTGTACTCGTAACTTCAGGGCTTACCGGTGCGTCCGCAGAAGAAATTCAGAGCATGCCGGAGCTGTCCCTGATCTGTTGCATCGGAACCGGATACGAGAATGTCGATTTGTTGGCCGCGCGCAAGCGAGGGATTGTCATTACGCATGGCGCCGGATCGAACGCTCCGGCTGTGGCCGATCATGCTGTCGCAATGTTGCTTGCGATCATGCGCAATATCACTGTGTTCGACAGCATGGCAAAGCAGGATTTGTGGCGAGGAGGTCTCCAGCCGCGACCAATTCCGACCGGTAAAAAGCTGGGGATCATCGGGCTAGGCGCCATTGGGCGCCGGATTGCCCGGAGGCTTGAGGGATTTGATATGGAGGTGAGTTACCACACCAGAACGGTCAAGGCGGACGTTTCGTGGAAGCATTATGCGTCGGTGATTGATCTGGCGAGCGAGGTTGATTGCTTGATCGTCGCGGCTCCCGGCGGCGCCGGGACCTACCATATGATCGATGAGCAGGTGCTGGCAGCTTTGGGACCAAAGGGCTTCCTGGTGAACGTCGGCAGAGGAAGCCTGGTGGATACGGATGCCCTGGCGGAAGCCTTGCGGTCCAATACGATTGCCGGCGCGGCGTTGGACGTCTTCGAAGAGGAACCATCGATTCCGTTATCGTTGCGCAGCCTGACCAACGTCATTCTGACGCCTCACATCGGCGCCTATGCCCCGGAAGTTCAAGCCATCGGGGCCAATCTTCTGTTGCGGAACATTGAGCATTTCCTTCATGGCAAGGGTGTTCTTTCTCCCATTCCAGAGATGGAAGATGCGGCGACGTAGCGGGACAGGTCACCTTATGCTGATTGGTCTGGGCAGCCCGGGGGCACCGATGTCGGCTGGGTCACCGGCCACAGCGACGTTCTGTACGGGCCGCTCGTCAACGGCGTGACCATGCTGATGTTTGAAGGCCTGCCGAATTATCCGGACAATTCCCGGTTCTGGAACGTGAGCGTTTGTGGCTTGGGAGACTAGAAAGTCGCACTACCAAGCAGTTTCCAGCCTGTGCCTCGCCGCGATTCAGTGCCACCGAGCAGACCGCCCGATCAACCAGATGGTCTATTTTTGTTTGCTTGAGAGCCTCGAGGTCGGAGGCCACGCGCTAAAGCTCTCCGACTGCTACGTTGTAACCATATATGCAGGCGCATTCGAACGCCTGCGGCGGCTGTTCCTTGCGTTGGTGAATCACAATGAAATCAGGACCGCTATGACGGCGACCAGCGCCGGGAAGCGTTGTCAGGCGCTTGGCGGCGCCAAGAACCATATGGTGGTCATGCCGGATGCTGACATCGATCAGGCCGTCGATGCTCTGATGGGCGCGGCCTATGGCTCGGCCGGGGAACGTTGCATGGCGATATCAGTCGCGGTGCCCATCGGCGAAAGGACGGCCGAAGCTCTGATTTCGAAGCTGGAGCCGAAAATTCGCGACCTGAAGGTCGGCTCGGGCTTCAATTCCGAATCCGAATGGGGCCGCTGGTAACCCAGCAACATCTCGACAAGGTCCGCGGTTATGTGGATTCAGGTGTCGAGGAGGGCGCGAAACTTGTCGTTGACGGTCGCGACTTCCGCTTCCAACGAAGGTGGCTACTTCATCGGTGGCAGCTTGTTCGATCACGTCACGCCTGACATGAAGATTTACAGGGAAGAAATCTTCGGCCCTGTGCTCGCCGTGGTTCGGGCACCCGACTATGCCTCCGCAGCCCGTATGATCAACGACAATGAGTACGGCAACGGAACGGCGGTCTTCACCCAGAACGGTGACGTTGCCCGAGAGTTTGCCCATCGCATACGCGTCGGCATGGTGGGCATCAACGTGCCGATTCCCGTACCGGTGGCGTTCCATTCGTTCGGCGGATGGAAGGCTTCCCTGTTCGGCGACCATTCCATGCACGGTCCGGAGGGAATTCGCTTCTACACCCGGCTCAAGACGGTCACTAGCCGTTGGCCGACGAGCATCGCGCAAGGACCCGAATTCGTCATGCCGACGATGAAATAGCACGTCAATCTGCCGTGGGCGATCGGAGCACTCAACTGGCTCGGCCTGAAAGGCCGAGCCAAGCGGCCCGCTCGAGCCGATCCCTTGGCATGGCGCACCCAGCGGGTGTCGCGCTGCGTTAGATTTCGCTAGCTGCGGCTGGCTGGACCTAGCTCAAACTTCCCGATGATGGATTGGAGCGAGAGTTCAATTTTTTCAATTGGTTAGAAGGCGGCGTGTGCACGACGTGTGCACCGGGAGATCAAAGAAAATCTCAGTACAGCTAACATGCGCAGGCGTCGGCCGAGCGTGTGTCGCTTGCCAAGCGATGTGCTTGTTGAAGAGGCGTGTGGTCGAAAATTCGAAGGCTGTGGACGCTGGTGGTGAGGTTGCAATGAGCATCTATTGACTGAATGAGCGGTTATGGAACGGCCGCTGTTGGCGCAAAGCGGCCGTTATGCCCAAGAGCATCTCGTGGTCGATAAGCATGAGTTAGAAATGGAGTCGGTTGGCGATTGATAAGCAAATACCGAAAAGCTTATCAGTTACAACTATTAGTTGCGGACCGACTCCATTTGCCCGCTTCTCTTATCAGTTCGCTAGGCGCACGCCAGGCCGTGAGGGCGCCTACTGGCTCTCGCGAATGCCTGCCGCTTCGATGACCGACTTCCATTTAGAGGCCTCCGCGGCGACGTGCGCGGCCAGTTCCTCCGAACTGGACGCTATGATGCGCCCGGACACGAGGGTAATCTTTTTCTGCACCTCGGGATCAGCGAGGACCTTGCGCAAGTCAGCGGAAAGCTTTGCCGCAATTGCGGGTGGCACTCTGGCTGACGTGAAGAGCGCCCACCAGTTGCCCATCTCGTAGCCGGGTACGCCGGCTTCGGCGACGGTCGGCACGTCGGGCAGGGTCGCCAGGCGGACCTTGGTGGTAACCGCAATGGCGCGGACCGTCTTGGCCTCGATCTGCGGAAGTGCCGTCGATGCGTTGTCGAACATGACGTCCATGCGGCCGGCTATCAGGTCTGTGAGCGCGGGATTGCTGCCACGATAGGCGACGTGCGCGAGGTCAACCTTGGCCTGCTGCTTGAAGAGTTCGGCCGCCAGATGCAGGGACGAGCCGATGCCCGCCGACGCGTAGTTCAGGGGAGCGGTCTTCGCCTTGGCGATGAGGTCAGCCACAGTCTGCACGTTCGAGGTAGCGGGTACAATCACGATGTTGGGGGTCTCCAGCGCCAGCGTGAGCGGCGCCAGATCCTTGGCCGGATCGAATGGCATGCTTTTGTAGAGGAAGGGGTTGATTGCGATGGCGATCGCACCCAGCACCAGCGTATGACCGTCGGGCTCCGCTTTCACGGCAGCGTTGATGCCGATGTTGGAGCCGGCACCAGCCATGTTCTCGACGATGATAGTCTTGCCATAGAGCGTTCCGAGCTTGTCGGCGACAGTACGTCCGATAATGTCGGCCGCACCACCTGCGGCGAACGGCACGATCAGCCGCATCTGCTTGCTTGGAAATTCCTGCGCGGCCGATGGCCGGAAAGCCAACACAGACAAGACAACTGCGATACCGGCGAGAGCGCCACGGCGAGAGATGGTTGGCATGAGGAGAAGCTCGCTTGTTGTCAGTCGATTGAGGAGGGATGTTTGGAGAGAGGCGTGACGTTGATCTTCAGATAGGGCCACAGCGGAAGCCGGGTCAGCGTTTCATGGAGCGCATCATGACTTTCAACGTCGAAGATCGAGACGTTGGCGTAGCGACCGGTCACGCGCCAAAGGTGCCGCCACTTGCCTTGCCGCTGCAGTTCCTGCGCATAGTTGCGCTCCGCCACAATCAGCGCCTCGGTCCTTTCTATCCCCAGTTCGGTCGGTAGCTCCACCGTCATCTCCACCATGTACAACATGACCTTCACCCGGCCTTTCTGGATTGATGGCCGCCATCGCGGCGGTAGAAACTGAGCTTGTCCGGATCGATCGTGACGCCGGTGCCCGGGCCATCGGGAAGGTGGATGGCAAAGTCGTGCATCGCCAGCGGGGTTGCAATAATGTCATGCTGCAGCAGCCGTGGTCCGAACAGCTCGCATGCCCAACCGAGATGGCTGAAGGTCGAGAACAGCTGCATATATCCGGCTGTGCCAACACCCGTTTCCAGCATGCAGCCGCCGTAGAGGCCGATGCCGGCTGCATCCGCGATCGCCGCGACGCGCCGCGTTTCGGCGTAGCCGCCGGATTTCGTCACCTTGAGTGCGAATGCGTCGGCGGCGCGCAAGCGGGCATGGGCGAGGGCGTCGTGGCATGACGCGACGCCCTCATCCGCCATGATAGCGATGCCGGTGGTACTTGCCGACAACCGCGCCATACCCTCCACATTCCAGCGCGGCAGAGGCTGCTCGACGAGGGCGACGCCGGCGCCGGCCAGCTTCGGCAGCAACCGGCGCGCGGTGGCTTCGTCCCAAGCCTGATTGAGATCGACGCGGATCGAGGCACGGCCGGCAAATGCGTGCGCCAACTTGACAACGTGGGCCGTGTCGCGCTCGGAATCGCCAAAGCCGATTTTGATCTTGAAATGCCGGTGTCGGCGGCTTTCCAGCATTTCCTCGCCTTCAGCGATGTCGCGGTCGGTGTCTCCGGACGCGAGTGTCCAGATCAGTTCGAGCGACCGGGTCTGCGCACCGCCCAACAACTCCGCCACGCTGACGCCGTTCGCGCGCGCGACCAGGTCATGCACGGCCATTACCACAGCGGCGCGCGCGAATGCGTTGCCGCGCACCGCCTGTGCGACCCGCGTCTCGACGGCGTTGAGATTGCGCGCATCCTGGCCGACCAGCACGGGTGCAATGTAGCCGTCGATCGTCGCTTTTATGCCTTCCGTCGACTCCTCGCCCCATCGCGGTCCGCCGATGGTCGCCGCCTCGCCAATGCCCACAGCTCCGTCCGCGAAGACGCGGACGATGACGTAGTTTTGCTCTGCTACCGTGGCAAACGCTAACTTGTGCGGGCGCTTTGTCGGAACATCGACCAGTATCGCCTCGATCCGATCGATAATCATTCTTGTCTGTCTCTTGACGCTGCGTTCATTTCCCGTCGTTGTTTCCCAAGGCAATTAACCCATCCGCAGCAGGACGATGTCGAAGCGCGCTGCGAGCGCCTCGCCCGCCTTGTCCAGGCCTACGATGCTCTTCGACTTCGACGCCCAGGGGTCCTTGGCGATTTCGGGATCGCCGGTGAAATAGATCTGCGTGATCAGCGGTACGGTACCGTTGTGGCTTGTCATCAGGTGGATGTGGGAGGGGCGCAGCAAGCCATCGAACGACTCGAAGCCTGGCAATTGCGGCGGTATCTGGTACTTGCCCGGCACGATCGTCTCGATCGAGTACTTGCCGTTGGCGTCGGACTTGACGAGGCCGCGATATCTGTACTCGTTCGGCATCAAAGCCTGGAACGGGTTCTCCAAGTCGTATTTGCCGGCGTCGTCAGCGTTCCAGAAGTCCAGGATGACGCCCTCCACGGGTTTGCCATCGGTATCGCGAACCGTTCCGGAAAGCGCGACTTTGCGTCCGTTGGCCCCTTTGGGAACGATGCTTGTGCTGAACGGTGCGCCAGCGCGCCAGAACGGTCCCAGGATGTCATTCGCGGTTGCGACGAGCGGCTTCGGCAGCGCGTGTGCCGGCTTGTCGTTGATGAGGTCGATGCTTGGCGTGGGCGCCAGCCTCATGCCGGGCAGCAGGCCCGGAGCCGCGGCGGCCGAGGTCGCAACCGAGCCGACGCCGGCGATGCCGAGCGCGAGCAGGATCGAGCGCCGTGTGGCGCGGTCGAATTTGGCTGCGTCGTGATGATGGTGTTCATCGTCCTGCATGGCGATCCCTCCCGTGTGTTTCGTCCCAGACCGCGCGGCTGTCTCGCCAGCTTTCGGTCAGCAATACCCTGCAGTACGCGGAGCTATTGGGCAATCCGATGTAGACTATCGTATCGATAGGAAATTATAATCGCTCATGGACCTGCGCCGTTTGACATACTTCCTGGCGGTCGCCGAACACGGCAGCATGGCCAAGGCGGCCGGTGCGCTCGAGGTTTCGCAGCCGACGCTATCGCAGCAGATCGGCGCGCTCGAGCGCGACCTGGCAAGCGTGCTGTTCGACCGTACCGGGCGCGGTATGCAGTTGACCGAACCGGGGCGCCTGCTGTGCGATCATGCCCGGCGGTTACTGGCCAACGCCGAGGCGGCCCGCATCGCGATCGCCGAACTCGAGAGCGGCACCAGCGGCATGCTGTCGGTCGGCATCATCCATACCTACAGCACTGCCTTCCTTCCAAAGGTCATTGCGGCATTCGCCAAGCTTCATCCAGGCGTCAGCCTCAAGGTCGAGGAGGCGACAGCCCTTGGCGTTGAGCGGGCAATTCTTTCCGGAAAATTGGACGTCGGCATCGCGTTCGCTCCTCCGGAGCATACGGAATTGGGCGTCGATGTGTTGTTCGAGGAGCGTCTCGCGCTGGTGCTTGCCAAAGACCATGCATGGTCATCGCGCCGCTCGATACCGATCAGCTCTCTCAGGCAGATTCCTCTCGCGCTGCTGACGAGTGCTTTTGCGACACGGCGGATTTTGGACGCCGCTCTCGGCCCCGGCAGCAAGCTCGACATCAAGGTGGAGATGAATTCGGTCGAGGCCCTGATCGAACTCGCCAAGGACGGCGGTTTCCCAACTGTGCTTGCGGATCGCAGTCTCGGCAGTCGCAAGGATCTTGCCGTCGTGCCGATTGGGCCGCCGTGGATCAAACGTTCCGGCGCTTTGCTATGGGACGCGCATCGCTATCAGACTGCGGCTGCGCGGGCCTTCATGGCGGTAGTTCGCCAGCACATGCGCCTTGCATATCCGCAATAGCTACAGGCTCTTCCCGGGCCTGCCCGCCAAGATCAGGGTCTTCTCGGATTTCTTGGTCAATCATATTCGCTTGAATTCCGAGGCGGGAATTTGGATTGACGCAAAAGATTAGGTTCCCAAAAATACGGCAGGCCTTTCAGGAGCGTCTTGCGCCTAATGTCCTACCGCTTGACATATATTTCCGATATGTGAACTTTAGCAAAAAACTACAGGGTGGGAGATGTCCGAATGGCTAGTATCGAGGCCTCGAACCATGTCGCCCGTGTTTTGTCGGCGGCCAGCCATCTGGCTAATGCCGAGCCCGAGTCGCGGATTGCCCTTTCGTGGCGACGGTGCCTGATTGACCACAAGCTCGATCCTGCCCAGCAGCGGCCACCGCAGACGTTCACGGAATCTGAAATCAAGCGTATTTCCGAGCCTGTAGAAGGACTGATTCAGGTTGCGGTTCCGGAGCTGGAAGATCTTGCTCGTGTTCTCCGCGATTCCGGCTATTGCGTAAACTTTACAGATACAAACGGGACCATGCTCGTCAGTCGTCTTCCGAGTGGAGACTATGAAAGGATATTCCGCGATCTAAATATATATACTGGCTCGAATTTCTCGGAATCCTGCGAAGGAACGAACGGGGTCGGTACCGCGCTCGCCGAGCAGAGGCCAATCCTGGTTCATCGCGACGAACACTTCCGCGAACGGTATAGCATCTTCACTTGTGGCGTGGCGCCGCTGTTCGACCATTGCGGCCAATTGGCTGGCGCCGTGAATATTACATCCTGCCGCAGCGATCTTGAGCGGGCCGCCCATCAACTCGCGTTCGCGTTCGCGGTTGAGAGCGCAAGACGAATTGAAAACTTGATCTTTCGCCAGCAGTTCGAAACGTCTTGGATAGCGACCTTGCCCGGTGATCACGGCAGTGGACTAATCGCATATGACGACGATCGTCGCGTTGTCGGCGCATGTCGCCGCAGCCGCTCCATCCTCGGATTGACGAATGAAATGATCCAATCCGGCGTCAAACTGTCACGTCTTATCCAGTTGGACGGCCATTCGACACGGGCACAGGAAACGTCGGTCGAGCTACGACGGGTAGACGGCACCTTGTTGGGACAGGGACAGATCGCGCGGCCGGCAGTTGGAAAGTCAATGAGGACGCAGTCTGAGCAGCGTCGCGAGGTTCCGTCTAATCGGTTTGCCGCCTTATACAAGCTGGCCGGCAACGATCCCACGCTGACCAAGGGTGTTAAGCGACTGATGACGGTCGGCAACGTCGATTTGCCAATCCTGCTCCATGGCGAGACCGGCGCCGGCAAGGACGTGTTCGCCCGTGCTATTCACACGGCCAGCGGTCGTGCACGCAATAACTATGTCGCGTTGAATTGCGCGGCGATGCCTGAAAGCCTGATCGACGCCGAGTTGTTCGGATACGAAGCTGGCGCTTTCACCGGCGCCCGGCGTGAAGGATCGAAGGGACTGATCGTTCAGGCCAGCGGCGGCACGCTGCTCCTCGACGAAATCGGTGACATGCCGCTGGCGCTGCAGACGCGGCTCTTGCGTGTCCTCGAGAACCGCGAGGTCTGGCCGCTCGGCGCGCTGAAACCGGTGCCGGTGGATATCCGCCTGATCTGCGCCACGCACCGCGATCTCGAGCGCATGGCCGAAGAAGGCACGTTCCGGTCCGACCTGTACTATCGGCTGCGCGGCATGGAGATTAGGCTGCCCGCCTTGCGGGAGCGCGCCGACAAGGTCGACGTGATCACGCAGATCGCGGACGAGGAAGCTCCGAATTGCCGCATCTCGCCTGGCGCCTGGGCGCTGCTGCTGTCTTATTCCTTCCCGGGAAACATGCGCCAGCTTCGCCATGTGTTACGGCTGGCCGGCTGCGCCGCCGAGGACGGCATCATCGTCGAGACCGATCTCGATCTGCCCCCGCTCGGCGGCCGTCTTGTCGAGCCAGATCACGCAGCGGCCGAACGCGCCGCCATCGTAGAAGCGTTGCATGCCCACGGCGGGCGGGTGACGGACGCGGCCCGTGCGCTCAAGCTCAGTCGCGCCACGCTCTACCGCAAGATCAAGCTCTTGAAGATCCGACTGGACCGCTAACCAATCTCAAGTCGGCGATCAGGAAAACTGACCCCAGCTCAGTCGCCTTGCATCGAGGTTGCCGAGCGAGACCGTATCCCTTACGTCGCGTACGCCGTGGAAGCCACTACGGAGATAGACCAGCGGATCGGTTGCGGCGGAGATTCCCACGTGGCGGACTTTGCCGAGAAAGACTGAATGGGTTTTGGTCGCCACCTCCTGCGTCAACACGCAGTCGAACGCTGCGACGGCATCTTGCAGCACGGGCGCGCCCGTCGCGCCGACAGTCCATCGTCCGAAGGCGAAGCGATCGTCGCCGTTAACGCCTTTCTGACCGCTGAAGGTAAGTGCGAGCAGCGCGTGCTCCTCGTTGAGAAAATTGATCACGAAATGGCCTTCCTCGCGGATGCGCGCGTGTGCGCTTGCGTTCCTGTTGACGCAGACGAGGAGTGACGGAGGGTCGTCGGAGAGCGAACACGCCGATGTCACCGTCAGACCGGTTCGCCGGCCGGGCTCGACGCCGACCGTCACCAGCGCGACGGCACCGGCGCATTGGCGCATAGCCTGCTTGAAACTCTGCGGATCGATAGCCATGCTGCGATCTCCGGTGGTGGATAACATTTCTTCTACAGCTAAGGGCGGAGGGTGCGAGACAATACCCACACCCTCGCGTCTGGTTCAGGCGGCCTTCACGAGATCAGCGCCGAGGTGCTTGAGGCGCGGCATTACCTCGTTCTGCAGCAGATCGAGCGAATGCCGCCATGCCTCGGGCTTGTGCTTGTAGTCGAAGCCGAACACGAGCAGCACGCCGAAACCGCCGACCTCGTGGTAGATCTTTTCGATCTTCTCGGTGACGGTGGCAGGCGACCCGACGATCCAATTGCGTCGTGCGCAGTATTCGACGGTCACATCGCTATCCGGCACTTCCGGCGCGTGCTTCAGATAGTCCTTGAACCCGAAATGGCCGAGTAGGGGAAGGAAGTACTCGCCCATCATTCTTCCCATCATGTCGCCGGCCGAGAGCGTCCAAGCCTCTTCATCGGTATCGGCGACGAACACCTCGCGCACCAACCGCCAGTCTCTGCGGCTCGGCTTGCGTCCCGTCTTGGCCGCGCCGACCTCCACCGAATCCCAGTGGCTGCCGACATAGGCGGGGTTGAGGTTGAGGCTCATTGGGATAAAGCCACGCTCGCCGGCAAGCTTCAGCGTGTCCGAGTTCTTCGACAGCCCGGCCACGCCAATCGGCGGATGTGGCGCCTGCAGCGGCTTGAGGTGCGGCTTGAGGAAATCGAACATCGTGTCCGGCTTCGTTACGGTCCAGTACTTGCCTTTGTGCGTGAAGGGCGCGGGCTCGCTCCATAATTTCAGGATGATCTCGAGCGCCTCTCTCGTCATGTCGCGGTTCTGGCCGCTCATGCCGTCGACATTGAACATCGCCCAGTCGCTCGGCAGGCCTGAGGCTGCGACACCGAAATTCAGCCTCCCCCCGGAGAGATGATCCAGCATCGCTACGCGGTTCGCGAGCTCGGCCGGATGATGATACGGCAACAGAAATCCGCCCGGTCCGATGCGGATGTTCTTGGTTTGCAGCAGCGCCTGAGCGATCAACAGATCGGGCGCGGGATTTGGTTCCCATGGCGCCGTGTGATGTTCGCCGACCCAGGCTTCCTGGTAGCCCAGTTCATCAAGCCAGCGCAGAACCTGCAGGTCCCAGTCGTTTCCCTCCTTCAATCCACACTCCGGTGGATGCGAAGGCATGGTGAAATATCCAACTTCCATGATGTCTCCTCACTCGCTGCTGGCTACATTACAATGCGTATCGCTTCGCATTCGCAGCCTCCGAGCAAGCGCCGTGCCAACGACGATTTCGTTCAGTTCTCTTTGCGAGATACTGCTTTCCGGCCCGATACAGCTGGGAGATCGTCGGCAAATGGGAACTCGGTGTCTCATTGCCATGAGACTGCGTCTCGGCATTGAGATGTTCGATCGGAAGCTGGAGGGTTCGGTTGAGGTCGGTCGTCTTTCGGGCTAAGATACTGTCTCGCGACGATGAGACGACTTTGGCTCGCTCCTGGCGGTGTGTCGGTTCCGTTGCTGATCCTGATCGGCTGGACGGCTTCACCCGGTAGGCTTGTCGAAAGATAGGCGCGCCGGCGGCTGATGGCGGACAGGCAGCTGTTGAAAAAGGCTACGAGCCGCAAGCCGTCTGCGAACGAGCGATAGAGCTGCGAAAAGATCGTCTCATCCAAGCGACCGTCTCGCGACAGTGAGACGACCCAAGCGTGGTCCTCGACGATGCACTCGCTATACCGGCTGGAAAAATACTCTGTTTGCAGCGATCGGAGCGCTTCAGCGATGGCACGACGCTTGCTCATCCCACTTCGCGAGAGCGCTAAAGTCGCCGTTAGGTGGAGGAGGAAACGATGAAGCAGAGGAGCACACCATGAAGGCATCATTGGCGAGTAGCCTAGGACTGGCTTTTCTGGCTACGGTCACCGTTGCGCTTGCAGCGGATCCGGGAACGGAAGATCCGAATAACTGGCCGCTGTATAACCGAACCGCAAATGCGTGGCGTTACAGCCCGCTCGACCAAATCAACAAAGACAACGTCAGCAAGCTGTCGGTCGCGTGGATCGCCCATGGCGGCAATATCACTATGGGGATTCAACAAACGCCCATCGTGATCGATGGCGTGATCTATTCGATCACCTCGGGAAATCGGGTGGCGGCGCTCGACGGGAAAACAGGGCAGCAGATTTGGGTCTATGAGCCAAGGCTCGATCCGCTGACCAAAAAGGTGCTGTTCGCGCCCTATAGCCGCGGCGTCGCGGTCGGCCATGGCATGGTCTTCATCGGCACCGTGGACGGGCGCGGCATCGCTCTGGACCAAAAAACCGGCAAGGAAAAGTGGCAGGTGCAACTGACCGACTTCGCCAACTGCCACGGCTGCAACTTCACTTCGCCGCCTGTCGTCGCCGGCGACATTCTAACCTTTGGTTCTACTGCCGGTGAACTGGCGACGCAGGGCAAGATCTATGGCGTCGAAGCTGCTACCGGAAAGAAGGTCTGGGAATTCAACACCATCAAGGACGACCCGAAGAGCTGGCCGGGTCAAAGCGGCAAACATGGCGGTGGCGGCGCGTGGATGCCCGGGAACTATGACGCGAAGACCGATATCGTCTTCTACGGCACCGGCAATCCAGGCAAGGATTTCGACGCTTCTGAACGCGAAGGCGACAATCTTTACACTGACTCGGTCGTCGCGTTAGAGGCCAAGACCGGAAAGTTGAAATGGTATCGGCAGGAAATCCCACGCGATGTCTGGGATTTCGATTCGCCCTATGAGGTTCTGCAGTTCACGAAGAATGGCAAGGATTTGATCGTCCACATGAACAAGAGCGGCTATGTTTTCGTGCTCGATAAGAACGACGGAAGCATCGATAACATCTGGCCGATTAGCGACCTCAAGAACTTCGTGAAGGACATCAATCCGAAGACCGGCGAGTTGATCGGCCGTGTCGAACCGCCGATGAACAAGGAGACGCTGATCTGCCCGTCCACTTTCGGCGCGCGAAGCTGGAATTCGGGTGCCTACAATCCGAAGACCGGCCTCTGGTACAACAACGTGCTCGATTTCTGCAGCTATCTGAAACCGGTCGCGCAGAAGGTGGACCCCAAGGACTACGGCACCGGTAATACTGGTTCGAACGATTTCGGCCGGATGGTTATGGCGCCCGATGGCCGCAAGCCCGGTCAGCTCAGTGCCAATGATCCCTTCACAGGCAAGCTGAAATGGAGCTATGCGATGGATGTGCCAGGATTTTCCTGCGTGCTCACCACCGCCGGCGGCCTGGTGTTCAACGGCGATCCGATGGGCAAGCTTCAAGCCTTTGATGCCGAGACCGGAAAGGTTCTGTGGAGCTTCAACACAGGCTCCGGAATGCGCGGCGGCATCGTCACGTATGCGGTTGACGGGGAGCAGTACATCCTGGTGCCCAGTGGATGGGGTTCCTATGCGGCTCTCCTGTTACCGGCTCTCTTCCCGCAACTGGAAAACGTGCCGGCAGCTTCGACGCTGATCGCCTTTAAGATTTCGAAGTAGTTGCCGTGGGGCGGCCGAGAAGCGGCCGCCCCACTGATTGGGAGTGAGCGATGCGATTTCTCGCTGTTTGGACGAGCGTGGTTCTTGTCACTGGTTTGGCGCTCGCCAAGCTGCACGCCGAAGAGATGCCTAATCTCAAGGATCCGAAAGTGATTACTGCCGGTCACGAGTTATTTCTGGAAAAGCAGTGCGCGCATTGCCACGGGGAAGATGGCAGGGGTGGCGTCAATCTCGCGCAACGCACGCTCGATGCCCAGAGCGTCTTCACGTCCATCGCGGACGGACGCGAGCGGAACGGCATCCGCATGCCGGAGTGGCGCGGAGTGCTGAGCGACAAGCAGATTTGGGAGACGACAGCTTACGTCTTGTCAATCAGCCAGCCGAGCAACAAACCTTAGTGTGCGAGACTTGGACCAACCGCAGGGAAAACAATCTGCAGAAACTGGTGCGGGTCTGGAGGTCAGTACGACGATCTCGCCCTGCGGAATTCTCCTCCATGTACAGTTGCGTCGCCGGGATCGGATCAGGCGACGGTGGGAGTGCCGGGATGAGGAAATTTGCTGTTCTCTGAATTACTTTCTCTGATAGTTCGAGTAGGGAAATGCTTGAAAGGCGGCTGCGAGAAGGCCATTTGCGGCTCCGCAATCGTCTCTGTAGCCGCAAAACTGAAATTAATTCCCTTTTTGCAGGGAATCTGGCCCGGAGGCGGGTGCGTTCAGCGCTGCGTCGCCAGGGTCGGAGTCTAGTTCGAATTGCGACACTCCGCTCGGTGGGCGACCATGCGGGATGTTGGATCTTGGTTGCTGGAACTAGCTCAAACTTGCTTATGATGGATTGGAGCGAGAGTTTTGGTATTTCAATTAGTTAGAAGGCTGCGTGTGCACGACGTGTGCACCGGGAGATCAAAGAAAATCTAGCGACAACCAACCTGGGCTGGCTGTGCTGAACGTGTTGCGGTGTCAGTTATGGGCCGATGTTTCCGCAGGGAGTGGTCTTGTTCGGCAAACCGCGAGTTTACGCTGATCAATTGCTAAGCATTCAATTCGTGGACGAGCGACTATGGAGCGGCCGCTTCTGGCAGATTTTGTTGCAAAAGTCGGTTGAGACACTCCGCGAAGCGTGATTCCGTTGTGGTGACGCGATTCTCGGCGAGGTCGATCCATGATGGGCCGTCTGAAGAGTGACCAAGGTCAGCTGTTCTACGAGTTTCGTCTTGGCGATGCCGTTCCCGAAGATCACATGGTGCGGAAGATCGACACAGCTCTCGATCTGTCCTGGCTCCGCAGCGAACTTGTACCCCATTATTCGTCCATGGGTCGCCCGTCGATCGATCCGGAACTGATGATCCGGATGCTGATCTTAGGTTATGTCTTTGCGATCCGCTCGGAACGATTGATCTGTCGTGAAGTGCAGGTGAACCTCGCCTATCGCTGGTTCTGCAAGCTCGGCATCGAGGATGCTGTGCCGGATCATTCGGCGTTCTCGCGTGCTCGGAACGAGCGTTTTCGTGAAGGCGATGTTTTCCGCCGGATGTTCGAACGGGTCGTCGAGGCGTGCATTACGGCTGGTCTGGTTGGTGGCGAAGGCTTTGCTGTCGATGCGAGCTTGATCCAAGCCGACGCCAATAAGCAACGCTCAATCGCGGGTCAGGATTGGCACAGGGATCGTGATCCGGCGAGGTCTAGCCGCGCAGTGAAGGAGTATCTGGCGACCCTCGACGATACGTCTTGGGGTGCCGCCAGCGAGGTTGTTCCGAAGTTCGTCTCACCATCCGATCCCGCGGCCCAGTGGACTGGCGCGCATAAGGG
>Ga0307499_10000364_pt1 | contig 16307 bp, 14 predicted proteins | sample 13_S_MG_FD_201363 | JGI IMG/M metagenome (GOLD analysis project Ga0307499, IMG submission 201363) | Soil microbial communities from Populus trichocarpa stands in riparian zone in the Pacific Northwest, United States - 13_S | ecosystem: Environmental > Terrestrial > Soil > Riparian zone > Trees... | reverse complement strand
GTCGGCAGGTCCGATCAAACACATCACGGGCGATATCCAGATGCCGATCTCGCCGGACAAGTGATTTCCGCGCGAGAAGGATGCGGGACGGCCTGCGTGCCGGCCGCCTCGCATCCGCCGTGCGGTGGCGTTTTCAAGCGAAGTGGGTACCGGTTCGCGTAAGGAAAACGCGTCAAAAAGTGACTACGAAGACAAATCGCGCGAGGAAACCAGATGCCCGTCTACGAATATCTCTGCAACGATTGCGGCCCGTTCACGGACATGCGGCCGATGGCCGAATGCGATGATCCGCAGGACTGCCCGCGCTGCGAGACTGAATCGCCGCGCGTGATCCTGACCGCGCCGGCGTTCTTCTGCATGCCGTCGGACAAGCGCAAAGCCATCGCCACCAACGAGCGCAGCGCCCACGCGCCAAAGACATCAGCCGAATACAAGGCGGCGCACGGTCCTGGCTGCGGTTGCTGCTCGACCGGAAAGAAGAAGCCGGCGCGGCTGGTGACCAAGACCAGAAGCGGCGCCAAAGGCTTTCCGACCGCACGTCCATGGATGATCAGCCACTGAAGCGCGATCCGTCAAACCCGAACCAGAACGAGAGGCGACCCCATGCTTCACGGTGACATTTCCTCCAGTAACGACACGGTCGGCGTCGCCGTCGTCAATTACAAGATGCCGCGTATGCACACCAAGGCCGAGGTGCTCGACAACGCCCGTAACATCGCCGACATGATCGCGGGCATGAAGCTCGGACTACCCGGCATGGATCTCGTCATCTTCCCGGAGTATTCCACCCACGGCATCATGTACGACTCCAAGGAGATGTACGAGACGGCCTCGTCGGTGCCGGGAGAGGAGACCGAAATCTTCGCCGCAGCCTGTCGCAAGTCGAAAGTCTGGGGTGTGTTCTCGCTGACCGGCGAGCGTCATGAGGAACATCCGCACAAGGCGCCGTACAACACGCTGATCCTGGTGAACGACAAAGGCGAGATCGTCCAGAAGTACCGCAAGATCATGCCGTGGGTGCCGATCGAAGGCTGGTATCCCGGCAATTGCACCTATGTCTCGGAAGGCCCGAAGGGCCTGAAGGTCAGCCTGATCATCTGCGACGATGGCAATTACCCGGAGATCTGGCGCGACTGCGCCATGAAGGGCGCCGAACTGATCGTGCGCTGCCAGGGCTACATGTATCCGGCCAAGGAGCAGCAGATCCTGATTTCCAAGGCGATGGCCTGGGCCAACAATGTCTATGTCGCGGTTGCCAATGCCGCCGGCTTCGACGGCGTCTATTCCTATTTCGGCCACTCCGCGATCATCGGCTTCGACGGCCGCACTTTGGGCGAAACCGGCGAGGAGGAAAACGGCATCCAGTATGCGGCCCTTTCGAAGCACTTGATCCGCGACGCACGCCGCAACGGCCAATCGCAGAACCACCTCTTCAAGCTGCTGCATCGCGGCTATACCGGCATGATCAACTCCGGTGATGGCTCGAAGGGCGTTGCGGCCTGTCCGTACGATTTCTACAGCAAGTGGATCTCCGATCCCGAAGGCACCCGCGAGATGGTCGAGGCGATGACCCGGCCGACGGTCGGTACCGACGAATGCCCGATCGACGGCATTCCGAATCAGGCGACGGGCACCAATTACTAGACCGTTGATCCAGCGCGCCGCGACCAATGGAAAGGCCCGGCGGCTGCATTGAGCCGCCGGCATTGCCGTCATTCGGCCGGCGTCAGCTTGGCGCCATCTTCGACCGGCGGCTCCTTCTTGCCGAACAGCCAGGTCTGCAGCCTGTCGAGATAGATGTAGACCACCGGTGTCGTATACAGCGTGAGGATCTGCGACACCGCGAGACCTCCGACGATGGCGTAGCCGAGCGGCTGGCGTATCTCGGAGCCGGCGCCGGTGCCGAGCATCATCGGGACGCCGGCGAGCATCGCCGCCATCGTGGTCATGAGGATCGGCCGGAAACGCAGGATGCAGGCGCGGTAGATCGCTTCTTCCGCCGTCAGTCCCTCCTGCTGGCCGACATGCAGGGCGAAATCGACCAGCATGATGCCGTTCTTCTTGACGATGCCGATCAGCAGGATGATGCCGACGATGGCGATCACGCTGAGGTCGAGGTGTGCCGCCATCAGCAGCAGCAATGCTCCCAGTCCCGCCGACGGCAGCGTCGAGATGATGGTAATCGGGTGGATCAGGCTCTCATACAATATGCCGAGGATGAGATAGATCACGAACAGCGCGGCGGCGATCAGGATCGGCGTGGTCGACAGCGAATCCCCGAAGGCCTGCGCGTTGCCCTGGAAACTCGTCTGAAGCGACAGCGGCTTGCCGAGTTGCTGTTCGATATGCTGGATGGCGGTTGTCGCTTCGCCGATCGCGGTGCCCGGCAGCAGGTTGAACGAGATCGTCACCGACGGGAACTGGCCCTGGTGGTTGACCACGAGCGGAGCGACCTTGACCACACTGTCGACCAGCGTCGATAGCGGCACTTCCTGGCCGGCTGAGGATTTGACGTAGATGCCGGCCAACGCCTCCGGCGAGTACTGGAATTTCGGATTGACCTCCATGACGACATGGTACTGGTTCAAGGCCGTGTACATGGTCGAGACGATGCGCTGGCCAAAAGCGTCATCGAGCGTGTTGTCGATGGTGAAGGGCAGGATGCCGTAGCTCGAAGCCACCTCGCGCTTGATCGTGATGTCGAGCAGGGGGCCGGAATTGAGCTGGTCGGTCGCGACGTCGGTGATGCCGGGGATCTTCTTGATCCTGTCGAGGAACAGGGCTGCCCAGTGATTCAACTCGCCCTGATCGGCGTCATCAAGCGTGTACTGATACTGGGTTTTCGAGACCCGGCCGCCGATGGTGATGTCCTGCGCGGCCTGCATATAGAGCGTGATGCCCTGGATCTTGGCCAGGTTGGTTCGCAGCCGCGCCAGTATCGTTTCCATGCGGTCGCGTTGCTTGTAGGGCTTGAGCGCAATGTAGATGCGGCCGTTGTTGACCGTGGTGTTGCCGCCGCCGGCGCCGATCGCCGAGCCGATGGACGCGACGGACGGATCCTTCATGATGGCATTGAGCAGCGCCTGCTGGCGCTCGGCCATCGCAGAATAGGAAATATCCTGCGCGGCTTCGGACAGGCCGATGATCAGCCCGGTGTCCTGCTGCGGAAAGAACCCTTTGGGAATGACGACGTAGAGATAGCCGGTCAGTGCGATGGTCGCAAACATCGTGAGTAGCGTGATGAAGCGGTGACGCAATACGATCTTCAGCCCGGCCTCGTAGGCTCCAAGCAAGGCATTGAAGCCGCCTTCAGAGAGGCGGAACAGCCGCCCGTGCGTCCGGCTTTCCGGCTTGAGCAGCCGCGCGCACATCATGGGCGTCAGGGTCAGCGAGATCAGAAGCGACAGCAACAGGGCGACGCTGACGGTGACGGCGAATTCGCGGAACAGCAGTCCGACATATCCGCCCATCAGGAATAGCGGAATAAACACCGCGATCAGCGATAGCGTGATCGACATGATGGTGAAGCCGATTTCGCCGGCACCCTTCAGCGCCGCTTCGTAGGGCGTGGCGCCTCCCTCCATGTGCCGGACGATGTTCTCGATCACGACGACGGCATCGTCGACCACGAAACCGACGGCGATCGACAGCGCCATCAGCGACAAATTGTCGAGGCTATAACCGAGTTCGTAAAGGACACCGAAGGTGCCGATCAGCGACAGCGGAACGGTGACCGCCGGGATGACCGTGGCCCAGAAGTTTCTCAGGAAGACGAAGATCACCATCACGACCAGCGCGACCGTCAGTATCAGCGTGAACTGAACATCGTGGATGGATGCGCGAACCGTATCGGTGCGGTCGGAGATGACATGGACCTTGATGGCTGGCGGGATCGAGGCCTGCAACACCGGCATCGCTGCCTTGATCCGCTCGACAGTGTCGATGACGTTGGCGCCGGGCTGGCGCTGGATCGCCAGGATGACCGAGCGCTGATTATTGTACCAGCCGGCGATCAGGTCGTTTTCCGGCGCGCTGATGGCGCGGCCGACGTCACGGATGCGAACCGGCGAGCCGTTCCGATAGGCAATCACCAGATTGGCATAGTCCTCCGCGTTCAGCAGCTGGTCGTTGGTGTTCAGCGTAAAGGTCTGGCGCGGGCTGTTGAGCGTTCCTTTCGGCATGTCGACGTTGGCCTGGCCGAGCGCAGTGCGGACGTCTTCGAGATTGATCCCGCGCGCGGCAAGCGCCTGCGGATCGAGCTGCACCCGCACGGCGGGCTTCTGCTGGCCGCCGATGCCGACGAGGCCGACGCCCGGGATTTGCGAGATCTTCTGCAGCAGGATGTTTTCGGCGTAGGCGTCCACCGTGGTCAGCGGCAGGCTGTCTGCCGTCAAGCCGAGCACGAGGATCGGCGTATCGGCCGGATTGACCTTGCGGATCGTCGGCGGATAAGGAATGCCGGGCGGCAGGAAGGGACTCGCGGCGTTGATCGCCGACAGCGTATCGCTGACCGTCCCGTCGATCTGGCGGTTCAGATCGAACTGCAGCGTAATCTGGGTGTAGCCGAGTGCGCTCGCCGAGGTCATCTGGGTGAGACCCGGAATCTGCCCGAACTGAAGTTCGAGCGGCGTCGCGACCGACGCCGCCATGGTCTGCGGATCGGCGCCCGGCAACTGCGCCGTGACCTGAAGCGTCGGATAGTTGACATTCGGTAGCGCCGCGATCGGCAGCAGCGGATAGGCGACCAGACCGCCGACCAGAAGGCCGACCATCAGGAGCGCGGTCGCGATCGGCCGCTGAATGAAGGACGCGGAGATGTTCATGGGATTACCGCCTGTTGTGCCTGCTGCGCCGCCGCTTCATCGGCGGCTTCGCCGTGCAGCTGGGTGACATGCGTGCCCGGCTGCAGCCGGTACTGTCCGTCGACCACGACCTGTTCGCCGGCCTTCAGCCCGGAATCGATCAGCGCTTCGCCGTCGGTGATTTGCGCGACCTTGACCGGACGGATCGCGACGGTGTCGTCCGGTTTGATGACATAGGCATAGGCGCCGTTCGGGCCTTGCTGCACAACGGAGGCGGGGACGGTCAGGCCGTTGTGCCGGGTCATAACGAGCAGCCGTGCGTTCACCAGTTCACCCGGCCACAGCTCGCGCGACTTGTTGGAAAAGGTTGCCTTGAGCTGGATCGAGCCGGTTGTCTGTAGAATCTCGTTGTTGACCAGCGCGAGTTCCCCCTTTCCCAGCTCAAGCGTATCGTCCTGATTATAGGCGAGGACGGGAAGCGGCGTTTTGGTCGCCTGCTGCTGTTTCTGGATCTGCGGCAGCACGCCTTCCGGCAGCGTGAAGATCAGCGAGATGGGATCGAGCTGCGTCACGACGACGAGGCCGTTGGTCGTCGTCGGGCTGATGATGTTGCCGACGTCGATCTGGCGAATCCCGACCACGCCGTCGATCGGCGAGGTCAGCCGGGTGTAGCTGAGTTGCACCTTGGCCGCTTCGATCAGCGCCTGGTCGGTCTTGATCGCAGCGTCGAGCTGGCCGACCTGCGCCTTCTGGGTCTCGATCAGCTGCGGCGTGGCCCAGCCCTTGTCGCCGAGCTGGCTGTAACGCGTGAAATTGGCGCGGGCATTGGTGAGCTGGGCCTGGTCGCGCTCAAGGTTTCCCTCGAACTGGTCGATCTGAGCCTGGTAGGGACGCGGATCGATTTGCGCGAGCAGGTCGCCGGCATGGACGGTCTGCCCTTCGGTGAAGTTGATGCTGATGAGCTGGCCCTGGATCTGCGCCCTTACGACGTCGGTATTATAGGCGATCACGGTGCCGACGCCGTCCTGGTAGATCGGCACGTCGTGCTGCGCGACCACGCCGGCCACGACCGGAACCGGAGCTGGCGGCGTCGCTGCTGTGGCGGCTTTGAACGCATTGGCGTGCGTCAGGTAGAGAAGACCGCCGGCGGCGACGGCGCCGAACAAGAGTGCGGGTATTGCAACTTTCTTTTTCATGGCTGCGTCTCGCGCGTGAGGTTTCTGCTCAGGGCAACATCGTGGCGCCGGGTGACAGGGCCGGTACCGTGCTCTGTATCCCCGAGATGCTCGGCATCCCCGTGATGGGATCGGTGGCCGCGGGGACGGTCGTTGTGTTCGGGGCCGGTAACGTGACGGCGGGCGCCGTCGGGATCGTTGAAGCGATGGTGGGCGTGACGGTGATGATCGGAACCGCCGCGGCGGAGCTGACCCCGAGATTGCCGATCTCGGTCGAGCCCATCGGAATGCCGGTGCGCGGCACGCCGCCCGGCGTCGTCGGAGACGTCGGCGTCGATGACGCGGCAAGACTGCCCGAGCCGGCGCCGCACATGCTTTGGGTACCCGACGTGTCGATCAGTGCCGACGTCGGCGGAATACCCGACGACGGCATCGCCATCGTGCTCTGCGGTGTGGCGGTGCCGATCGGCATGCCGCCGCCGTCAAAGCTGGCCGCCGATCCGAACATCGTCGACGGCGCCGTACCGATGGTCGAGCATACGGTGCTGCCGATGATGCCGGTCGAGGGGAGCGGCATCGGACTTACGCCGGCGGACGTGATTTCCGTTGCGCCTAGCGGGATGCCGGTGCCGCCGACCGGCGCGCTTGGCACCATGCCGAGCGGCGAAGTGGCCGAGAGCGAAGGTGTTGGCATCACCGCGGCTTGTTGCGCAAAGGCCTGGCCGCACAGCAAGGCCGAGACTGTCGTGATCATGAGGAAGCGTTTCATGGTGGTTCTCCGGTGCCGGTCGACCAGCGTGACGAACGGGAAGACGGTGCGGAGCCGATGCGATATCGGCCCGGATTTCGAGGGCGATCGGCTCGGAGAGCATTAGCCGTGCCCTCCGGTCCGTCAGCCCGCGCGCAGGATTTGCGCGAGGGGCTTAGCTGCAGCTCAGCGGCAGGGGCTGGTCGGGATGCAGGTAGTACCAGTCGTAACAATCGGGATAACTGTAGTAGCCGTATCCCGGCCCGTATCCGCCGAAGCGATGCGAGGCGTGCTGGTGCAGTCCAAACCCATGCGCGCCAGCGGCGCCGACGTGTCCGTCGCCGAGGCCGCCCATGTGTTCGCCGCCGATGCCACCGACGTGGCCTCCGCCGCCAAAGCCTCCAATGTGACCTCCACCGCCAAGACCGCCGCCCATATGGCCACCGCCACCGAAGCCGCCGCCAAATCCTCCGCCGTGACCGCCGCCACCGCCACCGCCGCCGCGGGCGTCGGCCGCGCCTGCCAGCAGGCTCGAAGCGAGAAGAGCTGTTGCCATTACCGTGATCATCCGTTTCATCGTGACACTCCTTTTCAGTCAGATTGCTCGGCGCTGTGATGCGCGTTCAACGAGCCACGCGAACGAAACGTCGGATGACTGACAGGTAGGTGCGATGCGCAAGGCATCCATTAAATTCGGCGTTAGTCGGGTTCACGAATAAGAGCAGCGGTAGAGGTGCGTCAAAAGACGAATGTCATGGCGCACGACCAAAGAAAACGGGCCGGCGGGATATCCCGCCAGCCCGGTTGTTTCGTTGTTCGTCGTAACGCGGGCGGATCAATAACCCGTGTTGGGCTCGCAAGGCGCCGCATTGGTCCACGGTTCGGTGGCGAAGGCGCCGACGCGCGGCGCCCGGATGCAGCCATCGCCTTCGTAGCGCTGCGTCGTCGACATCACGCGGCCGTTGACGTCGGTGACGACATGCCGCGAGGTATGTGTCGCGGCCAGCACCGGAGTGGCGAAGGTGGCTGCGGCGAGTAACGAAGCCGACAGAAGTTTCACATGGCGCATTGGTGTTCTCCATAGGTCAGGGAAGCCGGACTGGCTTCTCCCCATGACGTGCGGCTGCTGCGCCATCGTCCAAAGGCACATCGCTTCACGCCCTTTCAACTCGGCGTGAAACTAAAGAACACCGAGCGGCCACCCCGCCTGGGCCCGGAGTCGCTCCCGCTGGTCGAACGATGCAGGCCCGCAGATTCATTAAATTGCTATTTATTGGCGCTGCCCGCCGACCAGCGCTAACTGTATCGAGTTGCCTCGCTGTGCTTGTACCGAGGCAGGGAAATGGCCGCCGGGCGGATGGCGCAGGTCGGACTCCGAAGGGGTCGCGGCGCCGTCCGGCTCCGCTGAACCGTGAGACTTGCGTCGTCACCATGGCTTTGTCGGCTGGCTTGCGTATCATGGCGACTGAGCCGGGCCGTGTGGGGAGAGGGCATCTTGGCAGTCGGAATGATCGCATGACGAAGGTTCTTCTCATAGAGGATGATGACGAGACGGCGGGAGAAATCGTCGCCGAGTTGACCGATCGCGGCTTTGATATGGAATGGTCGTCCAACGGACTGGATGGCCTCGCCAAGGCGCGCGACTTGCGGCCGGATGCGATGATCGTCGACCGCCTGCTGCCGGGAATGGATGGACTTACCGTCATCGAGTCCCTGCGGAAGGATCAGGTGCGCACGCCGGTGCTGGTGCTGAGCGCGCTCGGCGCGGTCGATGACCGCGTGCGCGGGCTGCGGATGGGGGGCGACGACTATCTCACCAAGCCGTTCGCGGTCGTCGAGCTCGTGGCGCGAATAGAGGCGTTGCTGCGCCGCCCGCCGGAAACGCGGGAAACCACCCTGCGGGTGGGACCGCTCGAGCTCGATCTGATCGAGCGCAGGGTGAAGCGCGGCGAACGCAAGATTGACCTGCTGCCGCGCGAGTTTCGCCTGCTTGAATACATGATGCGGCGGAGCGACCAGCTGCTCACGCGCGCGATGCTGCTCGAGGAGGTCTGGAACTACAAGTTTGTTCCGGCGACCAACCTGGTCGACGTCCATATGGGCCGTGTGCGGCACAAGGTCGACGGTCCGGGCGAGGCCCCGATGATTCACAACGTTCGCGGCGCAGGGTTCATTCTTCGCGCCGTGACCTAGTCATTCTTGCGCTCATGCCGCGCGCCTGCGTCGTCGCGGCCAGCGAGGCAATCAGCGGCGCAGGATTCGAAGCACCGGATGCAGTTCATACGTTCGAACACGTTCCACTGGGCCGCTGCGCTGGCGGCGCTGTTCGCAGCTTTTGTCACGATCCTGTTCGGCTTCATCTACTTCAAGATCGATGATTACCTGATCGCGCGTTCCGATGGCATGATTACGACGCAGGTCAATTTCTTTGCCGCGCTGCCGGCCGATCGCCGAATGAGAGCGCTCGACGATCATCTTGGACAGGATTCCCGCGGCGTCCATTTCGCCGGCATCTTCGATGCGAAGGGAAATCGGCTTGCCGGCAATGTCGCACGCCTGCCGGACGACCTCGGAGCCGATGCGGGGGTGAAGAGCGTGCGGATGGCGCGGACCGATGACAAGGAAGCCGACGATCCATTGGTGAGAGCGGTGGCACGGAGCCTTGACCACGGCGATGTATTGGTAATTGGGCGCAACGTCGACGAGACCCGAGAAATCTCCAGGGTCGTCGGAAGCGCGCTGGGGCTTGGCTTGCTGCCCGCGTTCTGCTTTTGGCTGCTGGCTGGCGCTTGGCTGAGCGTTCGCGCGCAAAGACGCGTCGAGGAAGTCAACCTGCGGGTCCGGCGTATCGTCGCCGGAGATCTGCGCGAGCGGCTGCCGCACCGGAACATCGATGAACCGTTCTCGCGACTCGCCGCCATCGTCAACGGCATGCTCGATGAACTGGAGACCACCATCCATGCGCTGGCCGGCGTCGGCAACGACATCGCACACGATCTGCGAACGCCGCTGACGCGCGCGCGCCTGACGCTCGAGCGCGGCCGTACCAATGCGACCAGTCTGGAACAGCTACAGGAGGCCGCCGACAAGGCGATCGCCGGAATCGACCAGTCGCTGTCGATCGTCACGGCGCTGTTGCGCCTGGCCGAAATCGAGAACAGCCGAAGGTCATCTGCATTCGGCAATGTCGAGCTCGGCGAAATGCTGCGCGAGGTCTGCGACATGTACGAGCCGATCGCCGAAGACAAGCAGATCGCGCTGAGCGTGGGCACGTCAGCCGCGCTTGACGTGCGCGGCGATCGGGACCTGCTGCTGGAGGCGGTCGCCAACCTCGTCGACAATGCCATCAAGTTCACGCCCCGGGGCGGCAGTGTCAAGCTCGATCTGCTGCGCGGCGAGGGAGAAACTGTCCTGCGTGTGACGGATACGGGGCCGGGAATCAGTGATCAGGAGCAGGAGGCCGTACTGCGCAGGTTCTATCGCTCGGACAAGATTCGCAACACGCCGGGCGTTGGCCTCGGACTGAACCTGGTTTCGGCCATCGTGAAGCTGCACGGATTTCGCTTGATCATCTACTCCGGTCCGGGAGGCCGTGTCGAGATCGTTTGCCCCGATGAGCACGTCGACCCGACATAAGGTCGGCGTGCTGTCCGGGTAAAGGTCATCCATGCCGGTGGCCGTGATGCATGACGCCGGAGGTGTGGTGGACTTGAGCATGGTGCCAGACGGTGGGTCCGGCCATGCCGCTTTCCCTTTCGTTATAGGATTGCATCACCGAGGGCGGCATCCCCTCCATCCGGTAGGCCGGCGTCGGCGCGCCGCCATTCAGGACGTCCAGGTTCGGATGATAGAATGCAAACGCGCCGGGCTCCTGAATGGCTTCCTGAGCGAACGCAGGCGCTGCCGCCATTATCGACAGCAGCGCTGCGACTGCGATTGTCTTGATCGAATTCATCGTCTTTCTCCATCTCGTCGAAGCAGGGAATTCGCCGGACGCACACGCGCGGTCACGCGCTGTAACGGGAGCGTGTTGTTCCGAATGCGAATTGCTCGCTTGAAACTGCATCCGGAAGTGGATGCACGGTGGAGATGTATGATGGAAGTGCCGCTACTCCACTAAATTGGCATTTACAAAGCTCAACTAATCTTGAGCCGGCTTGCGGGCGCTAACAGCGAATTTAGATTCCTCAATTCCAATTTAATGGCCGCGTCGCGGTGTCTTCACCTAGCGTCGATCCGCCGGGCCGATGAATTGGAGTCACCCATGAACGCTCACTGCACGACACTCATGTCAGACAAGCGCGAGATATCGACCAAAGGCGGATCGCTTGCGCTTGTCGATCAATACGCCTCCCTGATCAAGCGATACGTCCTGCTCGAACAGCCGCGCGAGCAACAGCTCGCACGACGCTGGCAGGAGCACCGCGACCGCAGCGCTACCGATGTGCTCGTCACCAGCCATCTCCGCCTGGCGGCAAAGGTCGCGCGCCGCTATCAGCGATACGACCTTCCGCTTGCTGATCTGATCGGGGAGGCCAACCTCGGCCTCGTCATCGCGGCCTCGCATTTTGAGCCCGGCCATGGAGCGCGGTTTTCTACCTATGCCCTGTGGTGGATCAAGGCGACGATCCATGACTACATTCTGCGGTCGCGATCGCTGGTCAAGATCGGGACCACGGCCGCCCAGCGCAAGCTGTTCTTTGGCTTGCGGCGCGCCATGAACAAATTCGGCGGCGACAGGGCAGGGCTCACGCCGGAGATCGCCGAGGCGGTCGCGCGTGAACTGGTGGTGCCGGTTCGCGAGGTGATCGAGATGAGCAGCCGGCTGACGGGCGACGTTTCCCTGAATGCTCCCGTCAGCGATGACGGGCCGACCGAATGGGAGGCGATGCTGGTCGACCATGCGCCGAACGCCGAGGCGATCGTCGCCGAACAGGATGAAAGCGCGCAAAAGGCGAAAGCGCTCCGCTCGGCGCTTGATGTGCTGACCGCGCGGGAGCGGCGTGTGTTCGAGGCGCGGCGGCTCCGCGAAGACCCGCCGAGCCTGGAGGATCTCGGACGTGAGCTGTCCATTTCCGGTGAGCGCGTGCGGCAGATCGAAGCGTCAGCGTTCGAAAAGGTCAGGCGTGCAGCGACGACGCGTTTACGACCTGCCGCCGTCCCGGCCCGAGAGGTCGCCGGCTGAGAGCGCCGCGGGCAACGCCGTTCGCGCCGCCCGCGTGTCCCTTCTTCGCCTGTCAGCGAGCGATGCGCTCGACGGCGATGGCGGTGGCCTCACCGCCGCCGATGCACAGCGCGGCGACGCCGCGTTTCAGGTTGCGCGCCTCCAGCGCATGCAGCAGCGTCACTATCAGTCGCGCGCCAGTGGCGCCGATCGGGTGGCCGAGTGCGCAGGCGCCGCCATTGACGTTGAGTTTCTCTCTGGGAATGCCGAGATCTTTTTGCGCCGCCATCGCCACCACTGCGAACGCCTCGTTGATCTCGAACAGGTCAACATCGCTGACGCTCCAACCCACCTTGTCGAGCAGCTTGCGGATGGCCGGGATCGGCGCGGTGGTGAACCATTGCGGCTCCTGACTGTGGGTGGCGTGGCCCTTGATCTCGGCGAGAACAGGCAGGCCGTCGCGATCGGCGAGCGAACGCTTGGCCAGGATGAGCGCCGCGGCACCGTCGGCATTGGCGGAGGAGGCGGCCGGCGTGATGGTGCCGTTGGCGCGGAACGCGGGTTTCAATCCGGGAATCTTGCCAGGGTCCACCTTGAGCGGATGTTCGTCATTGGCGACGACGCGCGGGCCGGCTTTTTCGGTCAGCGTGATTGACGCGATCTCGGCCTTGAAGGCGCCGCCCTCGACCGCCTTGCGGGCGCGGGTCAGCGTTTCCATGGCATAGGCATCCTGGTCCTTGCGGGTGAACTGATAGGCCTCCGCGGTGGCCTCGCCAAAGTCGCCCATCGAGCGTCCGGTCTCATAGGCGTCTTCCAGCCCGTCCATCATCATGTGATCGATGATCCGGTCATGGCCGGCGCGATAGCCGCCCCGCGCCTTGGCCAGCAAATAGGGCGCGTTGCTCATGCTCTCCATGCCGCCCGACAGCACGATTGCGGCCGAGCCCGCATTGATGATGTCGTGGGCTAGCATGGTCGCCTTCATGCCGGAACCGCAGACCTTGTTGACGGTAGTGGCGCCGGTGGCGTCGGGCAGCCCGGCGCCGCGCGCGGCCTGGCGCGCCGGAGCCTGGCCCTGTCCGGCCGGCAGCACGTTGCCCATGAAGACCTCGTCAATGCGCTCCGGCGCCAGTTTCGCCCGCTCCAGCGCAGCCCCGATCACGTGCGCACCGAGCTTGTGCGCGCTGAAGGGGGACAGTTCGCCCATGAACCGGCCAAGCGGCGTGCGGGCGGCGGAAAGGATGACGACGGGATCGGGGCTTGCGGGCATCGCGGGTTCTCCTGTTCGGTCGTTATTATATGACGATAGTCATATATACGGGGATTGCAATGGGCCGCCGCGCCGCAGGCGAGGGGGTTGCCTGATGGACCGCCGGGAAAGATCGAGGAAACCAGGGCCCGGACCGGCGCACCCCATGAAGCCAATCGAGGGCTAAATTCGGCCAAGGCGGTTCGCGCGGCGCGCCAGGTTGTCGCCGCGAGATAGGCGCGTCATCGGCGGCGCGAATGCGACGACCGGGTCCGGCTTTTCCCTTGGAACTACGTCCCGCAGCAGCAAATTGTGGCAGGAGCCGTGACAAGGAACACGGGCGGGCCCAAATCCCCCGCGGTACCCGCTCTTTCGTGCAACGCTACGTCGGAAGGATTAATACCAATGATCTGGTGTCTACTCCAACGCGCTCATTGAGGAACCGGTCGGGTGCTGATTCATTTCCGCGCGGATGGCGCAATGGTTCGGCACGCCGTGCCGAAAATTATCACTAGTGAGATATAGACGGTCTGATCGCCATGGGTGAATCCGCGGGACTCAGTTCGACGACGGCGTCTGCGCAGATGTGCGCCGCGGCGATCGCGACCTGGGTCCGGTTGCTGACGCCGATCTTGCGCATGATTTCGCGGACGTGGACTTTCACGGTCGTTTCGGTCATGCCGAGCTTGCGACCTATTACCTTGTTGGGGTCGCCCTGGCAGAGACAAACGAGAACGGCGTACTGCCGCTCGGTAAACCCAGGCATGTGCCGTCCGCCGTTGAAGCCATGGTCACGCGGCACGCTAACTGCCTTGTCGTCGAACAGGGAGGCTTGCGGTTCATAAGGGACGTCTTCCGGCCTGAGAGGCGGCGCCTGCGTCTGTTGTTCAAGCCCCGGAAGCGGTTGCTCCTGGGAAAGTTCGGGGTGTCTGTATTCGATGGGCACCGGCGAGCCGAGGGGCTGGCTGGCCAGTATGGCGGTTGGCGGAAAATAAGTGCCACCGTGGAGGACGAACGATAGGGCCTGCAATGCAAGCTCGGGCGCCATGGAATTGCTGAAGTAACCTTGGGCGCCGCAACGGATAGCGGCGAGAACGAATGCAGGATTCTCATCGTCGGAGACGATGGCAAGCGCCGCATCACGGCGAAGCGTGTGCAATATCTGTATCTCAGTAAAGACTTGATGGGGAGAGGAAGCGCCGACATTGTAGATCAGCATGTCGCATACCGCGCGCTCGACGAGTCTTGTGTGGGCTTCGTCGGGATCGAGCGACATCAGCTCGACGCTTTCGTTACGGGCCCACGGGCACAAGAAGCTCTCTGCGCGAGCCCTTCGGAAGGCCATTGCATCGACAAGGAAAACCGTCTTCCGGAATGGGACCGACATAACGCGCCCCTTACATTACGTCCAATGGGTATCGATCATTACATTCTATGACTATCGATAGATTGCTTCCGACCCTTCTGGGCCGCTATGAAAAAAGTCACTTAGCATCTAAATTATGCATAAAAGTTTACTCTTCTTCCCAAGAAGCGCAACTGTGACAAGAAGAAGCGCAGCTGAGACAAGAAGTCGTCGGAAGCAAGGGAACTGCAGCAGGAAGGCAGCAAGAAAGTGACATTTTTCCTGCCATAATTGCCGAAAATACCCGCCCAACGTCCGTCTATATATCTTTCGATATGTACTCCCTTGCCGACGGGGGCGTTACGATCAAATCGACCACCTGCATCTGCGGACACAATGCCATGTTTGTCAGCAAGCTGCCTCCAAAACCGAACTTTGACATGCTCGCCGCGGCGGCTCCCGCCTCGGCGGATCGCCGTACCTTCGTTCTCGCCCTGATCGGGAACCTGATCTGCAGCTGGTCGAACAACGAAAGCCTTTTCATCTACGTGCTGATGATTCTGCAGCGCACCGACGAGGCTTCGGCCGCAGTGGTATTCGCGACACTGAACACGACCCGTGCGAGACTCGACCTGATCCAGCGACTGGCCAAGATCAGGGTTAGCGACAAGGCTCTGTCGAAAAGTCTGACAGCTGTGATCGAGCGTTTTACGGAATCCACTAAGGTCCGTAACGAATTGAATCATTGCATGTTCATCTTCGATTCCTCGGGCGCCATCACCCACACACAGTCGATGCGATTGGTGGAGACAAGGTCGAGCCTGCGGTTCGGAGAGATAAAGGCGCTGGACGAAGGCCGTCTGCAGGAGATGGTGCGGACGACCCACGAAATGACGAAGATCAACCGCGAGATCTGGGATCTGCTGCCGCGCCTCGAAGCGCATGTCTGCGGCGTGAAGCTCCAAAGCGTTCCGCGCGACGCGGCCTAGGCGGTCCGGCGACGATGGATGGTTATGCCTCGTCCTGCTGCGGTTGACTTCAAAACTCATTGGTTCTGAGCGCCATCGCGTCGATGGTTGATATCGCAAGATACAGCGATGCATCGAATGCGTGCATGTTGCTGGCGAAGTTATGGCGGCATTCTGACCAAGCCGGGGCTCGCAATAAGGCGAGGTGCCGGCAGTCGGAAGAACCGACGTTGAAGAGTGCCGCCGCGTTTCGAAGATCGCAGACTTAGAAGATCAGCGCTCTCCGGTCCGCTCGCGATGCTCCAAACAGCAGGAGCTCGTCATGAGCAAGCCACAGAAGAAGTACGACCCCAAGAACAACCAGGATCAGGATCAGGATCAGGACCAGAAGCAAGACCAGTTGCAGGCGCAGGCCAATCTCCAGGCTCAGTTGCAGGGTCAAGGCCAAGGCCAGGGTCAGGGCCAGGGCCAATTGCAGTTCGCCGTTCAGTCGCTGGATTCCAAGAGCGAGAACGAGAACGACAACGACAATAAGAACGAGAACGACAACAAGAACTCGAACGAGAACGAAAACAAGATCGACAACAAGGTCGATAACTCCCTCGACAACGATGTCGACAACAAGCTCGACAACAAGGTCGATAACAGCATCGACAACAAGATTGAGAATACCGTCGAGAACAAGGTAAACGTCGAGGTAAACGTGGATCTCGACCTTGACCTGAAGGCGGACGGGCTGAGCAGCCCCGTCATCGAGCTCGGCCATTTCCAGACCTACGGCTCGGTGGTCATGCCTGACGTAGTCGACCAGAAGATGGACAACGGCAACCAGTTCAATATTGATCAGGTCAACAAC
>Ga0307499_10000362_pt1 | contig 16356 bp, 13 predicted proteins | sample 13_S_MG_FD_201363 | JGI IMG/M metagenome (GOLD analysis project Ga0307499, IMG submission 201363) | Soil microbial communities from Populus trichocarpa stands in riparian zone in the Pacific Northwest, United States - 13_S | ecosystem: Environmental > Terrestrial > Soil > Riparian zone > Trees... | reverse complement strand
AGGTGGACCAGGCCCGCGGCCTGTTCCTGGGCGGCGAGCCGCTGCTGGACGCCTTCACCGCCGCCGCCGGGCTGCTGCCGGCGGACGCCCGGACCCTGCTGGCGAAGTTCGGGCTGCGCGCGGCGCACGTGCTGCGCACCGGCGCCAGCCTCTCGCCCGGCGAGCGCACCCGGGCCGCGCTGGCGCTGCTGCAGGCCCGCGGGGTCAACCTGCTGGTGCTGGACGAGCCGACGAACCACCTCGACCTGCCGGCCATCGAGCAGCTGGAAGCGGCGCTGGAAAGCTACCCGGGCACCCTGCTGCTGGTCACCCACGACCGCCGGATGCTGGCCGGGGTCCGGCTGGACCGGCACCTGGAGGTGACCGACGGGCAGATCATCGACCACGGCGCCCTGCCCGACGCCATCCCCGGCTGAGCCGGGCTGTCCGGCCGGCGGCCGGCAGCCGGGCGCACCTACCAGCGCAAGATTCTTGGACGGCGATGTCGAGAACCGGCGACCGGCTCCGTCCCAGCGGTGAGCGTGACCAGGATGGGTCGCATCAGCACCGAGGAGAACACGATGGCCAAGTACCTGCTGCTGAAGCACTACCGCGGCGCTCCGGCCGCGGTCAACGACGTGCCCATGGACCAGTGGACGACCGACGAGATCTCGGCGCACATCCAGTACATGAACGACTTCGCGGCCCGGCTGGAGGGGACCGGCGAGTTCGTCGACGGTCAGGCGCTCGCCGCCGAGGGGACGTTCGTCCGGTACGACGGCGAGGGGCGCCCGCCGATCACCGACGGCCCGTTCGCCGAGACCAAGGACCTCATCGCCGGCTGGATGGTGATCGACGTCGACAGCTACGAGCGCGCCGTCGAGCTGGCCGGGGACCTGTCGGCCGCCCCTGGGGCGGGCGGGAAGCCGATCCACGAGTGGCTCGAGCTGCGCCCGTTCCTGACTGAGCCGCCCACCATCACGGAGTGACCGCTGCGGTGAATGAGGTCCTGCTCCGCAGCCTCACGCCGAGCGTGCTCGCGATCCTCGTCCGCCGCGGAGCCAACTTCGCGGCGGCCGAGGACGCCGTGCAGGACGCGCTGGTGGAGGCGCTCCGGGTCTGGCCGGCGGACCAGCCGCGGGACCCGAAGGGCTGGCTGGTCACCATGGCCTGGCGCCGGTTCCTGGACGCGACCCGGGCCGATGCCGCCCGCCGCCGGCGTGAGGACCTCGTCGACGAGGAGCCAGCGCCCGGGCCCACGCCCGTGGTGGACGACACGCTGCTGCTCTACTTCCTGTGCGCCCACCCGTCGCTGACGCCGTCGTCCGCGGTCGCGCTCACGCTGCGCGCCGTCGGCGGGCTGACCACCCGCCAGATCGCCCAGGCCTACCTGGTGCCCGAGGCGACCATGGCGCAGCGCATCAGCCGGGCCAAGCGCACCGTCTCCGGCGTGCGGTTCGACCAGCCCGGCGACGTCGCCACCGTGCTGCGCGTCCTCTACCTGGTCTTCAACGAGGGTTACTCCGGCGACGTCGACCTCGCCGCCGAGGCCATCCGGCTCACCCGGCAGCTCGCGGCCGCGATGGACCCCCGGCACATCGGCTACAGCGAGGTGGCGGGGCTGCTCGCGCTCATGCTGCTGCACCACGCCCGGCGCGCCACCCGGACCGGGCCCGACGGCAGCCTGGTGCCGCTCGCCGAGCAGGACCGCGGCCGGTGGGACACGGAAATGATCGCCGCGGGCGTCGAGACCCTGCAGGCGGCGCTGGCCCGCGACCGGCTGGGCGAGTTCCAGGCCCAGGCCGCCATCGCGGCCCTGCACGCGGACGCGCCCACCGCCGAGGAGACCGACTGGGTGCAGATCGTCGAGTGGTACGACGAGCTCGCGCGGCTGACCGACAGCCCGGTCGTCCGGCTCAACCGCGCGGTGGCCGTCGGCCAGGCCGACGGACCGCGCGCCGGGCTGGCGGCGCTCGCGGCGCTGGACGACGCACTGCCCCGCCACACGGCGGTGGCGGCCTACCTGCACGAGCGCGACGGCGACCTGGCCACAGCGGCCCGGCTGTACGCCGAGGCGGCGCACAAGGCCCCCAACCTGGCCGAGCGCGACCACCTGACCCGCCAGGCCGCCCGGCTCAACGCCCGCCGGCCCCGCTGACGTGTCGCGCCCGGCTGGCTGAGTCGCGCCGGCGCCGCCCGCACCGTGGCGCGCTGAACCGGCTACCCGGCTGGCGGGGTGGTCGACCGCCCGGGATCGGGGCGGGACCGGCGGGGGCGGGGGGCGGTGGACTCGCGGACGGTCAGGGTGACCGGCAGGACGGTGCCAGGGGTGGCCGCGGTGGCCGGGGGGCCGCCGAGCCGGGTGAGGAGGAGGCGGGCGGCGAGCCGGCCCATCTGGTTGAAGTCGACCCGGACGGTGGTCAGCGCCGGCTGGAGTCTGCCGGCCAGCGGCATGTCGTTGTAGCCGACGACCGAGATGTCGCGCGGGCAGCGCAGGCCGAACTGGGCGATCGCGTCGAGAGCGCCGACGGCGATCAGGTCGTTCGCGGCCACCACGGCGGTGACGGACGGGTTGTCGCGCAGCACCGTGCGCATCGCCCGCTCGCCGGCCTCGATCGAGAACGCGGCACACCCCAGCACCGGTGTGTCCACTTCGGACAGGCCGAGGGCGGCGGCGCGGTCGCGGAACGCGGCGGCCCGGTCCAGTCCGGAGGAGACCGTGGCCGGGCCGGCGAGGTGCGCGATCGCCCGGTGCCGCAGCCGGTACAGGTGCTCCAGCGCCTGCCCGATGCCGTCCCGGTCGTCGGGCAGCACCACCGGTACCGCGGCGGCCGCGTCCCGGGTGGTGCGGTTGGCGAGCACCAGCGGTACGCCGTCGGCGCACAGCCCGGCCACGGTCGGGTCGGTCGCCCACGCGGTGAGCATCAGGAAGCCGTCCACCTGGCGGGCGCGCAGGGCGGCGGTGGCGGTGCGTTCCTTGCCGGGGTCGCCGTCGGTGTTGGCGATCAGCGCGGTGTAGCCCTGTTCGGCCAGTACGTCCTCGATGCCGCGGATCAGCGGCGGGAAGATCGGGTTGGTCAGGTCGGGCAGCAGGATGCCGACGGTGTGCGTGCGGCTGGTGCGCAGCGCCCGGGCGACCGCGTTCGGCGCGTAGCCGAGCTCCCGGGCGGCCACCACGACCCGCTCCACGGTCGGCCCGGAGAGGCGCCCCTGCTGCCTGGGGTCGAGCGCGCGGGACGCCGTCGCCGGGTGCACCTGGGCGCGCCGGGCGACGTCCGCCAGCGTGACGGGCTCGGCCACGCCGGGAGTCTAGGTCAGATGGCAATCGATCGCACAGTGACCACGAGCACCGCTACCCGTCCTTGACATGCTGCTGAAACCAGAGACAGGATGGCCGGAACGGCGCCTGACAATCGATTGCACGATCGCCTGATTCGACGGGCCGCCCCGCAGGTCTCCCGATGCCGAGGAGGCGCGATGACGTCCGCTGGCCCGCTGGTGCCGACCCCGGGTCGCACCGCCGTCGACTTCGAGGAGCGGGTCGACTTCGGCCGGCTCCGGGCCTACCGGCTCGACCGGGCCCGGGCGGCGCTGGACCGGTCCGAGCTCGGTGCGGTGCTGCTCTTCGACAACAACAACATCCGGTACGTCACCGCCACGATGATCGGCGAGTGGGTCCGGGACAAGATGGCCCGGTACGCGCTGCTGGCCCGCGGCGCCGAGCCGGTGGTGTGGGACTTCGGCTCCGCTGCCCGGCACCACCAGTTGCACGCGCCGTGGCTGCGGCCGGAGAACTCCCGGGCCGGCATGCTCGGCCTGCGCGGCTCGGTCGCCCCGGACGCCGGCCTGTTCGAGCGCGCCGCGACCGAGATCGCCGGCCTGCTGCGCGACGCCGGGGTGGCCGACCAGCCGATCGGCATCGACATCGTCGAGCCGCCGATGCTGTTCGCGCTGCAGGCCGCCGGGCTCGACATCCGGGACGGCCAGCAGATGATGCTGGACGCCCGGCAGATCAAGTCGCCGGACGAGATCTCCCTGCTCGCCACCGCCGCGGCCATGGTGGACGGCACGTACCAATCCATTGTGGACGCTCTCAAACCGGGCATCCGGGAGAACGAGGTCGTGGCGCTGGCGAACAAGCGCCTGTACGAGCTGGGATCCGACGACGTGGAGGCGATCAACGCGGTCTCCGGCGAGCGCTGCAGCCCGCACCCGCACAACTTCACCGACCGCATCATCCGGCCCGGTGACCAGGTCTACTTCGACATCATCCAGGCCTTCAACGGCTACCGGACCTGCTACTACCGCACGTTCGCGGTGGGCCGCTCGACGCCCGCCCAACGGGACGCCTACACCAGGGCCCGGGAATGGATCGACGCCGCGATCGAGCTGGTGAAGCCCGGGGTGACCACCGACCAGGTGGCCCGGCTCTGGCCGGCGGCGACCGAGTTCGGCTTCCCCGACGAGATGGCCGCGTTCGGGCTCCAATTTGGACACGGCCTCGGCCTGGCCCTGCACGAGCGGCCGATCATCAGCCGGCTCAACTCGCTGGCGAACCCGGTCGAGCTGCAGGAGGGCATGGTGTTCGCGCTGGAGACGTTCTGCCCGGCCACCGACGGCTACTCGGCCGCCCGGATCGAGGAGGAGGTCGTCGTGACCGCCGACGGCCCGCGGGTCATCACTCTCTTCCCAGCAGAGGAGCTGTTCGTTGCCAACCCCTACTGAGCTGGGCCTGCCCGCCACGCCGGCCTTCGAGTCCACAGTGGACACCGAGCGCGGGCTGGCGCTCTACACCGCGATGCTGCGGATGCGCCGGTTCGAGAAGCGCGCGTACGACCTGTTCATGCAGAGCCTGGTGAAGGGCACCAGCCACCTCAGCCTCGGCCAGGAGGCCATCGCGGCCGGCGTCGGCGCGACCCTGCGCGGCGACGACTGGACCTTCGCCACCTACCGCGGCCACGCGCACACGCTGGCCCGCGGGGTGCCGATGGAGCCGGTGATGGCCGAGCTGCTCGGCCGGCGCACCGGCCTGATGGCCGGCAAGGGCGGCTCGATGCACCTGACCAGCGTCGAGCACGGGATGATGGGCTCGTACGCGATCGTCGGCGCGCACCTCACGATCGCCAACGGCGCGGCGTGGTCGGCGAAGCTGCGCGGCACCGACCAGGTGGCCGCCTGCTTCTTCGGCGACGGCACCACGAACATCGGCGCCTTCCACGAGGCGCTGAACCTGGCCGCGCGCTGGCAGCTGCCGGTGGTGTTCGTCTGCGAGAACAACCAGTGGATGGAGTACACCGCGATCGGCGACGTGACCGCGGTGCCCCGTCCGGCCGCCGACCGGGCCAGCGCGTACGGGCTGCCGCCGATCGTGGTGGACGGCAACGACGTGCTCGCCGTGCACGCCGCCGCCAGCGAGGCCGTCGACCGGGCCAGAGCGGGCGGTGGACCGAGCCTGATCGAGGCGCTGACCTACCGGCACGGCGGCCATTCCCGGGCCGACCCGGGCAGCTACCGGGCCGACGCGGAGATCCAGGCCTGGCTGGCCCGCGACCCGATCGACACGTTCGCCGCGCACCTGACCGCGACCGGCGTGGACGAGACCGTGCTCAAGCAGATCGACGTGGACGTGCTGCGCGAGCTGGACGCGGCGACCGAGGCCGCGAAACAGGCCGAACCGCCGGACATCTCGGTGATTCCCCAGGACGTGTGGGCGGACGGGAGCTCGACATGGCGCAACTGACCTACCGGGACGCGGTCAGCCGCGGCATCGCCCAGGAGATGGCCCGGGACGAGCGGGTGGTGTTCCTCGGCGAGGACGTCGGCGCCGCCGGCGGCGTGTTCAAGGCGACCGGCGGGCTGCTCAAGCAGTTCGGCCCGGTCCGGGTGGCCGACACCCCGATCAGCGAACAGGCCATCCTCGGTGCCGCGATGGGCGCGGCGATGACCGGCATCCGGCCGATCGCCGAGATCATGTTCTCCGACTTCCTCGCCGTCTGCTGGGACATCGTCGCCAACGAGATCGCCAAGACCCGCTACATGACCAACGGCCAGGTGACGCTGCCACTGGTGATCCGCACCGCGAACGGGGGAGGGCTGCGGTTCGGCGCGCAGCACTCGCAGAGCGTGGAGAACTGGGCGATGGCGGTGCCCGGCCTCAAGGTCGTCGCGCCGTCCACCCCGGCGGACGTGATCGGCCTGCTGGCCGCGGCCGTTCGGGACGAGGACCCGGTGATGTTCTTCGAGCACAAGGGCCTCTACCCGACCAGGGGCGAGGTGCCCGAAGGCGAGATCGTGGACGAGCTGGGCAAGGCGGTCGTCCGCCGGCAGGGCACCGACGCGACCCTGGTCGCGCTGGCCGCGATGGTGCCGAAGGCGCTGGCCGCCGCCGAGGAACTGGCCAAGCTCGGCATCGAGGCCACGGTGGTGGACGTCCGCTCGCTGGTCCCGCTGGACACCCGGACAATCCTGGACGCGGTGGCCCGTACCGGGTTCGTCGCGACCGTCGAGGAGAATCCGCGGCTCTGCGGCTGGGGCGCCGAGGTAGTGTCGATCGTGGCCGAGGAGGTGTGGTCCGATTTGGACGGTCCGCCGGTCCGGATCACCAGCCCGCACGTGCCGCTGCCGTCAGCCGACGCGCTGGAGGACGCGACCATCCCCTCGGTCCAGCGGATCGTCGAGACCGTCCGGAAGGCACTGGATTAATGGGTGACGAAGCACTGGCCCTGGCCCCGACCGAGCTGCGGATCGGCGCCGACTGGCGGCCGGCCGAGGCCGGCGGCACGTTCGAGGTGGCCGATCCGGCCACCGAGGAGGTGGTCGCGGCCGTCGCCGACGGCGGCGTGGCCGACGGGCTGGCCGCGGTCGAGGCGGCCCACAACGCGCTGCCGGCCTGGGCGGCCACCGCACCGCGGGAACGGGCCGAGGTGCTGCGCCGGGCCTGGCAGCTGATGGTCGACCGGGCCGAGCCGCTGGCCCGGCTGATCTCGCTGGAGAACGGCAAGGCGCTGCGGGACGCCCGCGGCGAGATCACCTACGCGGCCGAGTTCTTCCGCTGGTACTCGGAGGAGTCGGTGCGCGCGCTCGGCTCGCTGCAGACCGCGCCGGCCGGGGCCAACCGGATCCTGGTGCTGCACCAGCCGGTCGGCGTCTGCGTGCTGGTCACCCCGTGGAACTTCCCGGCCGCGATGGCCACCCGCAAGATCGGCCCGGCGCTCGGCGCCGGCTGCGCGGTGGTGCTCAAGCCGGCCAGCGACACCCCGCTGACCGCGCTGGCCATCGCCGCGATCCTGACCGAGGCCGGCGCCCCGCCCGGCGTCGTCAACGTGGTGCCGTCCCGGTCGTCCGGGAAGGTCGTGTCGGCGATGCTGCACGACCCGCGGGTGCGCAAGGTCTCCTTCACCGGCAGCACCGAGGTCGGCCGGATGCTCCTGCACGAGGCCGCCGACCAGGTGCTGAACGTGTCGATGGAGCTCGGCGGCAACGCGCCGTTCCTGGTCTTCGACGACGCCGACCTGGACGCGGCGGTGGCCGGCGCGATGATCGCCAAGATGCGCAACGGCGGCGAGGCGTGCACCGCGGCGAACCGGTTCTACGTGCAGCGCGGGATCGCCGCCGAGTTCAGCCGCCGGTTCGCGGACGCGATGGGCAAGCTGGTGGTCGGCCCCGGCCTGGCGCCGGGCACCGACCTCGGCCCGCTGGTCAACTCGCCGTCCCGGGACAAGGTGGCCGAGCTGGTCGGCGGCGCGCTGGACGAGGGCGCGAAGGCGCTGGTCGGCGCGACCCAGCCGGACCGGGTCGGCTACTTCTACGACGCCACCGTGCTCGCCGACGTCCCGCCGGACGCCGCGATCCTGCGCGAGGAGGTGTTCGGCCCGGTCGCGCCGATCGTGACGTTCGGCGACGAGGCGGAGGCGGTGGCGCTGGCCAACGACACCGAGTTCGGCCTGGTGTCCTACCTCTACACCAGGGATCTGGCCCGCGGCCTGCGGGTCAGCGAGGCGCTGGAAGCTGGCATGGTCGGGCTGAACCGGGGCGTGGTCAGCGACCCGGCCGCCCCGTTCGGCGGCGTCAAGCAGTCCGGCATCGGCCGCGAGGGCGGGCACGAGGGCATGCTCGACTACCTGGAACCCAAGTACGTCGCCACCGACTGGTAGCCGGTCACCGCCCGGGCATCAGCCGGAGGTCGAGGTCTCGCTGGCGAGCCGGGGCGGTACGCCAAGCTCGACACGGCCCGCCAGGGATTCGTCCACATCGACCGTGCCTGTCTTTCGCTGCAACTGATGCCGAATCGAGTAGGGTCGCATCGATGGCGACGGGCAACCCGGCTTTTGCCGGAGGCGGACGATGCTGAGGATTGGACCAGGCGTGACGGCCGACGACCTCTCGGACGGGACTGCTGCGGAGCAGCACTATCCCGAGATCGAGGTCGAGTTGGACTCGACGGGCCGGAGTACCGGCGTTGAACGCGAGCTTCCGGACGAGCAAACCATCCAGGATCCGTTCGATCCGGAGAAGATCGATGTCGCTACTCGTACGCCCACCGTGGATCTCCTGCTTGCCCGTCTTCGGCGGGGGGTCCTCGACCTCCAGCCAGAATTCCAGCGGCTGGCCGGCATCTGGAAGCAGCAGGCGCAGAGCCGCCTCATCGAATCGATGCTCCTGCGCATCCCGCTTCCGACGTTCTATGCAGCTGAAGCGGAGGAAGAACGTTGGATTGTCGTCGACGGTATTCAGCGGCTAACGGCCATCGCCCGGTTCGCAGCGCCTGATGCCGTCGCCGGCCCCCCGCTGATCCTCCGGAACATGGAGTATCTGAAGAGTTACGAGGGGAAGCGTTTCGAGGAGCTTCCCGGACGGCTGCAGACCCGGCTGCTTGAGACGGAAGTCGTTCTCCACCTCATCCGGCAGGGCACGCCTGAGCCGGTGATGTTCAACATCTTCGCCCGCATCAATACGGGAGGCCGGCCGCTGACCCGGCAGGAGTTGCGGCACGCCCTGATTCCGGGCACTGCGCGCGACCTGGTGAAGGAGCTCGCCGCGTCCGACGAGTTCCAGGCTGCCACGAGAGGATCGGTCGCGTCGGAACGGATGGACGACCGAGAGATGGCCCTGCGGTTCATTGCGTTCCGCCTCACCGACCCGGCCCACTACACTCGGCCCGATTTTGACGAGTTTCTCCGCGAGGCCATGCACCGTGTCAACGCCCTTGAGACAAGTGAAGTTGACGATCTGCGCGCGGACTTCGCCCGGGCGATGACCGCCGCTCGGCAGATCTTCGGCGAGCACGCCTTCCGCAAGCGTTACCCCGGGCAGCGACGCCGCTCGCCGGTCAACAAGGCGCTATTCGAGGCAGTAGCCGTCAGCCTGGCCCGGCGCAGTGACCGTGACTTGGAGGCCATGGCCGAGCAGGACGATGTGGTCCTAGACGACTTGTCCCGCGCCCTGCTGGATCCGGCATTCGAGCGGGCGATCTCGGTGGGCACCGGCGATGTCGCCAAGGTTCGCTACCGGTTCTCCGTCGTCGAGGAGCTGTTCGATGCTTGATCAGCTCACGGTACGGAACTTCAAGGCGTTCGGTAGCGCGACGATCCCGTTCGCCTCGTACACGCTGCTGTCCGGGCTGAACTCGAGTGGCAAAAGCACGATTCTGCAGGCGTTCGCGTTGCTTCGCCAGTCCCACGCGACCCTCACTGACGATCCGCCTGGGCTCTTGCTGAACGGTGACCTCATCGAACTGGGCACCGGTCAGGACGTGCTCCATGAGGACTATGTCGCCAACGATGGTGAGCCGTACATCGACCTAGCTCTGGAGTCCGAGGGCGAACGTCGGGTCTGGTCAGCGCGCTATCAGCGAGAGGCTGACCTGCTGCAGATGCAACCGCCAGTGGCGGCGCTGCCTGCGTCGTTCGGCGACGGCTTTCAGTACCTTCGCGCTGATCGCGTCTCGCCAGCGGTCAGCTATCCTCGTTCGCACGAGGTCGCGGTGCATCGTGGCTTCTTGGGGGCTCACGGCGAGCACTCGGTCAACTACTTGCGCCATTTCCAGGACGAGCCGGTCCGCGATGAGCGCCTGCTTCACCCGAGTACTAAGGCCCGCCAGTTGCTGGCGCAGACCGAGGCATGGATGCAGGAGATCTGCCCAGGTGTGAATCTCCAAGCCGATGCCATCGATGGCACGGATTTCGTACGGTTGAGCTTCCGGTTCGGGACTGCCGGTCTGTCAGCGACGAACCGGTACCGCCCAACGAACGTGGGATTCGGCCTCACGTACGTGCTGCCGGTCGTCATTGCCTGCCTGACCGCACGACCCGGCAGCCTCTTGCTCCTTGAGAATCCCGAGGCGCACCTGCACCCGCGCGGCCAGAGCGCGATCGCCAGCCTCACCTGCGCCGCGGCGGCGGCTGGTGCCCAGCTCATCGTCGAGACGCACAGCGACCATGTCCTCAACGGCGTCCGGCTTGCCGTCAAGAATGATGTGTTGAAAGCCGGGGATGTCCTGCTGCACTACTTCCGGCGAGGCACGAGCGGCGTGGAGATCACGACGCCTAGGGTTGGACCGGATGGCATGATCTCCGACTGGCCGAGCGGGTTCTTCGACGAGTGGGAGCGCTCATTGGACCAGCTCCTTGACTGAGCTGGCTGTGAAAGGATATTGGCGGGTTGTCTCTGTTGCTGTTCCTGAACGAGCTGTCCACGACCGCTCCGGTACAACCACGATCCGTTGACCAGCCGATGGCGGAGTTCGTGGAGATGCTCCGGCTGATCCGTGGCTGGCGACGCGATACCGCACTCGTCACCGAGCATCCGCTGAAATCAACGGAGCTCGCTCCTGGATATTCGGTTCAGCAATGGATCTCGGCCAGCGGCGCCAACCGGGACCGGTGGCGGCTCATCCTTGCCATCCAGAATCGCGCGCCGTACCGATCTGTGCTTCCAGCCGGTGTGGACGATGAGGTCGACTATCGGTACGACGGGCGGCGAGCCAGCGGCTTCGGCGCAGCGCACCTGGCCGACGGCCTGGCCGTCAGCCTTCCAATCGACCCGGTCTGGGACGCGCCCTGGGTCGCCGCTACCCGGACGCTGTTGTCCGAGGACGTGGCCGGCAAGCCCGCCTTGATCGAGGACGAGGTGCCGGTCCGTCACGCCTCGGACCGCACGCATGTTCATCACCACAAGAGCTGGGTGGAGGAGGTCGGCCACCAGGAACTGACCTCCGGCATTGCCTTGTGGAAAGGCCGGCTCGATCACTTTCCCCAGTTGGACTTCCTGCCGAGGGTCGCCGACGACCTGCGCGACCTCCGCCCGGATTGGATCGGCCCAGTCGCGAACGTCCTGCTCAACCTCCAGCGGACGGTGGCGGACTGGCAGCGGCAAGGTACTCCCATGCCTGCGTGGCGGTCGAAGGTGAGTCCCGAGTCGGCCAGCAGAGAACACCTGTGCCAGTTCGAGGACCTCGACGGCCAGCGTCGCCTCTTCGAGTGGCACGCCCGCTTCACCCCGGGACCCGGCCGCCTGCATTTCCGGCTGGTGCCGGAGAGTCGCACGATCCGGGTCGCCTATATCGGCCGGAAGCTCGGCAGTTGACTCACGCTCCCGAGCCGGGCGCGGGCGGGTGGGTCAATCACTGCCGAGGTAGGCTTGCTGGAGTGAGTATCGGCGAGCAGTTCGCCGGTCCAATCGCAGAGGACGATCCGGCCGGTTCCAGCACGTGGCCGTACTCGGCGGTGTTAGGGCGGCGTCCACGTCCTGCTCGACCACGACGCTCAGACACTCCCGCAAACCACCGAACCCACGGTGCGGCTGACGGCGGGTGCGTTCCCACCAGGTCACCGGTACCAGGGCTGCGGGGCCGGGGAGACCGTCGGGCCCGGCAGGATCTGGGTGTCGGTCCGGGCGTCCGCGTCGGTCCGGCCGTGCAGCCCCGTCAGCAGGTCGACGAAGTACTGGGCCAGCGGCGCCCACTGGCCGGGTGGCAGCCGGTCGGAGGCGGCGCCGACGCGCGGCGGCCGGGTCATGTTGCGCAGTTCGAACACCGGCCCGCTGCGCGGCTCGGCGTCGCGCGCCGAACCGGCCGGGTGCACCGGCTCGGCCGGCATCTGCTTGAACAGACCTTCGTCCAGGTACGGGGTCACGCCGTCCGATGTGGACTGGAACACCGCGTCGACGAAGTCCCCGACGCTGGTCGTGAACGGCCGCCGGCCGGGCCCGTGCCACGCCTCGGTCGCGTCGGTGAACAGCATGCTGCCGGAGCTGCGCGCCGCGTTGGCGAGCAGCGCGGCCCGCAGCGCCTGCCAGTTGCTGCGCGCCCAGCCCTTCTCGCTGCCGTTCGGGTCCACGTCCGTGTCGAGGCCCGGCACCTGCTGCAGGTAGACGTGCGCCAGGTCGGTCCGGGACAGCAGCGGCACGATGTTCTTGTCCAGCGCGCCGCCGCCGTCCTGGCTGAAGTGCCGGCCCATCAGCAGGTACTGCGCGACCAGCGTGAGCAGCCCGCGCAGGTTGGCCAGGCCGGCGAGCCGGTCCCGCCGGCCCGCCTGCGCCCGCCGGCCCAGCGCCGCGGTGTCCAGGTCGGGCGTGATGTCGTACGACCGCAGGCCCAGGCCGACCGTCGCGAGCTCCACCGGCGCCGAGTCGGCGACCTGCTTCAGCACCGTGCTCGCCACGTCCGGCGCGCGCGCCGCCTCCTGGAGCACCATCGAGATCAGCTTGGGTATGGCCTGTTGAGTCTCCTTCGTCTTCACGCTCCGCAGCGGCCGCTGCAGCGCCGGGTGCAGGGTCTGCTGCTTGACCAGGTCGACCTCGTTGATCGACTGGGACTCGGTCCGGTCGCCGTGGTGCTTGACGGAGAACATCGGGTTCGGCTTCTTGTCCTTGCCCAGCACGCTCTGCATCAGCGACGGGAGCTGGGCCAGGTCGACGGCGAACGTCGACTGTACGGACGCGTCCAGGCTCTGGCCGGCCGCGGCAGGGTTGCCGACGTGGGTGCCCGGGTTGGTGATTGTCGTGCCCGCGGCGGTGTTCAGCGCCGCCCGCTGGGTGAGGCCGCCGGTGATGCCGTGGATCAGGCCGGCCAGCGCGGCGGCCTCGGCCAGCGCGGTGACGACGGCCTGACCGCCGGCCGGGGTCTCGGCGTCGTACGCGCGGGTCACGATCTCCAGGATCGAATGGTACGTCTCGCCGCCGAGGTACTGCTCCACCGGGTGTTCGGTGGACCACTCGGAGACCTGCTTGGTTGTCTGCGTGCGGTACTCCCGGGTCGCGCCGGGCGGCGGCGCCGCGCCCGCGCCGGTCCAGAACGCGCGATGCGTCGTGGCCTCGGCGGCCACCGTCTGCAGCGAGTTCGCCGCCTCCTGGAAGCGCCGCCGCCGGTCCGCGTCGTTCGGCTGCGGTAGCTGGCACCAGGCGTTGATCAGGTTGATCAGCGCCTGCAACGTCTGGGCCGCCGGCACCGACGCCCAGTTCGCCAGCTGCCCGCGGTACGCGGCCGCCAGGTCGGTGGCCTGTGCGACCTGACTTCCGCCAATTTAGTGCGCAGTGCTGGTTGGCCGGGGCGATCAGACGATGAGCGCGAGGGCGGTGCGGAGGTCGGGTGGGAGGGGGTCTTCGGCGGTGAGGGTTTGTTGGCCGGCGCGGATGTGGATGGTGCGGTAGCGGCGGGTGGTGCGGATGAACCGGCGGATGGACCAGCCGGTGCGGTCCTCGATGTGGCGGGTGACGGCGAGAGCGGCGAAGACGATGGTCAGGTGCGCGTCGATGGATTCGCGTTTGTGGTGGTAGATCGGTCGGGCGGCGAGGTCGTGTTTGGACATCCGGAACGATTTCTCGATGTTGTAGAGCCGGTGGTAGGCGTCGAGCACGAACTGTGGTGTGGGGTTGTCGATGTTGGTGATGTAGCCCTTGAACCCGGCCAGCGCACGGGCCTTGGCCTCCAGTTCGCGGTTGACGGACTTGGTGGCGCCGGTGAGTTTGATGAACCGGTTGCGTTTGACCGGGGCCTTGCCGGCGACGGCGTTGGCGGCCTTGGCGACCTGCTGGTCGATGCCGTGCAGGGTGCGCCGCGCCCGGTCGGCCTTGTACTGGTAGTAGATGACCTGGTCGCGGCGGTTGTCGGTCGGGCCGGCGGGCCAGGGCTGGGTGAAGATCTGCCCGTCGGTCGGCTCGGTGTCCGGATGATCCTTGCGCCAGGCCGCGATCACGTAGGGCACGTCGGGTATGCGGGCGCCCAGGATGAACGACAGGCCCGCCGCCTCGATCGCCTTGCGGTTCGCCTCCGACACCATGCCGGCGTCGGCGACGACGGTCACATCACGCAGTTGGTGGGCGGCCATGAACGACCGGATCGTCGGCAGCATGGTGGTGGTCTCGGCGGTGTCGCCCTCGAACGCGGTGATCATCAGCGGGAAGCCGGCCGCGTCGGTGAGCATGCCTATGGTGATCTGTGGTTCCAGCCGGCGTTCCTTGGAGAAGCCGGGCTCGCGGAACCCGTCGCCGGTGTCGGTCTCGAAGTAGAGGGTGCTGACGTCGTAGAGGACCAGCGACGCCGGTCCCAGGCCCGCATGCGCCGCGCATGCCGCCGCCAGCCCCTGGCGCCAGGACTCGGTCGCGTATGCGGGCAGGCGGCGTTCGATCGTGCGGTAAGCGACTGGGTCGGCGCCGACCTCGGACAGCACCCGCGGACAGTCGCGCTTGCTGGTCGGCTCGATGATCCGGGCCAGCACCAGCGCCCGGAACACCGGGTCGGCGCCGGTCGCGGCCTCCAAGCCCAGTGCCCGGTAGGCGCGGCGCAGCGCATCCCACAGGTGCCCCATCCGCGACGAGACGATCTCCAACGGGCCGGCCGCAGACACCGCGTCCAGGCCCAGCTCCAGCTCACTCTGCCCGGCCGCCAGCCGCTGCCGCGCCGCCGCCTTCAACGCCTCCAGCTCGGCCTCGTCGTGCGCCGAACCGAGATGCTCCATCCTCCGCGACCCACGCCGGTTGGAGTACACGATCTGCACCGCGGTCGCCCCCGACGCGGTCCGAACCGTACGCACATAGGCCACGGACCCGCACCCTACGACCCGGGCTTAGTGCACAAAAACAGCGAACCCGACCAGCAAACTCCCCAGGTCAGCGCCCTACCGGCCCGATCCACTCGTGATCTTGGCGGAAGTCAGGCCCAGTTCGCCAGCTGCCCGCGGTACGCGGCCGCCAGGTCGGTGGCCTGTGCGACGTCGAACTGCGGAATCTGCACCGGCATCGGGGTGCTCGGCAGGTCGCTGAACTCGTGGCTGACGTGCGACAGCGCGATCGGCAGGTCGTCGGCCAGCCAGCGCGGCACGGGCCGGGTGTCGGCGGTCCCCGTCGGCAGGGTCAGCCGGCTCGCCGACCCCGGTGGCAGGTCGTACCCGCCGAGCTGGATCGGGCCGCCCTTGTACCGCGGGATCTGCCGTGCGGTGGACCGGCTCGCCGGCTGCGGGGTCGGGGCGGTCACCTTGTCGCTGTGGTCGACGGTCAGCTCGATGTTCTCGGTGCCGTAGGTGCCGAGCGGGATCTTCTCCGGCAGCGGCCGGCCGTCGATGTCGACCAGCACCAGCATCTCGATCTCGAAGCCGAGCTTGGGTTGGTAGACGCGCTGGGTGGCGGCGGCACCGGTGCGGTGGGGGAGCGCGGCGGGCTGGCCGCGGGCGGCCCGCTCGCCGGCCGCGTCGGCTTCCCGTTCCAGGGCGGGGTCGGCGCGCAGCGCGGCGCGGTGGCCCTGGGCGCCGGCGACCCGGCCGGCCCGCTGCTGCAGGACGTGGGCCAGTTCGTGCGCGAGCACCTGCCGGCCCTGGGCGGTTTCCGGCGCGTACCCGCCGGGTCCGAAGTAGACATCGTTGCCCGCGGTCAGCGCCTGCGCGCCGACCCGCCCGCAGGCCGCCGCCGCGGCGCCGTCGGTGTGCACCCGGACGTCCGCCAGGTCGGCCCCGAACGACGCCTCCATCGACCGGCGCACCGGCGGCACCAGCGGACCGCCCGAACCTGTATGCAGGGCCTGTACGGCCCGGTTCCCGGCGGCCCGCTGCAGCGCCAACATCGCGGCCTCGGGTGGCGCGGCGGTGGCGGTGGCGGCCCGCCGGGCGGCCGGTGACGGTGCGTCGTGGCGATGGCCCGCCTGCCGGCCACGGCCGCCTGATCCGGACATCGTCCGAGCCTCCCGCGCGGCCGGCTCGCCCGTCCCGACCAGATCGGGCAGCCATCGGGGCAGCCATTGGGGCCTGCCCCGGTGCCCGTACCGGCTGGCGGGTCAGCCGATGCCGAGATACCCGACTTAGGCCACGGTTCGGTGATTCGGGGGTCGACGGGTCTGTGACCTGGGGATTTGTGGTGGGAGGCACGCACTAAACGGGTGGTTCTAGGCTG